>Ga0209810_1000049_pt1 | contig 344257 bp, 345 predicted proteins | sample Coa_R1_7_FD_187159 | JGI IMG/M metagenome (GOLD analysis project Ga0209810, IMG submission 187159) | Surface soil microbial communities from Centralia Pennsylvania, which are recovering from an underground coalmine fire - Coalmine... | ecosystem: Environmental > Terrestrial > Soil >...
GACAGCGGACGCGTCACCACCTCCACAAACCCGACCAGCCGACCACGCAGACCGGCCGCCGGCACCTCGACTGCAACCGCCGCTTCCACCCGCACCTCCTCCAACGATGACCGCCAACACGGACACCGTTCGGCGCAGCCGAAGCGGACCCTCTACCGAGCTAACAAAGTCCTATTAGCGCCCTCGACTCTTATCCTCTACCCGTGGCGATCGACGTCTCGAAGCTGCGCCACGGTCGGGTTCGCGGGCGCTACTTTCGCGAGAACTTCGCGCAGGCGGGGATCGATCTCTCCCAGATCATCCCCGAGCTGGTGACGAACGCCGACGCGGCGATAGCCGCCGCCGGACGCGAGCGCGGGCGCATCCAGTTGCGGATCGGTCCCGCAGACCCGGAGTTCCTGCGGGCCTGGAAAGTGGCGCTTCGCAGCCTCCGGCTGCCGGCGCTGCGCGAGTGGCGCTACGAGCTCGTCTGCTCCGACGACGGTGAGGGCGTCGACGCCGAACTCGTTGACCAACGTCTCGGCGCGCTCGGCGTCATTCCCGAGCGCGAGGGACAGCGCGGCCTCTTCGGCCGCGGACTGCGCGACGTCTGGCTCGCCCAGGGCGGCGGGCGGATCCAGGGCGTGCGCGGCGACCGGGCCGTCGAGACCTGGTTCCTTCCCGCCGACGGCGACGAGCCCTACGTCTACACGCACGTGCTCGACGCCCGCGCCACGCGCGCGATCCGCCGCGAGCTCGGGATCGCCCACGAGGGCACGCGCGTGACGGTGCCACTCGCCGACCGGCGGCTGCCACCCAGCTCCCGGCTGCGCCGGCTTGTTGCCGACCTCGTCCAGCTGCGGCCGATCCTCGAAGACGAGCGCCGCGAGCTCCTGCTCGACATCCCTGGCGAGCCGCTCCAGATCGTCCAGTACACCCCTCCCGAGCCGGACCCCGAACGGCCGGTGCTCTTCGACGACGAGATCGAGCTTCAGCGCGGCGTCACCGCGCGTGTCGTCGTCCGCCGAGCCGCCCATCCGATCCCGCTCAGTCCTGCCCGCGCCACGCGCCGTGGCGGCCTCGTCGTCCTGTCGGGCCGCGCAGCGCACGAGACGACGCTCGCCGGCTTCGAGTCCCGCCCGGGCGCCCGACACTTGTACGGGGAGATCCGGTGCGAGCCGATCGAGCAGCTGCAACGGGAAGCACTCGACACGCCGCGGCCGCAGGTGGTCGTGCGGGTCGACCGCAGCGGCCTCAACGACACGCACCCACTCGTGAAGCGCCTGTATGCGGCGATCGAGCGAATCGTGCGTCCGATCGTCGAGGCGGAGGAGCGGCGAGCGGGCGCACGGCTCGTGCGCGCCGGAAAGGAGATCACGGCGCGCGACGAGGTCGGGCTGCGCGCGCTGAACGACGCGCTTCGCGCTGCGTTCGATTCACCTGGACAGGCCGGCTTCGCCCGCGGCGGCGCTGCTGACCAGCGGCCGGTCGAGGAACCGGAGCGGCAAGAGGTCCCGCAGCCGCCGCCTGCGGTGCCGCCATCCGCTCTTCCGCTCGACGCAGCGATGCGGTTCAAGCAGTCGCCAATCCGCGTTCACCCAGGCGAGCAGCGGACGGTCTCGCTGCTCTTCGATCCGACGCGGATCCCCCCGGGCACGCCGATCGAGATCGCGACCGATCCGGGACTGTCGCTCTCCCTGTGGCGCCAGGAGGCGCCCGAGCCTGGAGCGCGCGGCTGGTCGCGCGTGAGCGGCAGTCTGCGTGCGCTCATCTCCGCCGAGCCCGGGTCGCAGCTTTCCGTGTTCGCCGAGGCGGGCGACTACGTGGCTGAGCTGTCCGTCGTCGTCGTCCGTCACCACGCGAGCGGTTGGGTGCGTGAGATCGCCCGCAAGGACGAGGACTCGCCGGTCGAGGCCGAGTTCGAGCCCGAGTCCGGCGTCGTCACCGTCTACGAGGGCCGACGCGAGTTCAAGGCGCTCGAACGTGCCGCCCGTCAAGCGGGGCTGGCGCGCTCGCGTGTTCGCGAGTACGTCCCCTACCGGATCCTCGAGGTCGAGGTGGCGGCGAACGCCGTCTACTGGTGGGCGGCCGAGCGGATTCTGGAGCGTCGGCTCCCCGGCGAGCGACCGGCCGACCCGGCCGAGTATGCCGCTGCAACGCGCATCGAGGCGCAGATGCTCCGACACCGCTCGCACGACAAGCTGATGAAGGCCTTCCTCGGACCCGAGGTGTTCGAGGGCACGGTCGTGGTTGCGCCGCCCGCTGCGCCTGCGAGCGAGCAGCTTCGACTCGCCTGGGAGGCGCTGAGAGCCGTCCTCCGCTCCTACGTGCGCGCCCAACTCCCCGTTGAGCGACGCCCAGCGAGCCGATTTCGCTGTTTCCGACCCTCGATCGCCGAATCCGGATCGTTGAGCGATTCCTGCGGCCCTGCGAGCGACGGGCGCGACCAGTGAGTCGCCCGTTGCGAGCCGATCCGCGGCTCAACGCCGCCTCCGTCTCCGGCCACGGCGGCGACCACGGTGCGGCCGATCCGACCGAGTGCCAGTGTCTCTGGGCTCTTCAGGAGTGTCCGGCGGGGCAGGTTCCTCGCAGGGAGCAGCGAGCTGCTCCAGCCGACCCGCCGCTTCGAACAACTCCCTGCGGTCGACATGCGCGTAGCGCGCGACCGTCGAGAGGTCGGCGTGGCCGAGGTACTCGGCGACGAGACGCGTGTCGCCGAGCTCCTGGCGGAGCCAGGTTGCGGCGGTGTGGCGGAGCGTGTGCGCCGTGACGTGCTTCTCGAGCCCGGCCCGCTTCACGGCGCGGCCGATGATGTCCGCGAGGATCGTCTCCTGGAGTCGTCCGCCTTGGAGGCCACAGAAGACCGGGTCGGTCGACTCGGGGTAGCCGGCGCTGGCCATCCTCTGCAGCTGACGTGCAAGGCTCGTCGGGATGGGCTGGCGACGCGGCTTGCCGCCCTTCCCGGAGCGGACGAGCAGGGACGGCTTGCGGCCGTCGAGGTCGAGGTCGCGCCAGTCGAGGGCGCAGAGCTCGGAGCGCCGTAGACCCGTGAGGACAAGGGTGAGCAGCACGAGCTGGTCGCGCTCGGCCAGGCCGGGAAGGTTCCGCTCCGGGTGGGCGGCGGCATCGAGCAGACGTCGGAACTCCTCGGGCGTCAGCCAGTCGCGCTCCTGGCGAGGCTTGGGCGGCGCGTCGAGATCGAGGAACGGGTCGGGCACGCCGTCGCGCCTGCAGACCCAGCGCACGAACTTGCGCAGGAGCACGAAGCGCCGGTAGTAGCTCGCCTCCGCCGGATGCGCCCGCTGCTGGTACGAGTGCAGGTAATCGACGATCGCGGCCTCAGTGAGCACGTCGCGCCCGTTCGTCTCCGACCACTCGAGCAGGTCGTCGATCGCGACGCGGTAACCGACGAGCGTGCTCTCGCTCTTCTGCTGGGTCTCGAGCCGGCGCAGCCACTCGTCGCCCGCCTGCCGCAACGAGACCCCGAGCGCCTCGGGAGGGGTGGACGGCGCACCGAGGACTCCAAGGGAGGAGGCCAGGACGACGAGGGCCGGCCGATCATCCCCCGCATCACGTGCGTCCGCGAGCGCTTCTTCAAGTGCCCTCAGGACGGCGTGATCGGCGTCGGCGTGCCTACCTATCCCAGCGGGTTCGCTCGGGTGGGCGATCTCTGCGGCAGACGGCTCTACAGCGCCATTCCGGCGAACTTGCCCATCGCGCTCTATCGGCAGCGAACTGTCGGGCAATCCGTCGAAGAGATCGAGCTGACCGTCCAGCTCGACGTCGGTCCGCGCCTTCCTCGCTCGTGTCGCCACGCTGACAGGCTGGCATGGCGAGGTCGCCAATAGGTCGCCAATAACTCCCCACGTTCCCTCGCAAGCCGCTCCGCCAGCCCGTCGCGAGGACGCGCACGGACATGTCGCCGACGCCTACCTCGCCGAGCTGAAAGATGGCCGCCTCAATCGCAAACATCCCGAGCAGCCGGCGCCGCTACTCATCCGAATAGCAGGCCGGACACAGATGCATCATTGATGCGGACCCCCTCAGACCCTGACGCGGCGCCGGCAACTCGTCAGGGTTCTGACCGGCGGACTGTGCCCGCGGAACGAGCCGATTCGGACCGCATCGAAAGGATGCATCTGCGTCTCGCGGTCCATCCGTTGGCTACTCCTCCACGTAGGAGGCACGCGGCCGCCTCAGCTCGCGTCGTAGCTCTTCTCGATCAGCGGCTTGGCTCGCTCGAGGTCGTCGAGGCTGTCGATCCGAAGCTCGAGGTCGCCGGTTCCGAAATGGCCGATCTCGCGAACATCGCGCGCGAAGCCCTCTTCGAGGTCGACGTCGTCGGGATTGACCTTCAGGAAAACCAGCAGCTGCCCCGTCTGCGGGTGGACCTCGACGCAGGCGAAGTTCTTGATCCGGCGGTAGGCGAGGTAGTAGCGCGTCGTCTTCATCGAAACGTCGTCGCCGAGGCCGAGCACGAACGCGTCGAGCGAGTCGTACAGGGAACGCAGCTCCGCCCCTGCCTGGGCGAGGTAGTCGCTCACCGTCTTGTAGATCTGTTTCGCCGCCTTCGGCCCTCCCGCGTTCAGCCCTGCCTCGACCATCCCGGCCTTGCTGTTGACGAGCTCGAGGGCAATGAAGCCGTCGTCGTACCAGCGGTAGCGGTAGAGCTCGATGTTCCTGCCGATCTGGGAGACGGCGTGCTCGTCATAGCGCGTGAAATCGCCAGCGACGCATACAAGTCGAGGCGCAGACCAATCGATCTTCTCCTCGACGTCCCCACCGAGAACCTTCATCGCCAGCAGCGTGAACTCAGCACGGTGGTCGAGGAGCCAGTCGAGGTAGAAGAGCCCCTGGTTGATGACGTTCTCGTTCGAGGAGCGCTTGTACTCAAGGATGACGGGCGAGCCGTTCTCGTCGAGGCCGAGCGTGTCGATGCGGCCACCGTGGGCCTTGCCGGTCGAGTGCTCGCTGGCGACGAACCGGATGCCGAGCATCGGCTCCAGGTTCCTCTCGATGAGGGACTGCAGCGTCTTCTCGATCACGAGCGCCGAGCCCGTCAGCTCGTGCACCCGGCCGTTGTCGACCCTGAAGAGCTTGATATCGCTCAACTCTTCTGCCCTTCGGTTGTCGATTGGAGACCGGCGGCGATCGCCGAGAACTCCGCAAGGGCGGCCTCGAGGTCCTCGGCGATCTCCTGAGCGAGCACGTCCGGCGGCGGTAGGTTCTCGGAGTCCTCGAGCGACTCGTCGCGCAGCCAGATCAGGTCGAGGTTGACCTTGTCCCGCTGGAGGAGCTCCTCGTACGTGAACTGGCGAAACCGCTCGCTCTCGCTCCGCGCGCGGCGATCGTCGGCGTTGTAGGCGCGGACGAAGTCCTCAAGGTGCTCGTAGCGGAGCGGGTTCTGCTTGAGAGTGAAGTGCATGTTCGTTCGCAGGTCGTAGACCCACAGCGTCGACGTCGCCGCCGCCTCGGAGGCCGGCCTGCGCTCGACGAAGAGGACGTTCGCCTTTACCCCTTGGGCGTAGAAGATCCCGGTCGGCAGGCGTAGGAGCGTGTGGACCTCGCACTCGTGCAGGAGCTTCCGGCGCACGGTCTCGCCGGCACCGCCTTCGAAGAGGACGTTGTCGGGAACCACGATCGCCGCCCGCCCTCCGATCTTCAGCAGCGTCTTCACGTGCTGGAGGAAGTTGAGCTGCTTGTTCGAGGTCGAGGCCCAGAAGTCGTCGCGGACGATGACCAGGTCCTCGCGTTCCGTCTCGCCCTCCGCGTTCACGACCGTCATCGACGACTTCTTCCCGAACGGTGGGTTTGTGAGGACCATGTCGTAGCGCTCGCCGGGGTCGGCCTTGAGCGAGTCGTCGACCGTGATCGGGCTGTCGGCGTCCTCGGCGCCGATCCCGTGCAGAAGCAGGTTCATCACGCACAGGCGGGCGACCGTGTCGACGATGTCGACTCCCCGCAGGGCGTCGAAGCGCAGATGCCGCTTCTCATCCGGATCGAGGTAGGGGTAGTTGCGCGAGACGTACTCGTGCGCGGTCAGCAGGAAGCCGCCGGTGCCGCAGGCGGGGTCGCAGATCGTCATGCCTGGCTCCGGGCGCATCACCTCGACGATCGCCTTGATCAGGGGGCGCGGCGTGAAGTACTGGCCCGCCCCGGTCTTCACGTCCTCCGCGTTCTTCTGTAGTAGTCCCTCGTAGGCGTCGCCCTTCACGTCGGCGTCGAGCGTCATCCAGCTCTCGCGGTCGATCAGGTCGACGATGAGCCGGCGCAGCTTCGCAGGATCCTGGATGCGGTTCTGCGCCTTGCGGAAGACGACGCCTAGCATGCCCGGACGGCGGCCGAGCTCGGTCAGGAGGTTGCGGTAGTGCACCTCGAGCTCGTCGCCGTCGCGCGCGAGCAGGCTCTGCCAGTCGAGGCCTTCGGGGATGAACGCCGGACGGTTGAACGGCGGCTTCGTCTGCTCGTCGGCCATCTTCAGGAAGAGCAGGTACGTGAGCTGCTCCAAGTAGTCGCCGTACGAGAGCCCGTCGTCGCGGAGGACGTTGCAGTAGTTCCAAAGGCGCTGGACGAGACCGTTCGAGCTCATAAGGGGAAGATTCTTACGATCCGCTCGGCGTGGACGGCGTAGACGAACGGGCCTGCCGCCGCGCACGCTTCTTCGATCCGAGTGCGGCTCCGATCGAAGCGCGCCGCCTGCTCGGCCGCAGTCAGGCTACCGCCCGTGAGGACGAAGGCGCGGACGCCGAAGCGGCGGATCGCCTGGATCTCGGCGGGCCTGTAGCGGAGGCGGCGGTCCTTCGTGAGCACCGGGAGGTCTTCACGCCCGCAGAGCTCGAGCCATTCCGTATCCGGAACCTCCTCGTCCCGATCACCGTAGACCTCGTGGTGCGTTCGAAGCGTCCATCCGGCAGCGCGCAGGCCCTCGGCGACGCGGTGCCGTCCGAGGCTGCGATCGAGGAAGAACTCAAGCTGCTGCGGGGAGAGCGACACGGAGGATGTCCTCGACGTCCTCGGAAGGAACGCCGAAGTCCTCCGCGACCTCGGCCAGCGACTCGCCGGCGCGCCAGCGGTCGAGCACGTCCTCGACGCGCACGCCGCCGCGGATGAAGATCGGCTGGCCGAACGAGCGCTCGGGATCCGCCACGACGACCGGCCGCGCCGTAGCGGGCGATACGAGCTTCTCGGGCCACCCGTCGGAGCCGTACGTGACCAGGCGGAGGTAGTCGCGGACGACGTCGGCGAGTACGCGCTGCTGAGTTACGACGTGGGTCAGGAGCTCCTCGTCGTTCTCCGCCTCTGCGTAGTCATAAAGGACGCTAGCGCCGTCCGTGAACAGACGCTGTGACGCCAGCGCGTGGTCGATTCCGACCTCGCGCTCGAGCACCGCAACTGCCTTCCGGATGTGCTGCAGGCTGACACCGGCGCGACGGAACGCCAGCACGACGAATCCCTCCGCGAGGCCGACGAAGGGGATCGACGGGTAGTTGCGGGAAGCGTCGAACGACGTGACGATCGGCCTCCCGACTACCGGCTTCCGGCTCTTGAACGTCGCCTTGTAGCCCCGCGCCCAGTTACCGAAGCTCGACGGAGGCACGCCGAGGAACCGCGCCGCCTCCGCTACCGTGTAGAGGGGAGTATCGAAGCGTCCGTTAGTCTTGCTGCTCACCGCCTGAGAGTTCGCCATCGAATCGTAGTCTCCGCTCCGGGCGTCAGGCCCGCGCGGCCGCACGTCGTCGCCGGGTGGGCTGCTTCGCCACTCGTTCGGCCGCGATCCGCTCGAGCAGGACAGACGCCGGCTCATCGGAGGGGTCCTGCCGGACGAGCTTGCCGCTGAACGCCTGCTCGAGGATCAAGCGGCGAAGTGCCGCGCTTCGCTTGAGGGCTCTGTCGATCTCGGCGGCCATAGCGTCGGCAATCGAAAGTTGTCGCTCGATTTCGGCGACAATGCGCCGCTGCTCGTCAAGCGGCGGTGCCGGTACTGGAAACGACTTCAGCGTCGTGAGGTTCAAAGACGCCAGATTCGTGGTCTGGCGTCCGTGCTCCTCGAACCAACGTCGCCCATACGTGTTCCCGTGCCACGAGACGAACTTCGGCTCGAAACTCCCGATGAGCCGCGCCCGGAAGACATGGTTCTGGTGGATGCAGCCGTCGATCTCGCCCGACCAGATCCACCCGCGACCGAGCTTGTCGCGGTCCCCACCTTCGTTGAAGAGGACGTCACCCGACCGAAGCGCCAGAGCCTCTGCCTTCTCGGGCGGGACGCGTATCGTCGTCACGCCGGAGAGATCGAGAAAGCCGCGCTGAACATTCGCCACTCGCAAGTACGGCACCTCCACGAAGGACGGGTCGCGCTCGCGCTTCGCATCCTTCGTCACTCCGCCCACGATCTCGGCAATCTCCCCCAGCGTCGTCCATGGCCAATCCCCGGAGAGAGTGGCCTCGACAGCACGCTCCCGGAGGAGCTCCACCTTACGGCGGGCACGACGCAGCGAGTCCTCCGCGGAGTCGAGGCGGGAGGAGTGCTCCTCGATAGCCGCCACGATCCGCCGCTGCTCGGCCAGCGGCGGAAGCGGAAGAGGTATCTCCTGAACCGTCCTCGATGACAAGTGCTTGACCGTGACGGACGACGTGCGCGCGTTGATCGCGTCGAGGTAGCCCGGGAGCGCATAGGACAAGAAGCCGGTGTCGTAGAGGCTGTCGTCGCGGACACTTATCTTGCAGACCCGCTGATTGAGCAGCGCCGGGGGACCTGTCCAGCGAGCGACGCGGAAGTCTCCGTCCATGCCGACTACGAGGCTTCCCGCCTCGACGAGGTAGGCGAGGTCGAACTCACCGACGTATGAGGCTTCGGTCTGAGATCGGCCGACATCTCGAATCCGAAGAAGCGGAACACCCTCCGAGTTGGAGAAGTCGGCCGACTTGAAGGCAAAGCCGTTCAGGACGTCGGCTACGTCTGAGAGTCGAACGCGCTCCCACGTGGGGTGGATCGCCAACAAGTGAGAGGTCGATTCCTTGACGATCTCGTCAGGGTGGACCCGCAGCGTCATGCGACGAGCGCCTCGTTGAGCTCGTCGAGCAGCGGCGTCAGCTCGTCGCCGAACAGCTCGTACGCCTTGCCGATCCCGCCGTGCTCGACGAACGGGGTGTAGTCGAAGTCGTCCGCCGAGATCGCGAGCGAGGCGGCGACGTGGTCGCGGATCCGCTCCAGCCAGGCGAGCTGCGGGGGCGTGAACGTTCGGCCTGCGTTCTCCTGCTGGAGCAGCCAGGTCCGGAAGCGCTCGTCGACGAGCTCGGGGTAGGGCACGAGCTCGTCCTCCTGCTCGAGCGCGAAGCGGACGAGCGAGACGAGGTCGGTGAGGACGCGTCCGCCCGAGCCGCGCACCTTCGAGCGCTCGAGGGCCTCGTACGCCTGCCAGAGCTTCTCCGGCGTCCACTGGTACGGCGGACGGCCGATTGCGTTCGCGAGCTCCTTGATCTCCTTGAACGTCAGCCGCTCCCGGTACGGACGGCTGTAGAGGATCTGGAGCGCCGTGATCTCGTCCTTGTGCTCGTCGATGAAACGGCGGAACGACGCGGCGGTCTGGTGGGCGCGCTCGGCGCCGTCGAGCGAGTAGCCGGCGGCGATCACCTTGTCCTGCGAGAACTCATCGAGCGTCTGCTCGTACGAGCGGCGCACCTCGACGAGCCGCTCGCGCAGCTTCGGATTCGTCGCCAGCGGCTCGACCGCCTCGTCGAGCACCTGCTTCGCCTCCTCCGGCCGCTCCGTCGCCGCCTCCACCGCCTCGACGAGCGCGTGCGTGAGCTCGCGCAGCGGCACTCCCGCCAGCGCCTCCAGCTCCTCGCGATCCTCTTTCGTGAGCTGCCGGTCGAGCCGCGCGATCCGCCCGGCGACGGTCGAGACGAGATCTGGGTCGCGGCTGCCGAAGGCGAGCTGCTTGAGCAGCTTCTCCAGAGGAACCGTCGGCTGGCGGTCGAGCGGCTGCGTGTCGCTGAGGTCGATCTCCGTCACGCCGACGGCGTCGACGATCACGAAGCGATCCTTCGCCCGCGCGTCCGGCGTCACCGAGCGGAAGTCGGCCTCGTCGATCACACGCACGCCGCGGCCCTTCATCTGCTCGAAGTAGGTGCGGCTCTTCACCGCGCGCATGAAGAAGACGCACTCGAGCGGCCGGACGTCGGTGCCGGTCGCGATCATGTCGACGGTGACCGCGATCCGCGGGTTATAGGAGTTGCGGAACTCGGCGATCATCTCGTCCGGCTTGCGCCCGGTCGAGCGGTAGGTGATCTTGACCGCGAAGTCGTCGCCCTTGCCGAACTCCTCGCGGACGACCTGGACGATGTCGTCTGCGTGCGAGTCGTCCTTGGCGAAGATCAGCGTCTTCGGCACCTCGCTTCGGCCGGGGAAGATCTCGGTGAAGAGGCGCTCCTTGAAGGCGCGGACGACCGTCCGGATCTGGTCCTTGGCGACCACGCGGCGATCGAGCGCGTCTGCGTCGTAGGCGACCTCGTCCTCGAGAGCCTCCCAGCGCAGCCTGCGCGTCTGCCGGTCGCGGAAGGCCGTCACTAGGCCGGCGTCGATCGTCGACCCTTGCTCGGTGATCTTCGTGCGGATGCGGTAGACGTCGAAGTCGACGTTCACCTGGTCGGCGACCGCCTCCTCGTGCGTGTACTCCATGACGAGGTTCTGGTTGAAGAAGCCGAACGCCTGCTTGTTCGGCGTCGCCGTCAACCCGACGACGAAGGCGTCGAAATACTCCAGCACCTGCCGCCAGACGCCATAGATCGAGCGGTGGCACTCGTCGACGATGACGGCGTCGAAGGTCTCGATCGGCAGCCGCGGGTTGTACTCCACCGGCACGGGCTCGGCCGGCGTCAGGTCGTAGCTGGAGTGCTCGTCGAGCTCGGGCTCGAGCTCCTCCTCGCCCTTCAGGATCGAGTAGAGGCGCTGGATCGTGGTGATCGTCACCCGCGCCACCGGGTCGACCACGTTCGAGGACAGGTGCTGGACGTTGTAGAGCTCGGTGAACTTGCGGTTCGCGTCCGGGACGGTGAAGGCCTGGAACTCCTTCAGTGTCTGCCGGCCGAGGTTCGCCCGATCGACGAGGAAGAGCACGCGCCGCGCGCCGGCGAACTTGACCAGCCGGTAGGCGATGTTCGCCGCGGCGAACGTCTTGCCGGCGCCGGTCGCCATTTGGATCAGCGCCCGCGGCCGGTTCTCAGCCAGCGAGCGCTCGAGGTTACGGATCGCCGTCACCTGCGCCGACCGCAGCCCCTCCTCGCTCAGCGGCGGCAGCTTCGTCAAGCGGTGGCGGAGTGTCGGCGCAGCCGGGTTCTCGTGCACCTCGCGGATCCAGGCAGCGAGCATCTCCGGGCGGTGGAACCAGAACACCTGCCGGCTCCGCGCCTCCGGGTCGAGGGTGTTCGTAAAGCGCGTCTCGACTCCGGTCGACTGGTATGCGAACGGCAGCGCTCCTTCGAGCGCGCTCTGCACCCAGTCGGGCAGACCGTCGAGGTACTTCGCCGACTGCCACTCGACGCCGGTCAGCGTCGCGCCCGCCGGCTTCGCCTCGATCACGCTGACCGCCTCGCGATCGACGAAAAGGAGGTAGTCGACCCGCCCGTGCGGCGGCTCGAGGACGAACTCGCGCACGGCAACCCCGCGCGCGGCGGCCAGGTTGGCGTCGCGCGCGTCCTGAACCGCCCAGCCGGCCGCCTCGAGCATCTTGTCGATCTCGACCCGGGCTTTGTCCTCGGCTGAGAGGTACGACTCCATCGTCATAACCGTAAGCCTCGTACAGGCGATCGGCTATTGGAGCTGGCGCTTGAATCGTACGGTCGCCCGCGGCCGTGAAGGGGTCGCCAACCTGTCGCACTACTTCGCGGTCGGCCCGCGCGACCGCGCCGACGGCGCGACAAGAAACAGTCCTCCGTCCCTGCCGCTCACCGGCAGACCGCAAGCGCCCGCGAAAACCGAGAAGCCCCGGTCTTCCGGGGAAGCCGGGGCCCGTAAACGCCTTGAAGAGTAGCGGCAAAGGTCCGAAGAGTCGCCCTGCGGCAGGTCTCGCGAGTCGGTTCCGCTTGCGCGGGCGAGATCTCCCATTCTGCGAGCGCCGCTCGGCGGTCAGTCGATCGTCCCTCTGTCCCAAAAGCCAGCTCCTACCATCGCCGAATGAAGCTGGCGTGCCTCGTCTCTCGTGATAAGGCCGAAGTCCGCAGCGCGAATCAGAAGAGCCCGGATTCGATGCGTTTCCAGTTCGGGCGCCAGTCCAGCGGCGGCTTTGATCGCATCTTCATCATCTGTCGCGAGGTCGTAGCCGCGGCTTAGTGCGATCGCGAGCGCTGCTGCTTCGCCTCGACCGAGACCCGCGACGAGCGAGAACCGGGACACGAAGCTCGCGTCGCGCAGCCGCGCGAACGTCACTAGCTCATCGCCGCCAAGATCAAGCACCACAAGCGCGCCGCGAGACACGAGTCCCGGGAGGGTCTCGAAGTGAGGAAGCGCCCGACCAGATCGCTCGCGCAGCTCAACCACGGTGCCGCGGTCAGTTGCGCGATGGCGATGAAGTCGAAGCCCACGTCGCAGCTCGCTAGCCGCCTCCTCTGCGACGTCATCGGGCTCGTCGGGGTCGAAGACAGTCCGAGGGATCTGCACTGCGCCCCCGAGGAGCACGCGCAAGAGATCGAAGGCGCCAACTGCGAGGAAGTAGTTGACGACTACGGTGTCGGCGACGACGGGTCGTTCAAACGGCGACTCGTTCGCGGACATTCTCGTACTCGTCTAGCTCCTTGGAGACCTCCGGGTCGCCGTCTCCTGACGGGGCCACCAATTCGGCGATCTCGTCAACGGTCAACCCGGTGAGGCTTGCTGCGGACGGTGGGCTCATCCGCTCCTCGCGCAGCGCGCGCGCGAGGAGTCGCACGAATCGCCGTGGGAAGCGTTCAAGCCGCCAGCGAACAGGATCTTGACCCCACTCCTCGGGGTCGACGGCGTAGCCGAGGCGCACTGCCAGGGCCACCGGGCTTGCCTTCTTCAGCTCTTCGTAGCGCCGCTCATCGAGAAGCCCGGCTTGACGGAGTCGGAGAAGCGTCATCCCGTACGAGACACCAAAGTGGCGCTGCAGGTGGACGACCTCCTCGGCGTGGTGAACCGCCTTGACGCCGAGTTGTTCGGCGGCTCGCCGAAGGCCTTCGAGTGGGACCAAGAATTCGCCGGCCCAGATGTCGGCGAATCGCTCCTTCTCGTCCTTCCTGCGCCAGTAGCTGACGAGGTAGCTCTCGTCAGCGCTGTGGAAGAGGGCGTGCGCCAACTCGTGCGCGACGGTGAAGAGCTGACGTCCCGGGGTCGTCTCGACATTGACGGCGATGCACATGCCGAGCCTCGGGTGATGAAGGAATGCCCCCGAAACGGCCGTGCTTAGGTCCGATCCAAGCGCCGTTCGATACACAGTCACGCCGACATCGTCGAGCAATCCAGGAAGGTCTCCGACGGGACCCTGGCCGAGTTGGAGCCAGTCGCGGACCTCGAGCGCCTTTCGCCTGATGTCCTCCTTGCCAGTGAAACCTCGGCGAATCCCGAACGGAGATCGCGTTAGCGGTTGGAGTCGCTCGCCGAGTGCATCTGCGAGGTCGGCGTAGCTGTTGAGGAATCGGACGAAGTCTTCGAGCCCGGCCTGCGCACGCGCATCGATGCCACCCTCCGCGTCGCGGTAGAGGAGTTCGACGAGATCCGATCGAGCGAGATCTCGTTCGGGATCGAGCAGATCGCGAAGCGCGACACCGTAAATCTGGGCCAGCCGCTCGAGTACTTGTTCGCTCGGCTGACGTTGACCGCGCTCCCAATGGGAGATGAGTACGCGGCTGACGCCGAGCAGCGCGGCCACATCGTCTTGCGAGATGCGGCGTGCCTCACGCGCTTCAACCAGGCGCGCGGCAAGGACCTCAGACTCCATGGTGGACACCCCCTTTCCGTCGCAGCCAGATCGAGCGCTCAGCGGGAATGCGAGCGCCGGAGCCACTTCGCGCCGCCTCCTGCTGGAGGCGGACCGGCCGGACGAAGTCGCCTAGCCGGACGAGCTTCGGGCGGTCCACCCACCGCATTGAACCAACCCGGTTGTTACGTGTCAAGCGCATCGCCATTCGTTACGTAACTTCATGGTAGACTGCATCTGCGTAACACGACGCCGGTAACGGCGAAAGGAGCAGAAATGGCACAGGTCGAGGCAACAAAGAAGCAGACAGTCAAGGTGACCGTCGACTACCTGCCGGCGGCAGAGGCGTTCCACGGGGAGTACACGCGTGAGACGGTGCTCGAGACGATCCGGGCCGAGGCGATGAGCTTCTTCGGCGTCGCCGACCGGCAGGAGCGCGACACGTATCGCTACTACCTCGAGCACTCTGGCCAGCGGATCACGGACACCAGCGTGACGCTTGGGTCGGTCGTCGAAGAGCACGCGCGCGCAGCGCACTTCAACCTCGTTGAGGAGATCACGCCCGGTCGGCCGGCGTAGGAGATGACGCCGTACCCGCCGATCGAGCGTTGGCGCGTGCCGCGGGCGGCTCTCGATGCGACGCTGGACGCGGTTGTTCCTGCGAGCCGCCGCGGCAACGAGTCAGGTTCGTTCCTGCTCGGCCACCGGAGCCGGGAAGCGCGCATCTCTGTGGTCGTCCTGCCACGGGGTCGCGGCGTCCGGGAGACGCCTTGGTACTGGCAGGTAGGCGCTGGCGTCTACGGGCGGATTTCCTCTTGGGCGAAGCCTCGTGGCATCTCGCTGCTTGCGATCCTGCACACGCACCTCGACGACATTCCTCCGCACCTCTCCAGTGCCGACCGCACACGCAGCGTGCGCGTACCCGGCGTTCTCGCTGTCGTGATCGGTCGCGGCGGGCAGGAGCGTGACGCGAGCGCATGGGGCTGGTACGTCTATGACTCGAACGACTACCGCCGACTCGGCGAGTCAGAGTTCGCCGCCCGGGTCGAGATCGATTCGCTCGCCGCGGTCGAGATCCGCCGTGCCGACGCAGATGGCGTCTGGCCGATTGACGGAGGGCGGGCGTGACCAGCCACCGGCGCCTGAGTCGGCCCGTAGCCGTGGCCGCTCGGCTGCTTGATGCTGACGAGCATGAGGCCGAGCGCCTCTTTCGGCGCGCCCGCGTGCTCGTTCGCCTCAGCGACGAACTGGCGGACTCGCCCAACGCGCACTCCACCTTCCTGCTGGCCGTCAACGAGATCCTCCGCTTCTGCCCCAACGTCGCCGTTGACGTGCCCAAACAGCACAGCACACTTCTCGACGGATGCGATGCACTCGCCGAAGACATCCATGGCACCGGCTCTGGCGTCGAGCGCGTTTCGCACACAACCGTCGATCACGTCAGTGCGGTCTTGAACATCGGCCTCGAACTCAGGCCCGGCTGGGTCACGGTGAGCTCGACCGGGTGGGTGGCTCGCCTCGCGTGCGGGTCTGCGGGTTCCGACCAAATGCCGCACCCGGATATGACCCCGAACGCACTAGGAGCGCTCGCCGCCGCAAGTCTTGGCGCGGGCCGCATCTTCCTGATCTTGCTCGGACGAGAGCTCAGCGCGGAACCCATCGAGCTGTCCCTCTTCGACTACCAAAGCGGCCCGATAGGAATGCTCGATCCGGGCCCTGCCCTACCCGCCGAGCTCGAGCTCGACGCTGCTGATCGGCTGCGGCGCCGTCTCGAGCGGGTGGGTTTACACGATCCGGTGCCTTCCGATCACGGGAGCCGTCGAGGCCGTCGACCGGCAGGTCCTCGGCGACGAGAACATCGGCCCGTACGTCGTCGCCCGCGTCCCCGACGTGGGGACACCGAAGGCGGAGATCGTCCGCGAGCTGCTGAAGCCCACAATCACCGTCACTCCTCGGACCGAGGAGTTCCACTTCTTCAAGGCCCGGCTGCGCTACGGCCAGACGAAGGTGCCCGAGCTTGTCGTCGCGGGCGTCGACAACGTCGAGACGCGGCACGACATCCAGCGCCTGTGGCCCCGGGCCGTGATCGACATGGCCGCCGGCGGTTTCACGAGCCAGGTGATCGTCAAGCATCTCGCCGATAGTGGTCAGTGTCTCCTCGACGCGCACACGATCCCGCCGAACGAGGAGACGACGGTCGAGCGCCTCGCCCGGATCAGCGGCTTGGAGACCGGGCGGATCGCAAACGACTTCGAGCAGCCCGTCAGCGCAGAGGACGTCGCCCACGCGCCTGCCGAGCTACGCGACTCGCTGGATGAGGCGCGGCGCGCCGGCAAGCCTCGGTGTGGCTACCTGACCGAGCTCAACCTCCGGGAGGAGTCGAGTGAGGCGGAATTCGCTCCGGCGGTCCCGTTCGTCACGGCGTTTTCAGGCATCGTCGCGGCCAGCGAGACGATCAAGCATCTCATCGGCGCATCCAACGGTTCGCTGCAGTTTCAGTTCAGTTTCCAATCCGGGCGCGGCCGACGCACGACAAGGCTGTGCGCGAGCACGTGCGAATGTCAGGAGGCTCGTGCGGAACAGGCGGCCTGAACGTCGCCGGTGTCATCCAGTCGGTCCGGGATCGAGCTGCAGCGTGTCGGCCAGCATCTGGCCCAGCTCGTTGAAGCGCTCCTCGAGCAGCGGCGGACGGGTCGTGCTCGGAGTGCCGAGGACGTCGTGCTGGAAGGCAATGAACTCGCGGCGCCTATACGGGCCAGCCGTCTTCTGCGCAAGGAGGTCGGTGAGGCGGTACCCGCTGGCGACGTGCCCGAGCGCCGTCTCGAGGTCCTCCATGTCGAATAGCGTCAACGGCTTGACGGGCGCCTCGCGGTACGTCGACGGCAGGCTGCCGTCAATGCGGTCCCAGAGCAGCTCAGTCTGAAACAGCGTCCCACCGGCAGTAACGACGACCGGGAAGACGCGCTCGAGCGCGCCGACGTCGTTGCCGGGGATGACGGCCGCCCCCGTGCGGACATCCCCGATGACGCGCGCGAGCTGGCGTGCCTTCTTCAACACCATCCGCTCGAGCGCGCTTGCGAGCACGACTGGGTCGCCCTCGACCTGCATCTCGCGGCTCAATCGCGCCGAAACGACCTCGATCAGGACAAGGTCCTGCGCTGATGCGATCGCGACGTCGGAAGTCTTCATCTCGCTCGCGCGGACGTTGTACGTCTGCTCGGCCGAGACGGTGACGCCAGCCGCGCCGTCGTAGACCGACTGCGCGAGCTTGAGCACGTACTGCTCGGCGAGGTGGCCGAAGTAGCGCGTGTAGCGGAGCGTGTTCTCACTGCGCGTGTTTTGCTGCTCGCGGTCGCGTTGCTGCGCCGACTGCAGGCCGCGGTGGTAGAAGCCCTCGGACAGCCAGCTATCGATCGCGCGCGGGAGCAGTAACCGCCAGCGGCCGTCGGAGTAGCCGAGGAATGGCCGCTGCATAAACGGCGTCCTCTCCCAAGCGAGGGGGCGGTCGTCGTCGCCTAGCTCGGCGAAGCGGTCGGCGTACCAGTCGCGCGTGCCAATGAGCAACGCGTCGATCTGCTCCCGCTTGTCGCGGAAAAGGGCGCTGTTTGTCGGCGGGTCGACGACCCCGCGGCCGGGCAGGTTCGGCGTTGCGTCGATGACGCGTGCTGCTGCGTGCAGTCCCCAGCCGACCGCGTACTGCTCGATCACCGAAAGGCCGTCGTCGGCCACGAACCAGACATCGAGAGGGCAGAAGTCATCGTGGTCACGCGTCCGGTCGAAGATCTCGACGAACATCAGGTAGCCGCGCACGAGCCGGTTCAACGGCGGCTCGGTGTTGTTGTAGGCGCCGTTCTGCACGGTGTAGGCCCAGGCCGCGTCCTCGGTCAGCTGTGCGGCGTCTCGCAGGCGCATCTCGGCGGCCTCGACAACGCTCGGCACCGCCAGCAGCGCCTGCTTTGCGCGCGCGATCTCAGCCGGCGTCATCGACGCCCGGCCGACGTCGTCGCGCGCGTGCTGGACGAGGAGCCGCTGCAGCGCGGTTAGGTTCTGCTCGGAGAAGACAACCCGCCGCGGGCCGCCGTTCACGAACGACCGGATGCTGCTGACGGTTGCGGAGTCCTCGAAGACGACGGCGGCGAGAGCGAGCTGCGCTTGGGTGTCGGTGCGGATGTGCGTCAGCTCACCTTGCAGACGGCTGATGAGGATCATGGTCAGTTCGAACGGGAGCTGCTCGACGAGAGCGACCAAGGCGGCGCGGTCGGACACCGGCAGCCCGAGCGCCTCCTCGGTGACGACCATGTACAGCTGCTCGGGCCGGTCGGAGATCGGCGGCACGAAGACAGTGTTGCCGCCTATCGACGCGGCGGTTCCGAGTCTTGATCGAGTGCTCGTATGCCGCTTGCGCAGGTCCCGGGAGACAGACTGCGTCAAGGCTGCTTCGTCGTTAGTTGGCGATCCGCGGCGATCCCGAAGCGCCTTGAGACGATCCGCGCAGGTTGGTACGGTCTTGTCGCGGTTCGGAGCGACGCTGGCACAGCCGGAAACGCGATGGCCGGGCGCCTGGGCCGGGCGGTTCCACGGAGACCGCAGTCAGCCCGCCGCGGGGCGAGCCTGACGAGTCGCCGGCGAATCGGCTCCATAGAAAAAGCCCCGTTTCCAGGGCTTTTTCCGTAGCAGGCCTGTAAGCCGGATTCTGTCGAGGGTGACCATCCCTCTCGGCAGCTACCCGGGCCCTCGGCGGGCAGCGTCGGCGGGCCCTGTTCGCCTTGCACCGGACGGGGTTTGGCGAGCCGCCGCGTCGCCGCGGCGCTGGTGGGCTCTTACCCCACCGTTTCACCCTTACCGGAGACGTCTCCGGAGACACGTCCACGGCGGTGTCCTTTCTGTTCCACTTTCCGTCGGCTTTCGCCGCCTGGCTCTCGCCAGCGTCCTGCCCTGCGGTGTCCGGACTTTCCTCGGTCGCGCCGGTGGGAGCACCGCGCGGCCGCGGTCACCCGGCCTGCACGCCGAATGGTAGCCCGTCTTCGAGCGCGCCTTCCTCGGCGAGCTGGCATCCGCACTCGGGGCAGAACACGCTCCGGCGCGCGTGCATCACGAACTCGCCGCAGGCCAGGCACTCGAGCGACGCGCCGCGCAGCAGCGCGACGAGCTCCTGGTCGAGCGTCCGGTGAAGTGCGGCGAGCGCGCCCACTACAGCTCCCGGAACACCCCAACCACACGGCCGAGGATCTGGACGTGCTGTGCGTAGATCGGCTCCAGCGAGGAGTTCTCGGGCTGCAGACGCACGCGCCCCTTCTCGCGGTAGAACGTCTTGACGGTCGCCTCGTCGGCCGACTCGTCGTCGCCCGCGAGCGCGACGACGATCTCGCCGTTGCGCGCGTCCTGCGCGCGCTGCACGATCACCAGGTCGCCGTCGAGGATCCCGGCCTCGATCATCGAGTCGCCCTTCACGCGCAGGAGGAAGTCGCCCTTCGTGCCGGCCGGCATCGGGAGGTAGTCCTCGATGTGCTGCTCGGCGAGCAGCGGACCGCCGGCGGCGATCTCGCCGACGAGCGGGAGCCGCGCCACGTCGCGCGCGTCCGCGGCCGCCGGCTGCGGCTCGCGGCGCTCGCGACCGATCAGCTCGAGCGCGCGCGGCTTCGTCGGGTCGCGGCGCAGGAGCCCCGCGCGCTCGAGGTTCGCCAGGTGCGCGTGGACGGTCGACGGCGACGCCAGCCCGACCTGCTCGCCGATCTCGCGCACGGTCGGCGGGTAGCCGTGGCGGTCGACGTAGGCGACGAGGTAGTTCCAGATCTCCTGCTGGCGGGCGGTGAGCAACGGGGCGCTCCTCCGGTTCGGGGACGGCTTTGGTCGAACGTGTGTTCGTCACCAGGGTAGAGAGTCCTGCGGACGGCGTCAAGAACGACGAAGCCGCCCCGGAGGGCGGCTCGATGCGCTGGAGAGGACTTGAACCTCCACGACCTCAGCGGTCACTAGGCCCTCAACCTAGCGCGTCTACCAATTCCGCCACCAGCGCGTGGAACGCGGCGCATTGTAGCCGCGATGCGGCAGACTCACGGCGTGGCGGAGGACTGGCGGCTGACGATCAGGCTCGCCGACGGCGACGAGGCGAGGCGCGTGCTCTCGACGCTGCACGAGCGCGAGGTGGCGGACGAGCTGCGCGGCCGGCTCGGCGGGCGCGTCGCCGTCTCGAGCGACGGCCCGACCATCTTCCTCTACGCCGACACACGGCGCGCCGCCGACGCCGCGGCACAGGCGGTTCGCGACGTGCTGGAGGAGCAGGGCGTCACCGCGCAGCCGCATCTCGACCGCTGGCACCCGATCGAGGAGCGGTGGGAGGACGCGAGCGTGCCGCTGCCGCAATCGGACGAGGAGCTGCGCGCGGAGCGCGAGCGGCGCGACGCGGACGAGGAGGCGACGTCGCTCGCAACGGGCGTGGCGCAGTGGGAGGTGCGCCTCGAGCTCTCGTCGCCGAGCGAGGCGGAGTCGCTCGCCGAGGAGCTCGAGCGAGCCGGACGCTCGGTCGTGCGCCGCGCGACGTTCCTGCTCGTCGGCGCGAACGACCGCGACGACGCGCGGGATCTCGCCCGCGAGCTCGAGCGGCCGCGGCCGCGTGCACGTGGAGCCGAGCAGCGGCGTCGCCTGGCAGCTCATGCCCGCGAACCCGTTCGCCGTCTTCGGCGGACTCGGCACGTAGCTACTCGATCGGGGTCAGCTCGCGCTCGAGCGTCTCGCGCTGCTCCTCGAGCCACGGAGGCAGCGACAGCCCCTGCCCCAGCGTCTCCGCCGGCTCGTCGGCGAGGAAGCCCGGGCCGTCGGTCGCGATCTCGATCAGGACGCCGTCCGGCATCCGGAAGTAGATCGAGCGGAAGTACTTCCGGTCCTGCACCGTCGTCGGCCGCAGCCCGAGCTCGGCCAGGCGGTCGAGCCACGCTCGTTGCTCGTCGTCGGTGGCCGCGCGCCACGCGACGTGGTGCGTCGTCCCGGCGCCGATCAGCGCTGGCTCCTCCATGGGCTCGGAGAACTGGAGCGGCGCGTCGTCGGCGAACAGGCCGGCGTACAGGTCGGGGTTGCCGATCACGACCACGTCGCGCAGGCTCGGCGCGTCCGCCGGCTCGAGCCGCAGGCGGAGACCGTCCGGGTCCTGCAGCTCGAGGGGCTCCGTCACCTGCGGCGTCGCCAGCCCGATCGACTCGAGCGTCCCGCGCCCGAGGCGCCCGGCCTCGGCGCGCGGCCACTCGAAGAACGTGATCAGCGTGCCCGGGCTGCCGGTGTCGTCGCCGAAGTAGAGGTGGTAGCTGTGCGGGTCGTCGAAGTTGACGGTCTTCTTGACGAGCCTGAGCCCGAGCCCTCGGTAGAAGTCGAGCGTCCGCTGCGCGTCCGAGCAGACACACGTCACGTGGTGGAGCCGCGCGAGCTGCATTCGGCGACCCTAGCGAGCGCTACTTGAGCAGGCGGAAGAGGAGGATCGTGTTGCCGAAGAAGAGCAGCGCGACGACGATCGTCAGCCGCGTCAGGTTCCGCTCGACGATGTGCGTCCCGCCCTGCGACGCAGGCGTGAAGCCCATGCCGCCCATGCCGGTGTCGCGGCCGGAGTGCATCAGCACGAGACCGACGAGCGCGGCGGCGAGGAGGACGTGGATGACCGAGAAGACCGGGAGCACGACCGTAGAGTAGCTACCGTCCGGCCGCGTCGAGGATCGCGCGAACGAGGTCGCCGGCGATCTGGTCCTTGGTCACGTAGCCGCTCGCGCCCGCCGCGCGCGCTCGCGAGACGTCGTGCGGCGCGTCGGATCCCGTAAGCACGATCACGCGCGCATCCGGCACGTGCTCGCGAATCGCCTGCGTTGCCTCGATGCCGTCCATCACCGGCATCGCGATGTCCATCAGCACGACGTCCGGTTGCCGGTCGCGTGCGAGGTCGACGGCGGCTTCGCCGTTTCCGGCGCGGCCGACGACCGAGATCCGGCCGTCCGTCGACAGGATCGCCTCGAGCGCCTCTGCGAAGAGGCGCTGGTCGTCGGCGATCAGAACGCGCACGCGGTCAGCTGCCATCGTGCGGAGTAAGGTACTTCGCATCGACGAGGCCGCCGCCAGAGAGAAGATCCACGACCTTCTCGTGACCGGTGACAACCGCCTGAAACAGGGCGTGTCGACGACGAGGATCAGGCAGAGCTACGAGCAGGCGCTGCAGGTCGCGCGGGAGGCTGGGCTCGAGGAGTCGGTGCGCCCGCTCGTCGAGGTCAGGTTCGCGGACCTCGAGCGGCTCGAAGCAGGATCTCCTCCATCCGCTCCGCCTGCCGCCTGACGTCGTGCTCGGACGCCGCGGCGCGCGCGGCGTCGTTCGGCGCGGGAAACGACGTGGCGGCGTCGAGCGCGCGCGCGAGCTCCGAGACGTCGAGCGGGTCGACCAGCACGCCGGCCCCGGCCGCGAGGAGCTCGGGCGGGCCGCCGACACGCGTCGCGACGACCGTGCGGCCGCAGGCCATCGCCTCGAGGATCGCCTGCCCGAACGGCTCGAGCAGCGCGGGGGCGCAGACGACGTCGGCCGCGGACAGCCACCCCGCGACGTCGCGGTGCGGCACGCGCCCGACCACGCGTACGCGGTCGCGGCCTTCGAGCCGCGGGCGCAACGGGCCGTCGCCGACGAACGTGAGCGAGCCGCGGCCGAGCTGCGAGAACGCGTCGGCGAGCCGGACGACGTTCTTCCGCTCGGTCAACGACCCGACGTGAACGAACGCGGGCCGCTCGAGCCGCGCCGCGGGCTCGACGTCGGGCGAGAAGCGGTCGAGGTCGACGCCGGAGTTCACGACCTCGACCTTCCCGCGCGCAGGTGGGAGCTTGTCCTCGAGCTCGCGTCGCAGGTAGTGCGACACCGCGACCACCGTCGAGGCACGGTCGATCACGCGCGCGGTGAGCTGCGCGACGCCGGGAAGCGTGCCCACGTTGCGCACGTCGCGACCGTGCGCCGTGACGACGAGCGGTCCCTGCGCCTGCGCCGCGATCAGGCCTGCGGGCACGAGGAAGTGCGCCCAGACGACGTCGTAGCCCGATGCCTCGCGCACCCGGCGGCGCAGCTCGAGGAAGCGACGCTTTCCGCCGTCGCGGCGGTCGAGCACGGCCAGCTCGAACTCGTGCCCGCGACGGCCCAGCGCCGCCTGCAGCTCCGCGACGAACGATCCGAGGTCGGGGTCGCTCGGCCCGGGGTACATCTGCGAGACGAGGAGGATCCTCAGCGGGCGACCTTGTCCTGCTCGCCCCACTCCTCGCGGAGGACGTCGCAGATCTCGCCGATCGTGCAGCGGGCATGCAACGCCGCGCGCATCGGGTACAGCATGTTCTCGGTTCCGCGCGCTGCGTCGCGCACGCGGGCCAGCGCGGCCGCCGCCTCGTCGGCGCTGCGCTCCGCCCGCAGCTTCGCCGTGCGCTCGAGCTGCCGCCGCTCGGCGGCGGGATCGATCGCCTGCAGCTCGACGTCGTGCTCCGCCTCCTCGCCGTAGCGGTTCACGCCGACGATCACGCGCTCGCGGCTCTCGACTTGCTGCTGCCACTGGAACGCGGCGTTCTCGATCTCGTCCTGTACCCAGCCCTGCTCGACGGCCGCGACCGCGCCGCCGAGCTCGTCGACGCGCTCGATCAGCTCCCACGCCCGCGCCTCGAGCTCGTCCGTCAGCGCCTCGATGTAGTACGACCCTCCGAGCGGGTCGGCGGTGGCCGTCGTTCCCGCCTCGGCCTGGAGGATCTGCTGCGTGCGGAGCGCGATCCGCGCCGCCCGCTCGGTCGGGAGCGCGAGCGCTTCGTCGAACGAGTTCGTGTGCAGCGACTGCGCGCCGCCGCAGACCGCCGAGAGCGCCTGCACGGCGACGCGCACGACGTTGTTCTCCGGCTGCTGCGCCGTCAGCGTCGAGCCGCCCGTCTGCGCGTGGAAGCGGAGCGCGAGCGCCCTCGGGTTCGTCGCGCCGAACCGCTCGCGCATCACACGCGCCCACAGACGTCGTGCCGCGCGGAACTTCGCCACCTCCTGGAAGAAGTCGTTGTGCGCGTTGAAGAAGAACGAGAGCCGCTCGCCGAACGCGTCCGGCGAGAGCCCGGCCGCCACCGCCGCCTCGCAGTAGGCGATGCCGTTCGCGATCGTGAAGGCGAGCTCCTGGACCGCGGTCGAGCCTGCCTCGCGGATGTGGTAGCCGGAGATCGAGATCGTGTTCCAGCGCGGGATCCGCTCCGCGCAGTAGCGGAACAGGTCGGTCGTGAGCCGCATCGACGGGCGCGGCGGGAAGATGTAGTTCCCGCGCGCGATGTACTCCTTGAGGACGTCGTTCTGCACCGTCCCACGCAGCGCCGTCGAGTCGACTCCCTGCTGCTCTGCGACCAGCTCGTAGAGCAGGAGCAGGAGCGACGCCGGTGCGTTGATCGTCATCGACGTCGACACCTCGCCGAGCGGGATCGCCGCGAGCAGGATCTCCATGTCGGCGATCGAGTCGATCGCGACGCCGGTGCGGCCGACCTCGCCGAGGGCGCGCGGGTCGTCGGAGTCGTAGCCGAGCTGCGTCGGCAGGTCGAACGCGATCGAAAGACCGGTCTGGCCGCGGTCGAGCAGGTAGCGGTAGCGCGCGTTCGACTCCTCCGCCGACGCGAACCCCGCGTACTGCCTGATCGTCCAGGGCCGGCCTCGATACATGTCGCGGTACGGCCCGCGCGTGTACGGGTACTCACCCGGAAGCTCGCGGTCTGCGCGCGCGTCGTCCGCCGTGTAGACGGGCTTCACCTCGATCCCGGACTCCGTCTCGCGGCGGTCGGTGGCAGCCATCCGGCGAAAAGTATGCTCGCGCCGTGCGCGCCGCCGCCCTCGCGCTCGCCGTCCTCGTGCTCGCCGTGCCGGCCGCGGCCGCGACACCGCCGGGGTTGAAGCTCCTCGTACGCGACGGGAGCAGGCTCGCAGTCGTCTACCTCGACCGGCCGGCACCGTTCGTCCAGCCGCTGCTGCATCCCCGTCCGGGCCTTCTCGCCTTCAGCGGCGACGGCCGGCTGATCTCGATCGGGGGCACGATCGTCGGACGCGCGAGGCTGCCCACGCGCTGGCTCGCCTGGGCGCCAACCGGCGAGCGCGCCGCGTACGTGACGACGCAAGGCGGAGTTGTCGAGTGGACGCCGGCGGGCCTCAGGCGCCTCGAGCCGAACGGCTGGGGCGCGCAATGGTGGTGGTCGCCGAGCGTCGCCTGGTCGCGCGACGGCGCGCTCGCGGTCGCGCGCGGCAGCTCGATCTGGGTGCTGCGTCGCGGCACCGCCCGACGCGTCGTCGGCCCGGTCGCACCCAACTGCTGCACCGGCGGCCCCGACATCCCGGTCCCGTTCGCGTGGAGCGGCGATCGCGTGCTGTGGTGGGACTGGCCGGGCTCCGGCTCGGTCGCCGCCGACGGCGTCTCGCTCTACGCCGGCACGCGGAGGCTGGGCATCACGCTCATGTACCCCGACTACGCCGCCGTCTGCGGATCCCACCTCGCCTTCGCCGAGGGCGTCGACCGCGAGTCGACCGACAACAAGAAGATCGTCTTCGACGGACGCGACGTGTCGCTCGACCCGAAGCGCTCTTGGGCGTCGCCGTCCTGCACACCCGCCGGACGGCTGGTCGCGTCGGCGAGTCGCAACCTGATCCCGCGGCTGACGAGCGAGACGCACCGCGCGCTCTGGCAGCTCCTGCCGGCGCGCAGGCAGCTCACGCGCCCGCCGTGGGGCTGGTCGGACGAGGAACCGCACCTCTTCCCCGACGGCACCGTGCTCTTCGTGCGGTCACGGACGACCTCGCGGAAGGGCCCGACCGGCGGCTGGATCGACACGCAGGAGGGCCGCGTCATGCTGCTCGACCACGGCAAGCTGAGGCAGGTGGCGGAGATCGGCTTCAGGCAGCCGGACGACGTGTACACGTACCCGGTCGAGTACTACGGCCACTACGACTGGTCCCAGCTCCTCGCGGTGTCGCCCTGATGGCGGCGGTGACGGTTCGGCTGTTCGCCGGCCTGCGGGAGCGGGCCGGCTGGGCGCGGCGCGAGGTCGACGCGGCGACGGTCGGCGACGTCTGGCCCGCCCTCGCGCTCGGCGACGAGCCGGACGGCTTGCTCTACGCCGTCAACAAGGAGTACGCCGACCGCAGCCGGACGCTCGCCGACGGCGACGAGGTCGCGCTGATCCCGCCGGTGTCGGGCGGCGCGTTCCTGCTCTCCGGCGAGCCTCTCTCGCTCGAGCGCGTCGTCGACGAGGTGCGCTCCGACGAGGCCGGCGCGGTCGCCACGTTCACCGGCACGACGCGCGTCCATTCGCGCGGCCGCACCGTCACGCAGCTCGAGTACGAGGCGTACGAGGGGATGGCCGAGCGCGTGATGGAGGACATCGCAGCAGAGCTGCGCGCACGCTACGACCTGACCGGCGTCGCGATCCATCACCGCGTCGGCCGCGTCTCGATCGGCGAGACGTCCGTCGTGATCGCGGTCTCGGCGCCGCACCGCCAGGACGCGCTGGCGGCGTGCAGGGACGCGATCGACGAGCTGAAGGAGCGGGTGCCGCTCTGGAAGAAGGAGGTCTACGAGGGCGGCGAGGAATGGATCGGGCGGGGGTCGTGACCCGTCGCGTACCCTCGTCGGGATGAACGAGGAGCCCGAGCGCGACTACGAGCCGATCCACCCGCGCGGCACAGACTGGCGCGGGCGGCTGTCGAAGATCACGGGGCCGCTGGTCGCCGCGATCGTCGCGCTGGCGAAGTTCTCGTTCATCCTCGTCAAGTTCGCGTCGATCTTCATCGCGGTCGCCGCGTATGCATTGATCTGGGGCTGGAAGTTCGCCGTCGGCGTGGTCGTGCTGATCCTCCTGCACGAGTCGGGCCACTACATCGAGGCGAGGCGCGAGGGGCTGAAGCCGAAGCTGCCCGTCTTCATCCCGTTCCTCGGCGCCTACGTCGCGTACACGCGCGGCCACCCGTGGCAGACGGTGAGGGTTGCGATCGCCGGGCCGATCATGGGCGGCGCCGCGGCCTTCGTGTTCTACCTCGTCGCGAAGTCGCAGCACTCGAACCTGCTCTACGCGCTCGCGTACTTCGGGTTCTTCCTGAACCTGTTCAACCTGCTGCCGTTCGGCATCTTCGACGGCGGCGCCGTCTGGCGGTCCGCGCGCTGGCTGCGGCTCGGCGGCGGGCAGACGCTCGCGCTGGCGGCGTACGCCCTGTACTTCGCGACGGCGGCGATGCTGGTTCTCGGCATGGTCGCGTCGCACGTCCCGCAGCACCGCCTGTGACCGACGACCGCCAGATCCTCGACCACCCGGCCACGTTCGACATCGACGCGTCCGTGGCGAAGATCTCGGACGAGTTCCGCGCCGGGTTCGAGAAGGTGGCGCTGATCGACCGGCCCGCGGCCGCGCTCTTCGGCTCGGCGAGGGTGCACGAGGGAAGCGCACCGTACGAGGCCGCGCGCGAGGTCGGCCGTCGGTTCGCCGAGGAAGGATGGGCGGTCGTGACCGGCGGCGGCGGAGGCGTGATGGAGGGCGCGAACCGCGGCGCCCGCGAGGGCGGCGGGCTGTCGGTCGGCTTCAACATCGTCCTCCCGCACGAGCAGAAGCCGAACCCGTACCTCGACATCGAGCACACCTTCGACCACTTCTACGCGCGGAAGGTCTGCTTCGTCCGCCCGTCCGAAGGCTTCGTGATCTTCCCCGGCGGCTTCGGCACGCTCGACGAGCTGTACGAGTCGCTCACGCTGATCCAGACGGGGAAGATCAAGCACTTCCCCGTCGTGCTGTTCGACTCCGAGTACTGGGGCGAGATGATCGACTGGATCCGGAGCGACCTGCTCGCCGACGGGATGATCTCGCCCGACGACATCGAGCTCCTGCACGTCACGGACGACACCGAGGAAGCGGTCGGGCTCGTGCTCGCGTGCTACGACCGCCGCTGCGCCGACAGCCCGCACGCCCCGCAGAAAGAGGACGCGCAGTAGCCCACGACAGGTACCAGGAACCCGCACGGGTACCTGGTACCTGGTTTACGCGCTGGATGGCAAGACGATGTACGGACCGGGCGGCGTGCGTCCGGGCCCGTAGACGGTCGTCGGGCTGTCGGGGATGTAGTGCGACTTGAAGACGTTCCGTCGCAGCAGCCTGCCGTTCCGGTCGTAGACCCAGCGCGTCACCGTGACGTCGAAGCCGAGCTCGCCGGTCCCGCTCACGACCCGCACCGACCCGTGGGGCGCGTTCGGATCGACCGCGTAGTTCATCGACGGCGACGTCCAGTGCGTCTGCGGCCCCGTGCGCGCGACCACGCGGCGACCCTCTGGCGTTCCGTAGACGGTGAACGTGAGCGTCTGGTCGGTATAGGACGCCTTGATCAGCAGGCCGTGCTTCAGGTCGTTCCTGAACTTCAGGTCAGGGCCGCCCCACGACACCGTCGCGTCACGGCCGAGCGGGTAGTGCGAGAGGTAGAGGTTGTGGTTCGTCCGCTCGAGGATCGGCAGACCGAGCTCGAACGCGTCGTTGAAGAGCGTCGTCGCGGTCTGGCAGACGCCGCCGCCGATCGACGGCAGCACGAGCGACCCGATGATCATCTGCCCTTCGAGGAATCCCCGCGCCGACGTGCGCGGTCCGACGACGCGGTTGAAGGAGAAAACCTCGCCCGGGCGCACGATGGTGCCGTCGATGAAGTCCGCCATCAGGTGGACGTTGTGGATGCGGTTCCACGACGACACGCCCATCTGCGTCGTGTACGAAACGAGCTTCTGCCGGATCCCGAGCGCCTCCGCCTTCGCCGTGGTCAGGTCGGGCGGGCGTGCGCTGAGCTCGACTCGCGCCACGCGGTCGCCGCGCGCTGCGCGTACGACCGCGGCTGCGAGCCGGGCGGCCGAGACGTCGCGCCCCGGCCGTGACGGCGCCACCCGCACGCGATCTCCGGCGACGACGAACTGGGCGTTGTGCGCGCGCACGATCCACTTCCCCAGCCGCGGGCGCACGAGCCGCGCGAGCAGGCTGCCGTCGAACCCGACGGACAGCTCGTGCCCATCCGGGCGGACTCGCAGCGCGTGCGCGAGCTGCGCCTGCGTGAGGGCGCCGCGCCGCGCGCCGTGGTAGTCGACGGCGACCGGGGCCGCCAGGAAGCGGTCGACTCGTGCCGCGGCGGCGCGCGCCGCGGCGTCGCCGATCCCCGGCCGGACGCGGGCGAACGGCGCGTCGATCACGCTGTCGCGCGCGACGAGGCGCCGGAGCAGTGCGGCGCGGTCGAGGCGGAGGCCGATGCGCGCGGGCGTCGTCACCGCGCGGGTACCGGCGATGCGAACGGTCGCGGAGACCGGAGGGCGGCCCGCCCGCGCGATCTGCCCGAGCACGTTCCCGGCCTCGGGCGCGTGCGACACGACCGGCGCGACGTCGATCGTCCGCGCGAGGACGAGCGAGTTCCAGCCGCCTGCTGCGAGCGCGCGTGCGGCCGTTCCTCGCACATCGACCGCGACGAGCCATCCGCGAGGGACGTGGTAGCTCCGACCGCCGGCGCGGATCGTCACGAGGCCGGCACGCCATGCACGAACCTCCGACTCGATCTCGCCGCGGCTCTTCCCGCCGACGTCGAGCCCGAGGACGTGGACGCCGGGCTTCGCGTCGCCCTCGTACTGGAGCGCGCGAGCCACCGCCGCCACGGCGGCAGCGAGGACGATCACCGCGACTCCGACGAGTGCGCGTCTCATCGCCCGCAGTGAAGCAACGCGTGCGGCTAGTTGGCCGGCAGGACGAGCTGGAAGCGCGCGCCGTGCGGCGCCGCGTCTTCGTAGAAGAGCTGCCCGCCGTGGGCCTGCGCATAGGCCTGTGCGATCGACAGGCCGAGGCCGGCGCCGACCGTCGAGCCGGTGCCACGCGAGAAGCGGTCGAACAGCCGCGGGACGAAGCCGGGCGCGACGCCGTCGCCGTGATCCTCGACCGAGAGACGGAAGTGCCGGTCGTTCTGGACCGCACGGATCGAGATCGGCGTGCGGCCGTAGCGGACCGCGTTCGTGACGAGGTTGCCGACGATGCGATCGAACGCGGCGGCGTCGACGAGCGGCCGAAGGTCCTCGGGTACGTCGACCGCGATCTGGTCCTTGCTCTCGCCGGCCACGGAGCGCACGAGCTCCTCGACCCGGTCGCGGACCGGCAGCGGCTGGCGGTCGATCGCGATCGCCTTCGCCTCGAGTCGCGAGAGGTCGAGCAGCTCGTCGATCAAACGGGTGAGCCGCTCCGTGTGCTGCACGAGCGTCTCGTGCAGCGTCGAGAGCTGCTCGCGGTCGAGCGTGTCGGCACGCACGTGGACCGTCTTGGCGACGCCGTGGATGACGGCCGCGGGCGCTCGCAGCTCGTGCGAGGCGAGCGCGATGAACTGGCTCTTCAGCCGCGAGAGCCGCTCCAGCTCCTCCACGGCGAGCGAGCGCTGGAGGAGCACCGCGGCGAAGGAGCCTGCGACATCGAGGAGCTGGGTCTCGTCCGCCGCGAGCGACTCGCGGCGCGTTCGCAGGAACCCCAGCACCTGCTGCGCCGACACGAGCGGCACGACGAGCTCGCCGTCCGCGCATACGGTGTGGCCGGCCGCCATCGCCGCCGCCATGACGGGATGCTCGTCGACCGCGTCGACGTACTTGTGGCTGCTCGTGAGCAGCATCACCTGTGCCGAGTCCGGCAGGTAGCGCCACGCCTCGATCGGACCGAAGCCGAACGACTCGGAGAGGCTCGCGCAGATCCGCGCGAGCAGAGCTCCGACGTCGCCCTCGCCGGCGGACGCTGCGCGGGCGAGGTTGCTCAACGCACGCAGGTCGGCAGACATGGTTCCGCGACCCGCTGTACCCGCTTCAGCACTCGTTCTAACGCCGTGGCACATGGTTCCTGCGACGTATCGTTTACGACGGTGGAGCTGAGAGACCTTCCGTCGGTCGACGAGCTCGCGCGAGCGGTCGACGACCCGCTGGCGGTCGGTGTCGCGCGCACGGTGATCGCGCGCGCCCGGGAAGAGATCCGCGCAGGTTCCGATCCGGGCGACCTCGAAGCGCGGCTACGGGAGGAGCTCGCGCTCGCGCGCCGCCCCGCGCTCCGCCGCGTCCTGAACGCAACCGGCGTCCTCGTGCACACGAATCTCGGTCGTGCGCCGCTCGCGCCGGCGGCGCTCGAACGCGTCGTCGCGGTCGCGCGTTCCTACTCCAACCTCGAGTACGACCTCGGCGACGGCAGTCGCGGCTCACGGCAGGACCACGTGACTGCGATCCTGCGCCGCCTGACGGGCGCCGAGTCGGCGATCGTGGTCAACAACAACGCCGGCGCCGTGCTCCTCGCGCTCGCCGCGCTCGCCGAGGGAAGGGAGGTCGTCGTCTCGCGCGGCGAGCTGATCGAGATCGGCGACGGCTTCCGGATCCCCGACGTTCTCGCGCGCTCCGGCGCGAGGCTCGTCGAGGTCGGGACGACGAACCGGACGCGCTCCGCCGACTACGAGCGCGCGATCGGCGAGCAGACGGCGCTCTTACTGCGGGTCCACCAGTCGAACTTCCGCGTCGTCGGCTTCACGGAGCAGCCGTCGCTCGAAGAGCTCGCGGCCGTCGCACGCCGTCACTCGCTGCCGCTCCTCGACGACCTCGGCTCGGGCGCGCTCGTCGACCTCGGCGACGAGCCGACCGCGCGCGGCTCGTTCGCCGCGGGCGCCGACCTCGTCTGCTTCAGCGGCGACAAGCTCCTCGGCGGCCCGCAGGCCGGCATCGTCGTCGGCCGCGGCGACCTGGTGGCGCTCCTGCGGCGGCACCCGCTCCACCGCGCGCTCCGCATCGACAAGCTCGGGCTGGCGGCGCTCGAGGCGACGGTCCTCCTCTACCTCGACCCGGAGCGGGCGCTCAGAGACGTGCCGGTGCTCCGGATGCTGCGCGAGGAGACGGCGACCGTGCGTGCGCGCGCGGAGCGGCTCGCGGCGGCGGTCGGCGGCGAGGTCGAGGAGACGGCCGCCCGCGTCGGCGGCGGAGCGCTCCCGCTCGCCGAGCTGGCGTCCTACGCGTGCGCGCTCGACGAGTCGCTGGCGGCGCCGCTGCGGCTGGGCGAGCCGCCGGTCGTCGGGATCGTCCGTGACGGCCGCCTCCTCCTCGACTGCCGCACGCTCGCGGACGCCGAGGTCGACGAGGTCGCCGCCGCGGTCGCCGCATGCCGCTGACGGTCGGGACGGCCGGCCACATCGACCACGGCAAGACGTGGCTCGTGCGCGCCCTCACGGGCAAGGACACTGACCGCCTGCCCGAGGAGCGGGCCCGCGGGATCTCGATCGACCTCGGCTACGCACCGCTCGAGCTTCCCGACGGCCGGCGCGTCTCGCTCGTCGACGTCCCCGGCCACGAGCGGTTCGTCCGCACGATGATCGCGGGCGCGACGGGGATCGACCTCTTCCTGCTCGTGATCGACGCGCAGGAGGGGGCGCGGCCGCAGACGCTCGAGCACCTCGCGGTGCTGCGCCTGCTCGGCGTCGAGCACGGCGTGGTCGCGCTGACGAAAGCCGACCTCGTCGACGACGAGACGCTCGAGCTCGCCGCGGAGGAGGCGCGAGAGCTCGTGCCGGGGGCGGAGGTCGTCGCCGTCTCGGCGAAGACGGGTGCGGGCCTCGACGAGCTGCGTGCGGCGCTCGCGCGGCTGCCGGTGACGGAACGCGACGCGTCGGGCGCGACTCGCCTCTACGTCGACCGCGTGTTCACGCTGCAGGGCGTCGGCACCGTCGCCACGGGGACGTTGTGGTCGGGCGCGATCGCCGCGGGCGACGTCCTGCGCGCCGAGCCGTCCGGCCGCAGCGTCCGCGTCCGCTCGGTGCACGTTCACGACGCGCCTGTCGAGCGCGCCGACGCAGGGCAGCGCGTCGCGGTGAACCTGCCGGCCGTCGAGCGGCACGAGCTCGCACGTGGCGACGTGCTCGTCGAGCCCGGGCACTACCCGACGTCGTACCGACTGGACGTGCGTCTGAGGGAGCTCACTCCGATCCCGCCCGCGGTGACGGTGCACGTCGGCACGCGGGCGGTGGCCGCGCGCGTGGTGCGCCGGGACCCGTACGCGCAGCTCCGGCTCGAGAGCACCGTCGTGGCTGCACGCGGCGACCGCGTCGTGCTGCGAACCGACACCACGGTCGGCGGCGGCATCGTCCTCGACCCCGCGCCGCCGCGCAGCCTCGACCCGAGGCGGCTCGCGGTGCTCGAGTCGGACGACCCGGAGGCGATCGTGCGCGCGCTCGTGCACGAGCCAGTGACGGCGGCCGCGCTCCAAGCGCGCGGGCTCCTCTCTCCCGGCGAGCTCGCGCGCGGCCTCCGCGTCGTGCGCCGCGCCGGCGACCACTGCTTCTCCGACGAGTGGCTGGCGGAGCTGCGTGGCACCGTCCACATGCGCCTGGCCGAGCGCGCCGCGTCGAACCCGCTCGACCCGGGTATCCCGCTCGCGGAGCTGCTCCCGAGCGCGCCGTGGGCGCCGCACGTGCTCGACCTGCTCGAGGTGGAGCGACGCAACGCAAAGGCGTACCTGCCGGGGGCGGCGGCGACGCTGGGCGACCGCGCCGGCGCCGCCCACGAGCTCGAGCGGCGCGCGACGGAGGAAGGGATCGCGAAGGCAGACGACCGCGACGTCGCGGCGTACCTCGAAGCCGAAGGGCGCGTGCGCCGCGTCGGCGACGGCTACGTCGTGCCGGCGGCGCTCTACGACCGCGGCGTCGAGGTCCTGCCGACGCTGGAGCCGATCACGCTCGCGTCGTTCCGCGACGCGCTCGGCGTCGGCCGCCGCACCGCGCAGCTCCTGCTCGAGCGCTACGACGCGGACGGCCTCACGCTCCGGCGCGGCGACCAGCGCGTCCTGCGGCGAAGGCGCGGCTAGCATCGGCGCCGGAGCGGCGGGGGCCGGTGCCCCAGCGGGTCTTCAAAACCCGTCAGGCGTGGCAGCCCCACGCTGGCTCGGTTCGACTCCGGGGCCGCTCCGTAAGCCAAAGTGCCTGCACTTCATTGGATTTCATACTGCGGGCAGCTGGCGCCCCTTCTCCGCTCTAGTCCGCTGTAGACCGCTGGTTTCTGGCGCGCACTGGCGCACAACTGGCGCGCAGGAGAACGTCGGCGTGCGTTCCTGATCCGCTCGCGGGCGCTTGATCTTCCGTCAGACCGCCGGATCCGCTTCCGGCACTACCTTGTCGGCCGTGAACGAGTTCCGGGTCGAGCACCTCGCCGACTTCGGCACATCGGAGCCATGGGTCGCGGCGGCTTATGCTCGGCCTCAGCGACGTCATCGCAGCCACACCGTTGAACGGCGATCAGGACGTCACAGACGCGCTCGGTGACGTCTTCATGGCGCTCACGGACGCGTTCAACGACCTGCGCCGCCTTCGCGAGCTCGCGTCGTCGAACGCACCCACCAGCGAGCTCCAGGCGGCCTACTCCGCCTTCTACCGGCACCTGTGGACCGCGTACAAGGATCGCTTCCAGAAGTTCGTCACGACGCTCGGGTACGACATCGGGCTTCCTCCAGAAGGACGCTGAGTTCGAGAAGACGGCCCTGAAGTTCAGGGCGAAGCACCCGCGCGTCGAAGAGGCGTTCACCGACATGCTGCGCGATGAACGACAAACGTGGCAGGTCAGGCTCGCGGCCTTCCGGAACGACTACCTCGAGCACCGGCGTACGCTCCCGCATGACTTCGTGGAGCCCTTCTACACGCTCGCGCAGGCCGAACTGATGTTCTCGAACGCCTGGGAGGCGATGGAGGACATCGCCGCGGTCTTGCTCGGGTACACGCTCCCCCCCAACGTGCACCTGGTGGAGATTCCGGAGGCCGAGCGGGACCCGGGGCTCCCCAAGCGATTCCGATTCACCGTCGGCGGTCTTCCGTCGTCCGAGTAACCCCGTCAGACCCTCGAGGCGAGGCTTCTACGCGTTACACGGTGACGTACCGCCGGGCGAAGTACCAGTCGAGGACCGCCCGCCTGCTGTGATCCGGGAATCCGCCACTCTCCTCAGCGCGATCGCCAACCCACTTCTGGATCGCCGGTTCGCTGCTGAGGTCAGGGAGGCCGGTGAAGGCGGCGAAGGCGCGCTTCATCGGGTTCGGCTCGAGCTCGTAGATCGCCAGCGTCTCCTCCAGGTCCACCCAGGCGGAGCCCTCGACCTTCTCGGCCCACTCCAGCCAGTCCCAGTAAGCCTGCTTGACCACGGACTCGGGGACGAGGTCCGGCCGCCAGTTGGTCGTCTCGATCGGCAGGCTCCCGAACAGGTCGACCCCGAAGCCGTGCCCGTTCTCCTTGACGATCTCCGTGAACAGCCGTGAGAGCAGAAGCGGGTCGTCGTCGGGCTGGACGAGCCCGAGCAGGTAGAAGGGCTGCTCCTCGTGCAGCAGTGCGGCGATGCTCGAGCCGTCGTGGTCGTGGAGCAGCCAGAGGCTCGATGACCAGGACATCGGCCCGATCGAGTCCCAGTAGAAGCCGAACCACTGCTCCGGCCGGTAGCGCTGTTCGAGGAGCTCGAGCGGCACGGCCGGCCAGAGGTCGGCGTACCGAAGCTCCTCTTGCTCGCCGGGGTCGTCCGAACAGGCTGCGAGGAGCTCGTGCGCCAGCAGCGGCTTGCCCTGGGCGGTCAGCACGACCCCGTCAGCGACCTGGATCGTGCGGACGCGGAAGCGGGCGGCGAGCGTCGCCTCAAACCTGGGCCAGTCGATCATCGTGGTTCCTCCTTCGTTCGTCGTTCCCCCGTGAGGGCGCATCGTGTTGACCACCGTGCGACGAAGCCGGTTGGCGCAGTTAACGCTGCTCTGGATGCGGGTCGGACTCTAGGCGAAGACGAAGTTCAGGTCCAGGGTCTTGATCCGTTCCGACCTCCGAGCAGCCTGACACGGAAATGTCAGGCCGAGGCTCGAAGCGAGGACGGAATTGGAATCGGTGGGCGGGCCGGTGGGACTCGGCAACACGGCAGGCGCCACGGGGGTACCGCCTGTCTGTGGCCTCGCGTGGAGGGTGGTCGAGGCTGCCTCACGGATTGAAGCCTGACCGGGGCATTGGAGCGCTTCCCGGTCAGCAGCCGTTAAGCAACCACTGGCTGAGGCGACGCTTCCGCGTCGTCGAGCTGCGCCTCGGTGTAAACGTATACCGGCTGTCGTTTCGGGCCTGGTCATGGCGAAGACGCAGCCGCCCTCCGCGCGATCGAGCAGCTGATTACCCGCGTGGTCGGCTGGTCCCAAGGAGCCGGTCGAACAGGTGAAGCCGGAACGCCCGAAGGAGCTCGCCGACATCTGCGAGATGACGGATGTGGAGAGGGCGCGCGCTGGCGCGAGCTCGAAGGACCTGCCGCCAGCGGCGTGACCGCGGCGTGTCCCGTAGCCGGAGACCTTCATCCATTCGTGGTAGCGCCGGACCCTCAGCCGTCCCAATGGTGGTCAGACCATCCGTGCACGTGGCACATGTCGTCGACCGGAGGGTCGCGGCGAGTGGAGGGCCGGGAGGTCACAGCGGCAGCTCACAACCGAGCGCCGGCACCCCGTAGACGCGTGATGCGCGCCGGATCCCGGCCGCGCCAAGCATCACGCGTCTGGGTAGTGGGCGAGCAGCGTGGGAGTTGCGGGGTTTCGTTTGAGCCGTCTGTAGGCGGGCCAAGCAAATTCGAGTGCTACCACGGTGACGGCGAGGAGAAGGGGTCCGCGTCTGCGTCGTCGGGTCGCGCGCAGAAGCGCTGCTGCGGCTACGAGCGCGAGTGGCCCGAGGACGAAGTCGGGCTCGGTAGAGGAGGACACAAACGACAAGCGCGCGGCCGACGGTCGCCGGGGTTGGTTGGCGGGTTCGTCCGTAGACACGTCGAGACAATACGGATGATGGCGCTTTCGCTGTCGACGGGCGGGGGTTGATCGGGGGCGGAACAGGGGTTGCGACTCGTTTGTCGCGTTGCGACCTCCGGTCTGTGAGCTAGATACGCCCTGCGGTTTCTGGCAACTGCGTGGGCTGCTTACGGGTACACCGGTTGCGCGCACGTAAGCGTGCGCCGACGACTGCGAGCGGCCGCCTCTTGCGCTGACGCCGATGTCCGTTGCGGTCGACGGGGCACGTGTTGTGGGCGGGTGGAACCCGTCTATCGGGTGGATGAGGAATCGGGCGAAGGTCATCCGCTGGTTCTGTCCGGGTCGGTCTGTCGGGTGGAGGCGGGTTGTCGGTCGTCGGCGTATGGTCGGGGCGTGCAGGAGACGGGAAGCGTCGGCTCGGCAGGTTCCCGTTGGGGTGCCGCGTTCGCGCGTCTCGGGTTGGTAGGGCTTGACCACGGTCTGGTGCTGGCGGTGCTCGCGGCGGCGCTTGGATTCGCGGTGGCGGCGCGGGGGCTTGGCGGCGCTGCGTTGCCGTTGGCTGTGTTCGCGGTTGTCGCCGCGGTCGCTGCTGTCGCTGTTCGGCGCCGTTGGTTGCTGGAGGCGGCGGTCGTGGTTGCGGTTGCTGTGGTCGTGGCGCCTGCTCCTGGGTTGGTGGTAGGTGCGGCGCTGGTAGTGCTCTATTCGGTTGCGGCTAGGTTTGGGCGGCGTGATACGGCGGTCGTTGCGCTTTCGTTGGCGGTCGCGTGTTTGGTGGAGCGGGCGGCGTGGGGCTTCGCCGCGGACGTGCTACCGCCGCTTGTCCTCTCGCTCGCTGTCGCGGCTGCGATTGGTCTTTATGTGGGTGTGCGGCGTTCGAGTGCGGTCGAGCGGGAGCGGCTTGAGCGTGCACAGGAGGTGCTCGTTGCGGAGCGGTCAGTGGTGGACGAGCGTGTGCGGATCGCGCGGGAACTCCACGACGTTGTGGCGCATACCTTGAGCCTGATCGTGGTGCAGTCGGAGGTCCTCGGCACGCGCGCCGAGAGCGAGGAACAACGCGCGGCCGCGGCTGCGGTCGCGGATCTCGGACGGGTGGCGATGGGTGAACTGCACCGCACACTTGATCTGCTGCGCGGCGGCGATGAGCGTGCCGAACGTGGACCGCAGCCCTCGCTTGGCGATCTCGAGGAGCTCGTGGAGCAGACGCGGAAGGGTGGCTTGGCTGCCGAATTAATCGTCGATGGCAAGCCCCGGCTGTTGCCGGCCGGGGCAGAGGTGTCGGCGTTTCGGATTGTGCAGGAGGCATTGACGAACGTACGCCGACATGCCGCGGCCTCGCGGGTCGAGGTTCGCCTTCGCTATGGCACCGACGCGCTCGAACTGTCGATCGAGGACAACGGCACCACCGCCGGGGCAGCCGGCGAGGGGGAGGGGCACGGGCTGCGCGGAATGCGCGAGCGGGCAGCGATGGTCGGCGGCGCCCTCAGCGTCGGCCCGCTCGACGCCGGCGGTTACCGGGTGAGCGCGATCCTGCCCTACGCGGAGGCGTGATGGAGCGGCGGGTGCGGGTGGTCGTCGCGGACGATCAGCCGCTTCTGCGCGCCGGCTTCACCTCGTTGCTCGAGAGTTCGGGCGCGATCGTGGTGGTCGGCGAGGCAGGGACGGGGATCGAGGCGATCGAACAGGCGCAAGCGCACCACCCCGACGTCGTCCTGATGGACATCCGCATGCCCGGCATGGACGGGATCGAGGCAACGCGCAAGCTGACCCGGACGCGCGTGCTGATCCTGACCACCTTCGGTCTGGACGAGTACATCATCGACGCGCTACGGGCAGGCGCAGCCGGGTTCATCCTCAAGGACACGCAGGTCAACGATCTTGTGGCCGCGGTGCTGGCGGTCGCCGAAGGCGACGCGGTCCTCTCGCCGGCAGTGACCCGGCGGCTGCTCGACCAGGTTGCGCGCCGCCTGCCAGCCGCCGTCGATCGCGACCCGGCGCAGCTGGTCGGACTGACCGAGCGGGAACGGGACGTGCTGCGCATGCTCGCCGCCGGCCTCTCCAACGCCGAGATTGCCGCCGCGCTCGTCGTCAGCGAAGCGACGACGAAGACACACGTCTCGAGGGTGCTGCAAAAGCTCGGCCTACGCGACCGCGTGCAGGCGGCGATCTTCGCGTACGAGATCGGGCTGATCGAGCCCGGCAGCGGCAGCCGGGAATAGCCGCCGATTTGCTCGAGCGGCGGGCGGAGCGCCACGCGCCGGATCATCCGCAGGTCGCTGCCGGCTTCAGCCGTGCGGGCGATGCGCCCGGAGTACACCCCTCGTAGCGTCCCCAGCATCCGACCAGGAGGCTCGAGATGTCGATCCTATTTCGACCGCAGCGGTCGCGACACCCGCGCGGTCGGCTTTCCACCCTCGTCTTCGCGCTCGCACTTGGCTTGACGGCGGGCGCAACTAGCGCACAGACAGCCCTCCTGATGCTGCCGGCGCCAGCCGGGCCGCACGATGTCGGCACACTCGTTCTTCGGCTGATCGACCACTCGCGCGCCGACCGGGCGTGTCGCTCCGGGCACCGCGAGCCGTGCGGCTCGACGTCGGCGCGCACCAGTCCGGCTTCCGGACACGCGCCGACGGAGCCGCTCTCGACGCGAGTCGCATCAGAAAGTGCGCCCGAAACGGTGCAGGTAACACACGACCGCTTCCTGGGCCACGTTGAGCCGGACGTGGCCGTCAATCCGCATACCCCGGGCAATCTGCTCGGTGCCAGCCAGTTCGAGTGGACGAATCATCGGCGCATTCCTGGCACGTTTGCGTCCTTCGACGGCGGACGAACCTGGCATGACAACGGGCCGCTGCCGCTCCCGACCGGCTACAAGGTGGGAGCGGACACCACCGTCGCCTTCACGGCTGGGGGCGTCGGCTGGGTCGCCGCACTGATGTGGCAGGGCGGCAACGGCGCCGCCTCCCGCGTCACTCGCGGCGGCGTCTTCCTCTGGCGCACGCGCGACGGCGGGCGCAGCTTTTCCCGGCCGATCCCGGTCTACGTCGGTCAAGGCTTCCAGGATCACCCATGGCTCGCCATCCGCAACACCCGGCAAGGGCCAGTGCTCCTCACCGCCTGGACAAATAGAGCTGGACTCGAGCTCGCACGCTCCCGGCCGGGCAGCACCACTTTCTCTCGGCCGCGCCTCCTCGTCGCCGGCGCACTGCCCTCAACACCGGTTCTCGTCCTCGGCAGCCATGACCGACTCGATGTCTTCTTCCAAGAGGACAGGATGTCGAGCGGCCGCAGCAAGACTGAGCCGTTTCAAACGACGCTAGCGGTCGCGAGCTCCCGCGACGACGGGCTCACCTTCGCTCCAGCGCGAACAATCGCCCACGTGCCAAACACCGCCAACCCGGCAGACCAGCAGCCGCCAGCGCTCCTCGCCGCCGCCGCTGACCCCCACGCACCGGTGACCGCCGTCGCGATCGCCGCCCAAGATCCCCGCAGAGGCCATCCCGCTGTCGAGCTGTGGCTCCGGAAGAGCCCTGCCGGCCCCTGGCAGGGCCCGATCTTTCCGGCGACGGGCGCGGCGGCGAGGTTTGCCCAAGAACAGCCGCGCCTCGGGTTCGTCGACGGTCGGCTTTATCTCTCCTACTTCACCATCTCCCGTGCCGGCGAGATTCAGGAACGGCTCGCCTCCGCGCGCGAGCGCGGCTCCTCCTTCACGGCGCACCGCCTGGGAGGCCCGCCCTTTACAGCGAACGGGTTCATCGGCGACTACCAAGCGCTCGCCCTAACCTCCCGGCTCGGCTACGCGCTCTGGAACAGCGACCAAACCGGCCGGCTCGAAATCGTCGAGGCCAGCTTCCCCGTCAGCCACTGACCCTCGCCAACCACAGACGGCATACGATCAGTGCGATCCCGTCTGTCGGGAACGGCGCGCCGTGACGTCGGGCTCAGAACGGCCTACGCCCGAGACTCGGTGCGAGGTTGCGTGTTGCGGGGGTGCGGCGGTGCCTCGCGCGGTCGCGCGTCTCCCTCGTAATCAACGTCGTCGGCTCACAGGAACGCGGCGTCATGACGTTCGACCCGCCTGTTTCGGCAGCACCGCAGCGCGGCGTCAGGTCTGCACGCGACGGGACTCGGTTCGACCGGGCGTGTTCCGGGGGTGCCGGGTGGCGCGGTGACCTGCCGGCGCGCGAGTCACCTTGGCGTGGCAAGAGCGCGTTCGTGTCTGGGCGGTTGCAGGGCTCCGAACGTGACCGTTCGTTCCCGAGGCCTTCTTGATTTCCTCCGTCAGGCAGACGTTCGCTGGCCCGCTGGGTTGCGCTGGGAGCGGATTCGCTACGAGGGGTCGCGGTCGCGTGTCGCGGCGATTACTGCGGCTAGAAGTCTGTCTCGCTTCGCGGCGAGGTCGTCGATCGCTTCACTCGCGGGATCGGAAGGGAGGCCGTCGACGAGCTTCTTGGAGGTTGCGGCGTCGAGGTGTGGGTGTCCGAGGTCGTCCCACCAGCGGTTGAAGCTGTGGGCGTAGCGTTCGCAGAAGGCGGCGAGCCCGCCTTCGCCGGCGCCGAGATGGAAGAGCATGGTGGGTCCCATGACGGCCCAGCGGACGCCGGGGCCGGAAGAGACTGCGGTGTCGATGTCCTCGACGGTCGCGACGCCTTTGAGCGCGAGGTGGATGGCTTCGCGCCAGAGTGCTGCCTGGAGTCGGTTGGCGACGTGGCCGGGGACTTCGCGTTTGATCTCGATCGTCACTTTGCCGACTGACTCGTAGAAGCCGCGTGTCCGGTCAACGATGCCGTCGGCCGTGCGTTCGTTGCCCATGACTTCGACGAGCGGTATCAGGTGTGGCGGGTTGAACGGGTGCCCGAGAACCAGCCGCGATGGGTCGCGCCATCCGCCTTGGAGCTCGCTGAGTGTGAGGCCGGAGGCGGACGAAGCGACGATGACATCGTCAGCGAGATCAGGCTCGAGTTTCTGGTAGAGCGCGTGTTTGAGATGAAGGCGCTCCGGGATGCTCTCCTGCACGAACTGCGCTCCGTCCACGGCAACGCGGACGTTGTCACAGAACCTAACGTCGCCGGAGGGACGTTCGCTGTCGGTAACGTCGAGTGACAAGAGGGTCGGCCACACCGCCGCGATCGTTTCCTTCACGCGTGTTTCTGTCGTCGGGTCGGGGTCGTAGACCGCGACGGACTTGCCCGCGGCGAGGAACAGCGCCGTCCAGCTCTGTCCGATCAGGCCGCCGCCGAGGCAGGCGACTCGATCGACGTCAGAAGGCGACACGATCGGCTCCCTTCAAGCCCAGGCGTTGACGTGTCTCTGTCGGAGTGGCGACGCGATAACCGAGCGTCTCGATGATGCCGCGGATCTTCTCGACCTGGGTCGCGCTCGAGGTCGTGAGTTCGCCGGGGCCGATGAAGAGGCTGTCTTCCATTCCTACCCGCAGGTTGCCGCCCAGCATGGTGGCTTGCGTCGCGAAGGGCATCTGGTGGCGGCCGGCCGCCAGCACCGACCATTCGTAGCTGTCGCCGAACAGCCTGTCGGCGATCGTGTGCATGTGCATGAGGTTGTCTAAATCGGCGCCGACGCCGCCGAGGATCCCGAACACCATTTGCACGAAGAACGGCGGCTCGACCCAGCCCTGGTCGATCAGCCAGGCGGTGTTGTAGAGGTGGCCGAGGTCGTAGCACTCGAACTCGAACTTGGTGCCGTGGCCGTGGCCGAGCTCCTTCACGACGTACTCGAGGTCGGCGAAGGTGTTCTTGAAGACGAAGTCGCGCGTCATCTCCAGGAACTCCGGCTCCCACTCGTGCTGCCACTCCGTGTGCTTGCCGAGCATCGGGAAGATCCCGAAGTTCATCGAGCCGACGTTCAGTGACGCCATCTCGGGTGAAGTCGCCGCGGCCGCCCGCAGGCGTTCCTCGCGGCTCATCCCGAGACCGCCGCCGGTCGACACGTTGAGCACGGCGTCACAGCCGGATGCGATCCGCGGCATGAACTCCTGGAACAGCTCGGGCCGCGGGTCCGGCCGCCCCGTCTCGGGATCGCGCGCGTGCAGGTGGATGATCGCCGCGCCCGCCGCCGCCGCCTCGACCGCCGCGGTCGCGATCTCTTCGGGTGTGACCGGGAGGTGCGGCGACATCGTCGGCGTATGGATGCCGCCGGTCGGCGCGCAGGTGATGATGACGCTCCTCGGGATGTCAGACCCCAGAGGCGCCGAGCGCCGTCACCGGCCGCCCGGGCTCAGGTTCCAACTGTCTCTCGGCGAGCGCACGGTAGGCGTCGAGGACGAGCCCGTGGAAGTGATGGACGCCGTGCTCCGAGAGGCCGCCGCCGACCGGGTCGTAGACGATCCGACCCTGCGTGAACGCCGGAGTGGACATTCCCCGCTGGACGCTCTCGACGATCCTGATGTCCTGCTGCTGCAGGACATCGTCGATGTAGCTGATCGACTCCACCTCCGCCTGGTTCGGCATGGCCGTCTCCAAGTAGAAGTCCCACGTTTCGAGGGTGCGGTCGACGCCAGCTGGAAGGATCTGGAAGACCATGAAGTTGCCGCGGCCGGGGTAGCGCAGCAGACACGTTCGGCCACAACCACCAAACCGCGTGTTCAGTGACCGTCGCGGCCGAGACGTCATACGCCGCGTTCTCGTGCTTGCCGGCCTCAGCGAAGTGGCTCGACCAAATCCCGTACGTCTTGACCTCGTAGGTGCCCATGTCGACGAGGTCGACGAACTCGGGGTGCGCGATGTGGCAGTGGTAGCACTCAAGGAAGTTGTCGATCACGTTCTTCCAGTTGCTCCGCACGTCGTAGGTCAGCCGCTTCGCCAGCGTCAACTGGGCGACATCTGGCGCCCACCGCTCGATCTCCAACGCCAGATCGCCCGCCTGCTCGCGAAGCGGCCGAGCGGAGGGATCGAGGTTGACGTAGACGAACCCGCCGAACTCCTCCACCTGCACCTGATCAAGGCAGATCCCCGCCTTGTCGAACGTCTCCATCCTGTCGGCACGGCGCGCACCCCGGAGCTCCCCGTCGAAACCGTAGACCCACGCGTGGTACGGGCAGACGATGCTTCCAGTCGTTCCCGACCCCGACAGCAACTCGTGTGCCCGGTGCTTGCAGACGTTGTAGAACGCGCGCAGCACGCCGACCCGATCGCGCACAATCGCGACCGGCATCCCCGCGATCGTCGCCGACACATAGCTACCCGGCGCTCTCAGTTGCTCCACGTGGCACACCCACTGCCAGGTGCGGGCGAAGATCGCCGCCATCTCCGCATCCAGCCACTTCTGCTCCGTATAGGCATCGGAACGCAGCGACATCGAACGCGCCGGATCGCGATCAAACCCACGGCTGATCTCGACCACGTCATCCCAACCGATCGGCACCATCCGCCGAAACGTATCAGGAGTTGAACGATCGTTCAATCAGGGAGCGAGTGCGATCTCTTCCGTTCGCATGACCGTCCTCCGGATTGACGTCCGCCCCAGCCCGAGCAGAGCCGTCAACCACATGCCGTTTTGGAGGATGTCGATGTCCGTCGCCCGCCTCGCACACTCCGCCCCCGTCAGCCCCGGTCGCGCAGCACCGATCAAGGAAGCAAGGCGAGCCCGGTAGCGCTTCTGCGCCCTCGCGTTGATCTCAGCGAACGCCCGATCCGCCTGAGCCAGCGCCCAGAGCTGGAGCCGAAGCGACAGATACTCCGTCGTCAGGAACTCCGGATCGGCAACCCGACGCAACGCCACTCGCAGCCGCTCCTCCGGCCCAAGCGCAGGATCAGGATCGACGATCGCCATGTCCTGCTCCTCCACACGAAGAAGCGCCGCCGCCACAAGCCTCGTCTTGTCCACGTAGTAGTAGTGCACCAGGCCTACCGCGACCTTCGCCTCACGCGCGACCGCGCGCATACTCACCCCCGAGATCCCGTGCTCAGACAACAGCCGCAGCACAGCCTCCAAGATCAGCTCCTCCCGATCGAGCCGCTCGGGAACATGCTCGACTGACCTGCCCATGCCGATCAGGCTAGTTGCTGGTAAGCGTCCAGAAAGCCGACGACGCGGGATTCGTCCGCAAGATCTGCCATTCGCCAGGGCGGGACGGGAACCGCCGAGCGCCCGCCCTCGCGTCAGCCTGCATCGCTGGCGCAGCCGGCTGCGGCACGGGCCGCCGTAGCATCAGGCCGTGAAAGAGTTCGCGTCCGGCGTTGCGGTTGCGATCACGGTTCTTGGGACGCTGCCGTACGTGCTGGCGATGGTTCGCGGTCGGGTCAGACCGCACGCCTTCTCTTGGCTGATCTGGGCGGTGACCACTGGGATCGCTTTCGCTGGGCAACTTGCGAGCCACGGCGGAATCGGTGCGGCCGCTGCGGGAGCCTCTTGCGCGGTCGCGTTCACGATCTGCGGCTACGCCTACTGGCGGGGAGAGCGGTCATACACACCGCTCGACTGGCTTTGTCTCGCGGGCGCAGCCGCCGCTCTGGTCGGCTGGGCGCTCGCGGGCGGCCCGCTGATCGCTGTCGCCCTGGTTTCTCTCGTTGACGCAATCGCCGTGGTGCCGACGATTCGCAAGGCATACGCGAGACCCGACGAAGAGGGCATCTCGGTGTTCGTGCTCCAGAGCGTCAAGTGGCTGTTCGCGATCTACGCGCTCGACAGCCTGAACGCAACCACGCTGTTGTATCCCGCGGTGACCACGGCCGGGAACGCCGTGATCATCGGCATCGTGCTCGTCCGGCGCGCGCAGCTCCGGTCGTCGGTCTACGAAGCAGCCGGAGGCTGAGCACGCGGAATCGCGAGCAGCGTCACAGCCTGCGCCGCAAACGCGGCGACGGTGGCGATCGCGAACGCCGCGAGACCCACCCTTCCGAGTGTGAGCGCGAGGACGAGGAAGAACACCGCGGGTGCAAGTAGTCCGAGCACGAGGCCGTCCAGGGTCTGTGTCGCAGCGCCCGCGCCGTGCATCTGGTGGTTGAAGACGGCGAGCACAGCCGCGAAGACCGGGAACGGAGACAGCAGTCCTGCGAGATGCGAGCCGAGGTCGGGCGCAAAAGTGGTGATGACGACGACGACGGCCGTCGCGGCCGCCATCCGCACCGGAATGTCCCAGCGCGGAAGCCGATTCGGCTCAGACGGCGGCTCGAGCACCCGACCCCGTATCACGAGATAGCCGATCAACAGGCTCGCGGCCACGAGCAGGAACGTCTCGACCGCAGACCAGTGCAGAAACGAAAGGGCGACCGTCGCCGTGGCGAAGGCACCGGCTCCGACGAGGAACGCCCGCAGAGGTCCCATCCGGGACAACCAGCCATACGAGAGTGCGAACGCGACTTGAGACAGCGTCGCCGCGAGCATCCCCACCGCCGCACTGGCCGCGAACGATCTGCCTTGATCGACTGCAAGGAAGTACGCCACCGGACCTGACGTCATCGGCAACGCCACAAGCCAACCACCAACGTGATGACCAAAGCGCCTGCCCGCCAAGCTCGCGCCGCCGATCAGCACCGGCGTCACGACCGCCTTCACCGCGAGATTCTGCGCAGGCACAAGCTGGAGCCTCGCATACGCCGGAACTCGAGCACGCGATCGCCTCGGTGAGCAACGAAAGCTGATGGCCGGCATCGAACCGCCGCGCGCCGGGACTCGGTGCGACCTCACCTGTTCCGGGGGTGGGGGGTGGCGGCGTGACGGCCGGTATACCCGAGAACGGGTCGTAGGGAGCACGCGCCGGGATGACCACTCTCACGCAACCCGGGTGGTCGTGGCCCTCGGTTTACAAGACTTGGAGAGATCGGCTCACGATGGCCGCTGGGCGTTTACGCGGCCCAGCACCTGCGCCAGAAGGGCCTTTCCATCGCTCTGTTGACTGAGCGCGTGGTGGGTGCGACGCTACGCCCGTCACCAGCGACGGGCGATGGCGGTGGCCGAGGGGGACGATGCGATTGAGCGCTTGATCGCCCGCGCTCGGGCGGCCGCGGCGCGCGCGGCCGAGGTGCAAGCACACACGGCGGCACTTCACGAGGAGTTGGAGGACACGGCCGCGTCGAGGACGCGTCGACGCTGCGCCTGGTGCGGTCGGACCGAGGTCGGAGGCCGGTGGCGCACCGAACAGGATCTCCCCGAGCACGTCAAGGCTCGTCGCGATCCAGACTCGATTACGCCCGGGATCTGCGAGGACTGCTTGGAGCAACTCCGAGCCAGCGGCCGCATCCGGTGATCTGGGAGCTCACTCGTTTACATTCGGTCCATGCGCTGGGTCTGGTACGTGGCCTTTTTCGCCGGAATCGTCGGCCTCGCAGTCCTCACGGCCCTCACGAGTCCGTGGGTCTTCGTCGGGGTCGTGCTCGCCGTCTGGGTCGCCGACTGGCAGATCACGAACGACCTTCTCTGGAGGCCGCTCGCGGAGCGGGTCGCGTTCCTGCGCTGGCGCCGGCGCTACGGCGTGATCGACCGCGGCCGCGCGACGGGACTCGGTTCGACCGGGCGTGTTCCGGGGGTGCCGGGTGGCGCGGTGACCTGCCGGCGCGCGAGTCACCCTGGCGTGGCAACAGCGCTTTCGTGTTCTGGGCGGTTGCAGGGTCGCCGAACGTGACCTTCCCACCGTCACCCTCGTTCCCGGCATTCCCGCGCTTCGCTCGCGATGCGACCGGGCGGCGAACCGCCGAGAGCGGACGCCCGTTCTCGATTCCACTTCCGGGCTCACGCGTATGCGGCGCCGGAACACCGAGAAGTTCGACTTCTTCGTCTACGCCTTCAGGTTTGGGAGGGCCGATCGGAGGATCGCCGGTCGGCCGTCCCGGTGTGGCGGGCCGTCTGGGGCGACGAGTACCCGTACGGCCTCCACGACGGCCGCGCGTCGGCGCGCGAGCTCGGCGGCGCCAACTCCGCGCCTCGGGCTCCGCTCGGGCACTCCCGTGCTCCAGGTCGCAGCGATCGCGTTCGCGATTGCTAGGAGTTCTGTGGCTGGGAGCCGCGTGGAGATGTGTTGTTTGGCCTGTGCCTGCTTGATCTGACGGATTCGCTTTCGGATCTCGCGGTCAATGATCGGGATCCGGTGCTGAGACTCTTCAGGCTCAAGTGCATGCCAGGTCACGAGCCGGTTGACCGCCGCGTCCGCGATCAAAAAGTCAAAGGTCTTGCCGGCCCAGTTCGGCAGGTCGTAGGCATCGAACGGGACGTCGTGAACAAGCCTCGTGACCTGCTCGGACACAACTGCTTCGAACAGGCCGCGTTTGCTCCCGAAGTGCGCGTAGATCAGTTGTTTGTTGGCCTTCGCGGCTGCGGCGATTCGATCGACACGAGCTCCGGCCACGCCGTGGGCGCTGAATTCAGCCGTGGCAGCGTCGAAGATCCGTTGCTTTGTCTGCTCGGCGTTGCGTGCCACGGCGTGACCTTAAGAGCTACGGCTACTTGACGGTGAACGACCCGTGCATGAATGAGGCGTGGGGATCACAGACGTACTTGTAGGTCCCCTTCTTGAGGGTCAGCGTCCACGTGACCGTTGTGACGGCGCCAACAGACGTCTTTTTGTTCACGCCGGGGCCTGTCAGGTGGAAGTTGTGGATGCTCGACTTGTCCTGCACCTTGATCGCGTATTTGCCGGGCTTCAGGGTCGTTACCTTCTTGGTTCCCTTCTTCAGCGTGATGGTGAAGCCGGGACCATCGGTCGCGGTCAGCTTCGTCGTCGCGTTTGCATGAGCGAACGCTGCTGGGACGAGAACCGCGGCAACGACAGCCGTCAAAATCATGAGCTTCATGTCAGCAATCGTCTCCTTCTCGAGTATGTGCCGGGGTCAGTGTACCGAGGTCTGACGCTTCCAACCAACTAGTTTGTTACTCTGAGAAGAAGTCGGGTTCGCGAGAAGGCAGCGAGTGCCCGAGGGAGTCGTTCCCTTTTGAGAAGGAGACTGCATTGAAATCGTTTTTGGTCATCGCCGCTGCGGCGATCGGGGTCGTGATCCTCACGACCGCGGCCGTCGGTAGTTCGACGACTGCAGGCGACTGGGCGTACCCCAACAGCGACCTTGGGAATACCCGGGTGGCTGACGGTTCGACAATCTCAGCAGCGAACGTGTCGCAGTTGCAGCAGGCCTGGGCGTACAAGCTCAACGTTAAGGGTGCGCCGTTCGGGACGTTTGCATCGACGCCGGTCGTTCAGAGCGGTGTCGTCTACCTGCAGGATCTCGGGTCGAACGTGCTCGCGCTGGACCTCGCGAGCGGCAAGGTCATCTGGTCGCATCAAGAAAAGCTGCCGGATGTCGGTCCGAACGGTGTCGCAGTCGACAACGGTATGGTCTTCGCGGCGACCCCGAAATCTGTCTTCGCGCTCGACTCCGGTACGGGCAAGCTGGTCTGGAGGAACTCTTCGCTCGTTGGCAAGCATGGCATCGGGTTCACGATCCAGCCGCAGGCTTCTGGCGGTCGCGTCTACATCTCGACGGCCACGCAGCCGGGCGGAGGTGTTGCCTATGCGCTCGACGAGAAGACGGGCACGAAGGTCTGGAGCTTCCAGACGGTGATCGACAAGGTTGGTCAGAAGGTGCCGGCGCCGGGAACCGGTGGCGCTTGGAACACGCCGCTTCTCGGCACCGACGGATCCGTTTCCTTCGGGATCGGCAACCCATACCAGCCGCCGGCGACTGGGCTCGCGAAGCCGGGCAAGCGCCTCTACACCGACAGCACCGTCAACCTTGACGCGGCGACCGGGAAGCTTCGCTGGTACTACCAGGCAGTCCCGAACGATTTCTACGACTGGGACATGCAGCTCTCCCCGATCGCGGCGACGGTCAACGGAACACCGGCCGTCATCGACGCCGGCAAGATGGGCTACGTGTACGCAATGAACGCGAAGACAGGTCATTTGATCTGGAAGACGTCGGTGGGCGTCCACAACGGTCACGACCACGATGGCGTCCTCGCAATGCAGCACAAACTCAAGCTCAAGGCGCCGGTGAGCATCGAGCCGGGGATCTACGGCGGCGTCGAGACGAACATGGCTGTTTCCGGCAACACCGTGTATGCGGCGGTCGTCGACATGCCAGTTCCGGTCACCGACCTCAAAGCTGCGCTTGGCTCGCCGAACTTCGCGATCGCCAAGGGAGAAATGGTCGCTCTCGACCTCACCACCGGCAAGGTCCAGTGGGACACCAAGCTGCCGACCATGCCGCTGGGCGACGCGACCGTCTCCAACGACCTCGTATTCACCACCCTCTACAACGGCAAGCTCGTTGCCTTCTCTCGCACCACCGGCAAGATCGTGTACAGCAAGAAGCTGACAGCATCGAGCAACTCGCCGATCGCGATCGCCGGAAACACACTCCTGGCCGCCGCCGGTCTACCGACCGGCGCACACCAAACAACGGAGCTCATCGCACTCAAGCTCCCCACATCCGGCTAAGACAGCGCGATGCAGGGTCTGCTCCGCAAGTCCGGAGCAGACCCTGCCGCGACCAAAGGAGATGTTCGGTCGGTGAGCTAACTGCGGTTAGGGTCGAGCGGCGCGACGACGTGAGCTTGCGCGACGCAGACTGCTGACACCATTCGCCGCGGCCGGCCTGTGGTGGTGTGCAGCGCGCCGGAGGGAGGACAACCGCCGTGAGCGGACTCCGCGTTTCGATTCTCGGCCCGGGGTTGCGTCGTGCCGGCGCGGGACTCGGCAGCGCGTCGCGTGCCTCGGGGGTGCCGGGTGCCGCGGGACCGGCGTGTGTACCCGAGCGACCCTCCTCGAGCTCGGCGCCGGCATGCATGTCGCCGTCCCTCGGTTCGAGAGGCTTAGAGACATCAGCTCGTCAACGGCAGTCGCCGTCGACCCGCGCCTGGCGCGCGGGACTCGGTCGCGCTTCGGGCGTCGAGGGGGTGCCGGGTGTGCGACGTCGGTGCCCGGTGTGAACGGATGGTCGCGCCGCTCGGCGACGCGAGCGATGACCATGGCCCGACGTATACGGATGGACGGGCGAGCATCCACGCTGACGGGTTTCGGCAACCGAACAGCCAGCTGAAGTTCGTGCAAATCAGAAGATGCGCGCCAGCTGTGCGCCAGTCGCCGCCCGATTGGCGTCTCAATCCGAAGGCGACGCCCACGCCGCGATTCCCTCGCTCGCGGCGGTGGGCGCCACCTTGACGATCAGCTGCTCTGCAGAGCCTCTTCGTTGGTGCGCCTGAGCGCCTCGATGATCGCCGGCAGGTGGACGACCGGGATGATGAGGTTCACTCCGATCGAGAAGCGCGGCCGCTCGGTCGTCTCGCCACAGAGATACGGGAACACCCCGTCTTTCTCGCCGACCTCCCAGTAGCCCAGGATGCCCCGTTCGATATTGCCGGTCACGTCGATCCAGTACTGCTGCGGCGTCTCCTCGGCCACTGACTTGTAGGCGATCTCGATGAAGGCTTCCGCGAGCGCGACCGGCTCGAGGAAGACACGGATCTCGTCGCCATGCAATGTGAGTACACACTCGCACCACACGCCCTGCCGCGAGATGACGAGCCACTTCTGGATCGCCGTCTCGTTCGCTGAGGTGGGGGAGGCCGGTGAAGGCGGCGAAGGCGCGCTCCATCGGGTTCGGCTCGAGCTCGTAGATCGCCAGCGTCTCCTCCAGGTTCAGCCACGGCGCTCCCTCCACCTGCTCGGCCCATTCCATCCAGTCCCAGTAGGCCTGCTTGAGCACCGGCTCCGGGACGAGGTCGGGGCGCCAGTTGGTGGTCTCGATCGGCAGGCTGCCGAACAGGTCGACGCCGAAGCCGTGCCCTTCTCCTTGAGGATCTCTGCTCGGGCTCGTCCAGCCTGACGACGACCCGCTGCTGCTCTCGCGGCTGTTCACCGCCGATCGCAGAACCGACTTGAGATTCCAGGTCGGTTGACGGGGTCGTGCTGACAGCCCAGGGGCCACGGTACATCGAGCGCCTTCAGCTAACCCGCCGTGCGGCGTCATTGCTGAACACGCAGTTCGAGCAGGCGGGCACAGGCCGGTGCGCGAGCCCGCGGGCGCGCCGAACTGGGCGTCGGTGACGGCCGCGGGCCCGAATTGTGGGGAAGCCGGTTCACGAGTAGGTTCTCAGTGGAATGGTCGACTGCGCAAGCTGCGGTACGGAGAACCGGTCCGAGGCGAAGTTTTGCGGCGGCTGCGGCGCGCCCCTGGGGCGGGTGTGTCCTGCTTGCGGCACCGCGAACGACACCGGGATGCGTTTCTGCAACGAGTGCGGCACGGCGCTCGATGCAGCCGCTTCGCCGGCGCCGGCGCCCGCGCCCGCGGCGGTTCCCGTGGAGCCGACGTCCGAGCGCCGCCTCGTCTCCGTCATTTTCGCCGACCTCGTTGGCTTCACGGCGGCGTCGGAGCTGCGCGACCCGGAGGAGACGCGCGAGCTGCTGACCCGCTACTTCGACACGTGCCGGCGTCTGATCACGCTCTACGGCGGCACGGTCGAGAAGTTCATCGGCGACGCCGTAATGGCCGTCTGGGGGTCGCCGACCGCGACCGAAGACGATGCGGAGCGCGCGGTCCGCGCCGCCCTCGACCTCGTTGCCGCCGTTACCGCTCTCGGCGACGAAACCGGCGCGAGCGGCCTCCGGGCGAGGGCTGGGGTCCTAACCGGTGAGGCCGCCGTGACGATCGGGGCGGAAGGGCAAGGCATGGTTGCCGGAGACCTCGTGAACACGGCGTCGCGCATCCAGAGCGTTGCCGAGCCCGGTCAGGTGCTCGTGGGCGAGGCCACGCGGCGCGCGACGGAGGCTGCCATCGTCTTTGAGGAGGGGGGCGTCCACGAGCTCAAGGGGAAGGCAGGCCTCGTCCCCACCTGGCGCGCGCTGCGCGTCGTCTCGGGGACACGCGGCACGCTAAAGTCGCAAGGTCTTGAGGCGCCGTTCGTCGGGCGCGAGCGCGAGCTGCGCCTGATCAAGGACCTCTTCCACGACTGCGAGAGTGGCCGCCGCGCGCACCTGATCTCGGTGATCGGCATCGCCGGCATCGGCAAGTCGCGGCTCGCGTGGGAGTTCTACAAGTACTTCGACGGCATCGCGCAGCTCACGTACTGGCACCGCGGCCGCTGCCTCTCGTACGGCGAGGGCGTGACGTATTGGGCGCTCGCCGACATGGTCCGCATGCGCGCCCGGATCGGGGAGGAGGAGAATCCCGCGTCGGCGCGCGCGAAGCTTGAGGAGAGCGTCGCCGAGCATCTCTCTGACGAGGCCGACCGGCGCTTCGTCGAGCCGCGCCTTGCGCACCTGCTCGGCCTCGAGGAGGGTGTCGGCTACCAGCGCGACGATCTCTTCGCCGCGTGGCGCCTCTTCTTTGAGCGTATGACCGACAGGTATCCGGTGGTGATGGCGTTCGAGGACATGCAGTGGGCGGACGACTCGCTGCTCGACTTCATCGAGTACCTGCTCGACTCGTCGCGCAACTCGCCGATCCTTGTCGTGACGCTCGCGCGGCCGGAGCTGCAGGAGCGGCGGCCGACGTGGGGCGCCGGGCGGCGGAGCTTCACGTCCATCTACCTCGAGCCGCTGACGGCGGACGCGATGGAGGAGCGCCTGACGGGTCTAGTGCCCGGCCTGCCGGACGACGTGCGGCGCCAGATCCTCGGCCGCGCCGAGGGCATCCCGCTCTACGCCGTCGAGACAGTCCGGATGCTGCTCGACCGGGGAGTGCTGATCCAGGAGGGGACCGTCTACCGGCCGACTGGCGCGATCGAGGCGCTCGACGTGCCCGAGACGCTGCACGCGCTGATCGCCGCCCGCCTCGACGGCCTGCCCGCCGAGGAACGCCGGCTGCTCCAGGACGCCGCCGTGCTCGGCAAGACGTTTACGAAACAGGCGCTCTCGGCGCTCTCGGAGCTCGAGCCGATGACACTGGAGCGGCTGCTCGCGGCGCTCGTCCGGAAGGAGGCCCTGGCGCTCCAGGCGGACCCGCGCTCGCCGGAGCACGGTCAGTACGGCTTCCTGCAGGATCTGATCCGCCACGTCGCGTACGAGACGCTCTCGAGGCGCGAACGGCGGGCCAAGCACCTCGCCGCGGCGGCGTACCTCGAGGCCGCGTTCGCAGACGAGGACGAGATCGTGGACGTGCTCGCGTCGCACTACCTCGACGCGTATCGGGAGCTGCCCGACGCCGAGGATGCGCTGCAGATCAAGGCCAAGGCGCGCGAGATGCTCGCACGTGCAGGTGACCGCGCCGCGTCGCTGGCGGCGGCGCGCGAGGCGCAGCGGTATTTTCAGCAGGCGGCCGAGTTGACCGACGAACCCGCCCTGCGCGCGGAGCTCGACGAGCGGGCCGGGCGGATGGCGTGGCGCCGCGGGCGGGGCAACGAGGCGCTTGCGCTGTTCGCGCAGGCCCTGGCGGTGTACGAGCCGAGCGGCCTGACGCGCAATGCGGGCAGGGTTGCGTCGATCCTCGCCGAGATCGACTTCCGCGCTGGGCGTCCCGTCGAGGCGATCGCGCGGCTCGAGCAGACGCTCGACAAGCTGTCCGACGAACCACCGGACGTGACGACCGCCGAGGTGGCCGCACAGCTCGGCCGGTTCCTGTCGTTGAGCGGCCGTGCGGCGGAAGCGCTGCCACGGCTCGAGTTCGCTCTCGAGCTCGCGGAGGCCTGGGGGGTGCCGGAGATCCACGCGCAGGCGCTGACGAGCAAGGCGATCACGCTCATGCAGACGAACCGCCTCGAGGAGGCCCGCATCCTCCTCGTGGGCGCGCGCGCGATCGCGGTCGCCAACGACCTGCCGGGGGCGTCGATCCGTGCAATCAACAACCTCGCCGTGATCATGGAGTCGATCGACGACTACCGGGGCGGCGTCGACCTCGCGAACGAGGGCCTCAGCCTGGCGCGCCGGATCGGCGACCGCATCTGGGAGGGCGTGTTCCTCGCCGGTCCCATCTCCGCCCTGGTCATTCTTGGCCGGTGGGATGAAGCGGTCACGCGCGCGGCCGAGGTGGACGAAGCTGTGCGGGGCACGACGCGTGCCCCGAACACGGGGCCGATCTTCCTCGCGGCCGTGGAATGCGCTCGGGGCGACGTCGCCGCAGCGAGGGCGCGGATCGAGACGGATCGCTGGCTCGGCGATTCCGACGATCCGCAGGCTCGGACGAGCTACCGCGCGCACGAGGCGCACGTGTTGCGCACGGAGGGCAAGCCGCGCGAGGCGCTCGACATGGTTGGGCCCGTGCTCGCGAGCAGAGACCTCGGCGTGACGTACCTCACCATCAAGCTCGCGTTCGTCGAGGCGCTGGAGGCCGCGTTCGAGGTAGGCGACGCCGTCCGGCTCGAGGAGCTGCTCGAACGGGTCGAGTCGCTGCGCCCGGGCGAGCGGCCGCCGCTGCTCGACGCGCACGCGCGCCGCTTTCGCGCCAAGCTCTCCGGCGACGTCTCGGGATTCGCGGCCGCGGCCGCTCGTTTCCGGAAGCTCGAGATGCCGTTCTGGCTCGCGGTCACCGCCCTTGAGCATGCGGAGCGCCTACTCGATCTAGGCGGCGACGCCGAGGCGGAGCCGCTCCTCGCCGAAGCGCGCGAGATCTTCGCGCGGCTCGAGGCGAGGCCCTGGCACGACCGGGCGACGGCTCTCGGTCCGGAGCGACGGGCAGAAGTTCCGGCGTAGGCGGCCGCCGGAACGGAGGCGCCGTTTTTCACAAGGCCTCTGACAGTGCGTCAGGCGACCTGACCACCTGCGGCGGTGGAGGCCGAGGAGCACCGGCGATGATGGAGTGGTGTAAAGAGGCCGACCAAGGCTGGTACGTGTTTGACGTCTGGGAGTCGAAAGAGCATTTCGACCGCTTTCTCGAGACGAAGCTCGGCCCGGCTGTGCGCGAGCCCGGCGCTGACGCCGACGGGTCTCCGACGCCGCTGTTCTTCGAGGAGACGCTCGTTTGGGGCAGATCGGCCTAAAGCGAGCCCGGCTTCAAGGTGGCGGATGTCCGCTCGGGAACCGTTGCGACCGCCTGGCGATGCGAGCGCGGCGACGATAGGCGCTAGGCCGACGTCCCGAACGAGCCAAGCAACCTTGCCCGAGTAGGCGATCCAGCGGCGGCGCGGCCCGCAGACCGGCCGTCCGGGCGCTCAGCGCGCAACTCGCGCTCGAGGAGTCGGAAGTGCGGCGGAGACCGGTTGCGCCCGCTGGCCCCCTGTCTCGCACAGGTGGGCGGGGTGCCGCGGCGACCGTGAGGATTTGCGAAACTCGCTTGCGGGCTGGATGGGTACGAGGTTTTCGCATACGTTCAGGCGGTGGGGCGGCGTGGAGGCGATCGTTCTCGCACCCGGCGTTACGCGCGCGCGCGGACGAGGACATGCTGCGCCAAGTTCTCGCCAACCTGCTCGACAACGCCGTCAAATACTCCCCCGACGGCGGCGCCGTCACGGTTCAAGTCCGTGCGGCCGGAGCGAACGTCGAGCTCGTCGTGACTGACAATGGAATCGGAATCCCACTCGATGCGCAGAAGCGCGTATTCGAGAAGTTCTTCCGTGCCGACCCGAACCTCAGCCGCGGCGTGGGCGGCACCGGCCTCGGCCTCTACATCGCCAAGGAACTGATTGACCGCATGAACGGCGAGCTCACCCTGGCTTCGGCCGCCGGTGAGGGGACAGCCTTCACCGTGAGACTTCCGCGTGCCGAAGATGCCTGAATGCGGGTCGGCAGCGGGTCGAGCGCCAGCTGAAGGCTGAACTCGCGCTTATCAGGATTCGACGTTGCCTTCGCGGGGAGACACCCGTTCACCAGAGCCCGCAGCATGTGCCCGTGCCGCACAAAGGAGACGCTGATGTCGGAAGCACCGATCGAAACACCCGAGGAGCCGGATCGGAAAGACGGCAGCGATGCCGAGCAGGCCGAGAAGAATCAACAGGAACAGGAGGAAAGCGGCCAGGAGTCGCCCGCGTAGGCTGCGTCGCGCGCTCGCCGAGGGCGAACGTGCCTGGCGCAATGAGGGCGAGCCTGGCGCAGACAGCGGCCTTACTTGGCGCACCCGATCCGACGCGTTCTGTCCGATTCGATGCCCAAGCTCCAGCTCGTGGCCCGTAGACAGGCGGTCTAGCGGCCGAGGCGGCTCGCCGAATGTTCTGAGAGGCAAAACGCCTGCTCAGAGGCGGTTATTCCCACCTTGGAAGATCTTTTGCTTTCAGCTCGTGAGCCGTGTTCGAGCCGTAAGCGAGGCCTGCCTCGCGGCCTGGAGCAGCCCGCGCCTACTCCGACTCGCTGGACGGGAACTCGCCCAGTTCTCTTCGGACGCGCAGCTCGCGGTCGAACCGAACGAGGCGCCCCAGTTGGAGCGCCCAGTGGGTGCGTTCCTCCAGGCGCTCCGCGGTGCCCCAGTCCTCGCCACCGAAGGCACCAGTGGCCAACAGCTCAAGCATCCGCTCCCGGTCGTCGTCGTCCTCGAAGACGGCCCGGCAGGCACGGTCGATGGCGTCGTTCACGAGTTGGACGCAGTCCTCGCAGAGCAGGTGGTAGAGAGGCGGCGCTTCGTCCCCTTGGGACTCGTCTTCGCTGGAGGATGGCCTCCACGGCGTCGTAGAGGAGGTCAGGACGAGGGCGCTGCAGCCGCTGCACTCGACGAAGTCGGTGTCGTGGCCGAACGCCAGGATCTGCTCGAGGCTCGGCCGCTTGCGCTTTCCGCTCATGGGTCGGGGAACTGGTCGAGGATGGCGTTGAAGTCGGACATGTCGTCGCCGTTCTCCATCCGCCGTAGCAGCACCGACAGTTCGTCGGCGCTGAGTGTTGAGAGGTAGGCGTCGAGCTTCAGCTTGTAGGCGTCGAGGGGGTCGAGGATTTGCTGCTCGATCGTTTCCTTCGGCTTGCCGTGTACGCGTGAGAGCAGCGCCTCCGCCGAGCGGACAGCAACAGCAGCATCAGGGTCGCGGAGACCGCGGCCGTAGGCGTCGAGGATGTCGTCCAGGTACTCCTGCTCGACCGCGTCGGCGAGTGCTTGCTTGATTCCGCGTTTCCGCGCCTCGACCCGCTCTGCCCGCACCTGTGCGGAGCGGGCAGCACCACGGCGGCTCGCCGCCTTCGGATCAGCCGCAAGGCCGAGCCCAAGATGGCCGGCACACAAGCGCTCACCGTGTACAGCCCGAGCGCCACAGCGCTCGCCGTTCTTCTTGATCCCTTCACACTGCATCAAGTCACCTCCCTTCGGGTTGTTTCGGACCAGCTTGCTTCTTCGTCGTCTTCTTCTTCTTCTTGGTGCGGTCGTCTCGGAGATCGTCCCTCGCAGACGTTTCGCCCCTCGCCAGTCCCATGCCGGAGCCGAGGGGCTACCGGGTGCTACCTGCGGGCGTACTGCCCCCGGTGAGGGGAAGGCAGTTCGCCGAGTTGATGCCGTTCGCCGTCGGGGTACGGTTTGCTCCTCGGTCCCGAAGCTGGTGACGCGCCTAGGTCGTGCGTTATCGCGTGTGCTGCGTTTACAGCCGCTCGCTTCGTCTGCCCGCACACAGCGTGTGCCACGGACGGGGCCCTGATGGGAATCTAGGAGTGAGAGGGTCGCTCTCTGCCCAGCCGTCGTTCTTCCGAGCCGGCTGGGACGGGATCCCTTCTACTGCATCTTCTCTAACGACGCGTTCCTACGCCGATCGTAGGTGGAGTAGCCGCAGCTACGTACTGAGCCGCGGGCGGCGACAGGCCGGATCCCTGGAGTCTGTCGACCGCTTTTGGTGCCTCGTGTCGAGCACACCCAGAGTGTCCAGCCGGCTTCTATCGGTTTAATTCGAGCGCTCGCGGCCAGCGTCGGGGCGCTCCTCGGGCGGACGTACCCGGTGCGGCTCGTCGAAGATGATCAAGCCGCGCGGCACCTGCAGCTTCTCCACGAGCTCGGGATCACCGATCTTCCCCACTCGCACGACCTGGCAGCCGCGTGCCTTTAGGACGTCATGTGGCAGCCCCGTCCTCGACTCAGCTTCCTCGGGCGACAGGAGGAGGAACTCCTCCTTGCTCGTCAGCCGCCGCCGGTCGTGCGGCGAGACGATGCCGTGAACCTGCTTCTGTTCGGCCGCCGACCGGAGCCGCAAACCGTGAGACTTACGGAGCACCTCGAGCAGCTGATGGAGCTGCGTGGCCGATCGTCGGAGCTGCCCGCTCACTTGTCGGTGGGTAGCGGGTGGCCGCTCGAGCGACCCCGCAAGCAGGCCGAGGAGCTCCTCAATCAGCGCAGGTTGGCGGAGCCGGCGCGCGCGAAACCGGTTCTTCGCGCCAGCGCGCGGAGGAGCGGTGTAGTCATCAACCGGTTCGGCGAACAGGTCGCGCTCACCGTGCCCGGCCGCTGGCCGCAGAGGAGTGAACGGCTGTCCGCAGACGATCGACCACGCGACCTCCTCGCCCGCCTCACCGGGCAACAGATCCGGATGCCGAGCTGCTAACTCGGCCGCAGCTGCTTGACCCGCGAGGTCTCCTTCGCGTTCCGCGATCTCCCGGACCTGCCTGAGCTCTCGCGCGAGCGGCCCGTTAGACGCGAGCTCGCGACGGAGCTCATCGAACCTCGTCCGCCACGCATCCGGCGGCATCCAGTTGAGCGGCAGAACAAGCTCAAGCGGTTCCCGGCGACCTTCCACCGCCGCAAATTAGCCCGAGAGAACCGCCGCCGACACTGCTGGTGTGGCTCCGCCAGCCGGTCGAAACAACTCCGCCACCGACGTTCGGCCGCAGCTTGCCGTGTCACCCAACGAGGCGGCCGCGATGCTCAGCATCTCCCGCGACCTCTTCGACAAGCACGTCAGCCACCAGCTGCGGATCGTCCGGCTCGGCCGGCGCAAGCTGATCCCGGTGCGCGAGCTCGAGCGCTGGCTCGAGCGGGAAGCGACGTCCGTCCTGGGCTGAGGTGATTCGGGTGGACCGACAGCACCTGAGGACCTATTCTTTGTCGGTCACAGAAATGGCCGGGCGGCGCTGTCACGCCCCCGGCCCGGCACCAGGAGGGTAAGTCCTGATGCGCAAGCAGGGTAACCACCCGGGCATCCGGGTTCGGCACGGCCGCAGCTGCCCCGTCCACAACGGCGGCAGCTGCCGCTGCCAGCCCGCCTACGAGGCCTGGGCGTACTCGGTCAAAGACCACAGGAAGGTCCGCAAGACCTTCCCGACCCTGGCGGCCGCCAGGGGTTGGCGGGCGGATGCGATGAGCGCGCTCCGCAAAGGAACGATGCGAGCGCCGTCGACGGTGACCTTCCGGGAGGCAGCGGAGGCATGGCTCGAGGGCTCCCACCAAGGAGCGATCCGGAACCGGTCGGGCGACCGCTACAAGCCGAGCGCCCTGCGCTCCTACGAGCAAGCGCTCAAGCTCCGCGTCCTCCCCCACCTCGGCGCCGCCAAGCTGTCCGCGATCAGCCGCAGCGACCTGCAGGACTTCGTCGACCGCTTGGTGGCCGACGGCCTCGACGCCTCGACGATCCGCAACACCCTGATGCCGGTGCGGGCGATCTACCGGCGTGCCGCTGCACGCGGCGAGGTCGCAGTCAACCCGACCACCGGTCTCGAGCTTCCGGCGGTGCGCGGGCGGCGCACACGGATCGCAACCGCAGCCGAAGCCGCGGCGTTGATCGAGGCGGCCCCGGAACGAGATCAAGCTGTCTGGGCGATCGCCTTCTACGCCGGCCTGCGTCGCGGCGAACTACAAGCACTCCGCGACGAAGACGTCGACCTCCTCGCTGGCGTCATCCACGTGCGCCGCTCATGGGATCCCGTCGCCGGGGTGATCGAGCCGAAGAGCCGCGCCGGCAGCCGGAAGGTGCCGATCGTCGGCGCCCTCCGCGCACACCTCGCGGCGCACAAGCTGCGACGCGGCAACGCCGACGGCTTCTTCCTCGGCAACGGCAACACGCCCTTCTGCTCCGAAAGCGTGCGCGCCCGCGCCAACGCCGCCTGGACGAAAGCAGGCCTTGAATCGATCGGGCTCCACGATGCCCGCCACACCTACGCCTCACTCGCGATCGCCGCCGGCGTCAACGCCAAAGCCCTCTCCACCTACATGGGCCACTCCTCGATCACGATCACCCTCGACCGCTACGGCCACCTCCTGCCCGGCAACGAATCAGAGGCGGCGGCGTTACTTGATCAGTACCTCGAGCAGTTCGAGAGCTCACTCCCGCGTTAGGACGATCACGTCTAGAGGAAGGCTGGACGTCCCTTCCGACAGTCGTCGCCTGCGGCCCGCGGGTGACGCGGCCCTACGTGGTCTCGTAGGAGAGAGACCGCCGTCGGTGGCGCGAGAGCTTGTACTCGTCGACCCACGCCCGCGTCGAGTACCACTGATCTGCGCGGCGTTGCGCGCGCAGCCGCCCCCGTTCCGCCGCGCGTCGCAATGCGATCAGCGACATTTCAGCATCTGCGAGAGCCGTAAGCGGGATGATTCGGTGGGGGCCAGCGAGCCCGGGGAGGAGGAACCGGTCGATTCCATGCTTAACCGAACGCGCGAGCAGCTCGGCGAGTGGTCCAGGATCTCCCGCGTCCGCGCGTTGGAGCCCTACGAGGTACTTCTGCCTGTCACGCTTGTAGATGACGGCGGGTGGATAGCCACCGCGTACGAGCATCAGGTTCAGGACAAGCCTCCCCGTTCGTCCGTTGCCGTCGCGGAACGGGTGGATGCGTTCGAACGCGGCATGCACGTCGGCGAGGTGTAGGACGTAGTGTGACGCCCCTTCGGGGCGTTCGTTCGCCGTCTTGAGCCAGTCTGTGATCAGGGGCGGCACGTCGGGCCAGGGCGGCGGTGTCATCCCCGCAGCGAACGGATTGATGTCGTGGCGGCGAAAGCCGCCTGGCCCTTCCTTGGGGTCGTACTCAGCGGGTGGCGAGTGGCGCCATGCAGGCTCAACGACGAGACGGTGGATCTCCCGCAGCTCACGCAGGGCGATGATCTGTGACCGGCTGGCGTTCTCGACCTCGTCGCCTCGTACAGCGCGCCGGTAGACCCAGTGCGCAGCTTCGGCGTAACCCTGGACTTCGAGGTACTCCACGAGTTCCTTGTCCCCAACGGCGCGGCCCTCGTCGAGCAGCGTGCGCACCTGCTTGAGGATGAGCGTGTTCCCCTCGATCGCAGTCGAATGGTGCGTCTCCTCGTACCAGATCCCCTCCCAGATCTCTTCTGCTTCCTCGGGGCGTGGCAGGCCGCCAACGCCCTCGAGCTCCTCGACTGCCCGATCGAGACGGGCGAAGACGGACTGTCTAGATGGGCGCCCACCTGCCAAGTTGGTACGTAAGGTACCAAGTAAGTCGGACGTACCAACTGGTCGTACAGACGTTCGCTTTTGGTGCGTTCGATTTCGAATGACCGCCACGTACCAATCTGCGCCCGATCGGACGCGCTGGCGCGCACATTGGCGCACAGGTCTCAGGAAGCCGCATGGTTAAGCCAAAACGGCGTTAGCTTCAAAACCCGTCAGGCGTGGCAGCCCCACGCTGGCTCGGTTCGACTCCGGGGCCGCTCCGTGAGGCGGGCGGCTCGCCGTCGTCCAGTGCGGGAGGAGGGCGCCGCCGCCCGGCGCCCTCCCCGACGCGACGGTTCAGGTGGAGGCGATTCCTTCGAGGCCTGCCGGTAGGCCGGTGATGCTTTCGAGCTCGGTGAGAGTGCCGTCGGCTGCGACGGCGAATGCTTCGATCGTCCCGGCGAGGCCCGTCTCGGCGTAGAGGAGATGCGTGCCGGGTGGTGAGGTCAGGTCGATCGGCCCTGCGTCGGTCGAGGCGAGGGCGCCGGTGGAGCCGACGAGCGCCGGCTGGCCGCTCGGGTCGAGGGTGAAGCCGCTGATCGTGTTGCTTCCGGTGTTCGACACGTAGTAGAAGTCGCCGACCTGCTGCACCCAGCACAGCGCGGTCTGGCCGTCGCTCTGCGACTTCGGCTCTCGCAGCGTGCCGTCGGAGCCGATCCGGTAGGTCGTCAGCGAGCTCGTCCCGGCTTCGCCGACGACCAGCCGACCGGAGGGGGCGAAGGTGAAGGCGAACGGCACCGGCGTCGCCGAGGGGTTGACCGTCGGTGTCGTGGAGAGGAGTCCGTCGGAGCCGACGCTGAAGACGTCGATCGTGCTGCCGCTCTTCTTCGTGGTGACGATCAGCTTGCTTCCGTCCGGCGAGAAGCCGACTTGGCCGGGCGACTCGAGGAAGAACGGCGGGCTCCCGTTCGTGAGCCCGAGCGAGCGCGCGGAGCCGTCGATTGCCGCCAGGCCGGCGTCGCTGATCCGGTATCCCTGCAGCACACCCTCACCGCCCGCGTCGAGCACGTAGACGAGGTCGCCGTGAACGGCGACGCTGGCCGGGAAGGAGCCGCCCGACGGCACGACACCGGCGGGCTGGAGGCGATCACCGAGGACGTGGAATGCCGACACGCTGTCGCTTCCGGCGTTGACCGCGATCAGTAGACGGTGCGCGGGGTCGTAGACGAGCGAGCCCTGCGAGGAGAGGTGGTCGGACTCGCTGCCGGGCCGCGTGGCAGCGCCGTTTCCGCCCGTCGCGTACGTGCCCGCGCGGCTGAGGCTACCGTCGGCCGCGCGGTCGAACACGACGATCTGATTCCCACTCGGTTCGTTCGTCTGCGCGAACACCGCACCGGCCGCGTTGTGGTGGTCGTCGGCGATCGCGCTCTGTGCCGCGAACACCGCGGCTGCGGCTACGACTGCGCCAACGATGAGGCGATGCATTGCTCGTACCTCCTTCGTTCGAGATCCAGCAGGCCTCGTGTTTCGATCTCCGCCGCTGGAGTGGGCAAGCCTCGTGGAGGCGGGAATTAAGCGACTCGTAAGGGTCGGCCACGGACGCCGGCGCGCGGCGCGTCTCGCGGCGGCGCCGCCTTGACCGAGCCGCACGCCGGTGCGACGCTTGTCCTGTCACAGCGACTGGGGGATGCGGTGGCCGAGGGGGATGCGCTCGAGCGTTTGCTCGCCCGGGCTCGGGCCGCCGCGGCACGTGCGGCCGAGGTGCAAGCGCATACGGCGTCACTGGCGCACGAGTGGGACGCAGCCGCGCGGAGGCCGCGCCGCTGTGCGTGGTGCGGTCGCGTCGAGATCGGAGGCCGGTGGCGCACGGAACAGGAGGTGCCGCCGCACTTCAAGGCTCGTCGCGACCCGGCCTCGATCACGCACGGGATCTGCGAGGACTGCTTCGAGGAGCTTCGCGCAACCGGCCGCAGCCGCTGACGCGGGGCGCCGCTGTCAGACTGCCGGCGTGCGCCGCAACGGACGCAGGAGGCGCCGCCTCCTCCAGGCGGTCGGGATCGCGTCGGTCGTGATCGAGCCGCTGGCGATGAAGCTGCGCGGCTACCCGGTCGCCGGGAAGCTGGTCGTCCGCTGCCGGCAGGGCCACCTGTTCACGACGTTCTGGTTCCCGGGCGTCTCCTTCAAGGCGCTCCGCCTCGGCTGGTGGCGATACCAGCGCTGCCCCGTCGGCGGGCACTGGTCGCTCGTCGCTCCGGTGCGCGAGTCGGAGCTGACCGAAGAGGAGCGGCGCGAGGCGCGCGCCCGCTCCGACATTCCGCTGCCGTAGGCGCGCTCGCGCGGCGCTCAGGTGTCGCGGCGCAGGAGCAGGATCGCGGCGATCGCGACCGCGGCCACCGTGTATCCGGCCGTCACCGCGAGCCCGCCGGCGGGCGAGAGGCTGTGCGTGCCGTGCGTGAGCTGGAAGATCGAGCGCGCCGCGCTGTTCGGGATCCACGGGTTGATCGAGTTCTGCCAGCTCGTCGGCAGCACGTTGAGGAGCGGCGGAATGACGAAGAAGAGCCCGACGAACGTCGCGATGCCGCCGGCGGTGTTGCGGACGATCGCGCCGAGCGCGAGCGCGAACATCCCGATCAGCATCAGGTAGACGGCACCGCCGATCACCGCGCGGGCGACGCCCGGGTGCGAGAACGACGTCTGCAGGATGTCGTGCCGCGACAGGATCGCCTGGCTGGCGAAGAACGCGACCAGCACCGAGGGCAGCATCAGGAGGAACGACACGACGGCGTAGACACCGAGCTTCGCCCACAGCACGGGCAGCCGTCTCGGGACGGCGGTCATGCTCGCGCGGATCATCCCGGTCGAGTACTCGCCCGTGATCACGAGCACGCCCAGCACCATGATCGCGAGCTGCGAGATGTTGATGCCGGCCTGGGCGACGTCGAGCGGGTGGTGGCCGGAGCGCTCGTCGGGGCTCATGTGCCCCCAGCGCGACGAGAGGATCGCGGCGAACAGGCACGAGAACCCGATCGTCAGCACAACCGCCGCGCCGAGCGACCACCGGGTCGAGCGCAGCGAGTACAGCTTCACCCACTCGGAGCGGACGACCCGCCACTGCGTCACCCTCCCCCGGAAGGAGAGCGGTGGAACCGCAGCCTGTGCGGCGCTCGTCACGCCGTCGCCCTCTCCGTGTCGGCCGCCACGCCGACGTCGGTCGCCTTGTACTCGACCTCGTCGCGCGTCAGCTCCATGAATGCCTCCTCGAGCGACGCCTGCACCGGCGTCAGCTCGTGCAGCGCGATCTGGTGCGCCGCCGCCAGGTCGCCGACCGCGGCCGCCGTGAGACCCTCGATCTGGAGCAGCCCCGGCTCGTCGCTCGTGACCGTGACGCCGTCGCCCGAGACGAGCTCGCGCAGGCGCAGCGCCTGCGGCGACCTCACGCGAACGAGCCGCCGCGACGCCCCGCGGATGAACTCGTCGACGGTCGTGTCCGCGATCAGACGGCCCCGGCCGATCACGATCAGCCGCTCGGCCGTCAGCGACATCTCGCTCATCAGGTGCGACGACACGAACACGGCCCGACCCTCGGCCGCGAGCGCCTTCAGCAGGTTCCGCATCCAGTGGATTCCCTCCGGGTCGAGGCCGTTCACCGGCTCGTCGAGCAGCAACGTGTGCGGATCGCCGAGCAGCGCGCTCGCGATCCCGAGCCGCTGCCCCATCCCGAGCGAGAACGTCCCGGCGCGCTTCCGCGCCACGTCGTGCAGCCCGACCAGGTCGATCAGCTCGTGCACGCGCGAGCGCGGGATCCCGTGCGTCTCCGCGAGCGCGACGAGGTGGTTGTACGCCGAGCGGCCCGTGTGCACCGACCGCGCCTCGAGCAGCGCGCCGACCTCGTGCAACGGCGCCGGATGGTCGCGGTAGTGCTTCCCGTTCACCGTCACGTCGCCTGCCGTCGGGCGATCGAGCCCGAGGATCAACCGCATGGTCGTCGACTTCCCGGAGCCGTTCGGCCCGAGGAATCCCGTCACGACGCCCGGTTGCACCGTGAACGACAGCCCGTCGACGGCCCGCTTCTCGCCGTAGTCCTTCGTCAGCCCGCGCGCCTCGATCACTCGCGCGACGATAGTCGGCGGGGCGGCCGCTCAGGTTGAGCCGGTGTTACGCCGGCCGCGTACGCTCAGGCTCGCGAGGACGACGTTGGCGGCGTCGAGATGGCGAACGCCGGCCCGTGCGGCCACGACGTACAGGCAGAAGCCGCGGCCTGCGACCGAGAAGAAGCGCTGTGCTCCGCGCCGCCCGGGAAGGGGTCGGAGCAGCGTGCGCTCGCTCAGCATCTCGGGCGCCAGGCGCGAGGGCGGCTTGCGCGCGAAGATCCCGCGCCGGAGGTCGACGGGGCGGAGCGCGTACTCCGTCAGCGCGAGGAAGAGCGCACCGTCCGGCATCGCCTCCGTCGCGTGCGAGCCGAACTCCCCGTCGGAGGGCGGCAGGGCGAAGGTGGCGAGGTGGATCGTCGGCTCCCCGCCCTCGTGGCAGAACGCACGCGCCTCCCACCCGGGGGGCACGTCGAGGGAGATGTCGTACGCCTCGAGGCGCGTCACAGCGTCGCGGCCGCCGCGACGAGCACGGCGGCCTGGCCGGCGAGCGCGCCACGGTGCGCGAGCCGCTCCCACCGGTGGAGCCACCGGTGAAAGGCGGTCAGCCGCGCCGGCGAGTCGACGCGCGCAGTCGCGAGCACGCTGAGGCCGCGAAGGACGCCGAAGACAGCGCCGATCGCCGCGCCGGCGGCGGCGCTCGGCGCGAGCGCCTCGGCCGCGAGGGTCACGTACACGGCCTCCGTCGTCACGATCGTCCAGACGCCGGCGCCCAGCTGCACGCCGAAGCCGAGGCCGTACACCCACCCGCGGTAGCGGTGGAGCCACGCGTCGTCGACCTGCCGCCGGTGCGTCGGCACGGGCACGCCGAGCAGCGCGACCGCCAACGCGACCGCTCCGACCGCGAGCAGCGACGCGAGGCGGCTCGACGCGTCGAGCGGCAGCACGGCGCCGACCGCGGCCAGCGACGCGCCGACGGCGGCGCCGGAGACGCCTCCACCCACGGTGAGCGCGGCTACCGTGAGCCACCATCGCTGTCCGCGGCCCCGCTCGCCGAGCGGAGTGATGCTCGCGAGCATCGACTCGCCTCAGGGCGACCAGGACGAGCGCAGCGCGGCGATCGCCGCGACGGCGGCGCCGGCGAGGAGCTCAGGCATCGCCCGCGATCCGCGACGGGCGCAGGCTCGGGTGGCCCGGCGCGATTCCGGCGGCCGCGAGCGCGGCGTCGGCGCGCGGCAGCTCCGCGCGGTCGGCGGCGGCGTCGGCGAGGAGGCTCGCGACCTGCGGCCACGCCGTGGCGGACCCCTCCCCCACCACGGCGCCGTCCTCGACGTGCACGAAGTACGGGGTGCCGGGAACCGAGTAGTCCTCCCAGGCGGAGGTCGACATGACGACGTCGACGAGCGGCTCGAGCGGCACGAACGTCCGGGCGCGCTCGACCGCGGGATCCTTCGTCACGACGACGACCCGCGTGCCGGCCGCGAGCGCGTCGAGCCCGCCCTGCACGCCGTCGATCAAGCGCGCGCAGGAGGAGCAGCCGCTCGAGAGGAACGCCAGCAGGAGGCTGCCCGCGCCGGTCGCGACGCGGCGCGCTCCGCCGGACGGGGTCGCGCCCGCGAGGTCCGGCGCAGGTCGCGCGCCGGCCGCCGCCTCGGGACGCGGGACCGGCGCGCCGTCGGCCGGGTCGATCGCCTCGAGGCGGCGCAGGATCTCCGCGTGGCTTCGAAGCAGCGCGACGACGAAGAGCGCGAGCAGCGCGACGAGCACGGTCTCCGCCGCGACGAGCGCCGTCACCAGCTGAACTCCTTCGCCTCGCCGCCGAGGCACGGCGCCTCGTGCTCGCAGGTCCGGTTGTCCTGCTTGTACGTCGTCGTGCAGTTGAACTCCGCCACCGACGCGGGGTGCTCGCAGACGACGACGCGGCACACGACCTCGGTGACGGCAGCGACCTGCGTGTTGCACTGGCCGTAGCGGAACACGTTGCAGCCGACGCGGAACCTGCCGCAGTCGCCGGTCGCGCAATGGCAGCCGCCGGGCACCTCGTGCGGCGGCAGCCGGTTGCAGTCGATGTAGTAGCGGACGCCGGTGTCGGCGCAGAGACTGCGCCCGCGGTAGTCCGTGCACTTCCACCAGCCGCCGACGAAGGCGTACGGCGGGCACATGTTGACGCCCTCGTTGATCGTGCAGCAGAACTCGGTCCAGCCGTCCGCGCAGAGCCCGGTGGCGCACTCGGACGGACGGACGATCGCGGCCAGCGCCGTCTGCGGCCGCAGCAGGTAGCGGAGCGGAGCGACGACGAGCGCCGAGCCGACGGTCGCGGTGCGGACGAGGAAGCCGCGTCGGGAGGTATGCGCGTCGAGGAGCTCGGAGAGGCGTGCGAGGGCCCGCGTCATGCCGCCGGCCTCCGGTACGAGGCGAGCGCGGCCGGCACGAGCTCGAGCGCGGCGGCGAGCGCCCGGGCCGCGACCGCACCGGCGAGCCACACGACGAGGCCGGAGACGTGCGGAAGCGCGCCGAGCGGCCGCGGCGGGACGACGACACAGGCCGTGCAGACGAGCGCGAACGCGAGGTCGAGCGCCACGTGCAGGCGGGAGGGCGGAGCCTCGGCGGAGCCGAGGCAGCCGCACGAGCGCGTCGCGCCTCTCCGCAGCTGCCGTGTGACGAGCGCCGCGAAGCCTGCGTACAGCGCGGCGGCGGCAGCCGCGCCCGGCGCCGGCCGGACGACGGCCAGCACGGCGACGGCCAGCTCGACGAGCGCCCCGCCGCGAACGAGCGCCGCGGGCACGCCGACCGCCGCGGCCGCGGGCGCCGGGTCCCGCAGCTTCGCGACGCCGGACACGACGAGGAGGCCCGCGGCCGTCAGGAGGAGCGGGAGCAGCGTCGCCGTCATCCGGCCACCGTGACGGAGACGGTCGTGGAGGCGCTGCGGCCGAGCGCGTCGGTGACGGTGAACGTGACGGTGTACGTCCCGGGCGCGGCGTACGTGTGCGCCGGCGAGCCGCCGAGCGTCGGGTCCGACGTATCGACGACGTCGGCGGCGCCGCTCGCAGGGTCACCGAAGTCCCAGCGCCAGCGGACGATGGTGGTGCCGGGGTCGGTCGCGCTGCCGCCGAAGGTCACCGGCTGCCCGGCGACGAGCGGGGACGTGACGACGGTCGCCGCCGCGGTCGGGCCCGCGGCCAGGACGTAGGTCAGCGTCGCCGACGGCGTCGGGCGACCCGTCGCGCTGACGTTGAAGAGCCGGTAGCAGTAGCTGCCGGGCGCGAGCGCGGTCTCGTCGATCGCCCAGTGGAGGCCGGCGAAGGCGGGCTTCGAGTAGACGAGCGCCGCGCCGCCCGCGGCAACGTCGGTGCGCGTCGGGCAGCGGCCGGTCGCGCGCAGCACCACGGTCCGCTGCGCACCGGCCGCGGGCGGCTGCAGCCAGTCGATCCGCGGCCGGGGCGCAGGCGTGAGACGCACGTCGGCGGCGGCCGCCGGCGCCGCGTAGAGCGCGCGCGCCAGCGCGGCGGTGCGCGGGTCGACGAGCCGGGGCAGCCAGGCCGGCGGGGCGGAGCGAGAGCAGCGGAACGGCAACGCGAACGTGCGGCCGTCGCTGGAGCCCCTGCTGTTCATCAGCGAGCACGTCCGGTCGTCGTCGCCGAGCCCGAGCACGCGGCCGAGCTCGTGGGCGACGAGGAGCGGGCGGACGACGGCAGGGCACGAGCGGACGACGACGCGCGCGCCGAAACGCTGGAAGCCCGTCGGCGCGCGGCCCGCCACGCCCGAGAGGCACCGACCCGCGACGAACACGATCTGCATGCTCGCGTACCCGGGCGGCGCCGGCACGAACCTGATGCCGAGGCCGACGCGGTTCCAGGCCGCAGCCGCTTCCCTGATCGCGTCGTGGTAGCCGTGCGCGCCCGTCAGGTCGCGGTAGCCGACCACGAGTCCCGGCCACGCGAGCGGTGCGGCCGCCGCCGCGGGGTGCGCCAGGACGGACGCGGCGAGCACCGCTGCGGCGACGACCCTCCTCATCCTTCGCCCGGCTTCTACACGAACGGCGCGCTCTTCGGGGACCGTTCAGGCGTCGGGCATCAGCACCGCGCCGACGAGCCGCTCGCGCCGCGCGACGAGCGGCAGGGGCACGACCTCGCCGCGGCTCGTCGCCACCTCGTCCTCGGGCGCCTCGTGCCGCACGACCTCGAGGAGCGCGTCGACGCACCGCACGTCGAACTGCGTGCCGGCGTGGGCGTAGAGCTCCCCGATCGCCTCCTGCACGGAGATCGGCTCGCGGTACGGCCGGCTCCCCGTCATGGCCTCGAACGCATCCGCGACGGCGATGATCCGCGACTGGATCGGGATCGCCTCGCCGGCGAGGCCCGAGGGGTAGCCCGCGCCGTCGACCCGCTCGTGATGGTGGAGGATCCAGTGCGCCTCGGTCGGCAGCTCGGCCGCGAGCAGGATCGCGTGCCCGGTCTCGACGTGCTCGGCCATCGCGGTGTGCTCGTCGGGGGCGAGCGTCTCCGGCTTGTTCAGGATGGCGTCGGCGACGCCGATCTTGCCGACGTCGTGGAGGAGCCCGGCGAGGCGGAGCCGCTCGAGCGCGCCGCCGCCGATCCCGAGCCGCTCGCCGATCGCGGCGCAGAGCTGCGCGACCGTCTCCGAGTGGCTCCGGGTGCCGGCGTCCTTCGCGTCGACCGCACGCGCAAGGGCGGCGGCGAGCGCGCGCTGCTCGTTCGAGGGCCGGTCCTCTTCCAGGTCGAGCCCCGTCGGACGGAGGCCGGGATGGAACGCGACGGCGCTCAGCCGCGTGCGCTTCGCCTCGTACAGCGCGATGTCGACCTGGTTGACGAGGAGGTGACGGCGCTCGCCGCCGACCGACTCCGTCAGCCCGATCGAGACCGCGCGGCCGCCGGTCTGCGCCCGCGTGAGCTGGTCGATCTTCGTCGCGACGTTCTGCGCGTGCCAGTTCCGCAGCCCGGGCAGGATCACCATGAACTCGTCGCCGCCGGTGCGATAGACGGCGCCGACGTCGCCGACGACGGACTTGATGCACGAGGCGACGTTCTGGATGTGCGCGTCGCCCGCGGGATGGCCGTTCGCGTCGTTGATGCGCTTCAGGCCGTCGAGGTCGATCGCCATCAGCGCGAACCCGACGCCCGACTCGCCGCGCCGGGCGATCGCCGCCTTGAGGTCGTCCTCGAACGCACGGCGGTTGCCGAGGCGCGTCAACGTGTCGGTGCGCGCCTGCACGGCGAGCAGGTTGATCCGCTCCTGGTGGCGCAGCTCGAGCCGGCGGCGGTGGCGCCGGAAGACCCAGAAGAGGAGCAGCGGCGCGTCGAGGGCCGCGAGCAGCGCCGCGCCGCCGCCGACGGACGGCGCGAGCCAGCGCGACGGCGCGCGCGCCGCGTCCGACCGCTCGCGCGCGAGCGCCGCGCCCGCGCCGCGCGCGATCGCGGCGAGCGCGTTCTCCGTCCGGCGCCTGCGCGCCGGCCTGTCCGCGAGCAGGAGGTCGACGTCGTAGCGAGCGTCCACCGCGTGCAGGAGCAGCGAGCTCGCGCGCCTGATCCGACGCGAGCGCGACGTTCCGCCGCGCGACGCGACGAGCGTGCGCTCGCGGCGCGCGACGGTGAGGACCCGCTCCAGGTCCGCCGCGTGGGACGCCCGGGCCGCGGCCGCCCGTTGCTCGGCGGCGGACGCGACGATCCACGCACCGCCGACGACGGACGCCGCGAGCGCGGCTGCCGCGAGGGCGGTCGGTCCAAGCTGTCGCAACGAGAGACGCCGCATGACCCTCGTCGCGTTATCGCCGCGATTGCGCTCCCGGCCATCCCCCGGCGGAGTGTCTGATCGGGATGCGATCTATCCTGACCTCCGTGTCAGGTGTCCGCACGGACGCCTGCCGCGCGGCGCCACGCTTCGCCCCACCTGGCGATTCGCGACGCTCGTCGCAAGGAAGAACGAAACGTGGGCCGGCAGCGGCTTGCCTCTCCCCACGTTGCCGGCCCGCCGTCAGGGACCTGTCGTGCCGACGTAACCGCGGCGTAAAGCCTCCCCGGTTTCCGTAGGACGGCTTCGCGGGAGGATGGAGGAGTGTCGGGCGGGCCCGAGATCACGGAGGCCATGATCGCGAGACGCGCGTTCGAGATCTCGCTGACGGACGCGTCGTCGACGCCGGAGCAGAACTGGGAGCGCGCGGAGCGAGAGCTGCGCGAGGAGGCCGCGCTGCAGGAGGAGAACGGGCGGCGAACCGATCAGCCCTGAGGCGCCAGCGCGGCCACGAGCTCGTCCTCGAGCGACACGCCCTTGCGCACGAGCCGCACGTCTGCCGGCAGGTCTACGAGCTCATCTGCCGCGACACCTGAGACGACCACGATCCGCGTCGCCGGGAGCGCCTGCTGGATCACGGCGGCTGCGTGCCCGCCGTGCGGTCCCGGCATCGCATAGTCGATCACCACCACGTCGGGCGAGTGAGCCAACGCCGCCGCGACCGCGCCGTGGCCGTCGCCGACCGACGCGACGAGCTCCGCGTCCGGCACGTGGAGCGCGAGCAGCGCCTCGAGACGGCTGCGGAACGCCGGGTCGTCGTCGGCGAGCAGGACGCGGGGCACTCCGCTCCGTTACCGGCCGCGGAGCGCCCCGAAACGCCTTGCTCGATCAGGGACCTGAGACGACGCAGCCGTTGCCGGTCGCGTCGTACGCCTTGTTGTCCCACAGCGGCTGCACCGCGTACGAGTGCGTGCCGAGCGAGATGTTCGCGGACGCGGCGTTCCACGCGCACTTGTCGCCGTTCTCGTTCCCCTGCGCGTCGAGCCAGCCGTCCTGCCACGACGCGATGTTGTCGGGATCGGTGACAGCCTCGGCGTACTCGTGGCCGGTGACGATCGACCAGCCGTCGAAGACGCCGTTGCCGAAGGAGTTCGACGTCGCGTTCACGAAGTGCATTCCGCAACCGCCCGCGCCGACTCCGGGCCAGTTCGTGTTCAGCCAGGGGATGAACGCGTACTGGATCCGGTACGGGTTGCCGAGCCCGTCGACGCTCGAGGTCTGCGTGTGGTAGCCGCAGTACACCGGCTGTCCGGTCGCGATCGGCTCCGGCGGCGTCAGGATGATGTAGGTCGCCGTCGGGTCGTACCCGAAGTGCGCCGACGCCCGGATCGCCTCCTGCGCGATCGGGTCGTTGACGAGGTTCTCGGCCAGACCGAGCGTGACGATGTCGCTCGGCACCGGCGTCGGATCGACCCAGACGCCCTTCAGCTGGTGCTTCGGGTTGGTGACGTAGCCCGTGCCGCCGACGCACGACGTCGAGCCGGGCAGCACGCCGTTGCAGTACTGCGTCTGGATGTTCGCCCACCCGCTCCCGCCGACGTTCGAGAAGAACGAGGCGAGGTAGTTCTGCAGCGTCTTCGAGGAGTAGAGCGTGCCGTTGCTGTCGGCGGTCTGGAATCCCTGCGCCCACTCGGGGCCCCACCAGACGAGGTAGACCGCAGGCTTCTGCTCCACGCCGATCGCGCCTGCGCCGGCGTTGCCGCCGTGCCAGATCAGGTCGCTGGTGGCGTTCCCCACCGACGAGACGGACTGCCCCGTTGCCCAGAAGAACGTCTTCGGCGACGTCTGGATCGGGCCGGTGCTGGACGACGCGCCTGCGACGCCGAAGGTGACCGCGATCAGCGCGGAGAGGAGCGCCGCGCCGAGAAACGTACGGTGCGATCGCATCGAGGTTCGTACCTCCGTGGGTGATGTTGACGCCGTTCGTTCACCGCCCGAGGGGAACGGGAAACGGATTGACTCGTCAATCACCCGCCGCCGGTTGATCGGCGAGTCAACGCTCTCAGGTCGTGACGGTGACCGTCGTCGTGTCGGTGACCGTGACGGGGACGGTGGTCGTCGACACGACGGTGTCGGTCTCGGTGACCGTGTTCGGCGGCAGGGTCACCGTGTTCGTGGTCGTGTCGGTGACGAAGTTCGTCACGTTGTTCGTCACGTTCTGGACGACGGTGTCGGTGTGGCTCACGACCACCGTGCTCTGGTTCGTGACGGTCTGCAGGTTCGTGACGACGTTCGTCAGCGTCTTCACCGTCGGCACGAGCCGCGTCTCGGTCACCGTCGTCGTCTTGCCGTTCACCCGGACCACGTGCCGGTGCACGACCGGGACGTACTGCGTCACCTTCTTCACGACGTACTTCGTGCCGCCCGGCGTCGTCACGACGCGCGTGTCGACGATCGTGTGGTAGGCGGTCTTCGACTTGACGATCGTGCGGCGGACGACGACCGGCACGCGCTTCACGATGGTCCTGCCGTGCTCCCTGACCGTGATCACCTTCGTGACCGTCGTCTGCACGACGTAGGTCGCTGCGGAGTCGCTCGCCGCGCTGGCGCCGGCGAGCCAGTTGGACGCGAAGTAGCCGCCGACCAGGAGCGACGCGGCGAACCCGAGCGCGACGACGTGCTTCGCGGCAGTCGGTACCCGCTGGCGCCACCACCAGCGCCAGAACGCCCACGTCTTCCAGTTCTTGCGGTACATGCCTCCCCCTGCGCCTCCCCCGAGGTGCTCCCCGGTCGAACTGTAGCCGGAGGTCGTCGCTGCCGATAGAGACGGCGGTGAAAAATCTCCTGCTCGCGGCGGGATTCGGCTTCTTCGGCCTGCTCGTCGGCGGTCCGCTCGCGGCCGCGCTCGCCGCCGCGGTCGCCGCACCGGCGGCCCGCGCCGTGGTCGCGTAGCGCCGGACACGCGGCTAGCCTGCGGCGGGATGAAGCCGCTCGCCGTCGCGCTCGCTGCGCTCGCGCTCGCGCCGGCGGCGCTGGCGAGCACGCCGCTCGGCGACCTCGACGTGACGGGGCTGACGCTCGCCGTCAACGCGAACGGGAACGCGCTGCTCACGTACCGTCGGCAGGACGGCCGGATCCGCCACGTGCTCGTGTGGGGGGCGATCAACGCGCGGCCGCCGTCGCGCGACGTGCCGCAGGTCGCGTTCCACTTCGACTACTCGGGCGGCCTCGCGAGCCTCGGCCACGGGGTGGCGCCGACGTTCGTCGACCGCTGCGCGCCGTACGACGGGCCGCCGCTCGTCTTCCTCGTCGCCGCGTGCAAGGCGCCCGACGGGACGTATTGGGCAGTGCAGGCGTGGCAGCGCCTGCTGCCGATGCGCGGGTTCCAGCCGTGGCTCCCGGAGCAGGGGGCGCTCGAGTTCCACGTGTCGCACTGGTCGGGACCGCTCGCGGTCCTCGAGGTTTCGCAGAACTGGACGTACGGCGGCCGCTGGCAGGGCCTGTTCGGTCGCCTCACGTACCTCGGCCGGCCCGTCTACGGGTTCAAGACGCCGTCGGCGACGAAGCGCGGCGACGGATACGCCCGCTACGTCTACATCGACGCGCACGACTCGGTCTACGGCGCCGGTTGGCGCCACGACGCCGGGAAGGTGCTCCACCTGGGCGACGGCGCCTTCTGTTACAGCTTCGTGCCGCAGGTGCCGCCGCCGGGATACCCGGACCGGGCGGCGCGCGGGCCGGCGATCGGCGACGCGCATCGCGTCACCGTGATGGGCCCCGGCGTCACGCCGGACGTGCAATGGGTGGGGCCGTCGCTCGGGGCGTACGACCCGGCGCAGGACGAAGTCTTCAACGCGCAGTTCGACCGGCTGGTCGGCCCGGACGACAAGGTCTGCGCACGCGAGCGCTGATGCCGCGCGCCCTCGCCGCAGCGCTGACGCCGATGCGCGAGGGAGGAGCCGCGCTCGATCTCGACGCCCTCGAGCCGTACCTCGCGTTCCTCGCCGACCGCGGCATCGACGGCGTCCTGCTCCTGGGCACGACGGGTGAGGGGATGAACCTCGCCGTCGAGGAGCGAAAGGCGGCGCTCGAGCGCGCGGTGCGCGGGCCGCTCCCGGTGATCGCGCATTGCGGCGCGCAGACGACCGCGGCGACGGTGGCGCTCTGCGCGCACGCCGCCGAGACCGGGGTCGAGGGCGTCGCGGTGATCGCGCCGCCGTACTTCGTGCTCGACGAGGAGGCGCTGCTCGCCCACTTCGCGGCCGCCGCACGCGCCTGCGCGCCGACGCCGTTCTACGCGTACGAGCTGCAGGCCGCGTCCGGCTACGCCATCCCGCCGCGCGTCGTCGAGCGGCTGCGCGAGCAGGTCGACAACGTGGCCGGGATGAAGGTGAGCGACACGCCGTTCGAACGCGTCGCGCCGTACATGCTCGAGGGGCTCGACGTGTTCATCGGCGCCGAGGCGCTCGTGGGGCAGGGCCTCCTCGCCGGCGCGGCGGGCGCCGTCTCGGGGCTCGCGTCCGCGTTCCCGGACGTCGTCGTCGAGGCCGTTCGTTCCGGGGACTCCACATCGGCGGGCGCGCTGCGCGCGACGGTCGAGCGGTTCCCGCGGCACGCCGCCCTGAAGGAGATCGTGCGCGCGCGCGGCGTCCCCATGCGCGCCGACGTCCGCCCCCCGCTCCGCGGCCTGACGGACGCGGAGCGCGACGAGCTCTTCGCCGCCGTTCTCTAGTCCTTCAGCTCGTCGATCGCGCGGCGGGCGCGAGCGTGGACGTCGGCGCGGCGGTCGTCGACCGCCGTTCCCGGCTCCGCAGCGTCCTCCACCTGGGCGTCGGCGGTGGCGCGCGACTCGGCGAGCTTCGCCCGCAGGTCGTCCGCCGGCGACGGTCCGATCGCGGGTGCGCGGCGGTTCCGGAGCAGGAGCGCCCGCAACCCGAGGCCGCCGAGGAGCAGGGCCAGGAGGCGCTTCACGGCGGCGATGCTACACTGCCGCCCGCTTCTCGCCCGACCCGTCGCGCCGTCCACCCGAAGCGGCGTCCAGGAGGCCGGGCCGACTCAGACCATGGGAAGGAGCATTCGGGAGTGAACGAGTACGAGATCATGCTGCTGCTGGACCCCGAGCTCGCGGAGGAGCGGGCGAACGAGGTCATCCAGCGCGTCCGGGACGGCGTCGAGGGCTCCGGCGGCACCTGGAACGGCCACGAGCCGTGGGGCCGCCGCCGTCTCGCGTACGAGATCGCCCACAAGCCCGAGGCCGTCTACCACCTCCTCCTCTTCACGTGCACGCCCGAGGCGCTCGACGAGATCACGCGCGTCCTCAAGATCACGGACGGCGTGCTCCGCCACGGTGCGTACCGGCGCGTGAAGGGGTCGACGCACCAGAAGGCGCCGGCGCAGGCTCCGGCGGCCGCGCCCGCGGCGGCCCCGGCCGCGGTCGCCGATGACACCGACACCGCACCGGAGTAGCCTGGACCGACCCGTAGGAGAGGAGCGAGAGACCATGGCCAACATCAACCGCGTCGTGCTCGTCGGGAACCTGACGCGCGACCCCGAGCTGCGGAACACGCCGTCGGGAATGTCGGTCTGCAGCCTCCGGATCGCCGTCAACACGCGGCGGAAGGACAGCGCGACCGGCCAGTGGACGGAGAAGCCGAACTACTTCGACGTGACCGTGTGGGGCGCGCAGGGCGAGAACTGCGCGCAGTACCTCTCGAAGGGGCGCCCGGTGGCGATCGACGGCCGCCTCGAGTGGCGCGAGTGGGACGCCCAGGACGGATCGAAGCGCCAGGCGGTGGAGATCATCGCCGACTCGGTCCAGTTCCTCGGCGGCCGCGGCGAGGGTGGCGACCTCGGCGGCGGCGGCAACCAGTTCGTCCCCGCGGGCGCCGCGCAGGGCGCCGACGCCGACTTCGGCGGCGCCGACGACGACATCCCGTTCTGAAGGAGACGACCGTGGCCTCATCCAAGACCGACCGCTCGACCTCGAGAAAGCGAACGGCGCCCGCCGGCGCGGGCCGGCGCAAGTCGTGCTTCTTCTGCAAGTCGAAGGTCGAGGAGGTCGACTACAAGAACGTCAACGAGCTCCGGCGCTACGTGTCGGAGAAGGGGAAGATCCGCTCGCGCCGCATCAGCGGCGCGTGCCGGCGGCACCAGCGCCAGGTCGCGGTGGCCGTCAAGCGCGCACGCGAGCTCGCTCTGCTCCCGTACGTCGCCGACAAGTAGCCGATGGAAGTCGTTCTGAAGCAGGACGTCGACAAGCTCGGCCTGCGCGGCGAGGTCGTCAACGTCGCGCGCGGCTACGCACGGAACTTCCTCCTTCCGCGCGGGCTGGCCGAGGTCGCCACGCCCGGCCTCGTGAAGGAGCTCGAGAAGCGCGAGGCGCAGCGGGCGCGGCACGAGGCGAAGACGGTCGACGAGGCGCGCGCGATCGCGCGCCGCCTCGAGGCGCTCGAGCTGCGCTTCGACGTGAATGCCGGCCCGGGAGGCGCGCTCTTCGGCTCGGTCACGGCGACGAACGTGGCCGACCGGCTGTGGGAGGTCGAAAGGTTGCGGGTCGACCGCCGGAAGCTCCAGATGGAGACGATCAAGCGGGTCGGGCGCTACACCGTCCCGCTCGAGGTCTTCACCGACGTCGTGGCGGAGCTGAAGCTCGTCGTCGCGCCCGAGGGGGAGGAGCTCCCAGCGGAGGAGGCACCGGCGGCCGAGGCTGCCGAGGCGGCTGTCGAGGCCCCCGAGCAGGCCGCGCAGGAGCCGGAGGCCGAGACCGCCTGACCCGTCGTCCACAGGCCCGTGGAGAGCCTGTGGACGCCGCCTTTCCACAGCCGGGGACGGCGCTGTGGAAGTCGTTTCGAAGTTGGCGCAAAGAGCGCCCGTTTCGTCCACTAGACTGGCACGAACACATGTTCTCTTTTACCTGCTGAGACACAGAATCGGTGGTGTCCGACGGACGTATGCACACCCTTTCGCAAGGGGGCAGCGCGGGGTCTACTACGGGCCGCATGGCCACGCCTGCCCAGGCACTCGCGACCGCCCCGATCCCGCCGCAGAACCTCGACGCCGAGGAGTCTGTCCTCGGCGCGATGATGCTGAACGCGCTGGCGATCGGGGCGGTCACCGAGGCGACCAACCTGACGGCCGCCGACTTCTACCGCGAGAGCCATGGGCACATCTTCCGGGCGATCCTCGCCCTCTACGCGAAGGGCGAGCCGGTCGACGCGATCACGGTCGTCGACGAGCTCGACCGAAGTGGGACGCTGGAGGCGGCGGGCGGGGCCGAGCGGGTGCACGAGCTCGCGGCGCTCGTCCCGGCGGCGTCGAACGCGGCGCACTACGCGCGGATCGTGTCGGAGATGGCGACGCTCCGCGGGCTGATCAGGGCCGGCAACGACATCGCGCGGCTCGGGTTCGACCGGCCCGGCGAGACGGTCGAGCTCGTCGACCGCGCCGAGCAGATCGTGTTCGAGCTCTCGCAGCAGCGCGTCTCGACCGAGTTCGCGCACATCGACGACCTGCTCAAGGACTCGTTCGAGACGATCACGAAGCTGTACGAGGCGGGCTCCGACATCACCGGGACGCCCTCGGGCTTCCGCGACCTCGACCGCCTCACGTCGGGGTTCCAGCCCGGGAACCTGGTCATCGTCGCCGCGCGGCCGTCGATGGGGAAGTCCGCCCTGGCGCTGTGCATGGCCGCGAACGTGTCGGTTCGCCACGGGACTCCCGTCGCGCTGTTCACCCTCGAGATGTCGAAGGCCGAGGTCACGCAGCGCTTGATGTGCGCCGAGGGGCGGGTCGAGTCGCAGCGGCTTCGCACGGGCAAGCTCGCCTCCGACGACTGGCCGCGGCTGACGGCGGCCTGCGACAAGCTCGCGAAGGCGCCGATCTACGTCGACGACACGGGCTCGATCACGATGATGGAGATCCGGTCGAAGCTCCGCCGGCTGAAGACGAAGGAGCAGAACCTCGGGCTCGTCATCGTCGACTACCTGCAGCTGATGACGAGCGGTACGACCGTGGAGAACCGCGTGCAGGAGGTCTCGCAGATCTCGCGTGCGCTCAAGGTGCTCGCGCGCGACCTCGACGTGCCGATCGTCGCCCTCTCGCAGCTCTCCCGCGCCGTCGAGCAACGCCACGACAAGCGCCCGATCCTGTCGGACCTGCGCGAGTCGGGCTGCCTCGCCGGCGACACCCCCGTCTACCTACCCGATGAGGGCGGATATCGCCCGATCCGTTCTCTCGAAGGCCTTGCCGGGTTCCGCGTGCTCGCACTCGACACGGAGACGTGGCGACTCGAGCCGCGCGCCGTCTCGAAGGCGTTCGCCACCGGGCGAAGGCAGGTCTTCAAGCTGACGACCAACCTCGGGCGGGCGATCCGCGCGACGGGCAACCACAAGTTCCTCGCCTTCGACGGATGGCGGCGGCTCGACGACCTCGCACCGGGAATGCGGATCGCGCTTCCGAGGTCACTCGAAGGACCGACCATGCAGACGATGCCGGACGTCGAGCTCGCGCTCCTGGCGCATCTCATCGGTAACGGCTGCACGCTGCCGCGGCACGCGATCCAGTGCACGACACGCGAGCGCGAGCTCGCGGACCTCGTTGCGGCGCTGGCGACGGAGGTGTTCGGGCCGGCGGTCCGGCCGCGCGTCAAGCGAGAGCGGAGCTGGTACCAGGTGTACCTCGCCGCCAGTCGGCGCCTCACGCACGGGGCGCGGAATCCGGTCGCCGAGTGGCTCGACGACCTCGGCGTCTTCGGCCTGCGATCGTTCGAGAAGCACATACCGGCGCGCGTGCTCGCAGAGAATCGTGCGTCGATCGCCGTGTTTCTCCGCCATCTCTGGGCGACGGACGGGTGCCTGTGGACCGCGACCGGTCGCGGCTACCCCGTCGTTCGGTACGACTCGTCGAGCGAACGGCTGAGCCGTGGAGTCGTCTCGCTGCTCCTCCGTCTCGGCATCGCCGCCCGCGTCGCGGAGGTACCGATGCCGAACGAGGGCCGCGCGAGCTGGCCTGTCGATGTCGGTGGCCGCGACGATCTCCTCGCCTTCGCCGAGCTCGTCGGCGCGCTCGGAACGCGCCGGACCGAGGTGCTCGCGGCCATTCGCGACCGCGTCCTGTCGACGCGCGCGAACACGAACCGCGACACGATTCCCGAGCAGGCCCGGCAGACGATCGTCCGTCCCGCCATGGCAGCCGCCGGCGTGACGACCGGGGAGCTGCACGCGCAGGTCGGCACCGCGTACTCAGGCGCCACGCTGTACCGCACGGGCATGAGCCGCACGCGCGCGGCTCGCGTCGCCGCCGCGGTGGACTCGCCGGAGCTCCGCAGCCTCGCGACCAGCGACGTCTACTGGGATCGCGTGGCGTCGATCGAGCCCGACGGGCACGAAGACGTGTTCGACCTCACCGTCGACGGGCTCCACAACTTCGTCGCCGGAGACATCGTCGTGCACAACAGCATCGAGCAGGACTCGGATCTCGTGATGTTCGTCTACCGCGACGAGTACTACAACCCGGACGACACGGATTCCGCGGGTGTCGCGGAGCTGATCCTCGCCAAGCACCGCAATGGCGCGACGGGGACGGAGAAGCTCGCGTTCCAGAAGCGCTACGCGAAGTTCGCCGACTTGGCGGCCGCCGGATGACCACGACCGTCTGGGTCTCGCCCTCGGCGACGTCGTTCTCGTGCCTGTGCGAGGCCTGCCTCGAGCGCGCACGGACCGACGGCGCCCTGTTCGCGGACGCGCTGATGCGCGCGAGCGTGCGCGGCTCGCTGGCGCTCGAGGTCGAGGTGGCCACGCGGCGGTGCGCGTCGGGCCACGAGATCGTCCTGCGGCGCATTCAGCGGCCGCCGACGCTGCCGCGCCGCGACGAGAGGCAGCTCGTGATCAGATGAGAGAGCGCCAGCACGTCTGGCTCGGCCCCACCGCGACGTCGTTCGACGAGCCGTGTGATGCGTGCCTCGCGGCGCGCGAATCGCTCCGCGCCGACGCGTGCATGGTCCACGGCACGTTGCGCGCCGACGCCGACGTCGGCTTCACCACCTGCTCGCGCGGCCACCGGATCGTGGTGCGGCGCGTGCGCCTCAAGCTCGCCGTCTGAGGGGCTAGCATCGGACCGTGCCGTCGACCGTCGTGGTCGGTGCGCAGTGGGGCGACGAGGGGAAAGGCAAGATCGTCGACCTGCTGGCCCAGGAGTCCGACGTCGTGTGCCGCTATCAGGGCGGCCCCAACGCCGGGCACACCATCGTCGCCGACGGCGAGACGTTCAAGATCCGCCAGACGCCGAGCGGCGTGATCTCCGGCAAGACGTCGGTGATCGGCGCGGGCTGCGTCGTCGACCCGCAGGTGCTCCTGGACGAGCTGGACGCCCTTCGGGAGCGCGGCATCGACGTCTCCGTCGTCGTCGTCTCCGGCAACGCGCACCTGATCATGCCCTGGCACGTCGCGATCGACCAGGCGTCGGAGCGACGGCTGGGAAGCCTGCAGATCGGGACGACGCGGCGCGGGATCGGCCCCGCGTACGCCGACAAGGCGGCGCGCATCGGCATTCGCGTCCAGGACGTCCTCGACCCGAAGATCCTCCGTCAGAAGATCGAGGTCGCGCTCGCCGAGAAGAACCTCTGGCTCGAGCGCATCTACGAGGCCGAGCCGTTCTCGCTCGAGGAGGTGTGGGAGCGCTATTCCGGGTACGCCGAGCGGCTCGCGCCGTACATCGGCGACGTGTCGCTGCTCGTCGACCGCGCGCTCGCCGACGGGAAGCAGGTGCTGTTCGAGGGCGCGCAGGCGACGCTGCTCGACCTCGACCACGGGACGTATCCGTTCGTCACGTCGTCGAACCCGATCGCGTCGGGGGCCGCGACGGGGATCGGGATCGGGCCGACGCGGATCGACCGCGTGCTCGGCGTCTCGAAGGCGTACACCACCCGCGTCGGCGAGGGGCCGTTCCCGTCGGAGATCGCCGGGCCCGACCAGGAGCGGCTCCGGGAGCTCGGAGGCGAGTACGGCACCGTGACCGGGCGTGGGCGGCGCTGCGGCTGGCTCGACCTGGTCGCGCTGCGCTATGCGGTCCGGGTGAACGGAATGACGTCGCTCGCGCTCACGAAGCTCGACGTGCTCTCGCCGTTCGGCGAGCTGCCCGTGTGCGTTCGGTACCGGCTCCGCGACGGGTCGGAGACAGAGGACTTCCCCGCGCACCAGTCGGACTTCCACCACGCCAAGCCTGTGTGGGAGACGCTTCCGGGTTGGGGGCGGCCGCTCGACGAGGCGTCGGCGCTCGACGAGCTGCCGGACGCGGCGCGCGATTACATCGACTACGTGTCGGACGCGCTCGGCGTGCCGATCGAGCTGGTCGGCGTCGGGGCCGCGCGCGAACGCGTCCTGGCGTAGCGAGGTGGTCGCCTACACCGCGAGCACGTGGACCGCGGTGATCGTCGCGTGCTCGATCTTCGTGCCGCTGATCGTCACGATCGTGCTGGCGTACTTCTTCCTCCGCAGCACCCGCAACGACCCGGACCACGAGCGCCTGCGCCGGGTGCAGCGCGAGCACGAGGCTAGGAGCCGCGAACGCTGAGGTCGCGCGGCGTGTCGACGTCCGCGACGACGGCCGGATCGAGCTGCACCGTCACGACCTCGAGCTCGTCGTAGAGGCGGTAGAGCGCGAGCGGCCCGGTCTCGAGCCGCTGCTCGAGCAGCGGGAGCGCCGACTTCGCCCAGGCGCCCGGCAGCGGCCCCGTCTGAGGCACCGCGGCATCGCGGCAGGCGTCGCCGAGCGCGCGGATCGCCTCCGCCGTGATCCACGGGCAGTCGACCGGGACGGCGACGCACACGTCGTGCGCAGCGGCGCGCAACGCCGCCACGACGCCCGCGATCGGCGCGCGCGTCGCGGTTCCGTCGTCGAGGACCTCGAACGGAAGCTCGCCCTGCTTCCCGACGACGAGCACTTCGGCGCAGGCCTCGGCGAGGACGCGCCGGCCGCGCTCGACGAGCGTCTCGCCGTCGACCTCGGCGAGCGCCTTCGGCGAGCCGAACCGCCTGCTCGCACCGCCGACGAGCAGCGCGCCCGTCAGAGGTCGACGCGCCACGGCTCGGCGTAGACGTTGAGCCGCCCGCCGCGCACGAAGCCGCAGAGCGTCACGCCACGGTCACGCGCCAGCTCGACGGCGAGCGACGACGGAGCGCCCACGGCGACGAGCAGCGGGCAGCCCGCGACGGCCGCCTTCTGCACGAGCTCGAACGACAGCCGGCCGCTCACGCACAGGACGAGCTCGGAGAGCGGCAGGCGGCCGTTGCCGAACGCCCAGCCGACGACCTTGTCCATCGCGTTGTGGCGACCGACGTCCTCGCGCAGGCAGAGGAGCTCGCCCGACCGGGTGAAGAGACCGGTGGCGTGCAGGCCGCCGGTCACGTCGAACGCCGCCTGCTCGGTACGGAGCCGCTCGGGCAGCTCGGCGACGACCGCGGCCGGTACGCGCAACGCGCTCTCCACGCGCGTCGCCTCGACCGCGACCGCCTCCAGCGCGCCCTTGCCGCAGACGCCGCACGAGCTCGACGTGTAGAAGCTGCGCGCGAGGCGCTCGACGTCGAAGCCGGGCGCGTCGACCTCGACGGTGTTGGCGGCGAGATCGTCCGGCACGCGCGCCGCGGCCGGGCGCAGCCCCTCCGAGAGCGCGAACCCAAGGGCGAGCTCCTCGTCGTGTCCCGGCGTCCGCATCGTCACGGCGACCGGCCGGCCCCCGATCCGGATCTCGAGCGGCTCCTCCACGGCGACGACGTCGGTCGACTCTCCTTCGGGTATGCGGACGACGTCGACCTTCGTCGTGGTGTACGGCGGTGCCCCCACCGCCCAAGTATGTGCGCTCGCCGCTACGCCGGAGCGCCCGGCGTCGTCGCGAGCTCGAGCAGGTACTCGTAGAGGCTTCGGTATGCGTCGACGGCGTTCGCGACGTCGCCTGGGTCGTAGGGCTCGCCCGTCTCGAGGCCGCGCGCCACGCGACGCGCCTCGGCGAACTGCCTGGTGGTCTCCGGCTCCGTCGCGTCCTCGCCCTCGCGCTCCACGAGAGGGATCCCGCGGGCCTCCATCATCTCCGCCACGAGCTGGTCGAGCTCCGGCAGAGCCTCCGCGGGAGCGTCGTGCAGGTCCTCGTCGAGCGCCGCGTAGCGACTCGTCCACACGTGCTCGTCGATCCCGGGCTCCTGCACGACAAAGCGCTTCCCGCGGCGGGGTTCCCGTCAAACCCCGGAAGTAGACTCGGCTGGTGCAGGTCGTGGTCGTCGGCTCCGGCGCGCGCGAGCACGCGCTCGCGTGGCGCCTCGCGCAGAGCCCGACCCTGACGGAGCTGCACGCCGCCCCGGGCAACCCCGGCATCGCGGCGCTCGGCCGCTGCCACCCGGTGCGAGCCGACGACGCCGACGGGCTGCTCGCTCTCGCACTCACGCTCGAGGCCGACCTCGTGGTGATCGGCCCGGAGGCGCCGCTCGTCGCGGGCGTCGCGGACGAGTTGCGCCGGAACGGGATCACGGTGTTCGGGCCCAGCGCCGACGCCGCTCGGATCGAGGGATCGAAGAGCTTCGCGAAGGAGGTGATGCGCGCCGCCGGAGTCCCGACCGCGGACGTGCTCGCGGTCGCCCGCCCGCCGTGCGTCGTCAAGGCCGACGGCCTCGCGTCGGGCAAGGGCGTCTTCGTCTGCCGTACCGGCGGCGAGCTCGACGACGCCCTGTTGGCGGTGCGGCGCTACGCCGGGGGCGTCGTGATCGAGGAGCTGCTCGAGGGTCGGGAGGTCTCGCTGTTCGCGCTCTCGGACGGGCGCCGCGTCGTCCCTCTCGGCGCGGCGCGGGACTTCAAGCGCGTCGCAGACGGCGACGCCGGCCCGAACACCGGCGGGATGGGCGCGTACTCGCCGGTGCCGTGGCTGCGCGGCGCGGACGAGCTCGTTCGCTCGATCCACGAGCCGGTCGTGGACGAGCTCGCGCGCCGCGGCACGCCTTTCGTCGGCTGCCTCTTCGCCGGCGTGATGGTCACGGACGCGGGCGCAAAGGTGCTCGAGTTCAACGCACGCCTCGGCGACCCCGAGACGCAGGTGCTGCTGCCCCGGCTGGAGGGCGACCTGCTCGAGGCGCTCGCCGCCGCCGCGCGCGGGGACCTCGGCGGAGTCGCGATGCGCTGCTCCGACTCGGCCGCCGTGACCGTGGTGCTCGCGGGGCCGGACTATCCCGAGCGGAGCGACTACGCCGGCGTCCCGATCACCGGCGTGGCCGAGGCCGAGGCAACGGGCGCCCTCGTCTTCCACGGCGGAACCGCGATGCGCGGCGACACCCTCGTCACGAACGGCGGCCGGATCCTGTCCGTCACCGGCACGGGCGCAACCGTCGCCGATGCACGGGCGCACGCGTACGCTGCCGCCGAGATGATCCAGTTCGAGGGCGCTCGCCGCCGCACCGACATCGCGGCGCAGGTCGATGGCTGAGCCACTGGTCGGGATCCTCGTCGGGTCGGAATCCGACCGCGAGCGGATGCAACCGGCGATGGACGAGCTCGACGCGCGCGGGATCGCATGGGAGTTCGACGTGCGCTCGGCGCACCGGACGCCCGACGCGGTCGCCGAGTACGCGAAGGGCGCCGTCCCCCGAGGCCTGAAGGTGCTGATCTGCGGCGCGGGCCTCGCCGCCGCGCTGCCCGGCGTCGTCGCAGCCCACACCGACCTGCCGGTGATCGGCGTGCCCCTGCGCTCGTCGAAGTCGGTGCTCGACGGCCTCGACGCGCTCCTTTCGATCGTCCAGATGCCGCCGGGAGTACCGGTCGCCTGCGTGGGCGTGGACAACGCGAGGAACGCCGCAGTGCTCGCGGCGCGCATCGTCGCGCTGACCTGACCCCGCTCTAGACTGTCCCCGGTGATCGCCCGCTACGCCCGTCCGGAGATGCGCCGGATCTGGTCGGAGGAGGGCAAGCTGGCGCGCTGGTTCGACGTCGAGCTCGCGGCCCTCGACGCGTGGGCCGAGCTGGGCGTCGTGCCGGCGGCCGACGTGGCTGCGATTCGCGCGCGGGCGGCGCCGCCGACCCCCGAGCGAGTCGCCGAGCTCGAGCGGACGACCGACCACGACCTCGCGGCGTTCGTCGACGCAGTCGCGGAGCAGGTCGGCGCCGAGGGGCGCTGGTTCCACTACGGGCTGACGTCCTCCGACGTCGTGGACACGGCGCTCGCGCTGCAGGTCCGCGACGCCGGCGGCCTGATCCTGCACGGGATCGACGCCGCACTCGGCGCCGTCGTGCAGCTCGCGGAGACGCACCGCTCGACGGTCTGCATCGGCCGCTCGCACGGGATCCACGCCGAGCCGACGACCTTCGGCTGGAAGCTCGCCGGCTGGGCGTTCGAGCTCGAGCGCGCACGCGACCGTGTGCGCCGTGCGCTCGACGGGTGCCGCGTGGGTCAGTTCTCGGGCACCGTCGGGACGTACGCCGCCATCGATCCAGAGGTCGAACGGCTCGCCTGCGAGCGTCTCGGCCTCGAGCCGGAGCCCGTCTCGACGCAGGTCATCCCCCGTGACCGGCACGCGGAGCTCCTCGCCGCCCTCGCCCTGTGCGCGTCGTCGCTCGACCGGTTCGCGACCGAGATCCGCCACCTCGCGCGGACCGAGGTGCGCGAGGTCGAGGAGCCGTTCGCCGCGGGCATGAAGGGCTCGTCGGCGATGCCGCACAAGCGGAACCCGAAGGTCGCCGAGCGCATTTGCGGCCTCGCGCGTGTCGTCCGGGCCGCCGCGGCGGTCGGGCTCGAGAACGTCCCGCTGTGGCACGAACGGGATATCTCGCACTCGTCGGCCGAGCGCGTCGTGATTCCCGACGCGTTCCTGGCGCTCGACTACATGCTCGACCGCTTCCGCTGGATCGTCGAGGGGCTCGTCGTCCACGCCGACCGGATGGAGCGGAACCTCTGGGCGTCGCACGGGCTCTTCTTCTCACACCGCCTCCTGCTCGCGCTCGTCGAGCACGGGCTCGACCGCGCCGAGGCGTACCGGCTCGTCCAGCGAAACGCGCTGCGCGCCTGGGACGAGGAGCGCGACTTCGCCGAGCTCGTGCGCGCCGACCCCGAGATCGGCGCGCGCCTCGACGGCGCCGCGCTCGCCGCCGTCTTCGATCTCTCGGCCACCATCGCCAACCTCGACACGACCTTCGACCGTCTTCGTCGCCTCGTTCCCCGGGAGGAGCCCGTCAATGTCTGAAGCTGTCCATGTCGGCAGCGGCAAGGTCCGCGAGCTGTACGCCCTCGACGACGAGCGCCTGCTGCTCGTCGCGAGCGACCGCATCTCCACCTTCGACGTCGTCCTGCCCACTGAGATCCCCGACAAGGGTCGCGTCCTGACCGGCCTCTCGGCGTACTGGTTCGCGCGGACGCGCGAGCTCGTCCCGAACCACCTGCTCGCGCTGCGCGACGACGGCCGCTCGACGGAGTGCCGGCGGCTCGAGATGCTGCCGATCGAGTGCGTCGTGCGCGGCTACCTGTCCGGCTCGGGCTGGAAGGACTACCGCTCGACGGGCGCCGTTTGCGGCCACCGGCTCCCCGACGGTCTCGTGGAGTCGCAGCAGCTCCCCCGCCCCATCTTCACGCCTGCGACCAAGGCCCAGACCGGACACGACGAGAACATCGACCGCGCGGCGGCGGTCGAGCTGGTGGGCGAGGAGCGGTTCGACCAGGTCGAGGCGACGGCGCTCGCGCTGTACGAGCTGGCGTCGGACCACGCGCGGGCCCGAGGGATCATCCTCGCCGACACGAAGCTCGAGTTCGGCCTGCTCGACGACGGCACGCTGGTTCTGGGCGACGAGGCGTTCACACCCGACTCGTCCCGCTTCTGGCCGGCCGGCGCCTACCGTCCCGGCTCGACGCCGCCCTCGTTCGACAAGCAGTTCGTCCGCGACTACTGCGAGTCGCTCGGCTGGGACAAGACGTACCCGGGGCCGGAGCTGCCCGACGACGTCGTGGACGGCACGCGCGCGCGCTACGTCGAGGCGTTCGAGCGGTTGACGGAGGTCCCGTTCGACGCGTACCTCGCCGACCCGTCCGTGGTGCTCGCGTGAAGGCGACGGTCCTCGTCAGGCCGAAGCCCGGCATCCTCGACCCGCAGGGGCAGGCGGTGGAGAGCTCGCTGCGCCACCTCGGGTTCGACGTCGGCGCGGCCCGAGTCGGGCGGCTCGTCGACGTCGACCTCGGGACGAAGGACCCCGCAGAGGCGCGTGCCCAGCTCGAGCAGATGTGCGAGCGGCTCCTGGCGAACCCGCTGATCGAGAGCTACGAGATCGCCCTCGAGGAGCACGGCTGAGCGAGCGGCCGCGGATCCCCGTCGTCGTCTTCCCCGGATCGAACGACGACCGAGACGCCACGCTCGCGCTGGAGCGGCTCGGCGCCGATGCGCCGCGCGTCTGGCACACCGACCGGGAGCTCCCGTCCGGGACCGCCGCCGTGGTCTTGCCCGGCGGCTTCTCATACGGCGACTACCTCCGCTGCGGCGCGATCGCACGGTTCTCGCCGATCATGGCCGCCGTGCAGGCGTTCGCCGCCGAAGGCGGCCTTGTGCTCGGGATCTGCAACGGGTTTCAGATCCTGACCGAGGCCGGGCTGCTGCCGGGCGCGCTCCGCCCGAACGCGTCGCTCTCGTTCGTGTGCCGGGACGTGCGCGTGGTCGTCGCGTCCGCACGCACGCCGTTCACCGCTCGGTGCCGGCAGGGGCAGGAGCTGGCGATGCCGGTGAAGCACGGGGACGGGTGCTTCTTCGCCGACTCCGATCTGCTCGCCGAGCTGGAGGAGAGCGATCAGGTCGTGCTCCGGTACGCGGCGGGAGCGAATCCGACCGGCTCGGTTGGCGACGTCGCAGGCGTCACGAACGTCGACCGGAACGTGTTCGGCCTGATGCCGCACCCCGAGCACGCGGTCGACCCGCTACTCGGCTCGAGCGACGGCGCCCTCGTGCTCGGGTCGCTCGTCGACGCGGCTCGATTGTCTACAGCGGCACTCGTCTAGGCCCCTCCTGTGAGCGTCGCGGCGAGCTCCGGTGCCTTCTCGAGCGCCTGCCGCAGCCGCTCGACGTCGCGCGCGCGGAACGTAACGGGGCCCCGCCGTACCGCGCCGCCGGTCGAGTACGCGATGCGGACGAGCCGTTCGCCGTCGTCGGTCTCGAGCAGCTCGGCCATCGAGCTGAACCTCTTGTCGCCGGCCCGCTGCGCGACGGAGATGCGCTCGAGGACGGTGGCGGAGCCGAACGGCGTCGCGGTCTTGGTCATACGGCGAAGGTACTGGGCGAGCTGCGGAGGAGGTGAAACGCGATCGTGACGAAACTGTGACACTCACCGACCGTTTGCCACGCGTGACCGCCGTCGACGCTGCTCCCGTGCGCCTGCTCATTCCCCTCGTCGCCCTCCTCGCGTCGCTCGCCGTCGCGCTCGCAGGCGCCGGGCGCGCGACCGCGGCGCCGGGCGTTGAGTACGGCCTGACCGACGACGCGTGGCTCGCCGACGGTCCGGGGACGCTCGACGACCGCGTCGCGACGCTCGCCGGGATCGGCGTGAGCGTCGTCCGGTTCACGCTGCACTGGAACGAGATCGCCGGCACCCGCCCGGCGACGCCGACCGACCCGCAGGACCCCGCGTACGACTGGTCGAGCGCGAGCGACGTGCTCGACGCGCTGCACGCGCACCACCTGGACGTCGTCGTGCAGCTCGTCGGCACGCCGGCGTGGGCGAACGGCGGGAGGGCGCCGAACGTCGTGCCGACGAGCGGCGCGACCTTCGCAGCGTTCGCGTCGGCCGCCGCACACGAGTTCCCGTGGGTGCGGAAGTGGCTCGTCTGGAACGAGCCGAACCAGGTCCGGTGGCTGCGACCGACGTCGCCTGTCCTGTACGTGACGCGGCTCCTCAACCCGGCATACGCCGCCATCCACGCGGCGATACCGCGAGCCGCGGTCGCGGGCGGCGGAACCGCCCCACGCGGCGCGACCGGAGGAGTCTCGCCCGTCGCGTGGATCGCGGGGATGCGACGTGCGGGCGCACGCCTCGACGCCTACGCACACAACCCGTATCCGCTCGACCCGAAGCGGGAGACGCCCCTCCGCGGCGGCTGCACCCACTGCGCGACGATCACGATGGCCACGCTCGACCGGCTCGAGACGCTCGTGGCGCGCGACTTCCCCCGCGCACGGATCTGGCTCACCGAATACGGCTACCAGAGCGACCCGCCCGACACCCTGCTCGGCGTGTCGCCGGCCCTGCAGGCGCGTTACGAATCGGAAGGCTCGTACGTCGCGTACCGGACCCCGCGCGTCGACCTGCTGATCCACTTCCTGTACCGCGACGAGCCCGAGATCTCGCGCTTCCAGAGCGGCCTCGTCACGCTCGGCAACGCGCCGAAGCCCGCGCTCGAGGCGTTCGAGCTGCCGCTCGCGGAGCTCGCGCGCGACGGCGACACGACGACGCTCTGGGGCCAGCTGCGGGCGCCGGAGGCTGGAGCCGCGGCCGCGCTGGAGCTCGAGACGGCGAGCGGGTGGCGGCGAATCGCGACCGTCCACGGCGGCGTGTTCGGGTTCTTCCGCTGGCGCGGCGCGCTGCCGCGCGGGTCCGTCGTCCGCGTGCACACCGCCGCGCTCGACGGCGCGCCGCTGACGATCACCTAGACAATGGGCACGTGCCCCGGCTGGGCGGCGACGCGCTCGAGCCACGCGCGGACGTTCGCGTACGGGGCGAGGTCGAACTCGCCTTCGTCAGCGACGTGCGTGTACGCGTAGAGCGCGACGTCCGCGAGCGTCATCATGTCGCCGACGAGCCACGCGTGCGTGTCGAGATGCCGCTCCATCGCCTCGAGCGCACGCGCACCGTCGGCCCACAGGCGCGGTAGCCGCTTCTCGTACTGCTCCCGCGGCAACTGCGAGTACGCGATCAGGAACCGCGCGACCGCGATGGCGGGCTCGTGGTCGTACTGCTCGAAGAACATCCACTGCAGAACCTGCGCCCGCGCGTAGCGATCGTCGGGGACGAAGCGCGTCCCCTCGCCGAAGTACCAGAGGATCGCGCCCGACTCACCGAGCGGGCGGCCGTCGTCCAGGACGAGTGTCGGGACGCGGAGCGACGGGTTGAGGCCGCCAAGCAGCTGCGGCCGCGTCGAGCGGTCGACGACGTCGACGTCGCGCTTCTCGTACGGGACGCCGAGATGCGCGAGGAGGAGGCGCACCTTGTAGCAGTTCCCGGAGACCTCGCTGTTGTACAGGATCACCGCGTCAGCCGTTCCGAGTCGTCCACGCGCACCAGCATGTCACGGCGTTTAGGACGAGCGCCATCAGGCAGACGGCAGCTATGACAGAGCAAACGGTTCGGGCCCGCGACAAGGACGAGCTCGCGCGCTTCCTGGGCTGGTTCAGCGTCGGCCTGGGCTTCGCGCAGCTCGCGGCCCCGAGGACGATGTGCAGGCTCGTCGGCGCCCGCGCCGACGGAACGGCGCCACGGCTGATGCGGATCATGGGCGCGCGGGAGCTCGCCCAGGGAATCGGGATCCTGACGCGCCCGCGGCCGACGATGTGGTTGTGGTCGCGCGTCGCCGGCGACGGCCTCGACCTCTCGCTCCTGGGCCTCACGGCCGCCCGGAACCGGAAGCGGCGCCTGCGGGCGGCGGCTGCGATCGCGAACGTCCTGCCGATCGCGGCCGCGGACGTGCTCGAGAGCGCGCACCTGAATCGCAAGCGCGGCGAGCCGGTGACGGGACGGCGGATCAGGAAGGCGGTGACGCTGGCGGCCTCGCGCGACGAGGTCGAGCAGGCGTGGGCATCCGCGCACGAGCTGCAGCGGAAGGTGGAGGACGCCGGCGCATCGGTCTCGATCCGGGAGGCGCCTGCGAACCGAGGGATCGAGCTCGCAGTCGAGCTCGTGGAGGACCCGCCGCTCGGCGACCTCGGCGCGGCCGCGGCGAAGCTCACCGGCCGTGACCTGCCGACCGAGCTCGCAGACGGCTTGCGGCGGTTGAAGCAACGGGTGGAGACGGGCGAGGTCGTCCGTTCCGACGCGACGCCGCACGGGCACCTGCTCGCGGAGCACGTGAAGCAGCGTCCGGCGCAGCCGCTCGCGGAGGTGCCGTCGTGAAGGCGACCTGCTGGATGGGCCGCAACACCGTCGTCGTCGACGACGTCCCCGAGCCGAAGCTCCTCAACGACCGCGACGCGATCGTCCGCATCACCTCGACCGCGATCTGCGGCTCCGACCTCCACCTCTACGACGGCTACGTCCCGACGATGAGGCGGGGCGACATTCTCGGGCACGAGTTCATGGGCGAGGTCGTCGAGGTCGGCAGGCGCGTCTCGAACCTCAAGGCGGGCGACCGCGTCGTCGTCCCGTTCCCGATCGCGTGCGGAAGCTGCGCGATGTGCCGGGCGCAGATGTACTCGCTCTGCGAGAACTCGAACCCGAACGCACGCCTCGCGGAGAAGCTGTGGGGATTCCCCACGGCGGGGATCTACGGCTACGCGCACCTGACCGGCGGGTTCGCCGGCGGCCAGGCCGAGTACGCGCGGGTGCCGTTCGCCGACGTCGGGCCGATCAGGATCGACGACGCGAGCATCCCGGACGAGGCCGTCCTCTTCCTCTCGGACGTCTTCCCGACCGGGTACATGGGCGCCGAGCTCTGCGAGATCGAGCCCGGCGACGTGGTGGCCGTGTGGGGCGCGGGGCCGGTCGGCCAGTTCGCGGCCGCGTCGGCGCGCCTGCTCGGCGCCGACCGCGTGATCGTGATCGACCGCTTCGAGTACCGCCTGCGGATCGCGCGCGAGAAGGCCGGCGCCGAGACGCTCAACTACGTCGACGTCGACAAGATCCCCGAGGCGCTCAAGGAGCTGACCGGCGGGCGCGGGCCGGATGCGTGCATCGACTGCGTCGGCCTGGAGGCGCACCACCACGGGCCGGCATATGCGTACGACCGGGTGAAGCAGGCGCTCCGCCAGGAGAGCGAGCGGCCGTTCGCGCTGCGCGAGGCGATCATGAGCTGCCGGGGCGGCGGCACCGTCGCGATCATGGGCGTGTACGGCGGTCTGATGGACAAGTTCCCGATCGGAGCCCTCATGAACAAAGGGCTGACGATCAGAAGCGGCCAGTGCCACGTTCAGCGGTACCTGCGGCCGCTGCTCGAGCGCATCCTGGCCGGAGAGATCGACCCGACGTTCGTCGTCACGCACACGTTGCCGCTGACTGACGCGCCGACGGGCTACGAGCTCTTCAAGCACAAGCGCGACGACTGTCTGAAGGTCGTGCTGAAGCCGTCCGCGGACTAGTGGTAGAGCGGGCGTCGGTCCGCCAGACTCTCCCACATGGGGGACGAGCCGACCGACGCCGCCCTCGTCGCCCGCTGCCGCGCCGGCGACGACGACGCCTGGAGACGACTCGTCGACCGGTTCGCCCGCTACGTCTACGCGATCTGCGTCCAGGGCTTCCGTCTCGGGCCTCAGGACGCCGAGGACGTGTTCCAGGACGTGTTCGCACGGGCGTACGAAGGGCTGCCGAAGCTGCGCGACGACGGCGCGATCCGGCCGTGGCTCGCGCAGCTCACCCGGCGGCTCTGTATCGACCGGCTCCGCGGCGGGAGCCGCGAGACGGCGGTCGAGGAGGTCGAGCCGGAGCGCGTCGACGACCTCCTCAGCACGCTCGACGACGCGCTGACGGTGCGGCAGGCGCTGGAGCGCATCGGCGCGCCGTGCGCCGAGATCCTCGACCGCTTCTTCGCCCGCGACCAGAGCTACCGGACGATCGGGGAGGAGCTCGGCCTGCCCGCGGGCACGATCGCGAGCCGGATCTCGCGCTGCCTCGACAAGTTGAAGGCGGCGATGGAAGATTTCGGCGCGTTCGCCGGTCCTGATGAAGGGTGACGAGAGCGTGGCGACGGAAGACATCGAGGAGCTCGGCCGCCTGATCGCGGCGCTGCCGCCCGCCCCGGAGGGGTGGGTGCGGGCCGCGCAGGTGCTGCCCGACGTGCGGCGTCGGCTGGACGACGTGCTCGCGCGGGCGCTTGCGGACGCCGAGCTCCGGTCGAGGCTCCTCGCCGACCTCGAGGGCACCCTTGCAGAAGCCGGAGTCGAGCCGACGCGGCACGTCGTCGCCGAGGTTCGGGGCCGGTTGGACTCCTCCTGACGGTGGAAGCCCGAAGCCCCACGAGGGCGGCCGCCGGGCCCGTCATCGCCCAAGCGGGCGCGGCGGCGGCCTCCATCGTCTGCGTCGCGGCCCGCGAGGGCGGCGACGGAACCGCCGCCGCACAGGCGGCGGCGCTCGCCGCGCGGCTGGAGCGGCTGGCCGCCGAGGACGCCGACGCGTTCGCGCAGGCGTGCGCCGCGCTCGCGGCCGCGGGCGAGAGCACCCCCAGCGCGAGCCGCGACTTCGAGCTCGGACGCACGCTCGACCGGGCGGCTGCAATCCCGCTCGAGATCGCCGAGGCCTGCGCGGACGTCGCCACGCTGGCGCGCGACCTCGCGGAACGCATCGATCCCGCGACCGCTCCTGACCTCGAGGCGGCCGCCCGGCTCGCGTCCGGCGCCGCCCGCGCAGCCGCGCACCTCGTGGAGGTGAACCTCGTGGTCGGGCGCGAGGACGAGCGCGTGACCCGCGCCCGCGCCGCGGCGGCGGCGGCGGAATGAGCGCCACCGAGCCGCTGCCGGCGTGGTCGCTGCCGCGCACGGCGGCGGAGGCGATCGACCTCGCGAACCCGCTGGCCGAGCGGGTCGACCGGGCGTGGGCGCTCGAGGGCTCGACCGGCGCCGGGGTCCGCGTCTGCATCCTCGACAGCGGCGTCGAGCCCGACCACCCGCTCGTCCGGCCGCTGGCCGGGGCGGTCGCGGTGTCGATCGGCGAGGACGGCGAGACGGTCGTCCAGGAGGACGCCGAAGGCGATCTGTGCGGCCACGGCACTGCGTGCGCCGGGATCGTGCGCGCGCTCGCGCCGGACGCCGAGATCTTCTCGGTGCGGGTGCTCGGCGCGGGGTTCAGGGGCTCCGGGAAGACGCTGCTCGCCGGGCTGCGGTGGGCGGTCGAGCAGGGCTACGACGTCATCAACATGAGCCTGTCGACGACGAAGCGCGAGCTCGCCGACGCGCTCCACGAGCTCGCCGACTCCGCGTACTTCCAGCGGACGCTGCTCGTTGCCGCGGCGCACAACATGCCGGTCGAGTCCTACCCGTGGCGGTTCTCGTCCGTGATCTCCGTGGGGAGCCACGAGGAGCCCGAGCCGCTCGTCTTCTACGCCAACCCGGACCCGCCGGTGGAGTTCTTCGCGCGCGGGGTCGACGTCGAGGTCGCGTGGATGGGCGGTGGGGCGATCCGCGCCACCGGGAACAGCTTCGCGACCCCGACGCTCGCGGCCGTCGCGGCGCTCGTGCTCGGCAAGCATCCGGGGTTGACGCCGTTCCAGGTGAAGACGGTGCTGTACCTGATCGCCTCGAACGTGGGAGGATGAGCGATCCCCGACAACGGCCGCCTCGAGGCCGCGGTCGCCGCGGCGGTGCTGCCGGCGGAGCAGGACTTCGCCGAGCTCCTGCGCGCGATCGTCGTCGTCGCGCGCGCGATCTTCGGCGCGCGCGCCTCGTCGATCTTCCTGCTCGACGAGGAGGCGGACGGGCTCGTGTTCGCAGCTGTGGCCGACCCGGCGGAGCAGCACCTGGTCGGCCGCCGGATGCCCTCCTCGCAGGGGATCGCAGGCTGGGTCCTGTCGGCGCGGACGCCGCTCGTGCTCGAGGACGTCCGCAACGACCCGCGATTCTCACGCGACGTCGCCGAGCAGACGGGCTACGTGCCGAAGGGGTTGATGGCGGTCCCTCTGCTCCACGGCGACGAGCCGCTCGGCGTGCTGCAGGTGCTCGACCGCCCCGAGCGCTCGACGTTCTCGCTCGCCGAGATGGACCTGCTCGGCCTCTTCGCGACGCAGGCCGCGGTCGCGCTCTCGCTCCTGCGCAAGGCGCGCCGGGCGCGGGCCGCGCTCGACGGCGCAGCCGACACGGCGCGCGTCGGCGCCGTCGCGCGCGCGGTCGAGGGGCTCGAAGGCTCGAAGCGCGAGGCCGGAGTCGAGCTGCTCGAGGCGCTCGCGCGGGTCCTCTCCTGACGCGGCGAGGGGCGCCGCCGGCGCCCCTCGCGAAGCTTCGCTGGAGTCTCGAGCTACTTCTGCAGCACGTGCGCTTCGACGTCGTCGCCGCCGTCGTCGTCGCTCGCACCGCGCGTCGTCCCCTTCTGCAGAGAATGCGCCTCGACCTCGTCGCTCTCGGCCTCTGCGTCCTCGTTCTTCTTCTGGAGCGCGTCGCGGTCCGACATCTGAACGTCCTCCTCTTTTCGATGTTCCGCGAGCCCCTCGCGGAATGACACCCCACTAGACGGCGAACTGTCCCTGAATCTTCCCCGGCCTTTCTCTTCCCGTCAATCGGTGTCATTGTCACCGGATCGGACGGCTCCGGAAACACCTCGCAGGCCCGGCCGGGGCGCTGCGCGCGGCGTTCCGGAACCCGGGGCTCCGGCGGATCGAGCTGGCGTGGCTCGGATCCGCGATCGGCCAGTACGCGAACGTGGTCGCGGTCTCGGTCTACGCGTACCACCACGGCGGGGCGACCGCCGTCGGCGTCGTGATGCTCGCCCGGATGGCCGTGGCGGCGGTCGCGGCGCCCTTCACCTCCAGCTTCGCCGACCGGCACGCGCAGCAGCGGGTGATGCTCGCCGCGGACCTGGCCCGCGTGGCGACCGTGGGCGCGACGGCCGCCGCGGTCGTCGCGGGCGTCCCCGCCGCCGTCTACGTCCTCGCGGTGCTGACGTCGGCGGTCGCCACGGCGTTCAGGCCCGCCGAGGCGTCGCTGATCGCCCTCGTCGCGGACACGCCGGAGGAGCTGACGGCCGCGAACGTCTCGTCCAGCACCTTCGACAGCGTCGGGGCGTTCGCCGGCCCCGCGGCGGGCGCGCTCGTGCTCGCCGCTGCAGGCCCCGCGTTCACGTTCGCGGCGATCGCCGGGGCGTACGCGTGGAGCGCGCTGTTCGTGTCCCGGATCCACCCGCAGCGCAAAGCCACGGCTCCGGCGCGGATCGACGAGGAGACCGGCGGCCTCTCCGCCGGCGCCCGCGCCGTCCGGCAGGAGCCGCGGCTTCGCCTCCTGCTCGGCCTCTACGGCGCGCAGGCGATCGTCGCCGGGTCGTTCGGCGTCCTCGTCGTCGTGATCGCGCTGCGCCTGCTCGCGCTCGGGAACGCCGGCGTCGGGCTGCTCCAGGCCGCGACCGGCGTCGGCGCGGTCGGGGGCGCCGCCGTCGCGCTCGCGCTGGTCGCGCGCCGGCGCGTCGCCGGCGACTTCGGGGTCGGGCTCGTGTGCTTCGGGGCTCCGCTGCTCCTGGTGGCGGCGCTGCCGCACACGTGGGCGGCGGTGCCCGCCGTCGTCGTGCTCGGCGTGGGGAACAGCATGGTCGACATCTCCCTCGTCACCCTCGTCCAGCGGACGGCCCCGCCCGCCGTCGCAGGCCGTGTCTTCGGGCTGGTCGAGGCGACAGTCGTCGGCGGCCTCGGGCTCGGCTCCGTCGCGACGCCGCTCTGCCTCCACCTGGTCGGAACGCGCTGGACGCTGGCGGCGGCCGGCGCCGTCCTGCCGCTGCTCGCCGTGGCGGCCCGGCGCTCCCTCGTCGCCGTCGACCGCGGCGCGCACGTGCCGGAGGAGCAGCTGCAGGCGATCGCGGCCGTGCCGTTCCTGGACGTCCTTCCGCTGCAGCGGAAGGAGGCGCTCGCGCTCGCGCTCGAGCGGGTCGAGCTGCCGGCCGGCGCCACGCTCTTCTCGCGCGGCGAGCCCGGCGACCGGCTCTACATCCTCGTGGACGGGGCGCTCGACGTCGACCTTCCCGAGGGCGTGAAGGTCGAGCGGGCACCCGCCTTCGTCGGCGAGATCGCGCTCCTGCGCGACGTCCCCCGCACCGCGACCGTCCGTGCCGCGTCGGCGGTGACGCTCTGGGCGCTCGACGCCGAGCACTTCCTCCCGCTCGTCACCGGGCACACGCGGAGCCGCACCTCCGCCGACGCGGTGGTGGCGTCGCGCGGCGTCGCATACGGGATGTGAGAGATGTAACCTCACGCGCATGGCCGCGCCGACCGATCTCCTGAAGCGGGTCCCGCTCTTCAAGAACCTCGACGAGAAGCAGCTCCGCAGCCTCGCCTCGGAGTTTCGCGAGCGTCGCTTCGGCGACGGCGACGAGCTGACCGGGCAAGGCCAGGGGGCCGCCGGCTTCTTCGTCGTCGAGTCCGGCACGGCGCAGGTGACCGTGGACGGCGAGGAGCGCCGCACGCTGGGGCCGGGCGACTACTACGGCGAGATCGCGCTGATCGACGGCGGCGTCCGCACCGCGACGATCACCGCGACCAGCGACGGCGTCGCCTACGGGCTGACGCCGTGGCAGTTCAGGCCGCTCGTCGAGTCGAACGCGGCGATCGCGTGGCCGCTGCTCGAGGCGATGGCCCGCCGTACCCGCGAGCTCGAGCAGAGCTCCGGCTGAGCCCGTCGCTCTAGACTCGCGCCATGGCGCGCTACGTGCACACGATGCTTCGCATCACCGACGTCGACCGCGCCCGCGCGTTCTACGAGGCGCTCGGGATGGAGCTCCGCCGGGAGCTGCCGATCGTCCGGAACGGCGAGCTGGAGGCGACGAACTACTTCTTCGGCTTCGCGGGCCAGGACGAGGAGCTCGAGCTGACGTTCAACCACGACGGTCGCAGCTACGAGCTCGGCACCGCGTACGGACACGTCGCGATCGGCGTGGACGACCTCGAGCAGACGCTCGCGCGGCTGAAGGAGCAGGGCATCGAGCCCGAGCGCGAGCCGTACCGCGTGCGCGAGGGCGGCTCGCTCCTCTGCTTCATCCGCGACCCGGACGACTACCGCATCGAGCTGATCGACCAGAGCGGGCGCTAACGCCGTGCCCGCGGACGACGAGCTGCTCGGCCTCGTCCGCGAGGCGCGGCCGCACCTGCTGCGGGCCGGCCCGCGGACGGAGGGGTGGCTCTCCCGCCTCGACGAGCGGCACGACGACGTGCACGACCTCGTCGGGCAGCTGTTCGACAGCGACCCGGCCGCCGCGGCCGACTCCTGCGTCGCGCTCTGGAACTTCTGGTGGCTGCGCGGGCACATGGCCGAAGGACGCGCCTTCCTCGAACGCGCCGTCGCGCTCGACGGCGGCAACCGGACGGCGGTGCTCAAAGGGCTCGGCACGATCGCGTTCCGGCAGGGCGACCTCGAAGCCGCCGAGCGCGCGTTCACGGAGCGGTACGAGCTCGTCGAACGCGACGGCTCACGGGCGGAGCTCGCAGACGCCTGCGCCGACCTCGCCCGGGTGGCGCTGCGGCGCGGCGACTTCGCCGCGGTCCGGCACCACGCCGAGCGCGGCTATGCGGCTGCCGACGGGCTCGACGATGCCGCCGCGATCCGCCTGCCGCTGCACATGCGGGCTGCCGCCGCGCGCATGGAGGGCCGCTACGACGAGGCCCGCGACCTGTACGTGCGCAGCATCGAGCTGAACGAGCGGCTCGGGAACGAGGTGACCGTCGCGGGCGAGAACCACAATCTCTTCTACGTCGAGCTGCACTCGGGGAACGAGGAAGAGGCGAGGCGACGGCTGCGCACCGCGACCGAGTGGATCTTCGCGAACGACAACGCCTATCTGCTTCCGTACGCCTTCCTGGACGCGGGCGTGCTGGCCCTGCACGACGGAGACGCCGAGCGAGCGTGCCGCCTCGTCGCCTGCGCGCGGCGCATCTTCGAGGAGACGGGCTCGATCCCCGACCCGGACGACCACGTGGAGCTCGACCGCGCCGTCGCGGAGCTCGAGCGTCGGCTCGGCGACCGATTCGAGCACGTGTGGGCGGCGGGCCGGGCGCTGCCCGAGCACGACGCCCGTGCGCTCGCCGAGGCGTAGCTCTCGCGCGCGGGGAAGCCGCGCGGGCCGCCATCAGAGCGGCGCCTCCTCGGCGAGCACCCGCGCTGTCGTCTCGTCGCGCCGCTCCTCGGCGTGGGCGCGGTACTGCGCGCGGTGCGCGCGCTCGTGCCGCCACGGCTCGAGCGACGAGAGGTACTCGAAGATCGGCTTCGTCCCTTCGAACCGCACGCCGTCCTCGGTCTCGAGCGTGGGGATCTCGTCGACCGCGTGCCGCTCCTCCTCGCGCGGCTCGACCTGCCGCGCGACGAAGGCGAGGCCGAGCTCCGTCAGCCGCTGCCTCACCGCCGAGGAGTAGGGGCACCACTCGGCCTGGTAGAGCGTCAGCATCCGGTGGCGTCTTCCCCGACGCGCCGGAACGACACCGCCTGAGCGGGAGGCCTGAGCACGACGGCGGGCCGCGTCCCGAGGGCGACGCCGGCGAGGATCAGGACGAGGCCCGCGACCGCCGCGGCACCGACGCCTTCTCCGAGGAAGACCGCGCCGTACGCCAACGCGACGGGCGGGATCAGGTACGTCACGAGCGCCGCGTACCCGGCTCCCGCGCGGACGATGATCGTGAAGAAGAGCAGGTAGGCGACGCCGGTGCAGAGGACGCCGAGCGCCGCGATCGACCCGAGCGTCTTCCAGCCGGGGAGGTGGTGCGGCGCCTGCGCGACACCCGCGGGAAGAAGCGCGACAGCGGCGACCGCCGACGTTCCGAGCGAGATCACGTGCGGCCGCGCCGTCTCGAGATAGCGCTTCGTCAGGAGGCCGCCGAGCGCGTAGCAGAGGGCCATCGCAACGACGGCGACGGCGCCGAGGAGCTTCGCGTGCGGCTGCGCGCCGACGAGGACGGCCACGCCGACGAACCCGGTCGCGACGCCGAGCAGCCGCTTCCCCGTCACCTGCTCGTTGCGGAAGAACGCGAACGCGAGCAGCGCGTTGAAGATCGGTACCGACGCCTGGATGATCGACGCGAGGCCGGAGTCGATCCGCGTCTCTCCCCACGCGAGGAGCCAGAACGGCACCGCGGCGTTGAGCAGGCCGACGACGACGAGGGGGCGCCAGTGTGCACGCGCGTCGGCCCATGCGGCGGCCCAGCCGAGCCCGGCCGGCACGACCACGGCGAGCGTCAGCGTAGCGAGGAGGAGCCGCCCGAGGATGAGCGTCGACGGCGTCACCTCGCGGTCGGCGACCCTGATGAACATGAACGAGCTGCCCCAGATCAGGGCGAGCGCGACCAGGAGGACGATCGGCCGGCGCGTCATCACCCGAGTTGTAACGAGTGAGCCGTCAGAGGGCGCGGATACACTGCTCGCCTGAGCTCCGTCGCGGAACCTCTCCACTCGAGGCTCGGCCTCACCGACGGCGAGTTCGACCGCATCCTCGACCTCCTGGGCCGCGCGCCGAACGACTTCGAGCTGGCGGTGTTCTCGCTCCTCTGGTCGGAGCACTGCGGCTACAAGCACTCGGCGCCGCTGCTGAGGCGGCTGCCGTCGGCAGGCGAGCGCGTGCTGCAGGGGCCGGGCGAGAACGCCGGCGTGGTCGACCTCGGCGACGGCGTGGCCGTGGCGTTCAAGGTCGAGTCGCACAACCACCCGTCCGCCGTCGAGCCGTTCCAGGGTGCCGCGACGGGCGTCGGCGGCATCCTCCGCGACGTCGTCGCCATGGGCGCACGGCCGATCGCGCTTCTCGACGGCCTGCGCTTCGGCGCACCGGACTGGCACTTCCGCCGGGCCGTCGCCGGGATCGGGCATTACGGCAACTGCGTCGGCGTCCCCACTGTCGGCGGCGAGTGCGCGTTCGACGACGCGTACGCCCAGAACCCGCTCGTGAACGCGATGTGCGTCGGGATCCTGCCCACCGAGCGTGTGCTAACGGCCAGGGCGCAGGGCGTCGGGAACCTCGTCGTCCTCTACGGCGCCCACACGGGCCGCGACGGCATCGGCGGCGCGTCCGTGCTCGCCTCGCAGGACCTGGAGGGATCGGACGAGAAGCGCCCGTCCGTCCAGATCGGCGACCCGTTCCGCGGGAAGGCGCTGATCGAGGTCTCGCTCGAGCTCGTCGAGCGGGGGCTGGTCGTGTCGCTGCAGGACTGCGGCGCGGCCGGCCTCGCGTCGTCGCTGTCCGAGATGGCCCGGGACGGGATGGGCGTCGACGTCCACCTCGACCGCGTGCCGCTACGGGAGGCTGATCTCGAGCCGTGGGAGATCATGATCTCGGAGTCGCAGGAGCGGATGGTCGCCGTCGTCGAGCCGGCGAGAGTCCAGGACGTCCGCGCGGCCTGCGACCGCTGGGAGCTCCCCTGCACGGTGATCGGCGAGGTGACCGACCACGGCGAGCTGCGCGCGCTGCACGACGGCGAGGTCGTCGGCTCGATCCCGTCGCTGCTCCTCACCGAGGGCTGCCCGCGCTACGAGGTCGAGCAGCTCCCGCGCCCGGTCGAGCGCGCGACGGTCGCGCGCGTCAACCACGAGCCGAAGGACTGGGTGTTCGAGCAGTACGACCACCTCGTCGGGTCGCGGACGGTGCGCCGGCCGGGGCTCGACGCGGCGGTTCTGCGCGTCGACGGGACACGCGGGATCGCGGTGTCGCTGGACGGCCCGCCGCTCGGCTGCCGCGAACCGCGCGAGGCCGGCTGGCGCGCCGTGATGGACGCGGCGATGAACGTCGCGTGCGCCGGCGGCGAGCCGCTCGCGCTGACGGACTGCCTCAACTTCGGCAACCCGGAGAAGCCCGAGATCGGCTGGGAGCTCGCGCAGGCGATCGAGGGGATCGCGCTCGCAGCCGAGTCGCTCCGCATCCCGGTCGTCTCGGGGAACGTCTCGCTCTACAACGAGACTGGCGGCGAGCCGATCCCGCCGACGCCCGTCGTCGGCTGCGTCGGCCTCGTCCGCGACGTGACGCGGATCCCGGGCCGCTGGCGGAGCGGCGACCGCGTGCTTCTCCTGCGCGGCTTCGGTCACGGTCTCGTCACCTTCGTTTGGCGTCACGCGCACCTCTTCACGCTCGCGCACGACGTGTCCGACGGGGGCGTGGCCCTGGCGCTGCGCGAGGCGGCGGCCTGGTCCGGCCGCGAGGCCGACGTGGACGCCGCCGAGGCCGAGGGCGTGATCGTCGCGGCCGCGCCAGGCACGGACGTGCCCTGGGACGACGTGGTCGAGCTGGGAGCCGTCCGCTAGATGTGCGGCGTCTTCGGTGTTCGCGCGCCCGGCCGCGACGTCGCACGGCTGACGTACTTCGGGCTCTACGCGCTCCAGCACCGCGGGCAGGAGTCGGCGGGGATCGCGGTCAGCGAGGACGGCCGCCTGACCGCGCTACGCGACCTCGGCCTCGTGCCCCAGGTGTTCGACGAGCGGAGCCTGTCGGGCCTCCGGGGCGAGCTGGCGATCGGCCACACGCGCTATTCGACGACGGGCGCCAACGCGTGGGCGAACGCGCAGCCGCTCGTCCACCACGGGCGCGTGCGCACCGTCGCGCTCGGCCACAACGGCAACCTCGTGAACGCGGAGGCGCTGCGCGAGGACGTCGGGAAGCCGCTCGGCTCGACCTCCGACTCGGAGGTGATCGCGGCGCTCGTGGCCGACGAGGACGCGCCGCTCGAGGACGCGGTCGCGACGGCGATGGGCAAGCTCGAGGGCGCCGCCAGCGTCGTCGGGCTGGCGGACGAAACGCTCTTCGCCTTCCGGGACGCGCACGGGTTCCGGCCGCTCGCCCTCGGGCTGCTCGGGGACGACCCGGTCGTGGCGTCGGAGACGTGTGCGCTCGACCTCGTAGGCGCGACCCTCGAGCGCGAGCTCGAGCCCGGCGAGCTGCTGCTCGCGGACGAGGACGGGGTGCGGTCGGTGCAGGTGCTCGACCAGGCGGGCGACGGCGCGCTCTGCATCTTCGAGTTCTTCTACCTCGCCCGGCCCGACACGAGGCTCGCGGGCGTCGAGGTGCACGGTGCGCGCGTGCGCATGGGCGAGCGGCTCGCGGCGGAGGCGCCCGTCGAGGCCGACCTCGTCCTGCCGATCCCCGACTCGGGCACGCCGGCGGCGATCGGGTTCGCGCGCGCCACCGGGATCCCGTTCAGCGAGGGCCTGATCAAGAACCGCTACGTCGGGCGCACGTTCATCCAGCCGGAGCAGGGCATGCGCGAGCAGGGGATCCGCATGAAGTTCAATCCGCTCGCCGAGGTGGCGGGTAAGCGCGTCGTCGCCGTCGACGACTCGATCGTCCGCGGCTCGACGACGCGCCAGATCGTCCAGATGCTCTTCGACGCCGGGGCCGCCGAGGTGCACGTCCGCATCTCGTCGCCGCCGGTCGTATCCCCCTGCTACTACGGGATCGACTTCGCGTCGGCCGACGAGATGATCGCGGCGTTCGCGTCCGTCGACGAGGTGCGCCAGGCGATCGGCGCGACCTCGCTCGCGTACCTCTCGCTCGAGGGCCTGCAGGAGGCGACCGCGCGTCCGAGCGCAAGCCTCTGCCGGGCGTGCCTGGCGCGCGAGTACCCCACGCGGACGCCCGCCGACGCGTCGAAGCTCAGGTTCGAGCGCGTGTGAGCAGCTCGTCCGCCCTGCCGTAGCGGACGGCGCGCTTCACCTGCCTCGGGTCGAGCCCCTGCTCGAGCAGCTGCTGGCGGAGCTCGCCCTCCTTCGCGAGCCGCAGGAAGAGCCACACCAGCACGACCGCCGTGACGAGCGACCCCTCGGCCATCATCACGACGCCGCCCAGGTTGAGGTCGTGCACCGGCGTGATCCCCCACTGGGGCGGATGGCGGTACACGGAGTAGAACGCGCTCGACGACCAGATGAAGATGTTGCCGAGGATCGTCTCCAGCACCCGCACGACGGCGATGTAGCCGAACTTCATGCCGGTTCCGAACCAGGCGGGCGCCGGAAGCGTCTCGAGCACGGGCTCCCACATCAGGCAGCCGGCGGTGAAGAAGCAGAAGTGCTCGAACGCGTGGATCGAATCGTGGTGGAGCGCGGCGTCGTAGAGGTACGGGATGTGCCAGAGGTAGAGGTCGACCGCCCAGATCGGAAGTGCGACGAACGGGTGCGCGAGCACGCGCAGCCGCTCGACGAGCCGGTAGCGCAGGACCGGCCGCAGCACCTGCCCCGTCAGCCCGAGCACGAAGCAGAGGGGCGCAAGATCGCCCAGGATGACGTGCTGCGTCATGTGGACGAAGAAGAAGTGCTCCTCGCCCAGCGCGTCGATCGGCGAGTTGAGCGCGAGCACGACGAGCGCGATCCCCGTCCAGAACATCCACTGCCGCCACGCTGGCACCGGCCTCCCCTGCGCCGCCAGCGTGCGCGTCCGGCGGAGGTAGAGCGCGGCCGCGAGCACCGTCGGGACGACCTGTAGCGGCTCGAGCGTCCAGGGCGAGAGGAGCGACGGCGATTCCACTCCGGTTGGAACACTAGACGCGTGCACCTCTTCCACTACCACCTGGTGACGTCGCAGCTGCGAGACGTCGAGGCGCGCTACGTCGGCAAGCTCGGCTTCGACCTGATCGCGCGGTACGGGCGGATCGGCGACGAGCACGTGGCGGTCGAGGCCGGCGTCTCCTGGGAGAAGCTCGACCACGACGGATTCAAGCTGCGCCTCTCCGAGCTGGAGCGGGGAGCGGTCAACGTCGTCGTGCAGCCGGGCCACTGGCGGGTCCCCCGCGTCGACCACCTCGGCGTGGCGCTCGACGAGGACGACTTCCAGTCGGTGCTCGGCCGCGCGATGCAGTGGAACCTGCGGGTGCAGGAGCACGGCGGCCGCCGCACGTTCGTGGCCACGAACGCGGGCTACCGGCTCGAGGTGCACCCTCCGCGCGAGTGGATCGACGAGCTGCTCTCGGAGGGGGAGGAGCTGCGGATCGTCGAGCTGCAGCTCCGGGCGGACGAGCCGGAGACGAAGGCGGGCGCGCTCGCCGACATCCTCGGGCTCGAGATGGCGGACAACGCGGTCCAGGTCGGCGACACGCTCGTCCGCTTCCTCCCCGGCGGCCCAGAGGGGCGGCCGGAGCTGTACGGCGAGCGCTTCTCCTGAGTCGGGTTCTCACCGGCCGCCCCGCCTCGTAGACTGGGCCTCCTGACGCCGGAGAGGAGCTACGCCGAAGCAGGGGTCTCGCTCGCAACCGCCGGATCGGTCGTCGAGCGTCTGCGCGCCGCGGTCGAGTCGACGGGCGCGCGCGGTTTCGGGTCGTTCGCCGGGCTCCACCCGCTCGACGAGCACCGGCTCCTTGCCGCCTCCGTCGACGGTGTTGGGACGAAGCTCGTGCTCGCGCGGCGGCTCGGGCGCCTCCGCGCCTGCGGCGCCGACCTCGCCGCGCACTGCATCAACGACGTCGCCACGTGCGGCGCCGAGCCGCTGCTGCTGCTCGACTACGTCGCGGCGAACGAGATCCACCTCGACGAGGTGGCAGAGCTCGTGGAGGGCGCGGCGGAGGTCTGCCGCGCCGCCGGCGTCGCGCTCGTCGGCGGCGAGACCGCAGAGCTGCCCGGCATCTACGCAGAGGGCGAGCTGGACTTCGCCGGCACGTGCGTCGGCGTCGTCGCGCGCGACGACGTGCTCGACGGCTCGACGGTGGAGCCCGGCGACCTCGTGATCGGCTTCGCCTCGGCGGGAGTCCACGCGAACGGGTTCACGCTCGTGCGCCGCATCCTCGAAGACGAGGACTACGACGGCGACGACCTGCTCGCGCCGACCCGGCTCTACCTCGACGTCGCGCGGCGTCTACGCGGGCGCGCGAAGGCGTTCGCGCACGTGACCGGCGGCGGGATCCTCGGCAACCTGGAGCGCGTCCTTCCGGCCGAGCGCGGCGTCGAGCTCGACTGGGACGCGTGGGAGCGGCCGCCCGTCTTCGAGTGGCTCGGCCGGCACGTGGACGAGGAGGAGCTGCGGCGCGTCTTCAATCTCGGGATCGGATGGTGCGCGGTCGTGCCGAACGCGGAGCCGGGCGAGATCGTGATCGGGCGCGTCACATGAGGCGTAGGCTCGACGGAGCCTCCCAGGAGCGGAGCCGCCGGCTCTGCCGGCGGTGGAGCGGGAATTGATCGGCGTCCTCGTGAGCGGCAACGGCACGAACCTGCAGGCGCTGATCGACGCCGGGCTGCCGATCGCGGCCGTCGCGTCGAACCGCAAGGACGCCTACGCGCTCGCCCGCGCGCGCGAGGCGGGGATCGCGACTGCGACCTTCAGCCTCGACTGTCACGCCGACCGGGAGGAGCGGGACCTCGTGATGGCGACGTGGCTCGAGGAGCACGGGGTCGAGCTGGTCGTCCTCGCCGGGTACATGCACCTCCTGACCGAGCCGTTCCTGCGCAGGTTCCCCGGCCGGATCGTGAACGTGCACCCGTCGCTCCTCCCGGCGTTTCCCGGGGCGCACGCGATCGAGGACGCGATCCGCGCCGGCGCCGAGACCACGGGCGTGACGGTTCATTACGTGGACGAGGGGCTCGACACCGGCCCCGTGATCGTGCAGGAGGAGGTTCCGCTGCGGCCCGTCGAGACGCTCGAGGAGCGGATTCACGCCGTCGAGCACCGGTTGCTACGAGAGGTGGTGACAGAGCTGTGCAGCAGACCCGCCGCGCGCTGATCTCGGTCTACGAGAAGGAGGGGGTCGAGCAACTCGCCCGAGGGCTCCACGAGCTCGGCTTCGAGCTCGTGTCCTCCGGCGGCACCGCGGCCTACCTCGAGGAGCTCGGGCTGCGCGTGACGCGCGTCGAGGCCGTGACGGGGGAGCCGGAGCTGCTGGGCGGGCGCGTCAAGACGCTGCACCCCCGCGTGCACGCGGGCATCCTCGCGCGGCGCGACCGGGAGGAGGACGTGGCCACGCTCGAGCAGCACGGGATCGCGCCGTTCGAGATCGTGTGCGTGAGCCTCTACCCGTTCGCGTCGATCGCCGGCCGGGTCGGGCCGACGGAGGACGAGACGATCGAGATGATCGACGTCGGGGGCCCGTCGATGCTGCGCGCCGCCGCGAAGAACTTCGCGCACGTCGCCGCGGTGTCGGACGCGAGCCAGTACGGCGTCGTGCTGCGCGAGCTCCGCGAGCACGGCGAGGTGTCGCTCGACACGCGGCGCCAGCTCGCGGCCGAGGCGTTCGCGACGACCGCTGCCTACGAGGCCGCGATCGCGAAGTGGTTCGCGCGCAACGAGCGCTTCCCGGAGCAGCTCACGCTCTCGTTCCGGAAGGTGTCGGACCTGCCCTACGGCGAGAACCCGCACCAGGCGGCGGCGCTGTACTGGGAGGTCGGCGCGCGGCGCCACCTGCTCTCGCGGGTCGAGCAGCTCGGCGGCCGGGAGCTCTCGTACAACAACCTCGCCGACCTCGACGCGGCACGGCGGATCGTGCGGGAGCTCGCCGATCCCGCCGTCGTGATCGTCAAGCACGGGAACCCGAGCGGCGTCGCGGCCGCGGAGACGATCGAGGAAGCGTGGGAGCGGGCGCTCGCCGCCGACCCGGTCTCGGCGTACGGCTGCGTCGCGATCCTCAACCGGCCCGTCTCCGGCGCGCTCGGGCAGCGCATCGCCGACCACTTCGTCGAGGTGCTGCTCGCACCCGGCTACGAGGAGGGCGCCGTGGACGCGCTGTCGCGCAAGCGCGCGCTCCGCATCCTCCGGGACGACGAGCGCCGCGCGGACACGCCGGGCGAGCCCGACTTCAAGCGCCTGCTCGGGAGCCTCCTCGTGCAGGAGCGCGACGCCGAGATCGAGGGACGCGACGCGATGGAGGTCGTCACCGGCACCGTCGCCGAGGAGCAGTGGGACGACGTCCTGTTCGCGTGGCGCGTCTGCAAGCACGTGTCGTCGAACGCGATCGTCCTCGCCCGCGAGCGGCAGACGATCGGCATCGGCGCCGGGCAGATGAGCCGGGTCGACGCGGTGCTGATCGCGCTCGAGAAGGCGCGCCGCCTCGGGCACGACGCCCGCGGCGCGGTGCTCGCGAGCGACGCGTTCTTCCCCTTCGCAGACGGCCCGCAGCTCGCGCTGCGCGCCGGCGTCGCCGTGTTTGTCCAGCCCGGCGGTTCGCGCCGCGACGAGGAGGTCAGGGCGGCGGTCGAGGAGGGCGGCGCGGCGCTCGTCATCGCCGCGCACCGGCACTTCCGTCACTGAGGGCGGCCTCGACGGCCGCCCTCAGTGGGGTGTCAGACACCTAAGGTGTCTGACACCTGTCTCTGGGACTAGCATCGGCCGCGAACGCGTTTCAGGCAGAAGCGATTCGAAGGGGGACAGATGGCAGAGGCTGATCCGCGGCGCTGGAAGGCGCTCGCAGTGGTGTGCGCGGCGTTCTTCATGACCGTCCTCGACGTCTCGATCGTGAACGTCGCGCTCCCGTCGATCGGACGGGCGCTCGACTTCTCGCGCGACAACCTGCAATGGGTCGTGACGGCGTACGCGATCACCTTCGGCGGGTTCCTCCTCCTCGGCGGGCGGTCGGCCGACCTGCTCGGGCGCCGGCGCGTGTTCCTCGTCGGCGTGGTGCTGTTCACGCTCGCGTCGTTCTTCTGCGGGCTCGCGTGGTCGGAGACCGTGCTCGTCGCCTCTCGGGCGGTGCAGGGGCTCGGCGCTGCGATCATCTCGCCCGCGGCGCTCTCGATCGTCACGACGACGTTCGAGGAGGGCGCGGAGCGGAACAAGGCGCTCGGCATCTGGGGCGCGATCGGGGGCTCAGGCGCCGCCGTGGGAGTCTTGGCGGGCGGCCTGCTGACGAAGTACCTCGGCTGGGAGTGGATCTTCTTCGTCAACGTCCCGGTCGGCGCGCTCGCACTCGTCCTCGCGCCGCGGTTCGTGCGCGAGAGCCGCTCCGACCGCGACAGCTCGCAGGACGTCGCGGGCGCGGTCACCGTCACGGCGGGGCTCGCGCTCCTCGTGTACGCCGTCTCGAAGGCGCCCGACCACGGCTGGGGGTCGGGCTGGACGCTCTCGCGGCTCGCCGTCGCCGTCGTGCTACTGGCCGCATTCCTCGTCGTCGAGGCACGCGCGAAGGACCCGATCATGCCGTTCAGGATCTTCCGCGTGAGCACCGTCGCAGGCGCGAACATCGCCGGGCTCCTCCTCGGCGCGGTCGTGTTCGCGAACTTCTTCCTGCTGACCCTGTACGTGCAGCAGGTCCTCGGCTGGTCGGCGCTGAAGACCGGCATCACGTTCGTCTCGACCGCCGGCACCGCCGTGCTCTGGGCCGGCGTCGCGCAGGCCCTCACCACGAAGATCGGCTCGAAGACGGTGATGGCGATCGGCTTCGCCGCGATGATCGCCGGCATGGTCTGGTACGCGCAGATCCCGGTGCACGCGTCGTACGCAGCCGACCTGCTGCCCGGCTACCTGCTCGTGGGGTTCGCGCTCCCGTTCACGTTCATTCCCGTGTCGATCGCCGCGCTCGCGGGGGTCGAGCATCACGAGTCGGGCCTCGCGTCCGGCCTGATCAACACCGCGCAGCAAGTGGGCGGCGCGATCGGCGTCGCGGTCACGTCGTCGGTCTCGCTCAGCCACTTCAACACGCTGCTGCGGCGCCACGAGTCCTTTGCGCAGGCGTTCACATCCGGGTCGCGGTGGGCGTTCTGGGTCTGCGTCGGCCTCGCGGTCGTCGGCCTAGTCGCCGTGCTCGTCTTCGTGCGGCGCGAGGAGCTCGAGCAGGTGGAGGAGGCGGCGGCGCTCGCGTGAGCGCCGCCCCTCCCTCTCAGAGCTCGCCCGGCTTCGCGTACCGGTAGAAATGCGGGCCGAGGCCGGCCTGGTTGAGCGCGAACAGGAGCGCGAGGTGGTCCTCGAGGAGGCGCGCCTTGTCGAGGCCGCCGGCGTAGACGGGCTCGTAGCCCGCGTCGCGGATCAGCCGCTCCGTCGCCTCGCGCGCGTCGTCGTCGGCCGCGAAGATGTTCGACGGCCGGACGCGCTGCCTCGCGATCTCGTCGTAAACGACCGCGAAGTTGAGGTTGAACGACTTCGCCGTCGGTCCTCCGACGATCGACTTCACCTCGTGCGCGAGCGACTCGAACTGCTCGTTCCGGCCGCCAAACGCGTTCGTCGCGTCGATCGTCACCTTGCCCTCGAGCCCACGCACCTTGCCGAGCGCGTCGGCGATCGCGTTCGACGGCACCGCGACGAGGATCACGTCCGCGTCCGAGGCGTCGCCGCCCTCCTTGCCGATCTCGGCGACGTCGTGGCCGCTCGCGCGCCAGAGCTTGGCGAGGCCGCCGCCGACGTTGCCCCTGCCGATCACTGTGACTCTCATGCCACGAGAGAACGGCAGGCGGGGCGGTAGGCTTCCCGGTCCGATGGCGCGCGAGTACCCGATCGTGCTCGACCTCGTCGGGAACACCCCGATCGTGCGCCTGCCGCGGCTGTCGCGCGGGCTGCCGGCGACGCTGCTGGCAAAGCTCGAGTACATGAACCCCGGGGGCTCGAACAAGGACCGCATCGGGCTCGCAATGATCGAGGCGGCTGAGCGCGACGGACGGCTCAGGCGCGGGGGCACGATCGTCGAGCCGACCTCGGGCAACACGGGCGTCGGGCTCGCGATGGCGGCGGCGCTGAAGGGCTACCGCTGCATCTTCGTCATGCCCGACAAGATGAGCCAGGAGAAGATCGCGATGCTGCGCGCGTACGGCGCGGAGGTCGTGATCACTCCGACGGCCGTCGACCACGACTCACCCGAGTCCTACTACTCGGTGTCGTCGCGGCTCGCGGAGGAGATTCCGGGCGGGTTCAAGCCCGACCAGTACTCCAACATGGCGAACCCGGAGGCGCACTACCGCACGACGGGGCCCGAGCTCATGGAGCAGACCGGCGGCGAGATCGACGCGATCGTCATCTCAGTCGGAACCGGGGGCACGATCAGCGGCGTCGGGCGGTACTTCAAGGAGCACGCGCCGCACGTCAGGATCGTCGGCGTCGACCCCGAGGGCTCGGTCTACACCGCGAAGAGCGAGTCCGACCTCCACCCGTACCTCGTCGAGGGGATCGGCAAGGACACGTGGCCCGAGACGATGGATCCGTCGGTGGTCGACGAGTGGATCCGTGTCTCCGACCGCGACTCGTTCCTCGCGGCCCGCCGGCTCGCGCGCGAGGAGGGGCTGCTCGTCGGCGGGTCGGCGGGGTCGACGATCGCGGGCGCGCTCGGGTACGCGGCGCGCTGTCAGCCGGGGGCGCAGGTGCTCACGGTGCTGCCCGACTCCGGCCGGTCGTACCTGTCGAAGTTCCTCGACGACAACTGGATGATCGAGCACGGCTTCCTCGAGCGCGCCGCCCCGATTCCGCGCGTGCGCGACCTGCTGCGCGCGAAGCCGGAGGAGACGCCGGCTCTCGTCACCGTGTCGGCGCACCAGAAGGTGGCGGAGGCGATCGACATCATGGAGCGGTACTCGATCTCGCAGCTGCCGGTGGTGCGTGACGGCGAGGTGGCGACCCTCGCCGACGTCATCGGGTCGCTCCAGGACCGCGCGCTGCTGGATCTCGTGTTCAAGAACGCCGACGCGCTGCACGAGGACGTCGCCGTCGCGATGCAGGGGCCGCTCACGGCCGTCGACGCGGATGCCTCCGTCGACGAGATCGTGACCGCGCTGACGGGCGGGACGAACGCCGTCGTCGTCGCCGACGCCGGCCGACCCGTCGGCGTCGTCACGCGCAGCGACCTGCTCGAGTACCTCGCGCACGCACGCTGATCTCGGGCTCGATGCCCGAGATCAGCGGCAACTCGGTTGCCGGCCGAAGGCCGGAACCGAGTTGCAGTCTTCGACCCTGCGGCCGCGTCCCCATTCCCCAGGTCACCCATGCACACGAGAGCGTCACCGACGCTCCACAGACACACCGCGATCGCAGGCGCCGTGCGCGTTCGCGGCGAGACATGACCGGTGGCAGCCACCGTCACGCCGCTCCCAACCCCCGAGGACGAGGAGAGAGTCCGGATACGTTGCAAGGACCGTGTCGACAGCGTCCACCACCGCCACCCTCGCACAGATCCGCCGCACGATCGTGGCGCGCCAGGGTTTCGCGCGGCGGTTCCGGCGCGCCGGCGACGACGACGTCGAGGACGCGATCCGCCGCCTCTCGGCGGTCCAGCTCGACTCGATCTCGGCCGTCGACCGCGCGCACCGGCTGACGCTCGCCGCGCGCGTCGGCCTGTACGACCCCGACGCGGTCACGCGCCTGCTCGGCGCCGGCCGCGTCTTCGAGTACTGGGCGCACGAGGCGTCGCTGCTGCCGGTGGAGCTCTGGCCGCACTTCCGCCGCGCCATGAACGGCAACGGCCACTGGGGCAGCTTCGACCGTGCGCTCCGCGAGCACGGCGACCTCGTCGAGCCGGTGCTCGCCCGGATCCGCCACGAGGGCCCGCTCCCGTCCCGCGCCTTCGAGGGCGCCGGCTCCGGCGGGATGTGGAACTGGAAGCCGGCGAAGATGGTGCTGGAGGCGCTCTGGGACCGCGGCCGCCTCGTGATCATGGGCCGCCAGGGGTTCCAGCGGCTCTACGACCTGCCCGAGCGCGTACTGCCGCGGCACGTCCTCGAGGCGCCCACGCCGAGCGAGGACGAGACGCTTCGCACGTTCGCGCTCCTCGCCGTTCGCGCGCGCGGCGCGCTCACCGAGGCTGCGATCAGGGAGCACTGGCGGCTGAAGGGCGGCAAGGCGCGCCTCCACCACCACCTCCTCGCGCTCGTGGAGGACGGCCTCCTGCGCGAGGTGCACGTGGACGACGGCGGCGCGCCGTTCTACGTCGACGCGGACACGGAGCTGGGCGGCGATCCCGCGCCGCCGGTCCTCGTCTGCCCGTTCGACAACCTGGTGTGGAACCGGCCGCTGCTCGAGCGCGTCTTCGGCTTCCGGCACGTGATCGAGGTCTACAAGCGCGAGCACGAGCGCGCCTACGGCTACTACGTGCTCCCGCTCCTCGCGGGCGACCGCTTCCTCGGCCGCGCCGACCTGAAGGCGGACCGCGCCGAGGGAGTGCTGCACGTCAAGCGCTTCGTGCCGGAGCCGCGCGTGCGCGGCAACGTCCTCGACCGGCTCGAGCGCGCGGCGCACCGACTCGCGCGCACGATCGGGCTGGAGCGTGCGCAGCTTGCGTGAGGTGACGCTTGCCGAGGCCCGCCGCATCGCCGTGCGCGCGCAGCTCCTCGACGGCAGCGCGACCGACGTCCTGTCGACCGTGCGGCGCCTCGGCTTCCTGCAGCTCGACCCGATCTCCACCGTCGCTCCGCCGCAGCACCTCGTGCTCTGGAGCCGTCTCGGCGAGCGCTACGACTCGGCGGAGCTCGACCGCCTGCTGTGGCAGGAGCGGAAGCTGATCGAGTGGAACGCCTTCCTCTGGCCGGCCGAAGACCTGCCCCTGCTCAAGGCGCGTATGCGCCGCCGCGACCGGCCGCTCGACCGGCGGATCATCGACTACCTGAAGGAACACGCGGGATACCGCCGCTACATCCTGCGCGAGCTCGAGCGCCGCGGGCCGCTTCTCTCCCGCGAGATCGCCGACCACGAGCCGTCGGGCCGCGAGGCGCACCGCTGGTGGGGCGCGCGCAAGATGGGGCTGATGCTGGACTGCATGAGCGCCCGCGGCGAGGTGGCCGTCGTCGGCCGCAGCGGGAAGCAGCGGATCTGGGAACTGGCCGAGCGCTGGTACCCCGAGACCGAACGGCTGAGCTGGCGCGACGCGAAGCCGCTGCTGGACGACAAGCGCTTCCGTGCGCAAGGCGTCAGGCTCGAGCGCGGCCGTCTCGTCGTGCATCCCGACGCCGACGACGGGCCGGTGCCGAGGACGCGTACGACCTTTCTCTCCCCGTTCGACCAGCTCGTCGCCGACCGTGCGCGCGCCGAGGCGCTGTGGGGGTTTCGGTACCGGCTCGAGATGTACGTGCCGAAGGCCAAGCGCGAGTACGGCTACTACGTCCTCCCCATCCTCCGCGGCGACCGCCTGGTCGGCCGCGTCGAGCCGGTGCATGACCGCAAGTCAGGCACGCTGCGGGTCCTCGGGACGTGGTGGGAGGGAAGGCCGCTCGCGATCGACCGGCCGCTCGCGAGTCTCGCGCGCTGGCTCGGCGCCACGCTCTAACGTACGCCCATGGAGTTCGAGACGCGCGCGATCCACGCCGGCCAGGACCCGGATCCCGCGACCGGCGCGATCATCACGCCGATCTACCAGACGTCGACGTTCGTGCAGGAGGCGGTCGGCGTGCACAAGGGCTACGACTACGCCCGGGTCGCGAACCCGACGCGGACGGCGCTTCAGGTCGCGCTCGCGAGCCTCGAGAACGCGGCGCACGGCGTCGCGTTCAGCTCCGGCCTCGGCGCCACGACGACGCTCATGCACCTGGTCGACCCCGGTGAGCGCGTCGTGCTGATCGCCGACGTCTACGGCGGCGTCTACCGGATGACCTCGCAGGTCTATGAGCCGAAGGGCTACCGGTTCACGTACGTCCCCGCGGACGAGTTCGACGACAACCTCGCGTCGTACCTCGACGAGGACGTGCGGCTCGTCTGGGTCGAGACGCCGTCGAACCCGCTGCTCAACGTCGTCGACATCCACAAGGCGGCGGAGGCGGCGCACGCGGCAGGCGCGCTCCTCGTCGTCGACAACACGTTCGCGACCCCGTATCTGCAGCAGCCGCTCGACCTCGGCGCGGATGCAGTCGTCCACTCGACGACGAAGTACCTCGGCGGCCACAGCGACGTCGTCGGCGGCTTCGTCGCGACGAACGACGACGTGCTCGCCGACCGGCTGTACTTCCTGCAGAAGTCGCTCGGCGCCGTGCCCGGGCCGTTCGACGCGTGGCTCGTGTTGCGCGGGCTGAAGACGCTCGCGGTGCGGATGCGCCAGCACTGCGAGAACGCGCGGCGGGTCGCGCTCTTCCTCGACGGCCACGACGCCGTCGAGCGCGTCCTCTGGCCAGGGTTGCCGTCGCATCCGGCACACGACGTCGCGCGCGCGCAGATGCGGGACTTCGGCGGGATGGTCTCCTTCCTCACCGAGACGGAGGAGGACGCGGTCGAGCTCGTCGCGCGGACGTCGCTCTTCCGGCTCGCCGAGTCGCTCGGCGGCGTCGAGAGCCTGATCGAGCACCCGGCGCGGATGACGCACGCCTCGACGGCCGGCGCTCCGTTCGCGCCGCCCCCGAACCTGGTGCGGCTCTCGGTCGGGATCGAGGCGGCCGACGACCTCGTTGCCGACCTCGAGAGCGCGCTCCTCAGACGAGGCGCTCGCGTGCAGGCGTGACGAGCGGCGGGACGTCCGACCACGGCAGCAGCCCGAACCGCGCGAGCGCGCGCGGCAGCCGTCGGTTCCAGCGCATCTCGGCGGTGTGGCTCCAGTCGCCGTGGAAGTCCCAGAGGCGGAAGTCCGGGTCGGTGTGGACGATCGCGGACGCGAGCGCGTAGGTCTCCTTCACCTGGTCGCGGATGATCCTGTCGCGCGAGCTCCAGTAGAGCTGGAGCGGGACGCCCGAGCGCACGATCGCCCGCTCGTAGTGGTCGGGGCTGCGCGCGGCGTAGGCGGCGGGGACCTGCGCGGGCGTGCCGCCGATCTCGATGCGCGCGAGCGCCTGCAGCGTGCGTCCGTTGGGCAGGGCCGCGAAGTCGTGGTAGCGCCGCGCCATGTCCGTCGCCGGGTCGAAGGCGGCGGCGCCCGCGAGCAGGTGCGGGTACTCGGCGACGAGGAGCAGGGTCTCCTGGCCGCCCATCGACCCGCCGAAGGCGTAGATGCGGCGGGGATCGACGTTGACGCCGTGGGCGCGCGCGATCGCCGGCATCCGGGCCAGGTCGGCGATCTGGCCGCGCGCGCCCCACGAGTACCAGTGCAGTCTCCGTCCCTCGCCGGCGGGGTCGATGACCGCGAACCCGCCCTCGCCCGGGAGGTCGCCCCAGAAGAGCGCGTTGTCGGTCTCGTCGACGCCGCGGCCGTGCGGCGAGATCACGAGCGGGATCCGCTGCCCGTGGTAGCCGGCGGGGAGCATCAGCCACGCGGGGCGGAGGACGCCGTCGTGCGCGCGGTAGTGGATGAGCAGGATCTCGGTGCTCGGGACGCTCGGCACCGGCCTGTCCATCGCGCCCGCGGACGACGCGACCACGAGCGCTGCGACGACGGCGACCAGGAACCGCATCGGCGAGAACGGTAGGTCCGGCACTGCGAAGATGGCGTTATGCCTCGGTTGCGCGTCATCGACCTCCATTTCGGCGGCGCGCCGCACGCGATCGGCGTGTACCTTGTGGACACGGACGACGGGCTCGCGCTCTTCGACTGCGGGCCGTCGTCGACGATCGAGGCGCTCGACGCAGGCCTCCGCTCTCACGGGGTCGCGCTCGAGGACGTCCGGCACCTGCTCCTGTCGCACATCCACCTCGACCATGCCGGAGGGGCCGGGTCGCTCGTCCGCCGCCACCCCGACCTGACCGTGTGGGTGAGCTCGATCGGGCGCCCGCACCTGGTCGATCCGAGCCGCCTCGAGGCGTCGGCGCGCAGGCTCTACGGCGACCTGTTCGACGGGCTCTGGGGCGCGCTCGCGCCCGTGCCGGAGGAGAGCGTGCGCGTGGCCGACGGGGACGTGCTCGGCTGGGACGCGTTCCCGACGGCCGGCCACGCTTCGCACCACGTCAGCTACCTGCGGGACGGCACGCTGCTGGCCGGGGATGCGGCGGGCGTGCGCATGCCCGGCGCGTCCTACGTGCTCCCGGTCTCGCCGCCTCCCGACCTCGACGTCGAGAAATGGCACGAGACGGTCGCGGAGATCCGGGCCCGCACGCCGGAGCGGCTCGGGCTGATCCACTTCGGCGAGCACGACGACGTCGGCGCGCACCTCGACCGGCTGGAGCGCGAGCTCGACCGGTGGGCGGAGCGAGTCGAAGCCGGGATGAGCCAGGACGACTTCGTCGCCGCCGGACGCCGCGACGCCGGCGAGGAGGCAGACCTCTACGACCGCGTCGCGCCGTTCTCCCAGTCGTGGCTCGGGCTCCGCCGTTACTGGGACAAGCGGCGCGGCTAGGACTCGCGGAGGATGTTCCCGCCCGAGGTCTGGGCGAGCGCCATCAGGACGATCTCGTCGACGTTCACGTTCGGCGGGCGCGTGAGCGCGAACATGATGCAGTCCGCGACGTCCTCGGCCCGCAGCGGGCCGCCGAGCGCGACGTTCGAGTACACGGCGCTCGCCTTCTGCTCGTCGCCCTTGAAGCGGACGAGCGAGAAGTCGGTCTCGACGAGCCCGGGCGCGACGTTCGTGACGCGCACTGGCTTGCCGTGCAGGTCGTCCCTGAGCGCGCGCGTGTACCCGTGCACCGCGAACTTCGAGGCGACGTACGACGATCCGTTCTGGTACGACCAGATGCCGGCGACGGAGCCGAGGTTGACGATGTGGCCGGCCCCGGATTCGATCAGGTGGGGCACGCAGAGGCGCGTCATGCGCATCAGCCCGAGCACGTTGGTCTCGACCACCTCGCGCTCGTCCTCCTCGAGCGAGCCCCACACCGGGTCGCGCCCGCGCGACAGGCCGGCGTTGTTGACGAGGATGTCGAGGCCGCCGAGATGCTCGAGGGCGGCGTCGACGAATCGCCGGCAGCTGTCGGTGTCCGTGACGTCGAGGTTTCCCTCACGGCGGGAGCCGGTGACGACGGTCGCCCCCGCCTCGCCGAGCGCCCGGGCCGTTGCGGCGCCGATGCCGCTGGACGCGCCCGTGACGATCGCGCGCTTGCCGTCGAGCGCTGCCACGCGCGAGACCATAGCGTTCGCCTCGACGAAACCGCTCCACTGACGTCTAATGCTGTGATGCAGCCGATCCCGGATGGTCGCGGCCGGAGCCTGCGCGTCGCCGTGGTCCTCGTCGCGCTGCTCCTGCTGCTCGCGGTCGTCGCGTTCGCGAGCCACACGGGCTTCGGCCGCACGACCACCGGCGCGGCGACGCCCGGCTACGTGAGCTGGGCGATGAGCGTCTTCCTCGTCGTGTTCGTGCTGATGATCCCGGTCGCCCTGTACGCCTACTCGATGCAGATCCGCGTCTACGCGACCGCACGCAGGCGGACGATGCAGGCCCGGATCCTGCGGAGCTTCGCCATCCTGGCGCTCGTCCTCGGCTTCTTCGGCCTGCGCGTGTACCTGCACCGCCACCACGCGCTCCCGTCGTTCCACGCCTTCTGGGCGCACGCACCGACGCCGCAGCGCGCCCACGGCTCCGCCGCCCACCCCTACAACCCGACGTTCCAGTGGCCCGTCCTCTGGGCGACGCTCGCGCTGTTCGCTCTCGCGGGTGCCTGGTACGCGTGGGAGCGGAAGCAGCGGTCTGCACTCGCTCCGGACGTCGCCGAGGCGACGATCGCCGCAGACGTCGCGGAGTCGATCGACGACGCGCTCGAGGATCTCGAGGCCGAGCCGGACGCACGGCGGGCGGTGATCGCCGCCTACGCGCGCATGGAGCGTGCGTTCGCGCGGCACGGGCTGCGGCGGAAGCCGAGCGAGACGCCGGCGGAGTACATGCGGCGCATCCTCCTCGACCTGACGGCCCGCGTCGACGCGGTGCGGCTGCTGACCGGCCTGTTCGAGCAGGCGCGGTTCAGCGACCATACGATCGACGCCGCGATGAAGCAGGACGCGATCGAGTCGCTGCGCGCGATCCGCGACGACCTGCGGGCGGAGCCCGAAGCGGCGTGAAGCGGCACGCGCTCGACGTCGCGATCCTGTTCGCGTTCGCCACCGCCGGATGCGTGTTCGTGTCGGTCCAGGTGCCGGCCGACCGATCCGTCGCAATCCACGTCTACCTGCTCTTCCTCGGCGCGCTCGTGATGGTCGTGCTCGTGTCGGGCGTCGGAGCCGAGGTGCCGGCCGGGCGCCGCTCGGAGTTTCGCCGCGCGCTCGACGAGCGCCGTGCGCCGCCCCCTGCCGTGCCGCAGCTCGCGCAGGTCGAACGGGAGGTGACGCTCGCGATCGCGAACGCGCACGACCTCCACGCGCGTTTGCTGCCGCACCTGCGCGAGATCGCCGAGGCCCGGCTCGAGCGGACCGGCCGCCGCCCAGGCCCGGAGACGCTCGGGCGGTGGTGGGACCTGCTCCGCCCCGACCGGCCCGAGCCCGAGGACCGGTTCGCCCGCGGGATCCGCGAGACCGACCTGCGCGCGCTCGTGACCGACCTGGAGCGGATCTAGTGGACCTCGCCGAGGTGGGCCGCACCGCGAGCCTGGTCCTCGACGAGGTCGAGAAGGCGGTCGTCGGCAAGCGCGCCGCGCTGGAGCTCCTGCTGCTCGGCCTGCTCGCCGACGGTCACGTCCTGCTCGAGGACTACCCCGGGCTCGCGAAGACGCTGATGGCGCGCTCGTTCGCGCAGGTCTGCTCGATGGAGTTCTCGCGCATCCAGTTCACGCCGGACCTGATGCCCTCCGACGTCACGGGCTCGTCGGTCTACAACCAGCGCGACGCCGACTTCCAGTTCCGGCCGGGGCCGATCTTCGCCAACCTGCTGCTCGCCGACGAGATCAACCGCGCGCCGCCGAAGACGCAGGCGGCGCTGCTGGAGGCGATGCAGGAGAGGCAGGTCACGACCGAGGGAACCACGCGCCGGCTCCGGCCGCCGTTCCTCGTGCTCGCCACCCAGAACCCGATCGAGTACGAGGGGACGTACCCGTTGCCCGAGGCGCAGCTCGACCGCTTCCTCCTGCGCATGACGGTCGGGTACCCGCAGCGCGAGGACGAGTGGCGCGTGCTCGCCGACCGCGCCGAGCGCCGGACGGACGAGGTCCTCCTCGAGCCGGTGATCGACGGCGTCACGCTGCTCGAGCTGCAGCGCGCGTGCGAGGAGGTGCACGTGTCGGAGGCGGTCGGCCTGTACATGGTCGACGTCGTCGCCGCGACCCGGACGGCGCCGTCCGTCCAGGTCGGCGCGTCGCCTCGCGGATCGCTCGCGCTGCTCAAGCTGTCGCGCTGCCGCGCCGCTCTCGACGGCCGCGACTACGTCACGCCCGACGACGTGAAGGCGGTCGCCGTGCCCGCGCTCGCGCACAGGCTGACGCTCCGGCCCGAGCTCTGGGTGCAGCGCGTCTCGGCCGACGAGATCGTGCGCGAGCGCCTCGAGACGGTGCCGACGCCGGTCGCGGAGGACCTGGCGCCGCGTTGACCAGGCGTGCCTCGCCGAAGCTCGTCGCGTACGCGGCGCTGTCGGCGATCGGCCTGGTCGCAGCGCTCGTCGTCGGGCGTCCCGAGGTCGTCGCCCTGACCGCGCCGTTCCTGCTCGCGCTCGCGCTCGGCCTCGCGCTCTCGACACGGCCGAGCTTCGCCGTCGAGGTCGAAGCGGACGAGCGTGCGGTAGAGGGGGACGAGGTTCTCGTCCGCATCCGCATCGCAGCGACGACGGCGGTCGCGCGGCTCGACGTCTACCTCCGGCTGCCGGACGGGCTCCGCGTCGTCGACGGCGCGCAGGCGACGGCGCTGCGGCTCGTGCGCGGCGAGCAGCGGGAGCTCGAGCTGACGCTGCAGGCCGAGCGCTGGGGCGTCCACCCGCTCGGGCCGGTTCACCTGCGCGCGCACGACGCGCTCGGCCTGCTCGTGGCGGAGGGGGCGCTCGTGCGGGTTCCGGCTCTCCGGGTCTACCCGCGCGAGGACACGCTGCGGCGCGTCCTCGCGCCCCGCGAGACGCAGGTCTTCTCCGGCAGCGAGGTCGCGCGGACGAAGGGCGAGGGGATCGAGTTCGCGGACGTCCGGCCGTGGGCGCCCGGCGACGCGCTCAAGCGCGTGAACTGGCGCGCGAGCGCGCGCCGCGGGGAGCTGTGGGTGAACGAGAGCCATCCGGAGCGGAACACCGACGTCATCCTCTTCGTCGACTCGTTCGCCGAAGCGCGCTCCGAAGCCGGAGCGACGCTCGATCTCGCGGTGCGGGCGACGGCCGCGCTCGCCGACGCGTACGCCGGCCGCCGCGACCGCATCGGGCTCATCTCGTTCGGCGGCATCCTGCGCTGGCTCGTGCCGGGCATGGGCATCCGGCAGCTCTACCGGGTCGTCGACGCGCTCCTCGACACGCAGGTCATCCTCTCGTACTACTGGACGGAGATCGACGTGATCCCGCGGCGGACGCTGCCGCCGAACGCGCTCGTCGTCGCCCTGTCGCCGCTGCTCGACCGCCGCTCCGTCGACGCGCTGCTCGACCTGCGCGGTCGCGGCTACGACCTCTGCGTCGTCGACGTCTCCCCGGTGCCGTTCACGCGGCGGCCCGCGTCGGGCGTCGACGCGCTCGCCTACGACATCTGGCTCCTCCGCCGCGACGCGCTCCGCCACCGTCTGCAGAGCGCGGGCATCGCCGTCGCGGACTGGCGGGAGGAGGTTCCGCTGCAGGCGGTCGTCGAGGAGGTGAGGTCATTCCGCCGGCACGCTCGCCTGGCACGCGCCTGACGACCGCGGTGCTGTCGTTCGCCTCGCTCGCGGGCGTCGCGGCATACACGGTCTCGCGCGGAGGCACGCTGCCGGAGGTCGGTGCCGTGGTCGCCGGAAGCGGCGCCGTCTTGCTCGCGCTCGGGCTGGTCCTGCGGCTGCCGTCGATGGTGCCGTGGGCGGTCGCGCTGGCCGCGTTCGGCTACGTCGTCGGGCGCGAGCACCGGCATGCCGCCGACGGCTGGGCCGCGCTGGTCGGCGCCGCGCTCCTGCTCGCCGCCGAGCTCGCGGCGTGGTCGATCGACGACGACCGCCGCATCCGCGAGGAGCGCGCCCTCGTCGTGCGGCAGGCGGCGACCGTCGCCGGTCTCGCAGCGGCCGCCGCGCTCGTCTCGTTCGCGCTCGTCGGCGCGGCAGCCGTCTCGGTCACGTCGGGCCTGCTCCTGACCGCCGTCGGCGTCGCGGCCGCGGTGTCGGCCGTGGCCGTCGTGCTCCGGCTGCTGCGCGGATGAAGCTCAGCGCGCGACCAGCGAGACGACCTCCGTCTCGTTGTGCCCGTGCGGGTCGTTCGCGACGACCGTGACCGTGTAGGTGTGGCCCTTCACCGGCCGGAACGCGAGCGGGACGCGCAGCGACTGATTCGGCTGCAGCGGCACCGCCGGCTGCCCGTTCGCGATGAACCTCGAGCCGTCGCGCACGGTGTACGTCATCCCGCAGATCGTGCCGGGCGCGTTGTAGTAGAAGAGGTACGGGAAGTACACGGTCACGGTCGGCGCGGAGCCCGCGCGGACCGCCGTGAGCAGACCGTCGGTCGACCGCGCCAGAGCGCCGAAGACGCTGTAGGCAGGCTTCGCCGCACCGGACGGCGCGAGCAGCCCGCTCTGCCACGGGTTCCCCGAGCTGTCGCGGAACGTGAACCAGATAAACATCTGGACGTTCGGGTCCTTGCGTGCGATCCCGAGCGCCTGCTTCGCGTACTTCGCCTGCGTCGCGGTCGTCACGCCGTGCGGCTCGCCCGGCTTCGTCTCGTGGCCGTACTCCGTGATCCAGACCGGGACCGAGCGGTGGAACCACCGCTTCAGATCGGTTTCGAACCTCGGCAGCGTCGAGAGCGTCACGTTCGGGTACCGCACGCGCTCGAGCGGCTTCGCGCTCGGCGACGTCGGGTACGGGTGATGCGCCCACGCGTCGAAGCGCAGGCCGTGCTGCTGCGCGAGCAGCCGCGCGAACGTCCCCGGCGACACCGTCTGGCTGCTGCCCTTCGACGGCGTGTCGCGGCCCTGCGCCGAGGTCTCGCCGATCGCGATCTGCGCGCTCGGGTTTCCCGCCTTGATCCCGACGTACGCCGCCTTGTAGAGCTTCGCGTAGTTCGCCGGGCTCACGATCTTCTTGCCGACGTACTGCGGCGTCAGGAACTGCTGCAGGTTCGGCTCGTTCCACACCGACCACAGCCCGACGTAGCCCTTGTCGTTCCGGCCGTCGTAGCGCGTGGCGAGCATGCGCGCGAACGTCGTGAAGTCGGAGAGGCGCTTCGGCAGGTGGTTCGGCGTCGTGTTGCCGTTCGCCCACTTGGGCGTGCCGCTGATGTCGATCATGACGCGCATCCCGTTCGCGCTCGCCTGCTGGACGAGCTCGTCGAGGTCGTTGAGGTGGTAGGCCGGGTCGTCGCCGTTCGTCGGGTCGGCGGGGCGCGTGGGCGCGATCAGCTGCCAGCTCGCCGTTGTGTGGATGATCGACGCACCGTCGGCGCCGGCGCGCTGCAGGTTGGCGGCGCGGTCGGGCGACCAGCGGAAGCTGGGGTCGTCGAAGAACCCGATGGGCATGTGCGACGACGCGGCTGCCGTCGCGGCTCCGGATGTGAAGAGCGCGAGCAGCGCAAGCAGCGTGAGACGTGCGGCTCTCAGCACGATTGCGAACCTCCTCGTTCGATCCCTGGGCTGCCTCGACCGTAGCGAGGCGCTTTGTGCGCGGTGTTAAGAGGTGGGTCTTCTGTGCCAGTCGCGGAAGGCCTGCAAGAGCGCCGTCTCCGCCTCCGGCGTCAGGTCGTCGGGCGTCAGCGTCCCCGTTGCCCTGACCGTCGCCCGCAGCTGCTCCACGTACTCGGTGCACCCGTCGCAGCCGGGAAGGTGGCGCTCGAACGCGCGCACGTCGCGGTCGTCGAGCGCTCCCTCGAGGTACTCCGTCACCAGCTCGACCAGCTCCCGGCAGCTGAGGGCTTCGACGTCGATCATGCGCTCTCCTCGGCGAAGTAGTCCTCGAGCGCCTGCCGCACCCGTGCCCGCGCCCTGTGCAGGAGGACTCGCTGATTGACCTCGGAGAGGTCGAGGGCGTTACGGACCTCCTCGCTCGACCACCCCTCGACGTCGCGCAGCGAGATCACGGCGCGCTGGTTCGCGGGCAGCGCGTCGATCGCGGCCGCGAGCTGCTCGCGCGCCTCGGCGGCGAGAAGCCGTTCCTCGGGAAGCCGGTGCGGCGGCGCCGCCCAGCCGCCCGGGTGGAGCGGGTCGTCGTCCGGCAGGAACCGCTCCGGCTCGACAGCGGCTTCCGGCACCCGGGCGGGGTCCTGCAGCGCCGAGAACGGGATCGTCCGGCCCTCGCGCTGGGCGCGGGTCTTCGCGGTGTTGACGAGGATCCGGAAGACCCACGTCTTCAGCGACGACCGGCCCTCGAACCGGTCGAGCGCGCCGAGCACCCGCAGCCACGTCTCCTGCACGACCTCCTCGGCGACTGCGCGACTCGGCGTGAAGATCCGGGCCACGCGCAGGAGCGACGAGTGCCAGTCTCGCACGATCGCGCGGAACGCGTCCTCGTCGCCTGCGCGCAGCGACGCGACGAGCTGCTCGTCCGTGCCATCCCTCGTTCGAGTGACGTGAGCCACCGGCGCGGCACCGATTGTTACGAACGTGGCTTCCGTCGTCGCTGCGGACGAACGGCGCGACCCCCTGGTCGCGTTCCTGCACATGCAGCGAGAGCTGCTGCGAGAGGCCGCGGCGGGCGCCGACGCACGAGCCGTCATCGAGCTGCTCGTCGAGCTGATCGAGTCGCAGGCGCGCGACGCGACCGCGTCGGTGCTCGTCGTCGACCGCGACACGCAGACGCTGCGGACGCTCGTCGCGCCCGGGCTCCCGGCCGCCTACTCGGAGGCGGTCGACGGCGTTCGGATCGGCCCGACTGCCGGCTCCTGCGGCACCGCGGCCGCACTCGGCCGCACGGTGGTCGTGGAGGACATCGCGACCGACCCGCTCTGGCAGGACTGCCGCGACGCCGCGCTCGAGCACGGGCTTCGTGCCTGCTGGTCGACCCCCATCCTGAGCGCAGCCGGCGACGTCGTCGGGACGTTCGCGCTCTACTACCGGACGCCGCGACGGCCGTCGGCACGGGAGCTCGAGGTGGTGGAGCTCGCCGCCGGGTTCGCGAGCCTCGTCTTCGAGCGCGAGCTCGCGGTGCACCAGGCGGCCACCGACGCGGCCGAGCGGCGCGAGCTCGAGCGGCGGTACCGGACGCTCGTCGAGCAGCTGCCGCTCGTCATCTACGTCGACGCGCTCGACGCGACGAGCTCGAACATCTTCACGAGCAGGCAGATCGAGAGCATCCTCGGCTACACAGTCGAGGAGTGGCGCGACGACGCGGACCTGTTCGTGAAGCTCCTCCACCCCGACGACCGCGAGCGCGTGCTGAGGGCGCATGCGCACACGCACCTGACGCACGAGCCGCTTCGGCTCGAGTACCGGCTGCGCGCCCGCGACGGCCGCTACGTCTGGATCCGCGACGACGGGGTCGTCGTCGAGGACGAAGACGGCACCCCGCTCTACCTCCAGGGCTACCTGCTCGACATCTCGCCCGAACGGGAGGCGGAGGAGCAGCTTCGGCGGCAGGCGCTCTACGACCCGCTCACGGGGATCGCCAACCGCGCGCACTTCAACGACCGGCTCGAGCGGGCGATCGCCGCGGTGCGCACGCCCGGCGAGCTGACGGCGATCCTCTTCGCCGACGTCAACGGCTTCAAGGGCGTCAACGACCGCTTCGGCCACCACGTCGGCGACGCGGTCCTGTGCGGGCTCGCCGACCGGCTGCGGCGCTCGGTCCGCCCCGCCGACACCGTCGCCCGGCTCGGCGGCGACGAGTTCGCGGTGATGATCGAGCACGTCACCGATCCCGCCGACATCTCGCTCGTGGCCCAGCGCCTGCACGAGACGCTCGCGGAGCCGCTCGACATCGACGGTCGCCACCTCGTCGTCGAGACGAGCATCGGCATCTCGATCGGAGACGACCCGACGCAGCTCCTGAAGGAGGCCGACGCCGCGATGTACCGCGCGAAGTCGCAGCCGGGTACGGGGTTCGCGTTCTACGACGCGGAGCTCGACGAGGCGGCGCTCGTGCGCTTCCACCGGATCGAGGAGCTCGGCGGCGCGCTCCGCGCCGCGGAGCTGCGGCTGCACTACCAGCCGATCGTCGCGCTGCGCACCGGGGAGGTCACGGGCTACGAGGCCCTCCTCCGCTGGCAGCACCCCGAGCTCGGCCTCCTGCCGCCGGGCGAGTTCGTCCCGCTCGCCGAGGCGACGGGCCTGATCGTGCCGATCGGGCGGTGGGTGCTGCGCGAGGCGTGCGTGGAAGGCGTGAAGCTGTCACGCGCCGCCGGCCGCGCGGTCGAGATGGCGGTCAACGTGTCCGCACGCCAGCTCCAGCACGCGAGCTTCGTCGCGCACGTGGAGGAGGCGCTCGAGGTCTCCGGGCTCGCGCCCGAGCAGCTCGTGCTCGAGATCACCGAGAGCGTCGTGATCGACACGAGCGACGTCGACCACCGCCTCGAGCTGCTGCGCGCGAGGGGCGTCAAGATCGCGCTCGACGACTTCGGCACGGGCTACGGGTCGCTGGTGTACCTGCAGCGCCTCCCGATCGACATCGTGAAGATCGACCGCAGCTTCACCGCGGCCGTCGACCACGACGCGGCCGGACGCGCCCTCCTCGACGCGATCGTCGGGCTCGGGACCGCGCTCGGCACCCGCCTCGTCGCCGAGGGGATCGAGCGCTCGACGCAGGACGCGGTCGTGCAGGAGCTCGGCTGCGAGAACGCCCAGGGGTTCCACTACGGGCGGCCGGGTGCGGCGCCCGCCGGCGCGGGCTAGGCCCGCGACGTTTCCGGTCGGGGCGCGGCGGAACTAGCGGCTGCCGGTGCCCGACCGGGGAGAGAAAGGTCGGGCACCGGCGCCGCAGGCGTCCACCGTACTCCTCCTACTGGCACTGCGCGGGCGGCGTGGACTCCTGGATGTCGCCGTTCGAGAGCGGCGACTTCCCCCGCTGCGTCCACGCCCACTTCGTCCCCACCTGAATGCTGATGCAGTAGGTCTGTCCCTTGTCGGCGGGAAGGAGGTAGTGCCCGACGAACTTCGCGGCGCTGTCGTACGATGCGCGGATCTTCGTCAGCGTCAGGCTGCTGTAGCTCTTGTCGTCGACGTAGAGCGCCTCGATCGACGGAAGCGCGGCGCGGATGTCGGCGTCGGCCGCCTTCTGGTTGGCGCGATCCTTGTAGCCGAGGAACGACGGGACCGCGATCGCGAGCAGGATGCCGATGATCGCGAGCACGACGAGGAGCTCGATGAGCGAGAAGCCGTGTTGACGGCGAAGCAGCGTGGTTGCCTGCACAGGTTCGACCCCCAGGTGATGACGTCGGTGGTTCGGCGTCGTTCGGCGGCGCAGGACGCGTTCCTCCTGCTGCGGTCCGAAGGAAAGCCGCCCCCGCTGCGGCGGACAGGAGCGGCTTCGGGGAAATGGCGCCGCACGGACGCGGCGGGTGGATCGGGACCGTCGTGCCCGCCGCGCCCGCGGTCCGAACGCCGCGGACGCAAGATCCCTCGTTCGAGGGACGGTACGGGCGTCGCGGTGTCGATAGCTGGAAAAGGGCGGCGCGGTCACCGGGCTTGCGTAGTGGCACTCGCGGTCGGCGTCGCGCCGCCCGACCGCCACGAGCGCCGCGGCCGCAGCGCCGAGTCGACGGTCATCGCGCCGTAGAGGATGCCCGCGAGCGGGAGCGTGAGCGCCCACAAGGGGCTCAGGCCGAAGTAGCGCACCGTCGGCAGGACGAGCGCCGACTGCAGGAGCCAAGCCGCGAGGCCGAGCGCCGTCCCGACCCAGGGGAAGGCGAGCAGAGCGAGCGGGGCGGCGAACGCGAGCCCGAGCGCCAGGACCGTCGCGGCGAGCAGCAGGTACGACCGGCGGAGCTGCGCGAAGGCGGTGCGGCTCACCATCTGCCAGAGCTCGGGGAGCGACTCGTGCTCGCGCACGCTCACGACGTCGGAGCGCGAGAGGGCGAGCCGCAGCCGCCCGCCGGCGCGCGCGATCGCGTGCGCGAGGTTGACGTCGTCGATCACCGCTCCTCTGATCGACGCGAGCCCGCCCGCGCGCTCGAGCGCCCTACGGTCGACGAGCATGCAGCCGCCGGCCGCCGCGTGCGCGCGCCGCATCGGGTAGAGGATGTTGAAGAAGAACACGAACGGCGGGATCAGGAGGCGCTCCCAGCCGGAGCGGCAGTGCAGGCGCGCGAGCCGGCTGTTCAGCGCGAGCTCGTCCGCCTCCGCCTCGGCGACGAGCCGCGCGATGCTCCCGGCGACGTGGAGGATGTCCGCGTCGGTGAACAGGTAGTAGTCGGCCGGGCCTGCGGCGCGGACGCCCTGCTCGAGCGCCCAGACCTTTCCGACCCAGCCCTGCGGAAGCGGGAGGCCGTCGACCACGCGGGCTCCGAGGCGCGCGACGACCTCGCCCGTGCCGTCGGAAGAGCGGTCGTCGACGACGACCACGGGCTGGCCCTGCGCGAGGAGCGACGGCAGCGTCCGCGGGAGCTGGCCCGCCTCGTCCCGGGCGGGCACGACCACCGCCACGCTGGGCGCGCGGGTCGGTTGCGGCGCGCGCAGGTCCTCGGCGTACGGGCCGGGCAGCCACGGGCGCCCGGGGCGCAGGAGGACGCCGATCCACGCGGCGAGCGACAGCGCACCGACGACGGCCACGGCCGTCACCGGGCGGCGGAGGGCTCGCTGCGAGGGCTCAGGCGGCCGATGGCGCAGCCTACGTTCGAAGGTGATGGGCGGTGCAGGGCTCGAACCTGCGACCCCCTGCGTGTAAGGCAGGTGCTCTCCCAGCTGAGCTAACCGCCCGCGCAGGACACGATAGGCGAGCCGGAAGCGCTGAGGGGCGCACGCGATACTCCGCCGCGTGTCGGATCCCGTCTTCGACGTCCCGCGCGAGGCCGAGCGCCTCGACGAGCCGCCGCGCCAAGCGGCGCTCGCGCTCCTCCGCCGGCGCGACTTCCGCCGCCTGTTCTTCGCCGTCTCCGCGAGCGAGCTCGGCGACTCGCTGCACTACATCGCGCTGATGTGGTTCGCGCTCGACGCAGGCGGCCCGCTCGGCGTCGTCGCGGTCCGGCTCGCCGACAGCGTCCCGGCGCTCGTGTTCGGGCTGCACGGCGGCCTCGCAGCCGACCGCTTCAGCAGGAAGCGGCTGATGGTCGGCGCCGACCTCGCACGTGCGCTCGTGCTCGTGCCGGTCGCGGTCGCCGGCGTCGCCGGGTCGCTGCCGCTCTGGGGGCTCGTGGTGGCGTCCTTCCTGCTCGAGGCCGCGACGAGCTACTTCGAGCCCGCTTACGGCGCGGCGATCCCCACGCTCGTCGACCGCGCGAACGTCCAGCAGGCCAACGCGCTCGTGCAGGCGACCGCACAGGCGGTCTCGATCGGCGGCTGGGCGGTGGCGGCGGCGATGCTCACGTTCATGCCGATCAGCGTGTTCTTCGCAGTCAACGCGGCGTCGTTCGTCGTGTCGGCTGCGCTGATCGGCGGGATCCGGCGCGGTCGCGAGCACGACCCCCATGCGGCGCCCCCGCGGCTGCGCGAGGGGATCGTGGCGCTCCGCCCGCGACCGGTGCTCGCGGCCGGAGTCGTCGTCCTGGGCGTCGCGGTGACGCTGACCTCGGGGACGTGGATCGGAGGCGTGCCGACCTTCGTCCGCGACACCCTTCACCGCGGCGCGGGCGGATTCTCGATCGTCATGGTCGGCTACGCCGTCGGGTCGATCGTGTCGGGTGCCCTGCTGGCGCGGCGGCCGATCCACCGCAAGGCGCGTGCGAGCCTGCTCGCCTGGGCGATGTACCTCCCCGGCTACGGGCTGATCGCCGTCGCGCATTCGCTCGCTCTCGTCGTCCTCGGTGCCTTCTTCGCGGCCACGGGCCAGAGCTCGGCGGTCGTGCTGCTCAACTCGGCGGCGCAGGAGGAGGTCCCCGACTCGCTGCTCGGCCGCGTCGTCGGCGTCATCTCGCTGACCCACCGCGGCGCCCACGCGTCGGGACTGTTGCTCGTCTCGCCGCTGTTCGCGTTCGTCGCAGCGCGGTGGGTGTTCGGCGCGTCGGCGCTCGCCGTTCCGCTGGTCGGGCTCGTCGGCCTTGCAGCCGCCGCGTTTGCGTTCGGCGGCCGCAGGCCGCACCCGTTGTCTTGACTCCGGCGTTTCCCCAGCGAGCCGTCCCCGCCGATCGGGACCGTCCCCCGCAATGGAGTTCGCAGAACGAGCCGCACGCAACGAGGAAGTCTTCCGCAGCGTCAACGAGCAGATCGAGACGGGGGCGCAACGGCACGGGGTGACCGCGCCGATGCGCTTCCACTGCGAGTGCGACCGCGACCGCTGCTTCGAGCAGATCGAGCTCGAGGCCGACCGCTACCAGCAGATCATCGCGGAGCGCTACCGGTTCGTCATCGCTCCCGGCCACGAGGACCCGCGCATCGAGAAGGTCGTCGAACGGCACGACGGCTACTGCGTCGTCGAGAAGGTCGGCGCGGCGCGCGAGGCGCTCGACCAGCAGCACCCGCAGAGCCGTCACCGGGACGCGTCCGCAGCTCAGCCGTCGGAGTAGCCGCTGTCGGCGGCCGCCGCGGCATCCTCGTCCTGCAGCCCGCGAACCCAACCTGGGCCCGCGGGAGCGTCCTTGCCGGCCGGCTCGACGCGGACGATGCTCGAGAGCGGGACCTCCTCGCTGTCGCTCAACGCCAGGTAGCCGTTCCGAGCTGCCCGCCCGAGCACCTGCGCCGGCGACACCTGCGCGCCGTCCTCGACCTCCTGCGCGATCTCGATCTCGCGCCCGTCGCCCAGCACGACCCGAACCGTTACGAGCATCGCCCCCCGCTTTCACCGTGTGCCTGAAGCGGAACCTTAGAGCGGATCGGCGGCGGCGGGTTGATCGGCGGGTCAACGCCCGCGATTCACCGGGTGCGGAACCTGGTACCGCCGGTCAGATGCGGGAGGCTCACCGCCGAGGGGGTCAACGCCCGACGGGAGCCCTCCCGCTTCACGAATCTTGACGGCAGCGTCGCGGGCTAACCATCCCTCGTGCCGCTTGCGACGAGATCGGCTTCGGCCCGCAGCTCCGCCAGCTCGCGCTCGAACTCCTGCCGCAGGCGCCGCTTCTCTTCGTCGTCGAGCCAGCTTCCGTCGATGCCGTTCATGACGAACTGCTCCACCTGCTCAGGGCGCCATTGGGCGGCATCGTTGATCCGGACGTACTCCGTCCCGATGTCGGTGTGGAACATCGGTGGGTCGTCGGAGTTGATCATGATCTTCAGCCCCTCGTCCGCCATCTTCAGGATCGGGTGGCTGGTGTAGTCGTCGGGGTCGAAGTAGCAGACCGCCGTCGCGGTCGGGCAGACAGTGAACGTGATGCCTTCGTCGCGGCACCGTTTCACGACCTCCGGGTCTCCGAGGATGTGGTAGCCGTGGTCGATCCGCTCGACGCCGAGGACGTCGAGGCACGTCGAGATGTTCTTCGCCGGCGCGTCCTCGCATGCATGGGCGGTGAGCCTCAAACCGCCCTTCTTCGCGAGCCGGTACGCGTCGACGAACTTCTCCGGCGGGTCCGGGGCTTCCGCCCCGTCCATCCCCAGCCCGATCAGCTCGTCGCGGCGATGCTCGAGCACCTGCTCGACCATCTCCCGCGCCTCCGCGGCCGAGTCCTGCCGGTAGACGTCCGCGATCAGCCGGCAACGGACGCCGTAGACGCGCTCCGCCTCGTGGATGCCGTCGATCAGGCCGTCCACGACGGTCGCGTACGGTACGCCGCGGCGCGTGTGGAGCGTCGGGTTGAAGAACATCTCGCGGTACTTGAGGTTTCCGAGGTTGATCCCGTCCTCGATCGACTCGAAAGCCGTCCGCGCGAAGTCTTCGCGGTCGATCAACGTCGACGAGACCATCGCGAAGATCTTCAGGAACTCGTAGATGGAGTCGTAGTCGTAGAGCTTGTCCGCTTCCTGCGTCGGCAGCTCGACCCCGTGCTTCTGCGCCAGCTCCGCGAACGTCTGCGGCCGCACTGTCCCCTCGAAATGGCAGTGAAGCTCGACCTTCGGCAGCTTGCGCAGATACTCGTCGTAGCTCAGTGACATCGAGTCCTCCTCCTCAGGCGGCAGGGTGCTAGCCCGTCGCGCTCCCGATCACGCCCTTGACAAGCCAGCTCATCGCGTAGAGCTGCTGAACGGTCATGGTCTTCCCCTTCGGGATGCGCAGCTTCCCGCGCTGGTCGTACAGCGGACCCGTGAACTCTGCTCCGCGGTGCGCAGCGAGCTGCTTCTCCTTCGCGGCGATCATCGCCTTCGTCTTCGCCGAAACTCCCGGGCCGTACGGCGCGAGCTTCGTGAACCCGTCGCCGATCGTCCCGTAGTAGAAGCCGGGCTTCCACGTGCCGTTCATCGCCGCCTTCACGCGGCGTAGGTAGTACGGCCCCCAGTCGGTGACCGACGCCGTGAGCCACGACTTGGGCGCGAACTTCGAAGCGTCGGAGTCGTAGCCGACCCAGGGGACGTGCACCGACTCGGCGTACTGCCCGGTCGACGGCGAGTCGACGTCCTGACCGAGGACGTCCGCGCCGGCTTGGTGCAGGCTCTGCGCCGCCCGCCGCTCCGCCGGCGGGTTGAACCACGAGTGCGTCCAGACGATCCGCACCGTCGCACCGGGATGCGCGAGCTGCGCCCCGAGCGCGAACGCGTTAGTATCCCGGATCACCTCGGGCGTCGGGAATGCCACGACATAGCCGAGCTTGCCGTTCTTCGACGCCGCACCCGCTGCGATTCCCGACAGGTAGATCGTGTCCTCGGATGCGCCGAAGTACTCGGACACGTTCTTTCCGACATAGGAGCCGGTGGCCTGCTCGAACTTCACCTGGGGATACTTCGCAGCCAGAGCCGGCGTCACGTAGCCGTACGAGGTCGCGAAGATCATCTTGTATCCCTGCGCCACCAGCCCCTGCACAGTCGACGCGAACTGCGCGCCGACCGCGATGTTCTCCTTGAAGGTCGTCTGCACGCGCGACCCCAGCGCCCTCTGTACGTACTGCCGGCCCTCGTCGTGCGCCTGCGACCAGCCGCCGTCGTTGTGCGGACCGACGTAGACCCACGCGACCTTGTACGGCGAGCCCGCGTCGGCCGCGCGTGACACCCGCCCCGCGACGAGCGCAGAGACGACACAGACTCCCACCGCGACGCTCGCGACAAATCTCCAGCGCATGCTCCAACCCCTCCCGGGCTCGACAGGACGACCTGCGCTCCAATCTAGAACACCCGGCTCCGCCGCTTCAACCGCAGCGGCGCGCTCGATACCCCTCATGGGACACCTTTCGAGCCCGCCGGAAGAGCTGACGAGCCTTCTTGACCTAATCAGAAACCAAGACGGCGGTGACGGCGAGACCGGAGCCGGGGTCCCGCGAGCCCAGCATCGATGCAACAAGCGCGAATCCCTGATTCGGACCATTGACGGCGAAGGTTGTCTTCAGGCATAACCGCAGGTAGACCTCAGGGATCGCAGGCAGTCCTCCGAGGGGACGCCCATGCCGACCTGCCTGCCTGCTCCCGATCATCGCTCCGTTTGGCCTTCCGGCTGATGCCTCGGGCGATTGGCGAGTGGTCGGACTGCTTTGGCAGCTGTGATCTAGCTCGATAGGGGGACCTCGCCATGGCCGACATGACCATCACGAACCAGACGAACAACCAGTACGTTCGGCCCGTACTCGCTGTCTGCCGGGATCGGCACGGGCCAGGTCACGATCGACACGACGACAAACGCGTCGTTGTACCTGACTGATGATGCCTTCGCGGACATCGTCAATTCGCTGTACGCGCTCGGCTACATCACGGTTGCGAACCCACCGACGCCATTTCCGCGTGTCACCGGCGTTCCGCAGATCCTCCACGGCGACGGAAGTCCGGAGGGCGTCGTTTTCGCAACCCAGGGCTCGGCGTTTATGCGACGCGACAACTCGGGCGCCAATAACGCCCTCTACGCAAAGACCACCGGCCCCTCACAAAACACCGGTTGGCAAGCCTTTTCCGCCGCCGCGGCACCGACGCCATCTACGACCCTGCCGGCCAATCCGAGTAACGGCCAACAGGCGATCCTCGTCGACTCCACCTCAGCACCGACCTACTTCGAGTACAGCACCGCCGCCGCCAAGTGGCTGTTCATCGGCGGCTCGCCGGCGACAGCCAAGGTCGACACGAGCGAGACAACCACTTCTGCCTCGTACACGGATCTCACAACTGTCGGTCCCTCAATCACCGTCCCAAGAGCCGGCACCTACGAGATCTCAGGAGGCTGCGGAATCATCGGCTCGAACGGTCAGGCTGTCACATACGCCTCACTCAAGGTCGGAGCAGCAGCCACCGCCGACGCGCAGATGATGTCCCAGATCGGCAGCTTCGGAGGCGGAGGCTCAACCGGAGGAACATCGCGCGTGTTCACCGTCACTGCTAACGCCAACGACGTACTAAAGATGCAATACAAGACAGCAGCTGGCACCGCGACCTTCGCCTATAGAACGCTCGCAGTGAGACCAGTCACCGTGACATAGGGGTCACCTGAGGTTCAAATGCCACTCCTTGCTCAAGACGTTTCCGTCGGAGCTGGAACCGCAACCGCCCATCCCGTCCAGCCGGCCCCAGCTGGTGCAGCCGGCCCGCCCCTAGTAGGTTCTGCCATTCCCCACGCGGTGCAGCCCGTCCCAGCGACGACGACGGCCGGTGCCGCCGGTCGCCTCCAACGGGAGAGAGCTTTTGCGCTCAAAGAAGCCGCCAAGATCAAGAAGCCAGAAGACTTCGCGATCGAGCTCCTGACCTACATGGGGCTCCCCGTCAGCAGAGCAAACGTCAAGGCACTTCTTGAATGGCAGTCGAGCGAAGGAGTATTTCCGGTTAATACCCCGCGTGAGTCCGGATACCACAATCCCCTTGCGACTGGGTTTCTCTACGAAGGCATCGGGCCAAAGACACCGCATTCGTCTCGTCCAAACTTGCAGGCTGCCCAATACCCGAATTGGAAAATCGGCATCGAGGCAACTGCGTTTTCCCTACGAGAGCACCAATACGCCAGGATCTACAATGTCTTGAGACGATCGGAAGGCGGAGCAGCCCTTGAAGCCGCTGTGCACGAAACACATTGGGGCACCGGCCCGTGGAGCACGCAGCCGTTGGCGCCGTACACATATCGCCCCTACGGCGAATCGCCTTTCTATTACAGGGGGCCGTGAGGGGCGCGCGGTGTCTTCCCGGGGTAGTCGTCAGCAGCGCGTGGCATGGGTCGCGGCCGCCTTCGTTGCCGGCTCCTTCTTGCTTTACGAACCCGGAATCCTTTCTGCTGCCCCAAGAATCAACTCTTTCTCTCCCGTCCTCCCTACCAAAGCGTGCAAGACGTTCGACGGGCCGGGTTCAACCTCTGTGGGCCACGCTGTCGTTGCGTTTCCGCCCAACCTGCCGAAGTTCGAGTCGGCCCCAGCAAGTTTGTCCTCTGATGAGGCGGCAGAACTTGCGTGGTACGAGGGCGACACGAGGTTGAACAACGGTTTCCTCCTTCTCGCACCTCGTGGGTGGCGCTGTTCCGCCGACCTAAATAATGATGGAAGCTGGACGTTTGCAGTCCGGTCTTCAACAGATCGAGCGCTCAACGTCACAGCTTTGGGTCGATGGAATAACCAAGCGATCTTGACCGCTTGCCCGGTCTTCCCGACGGCACGCGCAGCCGCGCGTCACATCACCTTGAACCGCAGCGTTTGTGCTCCACCGCGAGGCGCGCACGTGACACTCCAGAACGCTCATCGAGCGGTCGTACTTGAGCGTGCGAGCGGAAACGCTTACGTGAAGCGGAGCGTCGTGTTGTGGTATCCGAAGCTCCGGCGTGTCGCTCGAGAAGCTGCGGCACGTACGACGTGCGTTCTCCGACCCGCACAAAACGCAATCTGCTCGCCGATCTTGTCGGCCGCTTCCACTCGCCAGAGCAGGGTTCTGCGCTCGCTCACCTTTGGGTAGAACCGGCAGAGGCCACTGCAGACTCAGAATTCCCCTTCCGGTGGTTTTGAGGTAGTCACTTTCGGCTGTGACCGTAGAGACCGGACCCTCCCCGAGCTCATTCAGCCGACCGGCGTGCCTCACCATTGCTCCGGGTCGCCTGGACGGATCCTCGTCTTGGCGTGAATCGTTCGTGGAGCGTCGGATTCACGGGGAAAGGGCGGTGCCTCCTGCCACAGCCCCGTGCCAGCGAGAGAGACCCGCTGACATCCGTTTGAGTCCGTTGACAGTAGGCAGTCAGCGGACGAGTCGTCTATGCCTGAAAAGAGGGATCTGCGACCTGGTGAGGGAGCGTCCCGACTACCCGAGCTGTGGCCATAGCGCAACGGCGGCGGAGCCTACGGGGAAAACGAGAAGTTGCGGCGGTGACCTGTTCGAAAGAAGCGCAACAGGGGTCGCGTGTATACCCCTCATGGGACACCTTTCGAGCCCGCCGGAAGAGCTGACGCAACTTCTCGGTCTCACCGAGGTGGGTCGGGCACCCCGAGTTGGCGGCAGATCGCGCGCGCCGTCCCGAACGGGAGCTCGCGATGACGCGGAAGCGTAACCGGCCGCGCTGCAGCCGCACTTCGCCAGACGTCGTGCTTCGAGCCGTGCCGAATCCGGGTACAGCCGTGTTCCGTAAGGTGGCGCTCGAGGTCGCGAAGAGCGGTCACGCCTGAACTATCGGCTGACGGCCGGTCGAAGTACCCTGTGAGCATGGAACTCCACGTTCTCTTCGAGCCGGACGAAAACGGCTGGGTTCGCGCCACGGTCGAGGAGCTTCCCGGCGTGATCACGTGTGCCCCGACGAGAGAAGAGGCGCGTGCGCTCGTTCGAGACGCGATCCAGGAGTGGCTCACCGCGCTGACGACTGAGGAGCGCGCTGGCCTACCCGAGAACGCGACGCGGGAGACCTTGACCCTCAGCGTCGCTTAGACCACCCGCTCGGACCGGAATACCCCCAACGGGATTCGAACCCGTGCTGCCGGCGTGAAAGGCCGGAGTCCTAGGCCGCTAGACGATGGGGGCCCAGCGGGAGGGTACCCTCGCCGGGTGGCGGCTTCCCGCGCCAAGAAGCTGTGACGACGCCGGCCGGCGTGTCCCTGCTGCGCTGGCTGCGACGGCAGCTACGCGAGCCGTCGCCGCATCGCGAGCGGCTCGAGGCCGCCGTTGCGAACGACGATCCGGACGAGGCGCGGCGGGTGGTCGCGCAGGTGCCGTTCGCGGAGGCGCAGCGACGTCACGTCGAGCGCCTGCTCGACGAGTGGGAGCGCGGCAAACTGTCGTCGTGAGGGCAGCCCGGGGTCTCGTGTTGGTCGCGTTCGCCGCGGCCGCCCTCGCGTTCGCCGGTGCGGCGCCCGCGCTGCAGCCGATGCCGCTCGAGCGGCTCGCGCTCGCGAAGCTGAGGAACGCGCCCGCCGACGCGGCCACGAAGGCGACGGCGCGCGCGGAGATCGTGCGCGCTACGCACCTGATTCGTACGCTGCCGACGGGCCGGAGCTACCACATCTTCGTCGCGCTGCAGGAGGCCGCGACGTTTCCGGGCGCGCTGACGCAGCCGCGCGTGCTCGCCCTCTACGGCGCGCTGCGCGCGAACGACGACTACTTCGCGAAGCACTGGGCGCCGGCGGATCGAACGGACATCCTCGGTGCCGACGGCGTCGTCTACCGCTACTTCGCCGGATACTGCTTCAGGTTTCATCCGCTCGCGGAGTTCGGCGTGCTGAACGAGCTCGCGACGGCGGGCGACGTCGAGGGAACGCAGCAGCTCGCGGATGCCCTCGTCGCGCGCGGCGTCTACCAGCGGACCGGCGGGATCGGCTGGGAGTACGACTTCGCGTTCGGCGGCGGCCGCCCGCCGTGGCTGTCGGGGATGGCGCAGGCGGTCGCGGCGCAGGCGTTCGCGCGGGCGGCCGCGCTCGTCCCTGCGCGCGCGACGGCGTACATGCGAGAGGCAGCCGCCGCGTTTCGGGTGATCCCGCGACGGCTCCTGACGACCGTCGCTGCTGGCCCGTGGATCCGGCTGTATTCGTTCGCGAGCGTCCCGGTCCTGAACGCGCAGCTGCAGGCGACCATCTCGCTGCAGTCGTACGCGGCGGCGGCGTCCGATGCGCAGGCGTCGGCGCTTGCGAGCCGGATGCAGAACGCCGCCGCGGCCATGCTTCCGCGCTTCGACACCGGCTACTGGTCCTACTACTCGCTTGCCGACGACCCGTCGCCGCCCGATTACCACCACTACGTCGTGCAGCTGCTGACGAAGCTCGCCGCGAGCGACCCGCGGTTCGCCGACGCCGCTGTACGTTTCGCGGCGTACGAGCGTCAGCCGCCGGCATTCCAGCTTGCGAACGCCGGAGTCGGCCAGGTTCGGTTCTGGCTTTCGAAGCCGGCGACGATCACAGCGGTCACTCCGGCGGGCCCGTCGAAGCGCCTCGCGCTGCTCGACGGATGGCACACGCTGACGTGGCAGCCGCGCCGGCCCGGCGTCTATCCGGTGCACATCACGGCGATCGACTGGAACGGGAACCGCACGCAGCTCGACACGCTGCCGATCATCCGCGTGGGCGGAGGCTCGTTCGCCCGCGTCACCCCGACCCCGAGCAACACGGCCGCGGCAGCGCCGTTCGTCGTCGCCCAGCGGAGCGCGCTCGTCTGGCCCGACGGCGCGACGACGCCCGATCCCGCCACCGTCGGGGCGCTCGCGGCAACACCGGCGCCGGTGCTGGTCGAGCTCGACGCCGCGACGCCTCCGACTCCTGCGTTCGTCCAGTACGCCGTCGCGCTCGCGCAGCAGGTGCCTTCGCTGCACTACCTCGTGGTGGGACCGCCGCCCAGCGCGACGACCGCAGCGCAGTACGTGTCGACGGTGGCCGCGGTGCGTGACGCCGTCCATGCCGTCGTCCCGAACGTCGCAGTCGGGATGGTGATCGACGGTGCGGCGGCGCCAAAGGCGACGGCGGCAGCGCTGGCGAAGGCAGGCGCCGCCGCCGACGTCGTCACCTTCAGGGCAGCGCCGACGACCGCCGCAGACGCGTGGACGCAGCCGAGCGCCCCCGCGCTCGCCGCGGCGTTCGCGGGGACGCTCCCGCCGCTTCTTCTCGACGAGCCCCAGGCTCAGGCGGTGACGGCGGCGGCGTGCTCGCCCGACGTAGCGGGTGTCGCGCTCGATCCGGTCGCGACCGACTCGGCGACGACCGCGGCCGTGACGAACGTCGTCCGCGGGACCGTCGTGTGCCCCGGCCTCTCCTCGACGCCGAGCTTCAGCGCACTACAGTTCCCGGCGAGCGTGACGTCGGGCACGCCGGTGTCGTTCCAGCTCGGCTGCGTGCGCGACTGCCTCTTCGTCGCGACGCTCGTCGGCGCGGACGGCCATCCGGTGGTCGCCTACCGCGGCGCGCTCAGCGGGGGCGCGCCGCCCACGACGGTCGTCCTGCCGCGGACGAAGCTCGGGCAGACCGCCTACACGCTCGACGTCCGGGCCGTCGGCCGCGTGAATCCGGGCACGCTCGTCGAGGCGGCTAGCCCTCGCCTTCCGCGCGTCGGTTAGCCCTTCCGGCGCACCGTCTTGATGCCCCACGCGGCGCCCGACTCGAAGAGCTCGTCGGGATCGACCTCCCCCACCCAGCCGATGAAGTGCTGGTCGGGGTCGTCGTCGGTGGAGCCGTAGACGGCGAGGCGGCCGTGGTCGAGCGGCGCGTCCGGGTCGTCGCCGCGTTCGAGCGCGGCCTGGCGCTCTTCGACCGCGCTTCCTTCCGCGTACCCTTTCCCCATACGCGGAGCCTACTCCTCCGGGGCCGGTAGCTCAGTTGGTAGAGCAGGGGACTTTTAATCCCAAGGTCGCAGGTTCGATCCCTGCCCGGCCCACTGCCTGCAGTGTCCGCTCGAGCAGCGGCTCGAAGACGCACCGCAGCGACACGGCCGGCAGCCGAGCGAGCGTCCACACCGCGTCCATCCGCTTTTCGGATGCCGTTCGAGAGGCGAGCCGCTGGCACGCGCCTACCGCGTCTGCGCTGACTGCCCGTTCGCGTCGACGCGCCGCGCTGAGCCTGGAGCTGGCCCAGAGGTCGTGACCGCGGCCCCTCGGCCATACTCCCGCGGGAGCCGAGATGAGTCACCGCGTCGCAGTCATCGCCGGAGACGGCGTCGGCCCGGAGGTGATCGCCGAGGCGCGAAAGGTGGTGGACGCGCTCCGCGTCGGTGTCGAGTGGGACGACCTGCCGTGGGGGAGCGACTACTTCCACGAGCACAGCAGGATGATGCCGGCGGACGCACTGGAGGTCGCCGCCGGGTACGACGCGATCCTGCTCGGTGCCGTCGGGCACCCGTCGGTGCCCGACCACGTGACCCTGTGGGGGCTCCTGCTGCCGCTGCGCCAGCGGCTCGACCTGTACGCGAACCTCCGCCCCGCGCGGCTCCTGGCGGGCGTTCCGTCGCGGCTCGCAGCAAACCCGCAGGTCGACATGCTGTTCGTGCGCGAGAACACGGAGGGCGAGTACTCGGGCGTCGGCGGCCGCGCGCACGAGGGGCTCGACCTCGAGGTGGGGATCGAGACGAGCGTGTTCACCCGCCGCGGGGTGCGCCGCGTCGTCGAGCGCGCCTTCCGTCTCGCGGAGTCGCGCCGCGGCGTGCTCACGAGCGCGACGAAGTCGAACGCGTCGCGCTACGGCTACGTGCTCTGGGACGAGGTGGTCGAGGAGGTGCACGCGGAGCATCCCGACGTCACCGTCGAGCGCGTCCTGGTGGACGCGCTGGCCGCGCGGATGATCACGAACCCGTCCAGCCTCGACGTCGTCGTCGCCTCCAACCTGTTCGGCGACATCCTCACCGACCTCGCGGCGGCGCTGCAGGGCGGCATGGGAATGGCGGCGAGCGCGAGCCTCGGCGACGGCCGCATCGCGATCTTCGAGCCGGTGCACGGGTCCGCGCCCGACATCGCGGGGCGCGGGATCGCGAATCCGCTCGGCGCGATCTGGAGCGCGTCGCTGATGCTCGAGCACCTCGGTGAGGCGGAGGCGGCGCGGCGTGTCCTCGCCGCCGTCGAGGCGACGTGCCGCGACGGGATCCTGACCCGCGACCTCGGAGGGGACGCCTCGACGTCCGAGGCCGGAGACGCGGTCGCCGCGCGCCTCTGACCGCCACGCCTCAGCGGGCCCAGTCGAGCGGCTCGGGCGGCGGGAACGAGGACTGCACGGCGACGGCGCCGCCGCGTCGCGCCGATTCGACCACGGCGTCGAGGATCTCGACCACGTGCGCGGCCTGCTCGCCGCTCGCCCGCGGACGGCGGCCGTCGCGCACCGCGTCGGCGAGGTCGACGAGCGGTCGGCTCCAGTCGATGCCGCGGTAGGGCGGACGCACGAGCTCGCGCTCGCGGTAGTCGTCGGCGCCGGTGGCGCTGTGCAGCAGCCGCGAGTCGGCTTCGCCCCACGTGGGCAGGTAGAGCATCCCGCCGTCGCCGTGCAGCTCGAGCCCCCGCTGGTAACCCGCGCCGACGTAGAACGACGCCGTCACGCGTGCGACGACGCCTGCCTCGAGCTCGAGCACGGCGACGACGAAGTCCGGCGTCTCGATCGTGAATGCGGCGCCGGACGCCTCGACCCGGTGCGGCACGAGCGTCGCCGCGTAGGCGGTCACCGACCGCGCGGGGCCGAACAGCGCGGTCAGGATCGTGATCGGATACACGCCCACGTCGGCCATCGCGCCCACGGCGTGCAGGGTCGTCGGGGACGGATGCCAGGTCTCGACGCGGCCCCAGTTCGCCTCGCCGTACGCGACCCGGACCCTGCCGATCTCGCCGGCGCGGACGAGCTTCCACATGGTTTGCTGCGCCTCTCCGAGGAGCGTCGGCGGCGACGCGCCGAGAGCGAGGCCGCGCGCGGCGGCGAGCTCGACGAGGGCGCGCGCGGAGGCGTACCGCAGAGCGAGCGGCTTCTCGGAGTGCACGTGCTTGCCGGCCTCGAGCGCCGCGCGCGTGACGTCCGCGTGCGCCACCGCGGCCGTCAGGTTCACGACCGTCTCGACGCGTTCGTCGGCGAGCAACTCGTCCAGCGTCTCGTGGGCGACGCCTCCGAACCCCGCGACGAGCCCGCGGGCCCGTTCCGGCTGCAGATCCGTCGCCGCGACGAGCTCGAGGCCGTCGGCGGCCGCGATCGCGCGGGCGTAGCGGGCGGCGATGTCGCCGCAGCCGACGATGCCGAGTCTCACCCGAGCCAGGCCTCGAGCTGCTCGCGCATCGCACGGATCTCCTCGCTCGGATCGTGATCCTCCGGCTCGTGCTCGACGGTGAACGCACCCGTGTAGCCGACCCTCTGTAGCGCCCGCACGCACGCCTTCACGTCGACGACGCCTTCGCCCCACGCGCAGGTCTCGTGCGGCTCGCCCTCGCGCAGCACGTCCTTCAGGTGCACGTGGAACACGAGGCCGCCGAGCTCCTCGATCGCCCGCGCGGGGTCGTACCCCTGCGTCGCGAACCAGCCGGTGTCGACGCAGACGCCGGCGTGCGGGCGCCCCCCGACGCGCTCCAGCATCGCCTCGGGCGTCGGCTCGGGATGGTTCTCGAGGGCGACGCGCAGCCCGCGCTGCTCGAGCAGCGCCGGCAGCCGCTCGTCCTCGGCGGGCACGAAGCCCGAGAGCACCGAGGTCCCGAGACGCTGCGCGATCCGGCACGCACGCTCGAGGTGCGCCGGCGCGACAAACACCTCGTAGGCGGCCACCGTCAGGCCGCGTTCGTCGAGCGCCGCCGCCGCGAGGTCGACGTGCGCATCCGTCGCCCACTCGGGGTTGAGGTGCGCCCCCCACACGTCGACGGCCTGGAACCCGAGCGCCGCCACATCGTCCAGGAGCGCGCCGATCCGCTCCGCGTAGGTGGCGAGCGGAGCGAACGCCTCGTTCGTCGAGCGGTCGCCGTGTCCCAGCCGTCCATGCGCCACCCGACCTCGCGGGCGACGTAGTTGGCGCTCATGAACGAGATCCGTGCGCTCACACGTGCAGCACCTGGCCCGCGTCGCGCAGCGCGAGCTGCAGCGCGCCGACGTCCACGTCCTGCACCGCGAGCCCGCTTCTCGCCGCCTCGGCGGCGGCACGGCCGGCGGCGTCGCCCAGCAGCATCAGCGTGGGCTCCACCCGTACCGATCCGAACGCGACGTGCGACGCGGACAGGCAGACGGGCATGAGCAGGTTCGACGCCTGCTCGCGGCGCGGCGTCAGCGCACGGTAGGGAATCCCGTACGGCGGCACCGCCACCGAGAGGTAGCCCTCGTTGAACACGGCGTCGACGCGGTCGAACTCCGGCAGCGCCCGCCACGTGCGCTCGACCTCGCGGAGGTCGACGTTGTACGAGCCGAGCGCCACGGTGTCCGGTGGCAACGCGCCTGCCAGCACGTCGCGCTCGCACAGGACCGTCTCGCCGACCATCCTCCGCCCGTCGCGCACGTAGAGCTGGTGCGGCCATCCGCCGTTGTCGACGAACTCGTCGGCGCAGAGGCCCCAGCGGCCGACCTCCAACCGGATCCGGGCGGGCACGCCGGGATCGTGCGCGAGGAAGTAGAGCAGCGACTGCGTGTAGCGCAGGTGGTGCTCACGGACCCGCTGCCGCGCCGCGTCGTCGCCGTCCGGATAGTCCCGGTTCGAGCCGTCGAGGACGTTGAGCGAGAAGGGGCCGATCGAGTTCACGTCGCAATTGCCGTTCGGGAGGAGATCGTGCACGAGCCCGAGCACGTCGGCCGCCTCGAGCGGCGCCGCCGCGAGCAGCCGCCGAAGCAGCTCGAGCTCGTCCGGGTCGTATCCCGGCGGTTCCTCGAACGGGATCCGGTTCGGCTCGCGGTCGGTCAGGCAAACGCGGTAGCCGTAGGCCTGCAGCCCGCCGTCGCCCTCGCCGATCTCGTCGCGCGGCCAGCCCCACTCGTCGAGCTCCGGAGCGCGGATGTGCGGGAGCAGCGCGCCCTGCTCGTCGAACGGCGACAGGAGCACGGGGAAGTTGTGCTTGCCGGGGCGCGTCGCCGGCTGCCGCCCCGCCCAGCGCTCGCCGTGCAGCGACCGCGGCTCCCGCCCGATGCGGTACGACACGCCGAACCGCGGCAGGAGGTCGCCCTCGTAGCTCGCGTCGACGAAGACGGCCGCATCCGGCAGATCGGTCGACCCGAGGCGCACGTCGACGCCCTGTAGCAGCCCGCAGAGGATCGCCTCGGCGACGTGCGGCTCGGGGCCGGGGATCGACCACGTAGGAACGTCGTAGTGCGCGGCGACGAGCTCGTAGAAACGGGCCGCGAAGCCGCCGAGGACGCGGATGTCGCCGACGCCGCTCCACGAGAGCCCGCCGGACACCATCCCGCCGAGATGCCGCCCGGGCTCGACGAGCACGACGTCGGCCCCTGTCGAGCAGGCGCCGACCGCGGCCGCGACACCCGCTGCGGTTGCGCCGAAGACGCAGACGTCACACATAACCCTCGAGCAGCGCACGGCCGCTCGCCGCGTCCACGCCGAGCGCGAGCGCATCGATCAACGCGTCGACGTCGCGCGGCCGGCGGGGCTCGGCGGGTCCGCCGCGGGCGGCGAGGGGAAGCAGCGCGTCGCGCACCTCGGCCCCGTAGAGCCGCAGCGCGCGCTCGAACGACCCGACCGGGTCGTACGCGTGCGGGTCGCGAAGATAGTCGGCGACCGTCGCCAGCGCGAGCTTCGACGGGACCGCCTGCACCATTCCGTTCGCCACGAGCCCGAGCGCCGGCCCGTCCCACAGCCGCGGGTCCCGGCCCCGCAGCGGGCCGAGGAAGAGCAGCTCGGGAGTGAAGTCGTTGACCGGGTAGTTGTCCCAGACGAGCAGGCTGCGGCCGCCGAAGCGCGCGGCCGCGGCGTCGAGCTCCTCCCGCGCGATCGCGAACGAGACCACCTCGGGCCCCGTCCAGTACACGGCGATCGCCGGGTCGAGGTGCTCACGGAGCTCGCGCCGGTACGTCGTGTCCTCCGTGCCTGCATAGCCGACGGGGCAGACGACCAGGACGTCCTGCGGCAGCGCCTCCCGGAAGCGGTTCGACACCTCCGCCTGACCGCGCGCGTCGCGGCTCTCGATGTCGTCCCACAGGAGCTGCAGCCGCCGCACGCCGGCGGAACGCAGCTGCTCGGCCTTGGCGAGGAGCTGCGCGAGGTCGCGCTCGGAGTCGTACTGGATCGAGAGGCCGGGCGCGATCGCGCAGGTGAGCTCGATGCCCGCGCGCCCTGCCGCGGCAGCCAGCTCCGCGAGCCGCGCGAGCTCGTCTGCCGGATACGGGTCGCGCCAGCGCTCACGGTGGTACGGGTCGTCCTTGGGGGCGTGCACCCAGGTGTCGAAGCCTTCCTCGCCGCAGAACGCGATCAGGTCGAGGCGCTCGGCGTGCGTCCACGGGCGGCCGTAGAACCCTTCGATGACGCCGCGGATCATGCGGCCTTCCTCCGCCACGGCGTTGCGTGCGCGGCGACGATCGCGCCGAGCTCGCGCAGGCGCGGGACCGAGCGTTCGCGGAGGATCCGCGTCGGGTCGCCCTCGGCGAGCGCCGCAGTCCACACCGCGCGCCCCGCGAGGATGCCCGAGGCGCCTCCCCGGCACGCGGCCTCGACCGCCGCCGGAAAGCGCTCCGGCTCCACGCCCTGCGAGAGGACGACCCACGGGCACGGCAGGACGGCGTCGATGCCGCGCGACCAGGCGGCGATCTCCGCCGCGTCGCCGCGGCCGTGGGTCGGCACCTCGCACTTGTAGAGGTCGCAGCCGACCGCGCCGAGCTCCGCGGCCGCCTCGAGGATCGCCGCCTCGCGGTCGAAGCCCTCCGGCCCGCGGACGACGGGCTCGAGCACCGAGAGGAGACCGTGAGCCCTCGCGAGCGCGACAAATCGCTTCGCCGTCTCGACGCGCCGCGGCCGCGCGGCATCGTCGCGCCAGATCACGAGCAGCTTCAGGGCGGCGACGCCGTCGGCGGCCGCCCCCGCCGCGTCGACCTCGTCGTCGAGATCGGTGTCCTCGACGGCGCCTCCCGGCGGCTGGACGAGCGCGTCGGCGGCGAGGATCAACCCGCACGTGTCGGGCAGGACCGCCTCCCGGACGAGCGCGTCGTAGGCATAGCCCCGGTCGATGAGAAACCCCGAGGCGTACGGGCCGAGCTCTCGTGCGACTGCGAGCTTGAAGTGCGTGAGCCGGGACGCGTCGACGTCAGCGTGATGCTGCGCGAGCATCGTCCGCAGCGACTCGCGTTGGTCCATCGCCACCATCAGGAACGTGCCGTCCTCCCGGGCGAGCGCGTCGAGCGTGAGGCGGACCTCAGCCGCCACCGAGCTCGCTCCGCAGGCGCAGCTTGGCGGCATCGGTCGCGCCCACGGCGTCGAGCGCTGCGAGGGCGGCGCCGAGGACGGGCGGCACGTCGAGGAGCACGGGCGTGGCGCCGGCGGGCAGGCGCTCGAGCACGCGCCGCAGGAAGTCGTCGTGCGCCCGTCGGAGCATGCCGCCGCCGAGGACGACGTCCGCCTCCGAGATGCCGAGGTCGCGGAACGCGCGATCCGCCCACAGGCCGATCTCGCCCGCGAGCCGGTCGACGAGCGCGCCCGCGGCCGCGTCGCCGTCCGCGGCCGCGGCCACGACGAGCGGGGCCAGCTCGCCGAGCCGCTGCTGCGGAAGCCGCCGGTAGTGCACGTCGACGCCCACGGCCTCCACCGACGGCGCGCCGAAATGGCGGCGCGCGATCTCCGCCAGCACGCTCGGGGCTCCGCGGCCGTCCTCGGCGCGCGCCGCGACGAACAGCGCCTCGCGCCCCAGCATCTCGGCCCCGCCCCAGTCGCCCGTCTCCCAACCGAGCGCCGGATAGCGCACCACGCGACCGCCGGCGGCGCGCCCGACGCAGTTGATGCCGGCGCCGCAGATCACGGCGACGGCGTCCGGGCGCTCGGTGCCCGCCCGCAGCAGCGCGACGGTGTCGTTGTCGACGTCGAGCCGCCGGGCGACGCCAGCGGCCTCGAGCGCGGCCTGGAGCCCGGCGACGTCGTCCGGCACGTCGGCGCCGCAGAGGTAGAAGATGCCGTGGTCGACCGGCGTCTCGAGCCGAGCGTCCGCCACAAGCCGCGCCACGAGCTCGGCGACCGCGGCCGCGCCCACCGCATGCGAGTTGCACCCGGGCCCGCGCGCGCGGGCGATCACGGAGCCGTCCACGGTGGCGGCGACGAGCTCGGTCTTCGTGTTGCCGCTGTCGACGCCGACGACGACGCGCCGCTCGTTCACGCCCAGGGGAGGTACCGCCTGTTCGCGTCGAGCAGCAGATCCGTCAGGCGCTCCGCCTGCCGCGTCTGCCCCACGAGCGGGTGCGCGAGCAGCGCACGGAACACTCGCTCGCGCCCGCCGTGCAGGGCCGCTTCCAGCGCGAGCTCCTCGTAGGCGGACACGTGCGCGACGAGCCCGCGGAACTCCGGTGCGAGCCGCGGCATCGGGAGCGGCGTCACGGACTCGGTCGAGACGCGCGCGGGCACCTCGACCACGGCCTCGTCGGGCAGGAACTCCAGCGTGCCGCGGTTGCGCACATTCACGACGTGGCGGTGGTCGTCGCTCGTGCCGAGCAGGCTCCCGAGCAGCTCGACCGCGGCCTCCGAGTAGAAGGCACCGCCGCGGCGACCGAGCAGCTCCGGCTTCTCCGCGACCGTCTCGTCCTCGTACAGGCGCAGCAGCTCCGACTCGATGGCCTGGACCTCCTCGGCCCGCGACTCGTGCGTGCGCGCGTGCTCGACGAGCTCGTCGTGCTCCCAGAAGTAGTGCAGGTAGTACGAGGGCACGACGCCCAGGCGGCGCACCAGGGCTGCCGGCAGGCCCGCGGCCGGAGCGACGCGGTCGACGTGGTCGTGCGTCAGCTCGTGCAGGACGTCGCGACTGCCGACGCGAACGCCGAGCTCCCACGTCAGGTGGTTGAGCCCGACGTGGTCGAGCTCGACGAGCTCCGGCTCGACGTCGAGCACGCGCGCGAAGTGCCGCTGGAAGACCAGCGCCGCGCTGCATAGGCCGACGGCTCGATGGCCGGCGTCGAGGAGCGCCTTCGTCACGATGCCCACGGGGTTCGTGAAGTCGACGATCCACGCGTGCGGCTCGATCGCGCGCACGCGGTCGGCGATGTCGAGCACGACGGGCACCGTCCGCAGCGCCTTCGCGAGCCCGCCGAAGCCGGTCGTCTCCTGCCCTATGCAGCCGCAGCGGAGCGGCAGCGTCTCGTCGACGACGCGGGCTGCCTGGCCGCCGACGCGGAGCTGCACCAGCACGGCCGCGGCGCCCTCGACGCCTTCCTCGAGCCGCGGCGTCGCGAGCACCGCCGCGGGGTGGCCGGCGCGGTCGAGCATGCGCCGCGTCATCCCGGCGAGGATCCGGAGGCGGTCGTGATCGGTGTCGACCAGCGCGAGCTCCTCGACCGGCAGGACCCCGCGCAGCCGGACGAGGCCGTCGACGAGCTCCGGCGTGTACGTCGACCCGGCGCCGACGACGGCGAGCTTCACGCGTCCTCCAGGCCGTTCGCCGCGGCGACGCGCGCGTAGTAGCGGCCGCTGTCCTTGACCGTCCGCTCCTGGGTCGCGTAGTCGACGTGCACGAGGCCGAACCGCTGGCCGTACCCGAACGCCCATTCGAAGTTGTCGAGGAAGGACCAGTGGCAGTACCCGATCACCGGCACCCCGAGCGCGATCGCGTCGTGGAGCGCGGCGAGGTGGTCGCGCACGAACTTCACGCGCCGCCGGTCGTGACGCGGCTCGTCGAACGCGGCGCCGTTCTCGGTGACCATGAGCGGAACGCCGCCGTAGTCGTCGCGCAGGCGCACGAGCAGGTCGGTGAGCGCGCGCGGGACGATCGGCGTGCCCGCAGCGGTGCTCGGGACGCCGGCCGTGAACCCGCCGGTCGTGCGCATCCGGTCCGGGACGACGACGCGCCACGGCCAGGGGCGGTCGCCCGGCTGCGCCTCGACGACGCGCGGCGCGTAGTAGTTGACGCCCAGGTAGTCGCCGGGCTGCGCGATCGCCTCCAGGTCGCCGTCGCGCACGAACTCGAGCGGGCCGACGAGCCGCTCGTAGCGCTCCCGCTGGTCGTCGGGGTACGAGCCGCGGAAGAGCGGGTCGAGGAACCAGCGGTTGACGTATCCGTCGGACGCCCACGCCGCCTCGCGGTCGGCCTCCAGGTCGCCTGCCGGGTAGTGCGGCATGAGGTTCGGCGCGAGCCCGATCCGGCCGCCGGCGCGCGCGCCTCGGAAGGCTTCGACCGCCCGCCCGTGCGCGAGCAGCAGGTGGTGGAAGACGGTCACCTCGCCGAGCAGGTCGCCTTCCCGGCCCGGCGCGTGCAGGCCGAGGAGGTAGCCGAGGAGGCCCACGATCCACGGCTCGTTGATCGTCAGCCAGAACGGGACGCGATCGCCGAAGGCGTCGAAGCACGCGGCGGCGTAGCCCGCGAACCGCTCGGCGGTGTCGCGCGAGCGCCAGCCGCCGCAGTCCTCGAGCGCCTGCGGCAGGTCCCAGTGGTACAGCGTGACCACCGGCTCGATGCCGCGCGCGAGCAGCCCGTCGATCAGCCGGTCGTAGTGGTCGAAGCCGCGCGGCTCCCGCACGTCGCCGCCGTCCGGAAAGAGCCGCGGCCACGCGAGCGAGAACCGGTAGGCGTTGACGCCGAGCGCGGCGAGCAGGTCGAGGTCGCTCTCCCAGCGGCGGTAGGAGTCGCACGCGACGTCTCCGGTGTCGCCGCCCGCGATCTTGCCGGGCGTGTGGCTGAACGTGTCCCAGATCGACGGGCCGCGGCCGTCGGCGTCGACGGCACCCTCGACCTGATAGGCGGACGTCGCGACGCCCCACCGGAACCCGTCGGGGAACGTCCTCACGCGACGCCCTCCTCGAGCGCGTGCTCGCACGCGAGCAGGAGGATCCCGACGCTCCACGCGTGCGAGAGCGTGAGCAGCATGCCCTTCGCCTGGAAGCAGTCGGTCTGGTAGTAGCGCTCGCTCGCCATCCCGCGGTAGGCGTCGAAGTCGCCGTCGGCGCGCGCGATGAACTGCCGGAAGCAGGCGAGGTTCTCGAGCGCGGTTCGCCTGTACCAGTCGTCGCCGGTCTCGTCGGCGAGGCGGAGCATCTCCGGCAGGCAGACCAGCCCGAAGGAGTGCAGGTGCTGGTTCGCGGGCGACGCCTGGTCGGCGCCGCGCGTCTTGAAGCCGTAGCGGCCGAGCAGCGTCGTCTCGGGGAACTCGACGTCGTACGTGTAGCGGAACGTCAGCATCCAGTCCGCCGCCCGGCGCGCCGCCTCCCAGTCCTCCAGCGCGGCGAACGCCATCACGGCCGCGTAGCCGTCCTCGGAGGTCGGGCAGAGGTCGACGTCCTCCGGCGCGCCGCAGAACACGTCGCGCTCGCGGTAGTAGGCGCCGGCGCGGCGGGCCGCCGGAAGCTCGCCCGCGGCGACGAGCGCCGGGACCCACGAGATGCCAGCGGTCCCGTCCCAGGACACGGCCTCGCCCGTCTGCGCGTGGAGGGCCGACGGCAGGGCGCCGTCCTCGCGCTGCGCCCGGACGGCGACGGCGACGTTCGAGAGCGCGGCGCCGCGCCAGCGGCCGCCGGCGCGCAACATGAAGAGCGCCGCGTCGGCGAGCGTGCGCGCGTGCAGCCGGTCGCGATCGGGGTGCCAGCCCGCCGTCCAGCCGTCCGACGCCGTCCACTGCGCCCAGAAGGTGCCGGCCGGTGTGAGGTTGGCGGCGATGTGGTCGAGCACTGCCTCGGCGGCGGCGACGTACGCGACGTTGCCGACGCGACGGCCGTGGCGGAGCAGCGCGTAGGCGTACGGCGCGCCGCTGACCCACGCGACGTGCATGTGGTCGCGGTCGCCGAGGCTGCCGAACGCGTCGCGGTCGAACGCCGCGGTCTCGATCAGGCGCGGCGGCGCCGGACGGTAGTGCCACCGGTACAGGCCCCAGGCGGCGAGGTCGGCGGCCTCGGCGGCGGAGACCCAGCTCGGATCGACGAACGGCCCCTCGGGACGCAGCGCGGCGCGGTCGCAGACGCGCACGTCGAGGTCGACGCGCTCCCCCGGCTGCCAGCGGTACGTCTGCACGTCGGGCGCGGCCGGCGTCGCGGTGCCGTCGTAGCGGACCGGCTCCTCGCGGTAGGGAAAGTCGAGCCAGACGACGGGCCGGCCGCCGCGCCACGCGAAGCCGACGCCGGACTGGCCGAGCGGCGAGCGCTCGGTCGTCGCGAGCCCGCGCTCGCCGCAGAAGACCGCCGGGGTCGCGCAGCGGTCGGCCCGGAACGACCACCAGTCGGACTCCATTCGCGCCGCGTCGCTTCCGTCCGCCGTGAACCGCGGGTAGATGCGCGTGCACGACGCGGTGCGGTTCTCGCCGTAGAAGACGCCGGGGACGAGCCAGTCGGGGCGGCCGTCCGCGGGCAGCTCCAGCTCGAAGCGGATGCCGGCGTCGACGGGCTCGCGGCCCGTCCAGGTGGCGGCGGCGCCGTCGAAGGAGAAGCCCTCGACCTCCGCGCCCGCCCGGTCAAGCGCTCGAAACATTCCAGCCCTCGAACGGCCCGTCGAGCTCGACGCAGCGCTCCTCGCCCGGCAGCAGGTCGATCACGTCGCCGAGCACGATGCCGACGGCCGCGACGGCGCCCTCGTTGCGCAGCACGCCGTCGTCGCAGGTCACCGTCGCGCGCGGCAGGTCGAGCAGCGGCGCCAGGTCGCTCGTCTTCGTCATCACGTACCGGTTCGCGCCGTGCAGGTCGACGAGGAAGACGTCGGTGGGAATCTCGGCGAGCGGCGCAGCGAGCTCTCCGTCGCCCTCGACGACGGTGCGGCCGTGCAGGTCGACGATGCGCCCGCGGCCCACGACGCGCACCTCGCCCTCGCCGCCCCACGCGCACGTCGCGAACCGCGCCGAGGGCGCTCCGAGGTAGGCGCGCTTCACGCCGTAGTACGCGGGCTTCGGCTCTCCCTGCCAGTCGACGACCGACGTGCACCAGGCGTTGGGGTACGACTCGTTGAGCTGCCACGGGATCACGCCGATCGCGCGCCGGAGCCGGGACTCGACCGCGTAGCGCAGCCCCTCGTACTGCAGCCACTGGCTCGCGCGCCGCAGCGTCTCGAGGTCGCCGAGGCGGTTCCCGAAGCACTCCTGCACGAACGGCGCGTTGTTCCACCACGCGCCGAGGTGCTCGTAGACGGGATTGGTGCGGTCGGCGGGCCACCGGTGCGCCTCTGAGATCAGCGCCTCGTGCGCTGTCCGGTTCGTCATCCCTTCCACGCCGAGCTCGCCGTGCAGGCGCGCGGGGGTCTCCTCGTCGTACAGCGCGTAGTGGGCGCGCAGCCCCTGGTGCTCCCACGGCCCGTGCACATCGGCGACGCCGAGCGGCGACGTCGCCCGCCACGACCGCTCCGGGTCGAGCTCCTGCACGACGCGGCGCAGGGCAGCGACGGCGGGCGTGGAGTCGTCGGCGTCGAGCTCGTTGCCGCCGCACCACACGGCGAGCGACGGATGCCGGCGCAGGCGCTCGACGACCCCCTGTGCGTCCTCGACGAGCCGCGTGAGGAACGCGGGATCGTCGGACGGGACGCTCTCGAGGCCCGAGCTCGACTGGCTGAACTCCTGCCAGACGGAGAGCTCGAGCTCGTCGCACAGCTCGTAGAACTCCTCGGTCTCCAGGAGGCCCCCGCCCCAGACGCGGACCAGGTTCGCCCCGGATTCCGACGCGAGCGTGAGCAGACGCCGGAGCCTCCGCGGGTGCGGCACGCCGTAGAGCGCGTCGACGGGGACCCAGTTCCATCCCTTCACGACCTGCCGCTCGTCCTCGACGACGAGCCGGTCGTCGTCGCCGAGGCGGGCGCGCGGCGCCACCGCGGGCGCCGCCGGCGGCGCGTCGCCGCGAGGGCGCAGCTCGACGGGCCGCCAGATGCCCTGGTGCACGAGCCGCGGGCAGAAGTCCCAGCCGTAGCTCATCCGCGGCTTGTGCACCCGCACCCTGCTCGTGCGTCCGACCTGCGGCTCGCTCGGCGGCGCGGGCGCGACGACGACCGCGAGCATGTGGTCGCCCGGCTCCACCTCGACCTCGAAGGGCGTGAAGAGCCCCGTGTGCTGCGCGACGGCCTCGCCGTCGAGGAACACCGCCGCCTCGTAGTCGACACCCTGGAAGCGGATCGTCGACGGCTCCCCGATGTGCAGCCGCGTGCGGTAGACCCACGACCGTTCCGGGACCCATTCCGCGGCGAGGCTGTTGCGCTCGACGTAGACGTCGGGCAGCTCGCCCGCCTCCATCAGGTCCGCGATGACGCTGCCGGGCACGCGTGCCGGGACCCACCCGGGCGCGTCCCACGGCTTCGCGAGGTGCCACTGCCACTCGTCGCCGAGGCAGCCGCGAATCTGCCAGGGCCCGGTCAGCTCCACTCGAGCAGACTCACCTCGCGGATCCCCTCGCCGAGGTGGAACGTCTTGATCTCGTGCGGCCCGAACTCCGCCTCGACTGTGCGGCCGAGGACGTCGAACCGTGCCGTCGCCGACTCGCCGGCGGTCTCGTACGCGCGCACGACGAGCCCCTCGCCATCCTCGGCTTCCTTCAGCACCGTCAGCACGACCGCGCCGCCCACATCGTCGGCGTGCGCGGCGCGAGGAGGCAGGTCGCCGGGATGACGCGACTCGAGCAGCGCGAAGGGCGGCATGTTGAGCTCGGCGGCGAGCCGGACGACGCCGGCGGCGACCGGGTCGCCGGCGTGCGGGACGAGGCGGATCGTGAACTGCTGCCGTCCCTGGTCCATGTACTCGAAGTCGCCGCCGGGCTCGAGCTCGCGCGGCTCGTGCCACGCCCAGACCGGGCTCCGCACCGCCGAGACGCCGATGTCGCCGCGACGGACGTCGAACCCGTGCTTCGCGTCGTTGAGCACCGCGAGGCCGCCCGTCTCGTCCGAGACGTCGACCCACCGCTGTCCCGGCTCCTCGTCGCCGGTCGCCGGGCGGACGACGCTGCCGTACGGCACCTCGAACGCCGCACGGTCCGCGGCGACCGTCGTCGGGTAGCGGAGCTTCAGGAGCTCGAGCCGCTCGTGCCAGTCGAGGGTCACTCGGACGTCGACGTGGCGCGCGTCGGCTCCGAGCACGTAGTCCTCGCGCAGCGTCGAGGAGCCGTAGCTGCTCACGACGCGGACGATGGTGCGCACGGGGCCGCTCTCGAGCACGCGCACCGAGCTCGCCTCGAACTCGCCGATCTCGTCGTCGTACGCGCGCACTCGATGCCCCCAGGTGTCCGAGGGGTCGTCGACCACGACCGCGTGTCTCGCATCCGGCGCGGCGAGGTCGCGCCCGGTCGCCTTCACGACGAGCCGGACGATCCTTCCCGTCGCCGAATCGAGCTCGAACGCGAGATGGTCGTTCTCCAGCGTCGCCGGGCCCGGCGACGCGGCGCCGCCGGCGGCGAGACGGTAGGCGCGGTAGCCGAGCGGCGGCACGTCCGCGGGGAAGACGTAGCGGCCGCGCGGACCGCTCATCGTCGTCAGGCTGCGCGTCCGCTGGAGCGGGACGCGGCGGCCCTCGTCGTCGAGCAGCCGCGGCTCGCTCTGCGGGAAGCCCTCGACCTCCACCTCCACGTCCGCATGCAGCCGCCATGTGTGTGGGTTGAAGACGACGAGGGGGAGCTCCCCCTCCGCGCCGCGTGTGTCGATGCGCCGCGCGACCGACTGGATCGCGCGGTTGAACGCGTGCTCCGCCAGCGACGTCGCGTGCCCGAGCTGGTCGCGCGCGTCCTCGTACGCCGGCGCGATCGACGTGCCGGCGAGCGTGTCGTGGAACTGGTTGAAGAGGACGAGCTTCCACGCGGCCGTGAGCTCCTCGCGCGGGTACGCAGGGCCCCCGAGCGCGGCGGCGACTGCTGACCACCTCTCCGCGCGCAGCAGGGCGTTCTCGGCGCGCCGGTTCCAGCGCTTGATGCCGGAGTGCGACGTGTAGCAGCCGGGCGCGTGGTGCAGCAGGTCGCCCTCCATCGTGGGAATCGCGTCGCGGCCTGCGACGGCGTCGAAGAACGCGCGGGGCGAGCTGCAGCGGAGACGCGGCAGCGTCCCCGCCGCGTCGAGGCGGCGGATGGAGTCGAGGTTCGCCCTCGTCGGGCCGCCGCCGTGGTTCCCGACGCCGTAGAAGACCATCAGCTCCGGCTCGTCGGCGGGGAGCTGCGCCAGCGCCTTGTCGACCTGGTGGCCGAGGTCGCCCGCCGGGCCGTTGTACTCGAAGGGGATGCGGTACGCGAGCACGCTCGAGCCGTCGGCCGACTGCCAGCGGAAGAGCGGCGCGGGCAGCGCCTTCTCGTGCGGGCCCGGCCGCAGGAAGACGTAGGAGTCGGCGCCGCTCTTCGCGAGCAGCTGCGGCAACGTGGCGGCGTGCCCGAACGAGTCGGGGTTCGCTCCGGTCGTCGCCTGGATGCCGAACCGGTCGCGCAGCCAGCGCTGGCCGTAGAGCGCGTGGCGCACGAGCGACTCGCCCGCGGGGATGTTGCAGTCGGGCTCGAGCCACCAGCCGCCGATCACCTGCCAGCGACCGTCGGCGATGCGGGAGCGGATGCGCGCGAAGAGCCCGGGATCGTGCTCCTCGACCCACTCGAAGAACACGACCGACGTCGAGGTGAAGACGAATTCCGGGTACTCGTCCATGCGCTCGAGCGCGGAAGAGAACGTCGCGTGCACCTCCTGGTAGCCCTCCTGCCAGCGCCAGAGCCAGACGGGGTCGATGTGCGCGTTCCCCACCATGTGCAGCAGCTTCACGCCGCAGCCCACTCGTCTACCTCCTCCAGGACGAGGTGCAGGAGGAGGACGTGCATCTCCTGCACGCGTGCCGTCGACGCCGACGGCACGACCAGCGCGATCTCGGCATGCTCCGCCGCTGCGCCTCCGTCGCCGCCGCCGAAGAGGACGGTCGTCGCGCCGAGCTCGCGGGCGGTGGCCAGCGCTCGGACGACGTTCTCGGATTTGCCGCTCGTGCTGAACGCGACAGCGACGTCCCCGGGCCGCACGAAGGCGCGAACCTGTCGCGCGAAGACGTCGGCGTACTCGTAGTCGTTCGCGATGCAGGTCAGGACGCTCGGGTCGGCCGCGAGCGACTGCGCGGCCAGCGGGCGCCGCTCCCGCCGGAAGCGGGCGACGAGCTCCTCGGCGAAGTGCAGAGACTCCGTCGCGCTCCCACCGTTGCCGAGCGTATAGACGTGGCCGCCCCGCTCGTAGCAGCGAACCACCGCCTGCACCAGCTCCTCGACCCGCGGGAGCAGCGCCTCGACGCGGCCGGCGAGCTCGACGTGGTCGGCGAGCGCCCGCCGCGCGTCAGCCATTCCCGTCCAGGGCTGCCCGCTCGTAGACGATCGCCGCCGCCCCGACGACGCCGACGTGGTCCCCGAGCGCCGAACGGACGATCCGCACGGCCTCGCCCGCGGGGCGCATCGCGCCGGCGCGGACGCGCTCGCGGAGGGGGGCGAGCAGCTGCTCGCCGGCGCGGCTGACGCCGCCGCCGATCACGACGAGCTCCGGCTCGAACAGGTTGACGATCGAGATGACGCCGCAGGCCAGCGCCGCGAGCGTCTCCTCCCAGACCGCGACGGCGCGGGGATCGCCCGTGCGCGCCGCGGACGTCACCTCCTCGGCCGTCGACACTTCCAGCCCCGCCTCCTGCGCGCGCTCGGCGATCGACGTGCCCGACACGTACGCCTCGAGGCAGCCGCGGCGGCCGCAGCCGCGGCACGGCCGCCCGCGCCAGTCGACGGTCACGTGGCCGAGCTCGCCGCCGTTGCCGCTCGCACCCCTGTAGAGGCGGCCGTCGATCACGACGCCGCCGCCGACGCCCGTCGAGAGCGTGAGGTAGACCATGTTGCGCGTCCCCGAGCCCGCACCCCAGCGGTGCTCGCCGGCCGCGGCGGCCGTGGCGTCGTTCTCGAGCGTCGCCGGCACGCCGTACTCGCGCGCCGCGAGCGACGTCACCGGGACGTCCCGCCACCCCGGCAGGTGGGGCGGCGCGAGCAGGATGCCGCTGTCTGCGTCCAGCGGCCCGCCGCAGCCGATGCCGATCGCGTCGATTTCGGCGCCGTCGTCGTCGGATGCCTCCAGGGCCGCGCGACCGACGGCGAACAGCTCCTCCAGGACCTCGTCGACGCCGCGCTCGGTCCTGCTCGGCCGCGTGACGAACGAGTGGACGCGGCCGGCGCCGTCCACCACGCCCGCAGCGAGTTTCGTGCCGCCGATGTCGAGCGCGAGCACGCGCGTTGGCGTCCCCGACGCCACGGAGCTAACCCTTGCGGCCCTGGAGCGTGATCCCGCGAACGAAGTAACGCTGTCCGAACGCGAAGATCAGCAGCATCGGAAGCGTCGAGAGGACGAGCGCCGCCATGATCAGCTCGTAGTCGCCGTTGCCGCCCGCCGCCGGTGAATAGACGCCGAGCAGCGCGTACAGGCCGAGCGGGATGGTGTACGAGTGGTAGCTGTGGAGGTAGATGAGCGGCGTCATCAGGTCCATCCACTTCGCCTTGAACTCGAACAGGAACGTCACGATCAGGGCCGGCTTCGCGAGCGGGAGCGCGATCCGCCAGAACATCGTGAAGTAGTTGTCGCCGTCCATTCGCGCCGCCTCGAAGTACTCGCGCGGGATGCCGAGGAAGAACTGACGCTGCAGGAAGATGTAGAAGGCGCTGCCGAACAGGTTCGGCGCCCAGAGCGGGATCTGCGAGGTCGAGAGCCCGATGTGGTGCCAGATCAGGTAGACGGGGATCATCGTCACGACGCCGGGCAGCATCATCGTGGCGAGCACGAAGGCGAACAGCACGTTTCGCAGCGGGAAGCGGAAGTACGCGAACGCGAACGCCGTCAGCGCGCTCGTGAACGTCACGAGGACGGCGGCGAGGATGCTGATGTAGACGCTGTTGCCGAACCAGCGCAGGAACGGCGCCGCGTGCCAGATCTGGACGTAGTTGTAGAAGCGCCAGTGCGTCGGGATCAGCTCGTTGTTGAAGACGTCCGCGCGCGGCTTGAGCGAGGAGCTGATCAGCCACAGGAACGGATAGACGAAGAGGACGCTGAAGCCCGCGAGCAGGATCAGGAACGGGATCTGCCTCACCCACGAGACGCCGCGCTGCCAGGGGTACCACGCGGGCCCGGACGTGACCGGCGGGATGTCGGGCGTCGGCGTACCGGCCCGCTCGGCCGAGATACTCGTCACTTCGTCTCGCCCTCGTAGTAGACGAGCCGCCGGCTCACGAGGATCTGCACGGCGGTGATCACCATGATGATCCCGAAGAGCAGCCAGGCCATCGCCGAGGCGAAGCCCATGTGCAGGTAGCTGAACGCCTGCTGGAACAGGTAGATCACGTACATCAGCGACGTGTCGGACGAGATCTTCGCGTTGCTCGGGTTGTAGAAGGCCGTGTAGATCTGGTCGAAGACCTGCAGCCCGTAGATCGTGAGGATGATGAACGTGAAGAAGAGCGTGGGGCTGATCATCGGCAGCGTCACGTCCTTGAACCGCCGCCACGCGGACGCGCCGTCGATCGACGCCGCCTCGTACAGGTGCTGCGGCACGTTCTTGATCGCCGCGAGGTAGAGGACTGTGTTACCGCCGACCTGCCACACGAGCATCGCGGTGATGCCCCGCTTGATCCAGTGCGGGTCGGTCAGCCAGTACGGCTGCGGGAGGTGGAGGATGTGCAGGAACTGGTCGACGAGCCCGTACGGCCCGTTGAACATGAGCAAGTACATGCTCCCGATCGCGACGGTCGGCGTCATGACCGGCAGGTAGAAGATGGTGCGGAAGAAGCCGTCGAAGCGCGTGATGCGCGCGAGCATGCTCGCGAGGATCAGCGCGAGGATCATCTCCGTCGGCACGTACATCGCCGTCATCTCGAGGGTGTTCTTCAGCGAGAGCAGCAGGTACGGATCGGAGGCGACCGCGCGGTAATTCGCGAGTCCGACGCTGTGCGACGGCGCGACGATGCTGTAATCGGTGAACGAGAGGACCGCGCTCGCGATCATCGGCCCCGCCGTGAACACGACGAAGCCGAAGATCCAGGGCGAGAGGAACCCGTACGCCCACCAGGTATCGCGCTCCCGGAAGGCGCCCAGCCACCGCCGGGCCCTGGATCCAGGGCCCGGCGCGGTGGCCGTGCGTGTCGCTGCGGTCGTCGCCAACGGGCTGCCCGCTCGGCGTTACTTCTTCGTCGCCGCTTTGATCGCCGCGAGCGCTTCCTTCTGCGCCTGGTCGAGTGCCTGCTTCGGGCTCTGCTGGCCCTGCAGCACACGGTTGACGGCGTTCGTCCACGCGGTGTTGAACTGCGCGCTCGCCGGCGAGGCCGGAAGCGCGAACGAGTAGCGCTCCGCCGCCTCGACGGTGTTGATGATGCTCGACCACTGCTTCGGCTCGTTCGCCGTCGGCTTGTTGATGAGCGCGTCCGCCTTCGCGTTCGCGGTGAAGAGCCCCGTCCAGTACTGGTTCTTCTTCGCGTAGGTCGTCTTCCGGTCGTTCGCGGCGGCCACCCACGAGGAGACCGCCGTCATCGCCTTCATCCACTTGCACGCGTCGGTGACGTTCTTCGCCCCCTTCGGGATCGACCACGCCGACCCCGTCGAGTAGTTGATCGTGTCCCCGTTGTGGTTACGGAACGGGATCGCCGCGATGTGAACGGTCGGCGACGCCGAGGCGAGCACGTTGTAGTACCACTCCTCCATCGGCCACGCACCGATCTGGTTCTTCGCCACCTGGTTGTCGGAGCCGAAGAAGTCCCAGGTGTTGCGGAACGCGAGGAACGCGTTGTAGCCGCCCTGCGCCTGGATCAGGCTGTTGGCGTACGTCAGCGCCGCGATCGCGCGCGGGTCGTTCAGGTGCGGATGGAGGCCGTCCTTGCTCAGGATGTCGACGCCGAACGCCTTCGCCCAGAGCGGGAAGAACTCCGGCAGCTTCGGGTCGAAGCCGATCCGCGTCACCTGGCCACCGCTGTGCTTGTACATCTTCAGCGCGGCCTGCTTCAGCGTCTTCAGGTCCTTCGTGTTCAGCATCTTCCCGGTGACACCCGACTGGTCGGCGACCGCCGTGTCGACGATGATCGTGCGCACGTCGAAGAACTCCGGGATGCCGTACACGACGCCCTTGTAGGTCACGGAGCTCAGCGCCGCCTTGCGGTACTGGCTGAGGTCGATGCGCTGGCTCTTGATGCATGAGGTCAGAGGCATCAGCGCGCCCTTGGCGGCGTACGTGCCGACGTACGACCGATCCCAGTACACGAGGTCAGGGACCTGCTTCGACGCGAGGTCGGCAAGGAACTGCTGCTCGTCGAAGCCGCCGTTCGGGGCGTTGACGTTCGTCGGCGCGATCGCCTTCTGCGCGATGTGGAAGCGATCCATCGCCACGCTGTCGCCGTTCGTGCCGAACCCCATGATGTTGAGCGTGCCCGCGGATGCGTGCCCGCTCGCTGCGGTACGTGCCCCGGCCGCCGCGACCGCGATCGCCGCGACGAGTGCCGCGATGGCCAGAGGACTGACCGCTTTCCACCTACGCGACATGCAAGCCCCTCCAATGCCGTGGGGTCGAGACCCCGGTTGTCTGGCCGTGTGGAAACGTCACCACAAGTGTGTGGGAACGTAACCATACGAACTTTCGGAGTGCAATGACGCAGTACCGGCCCGTTTGTTAGGCGGAGGCGCGGGCGGGGCCGGTCGAGCCACGGACGACGAGGCGCGGCTCGAGCAGCTCGACCCGCACCGGCGACCCCGGCCGCTCGATCCGCTGGAGCAGGAGCTCCGTCGCCCGGCGCCCCAGCTCGATCGTCGGCTGCGCGACCGTCGTGATCCCGGGGCTCACCATCTCGGTCCACTGGACGTCGTCGAAGCCGACGAGCGAGATGTCCGTCGGGAGCGAGAGGCCGCGCGCGCGCAGCACCCGCCACGCCTGCTCCGCGAGCAGGTTGTTGGCCGCGAAGATCGCCGAAGGCGCCTCGCGTTCGAGCAGCCGGGCGATGCGCTGCTCGGCGAGCGGGTCGTGGAACGGCATGCGGAGGACGAGCCGCTCGTCCACCGGGATTCCCGCCGCGGCATGCGCCTCGCGGTAGCCGGCCAGGCGGCCGGCGTCGCTCGTCCACGCCGTGTCGACGACGAGCAGCGCGATGCGGCGGTGCCCGAGCGACAGGAGGTGGTCGACCGCCGCGCGCGCGCCGCCCTCGTTGTCGACGACGACCGCGTCGCACGGCACCGTCGCGAGGCGCCGGTCGACCTCCACCACCGGCACGCCGCGCCGGTGGAGCAGCGACGTCGCGTCGCTCCCGACGGGGGTGAGGATGACACCGGGGCTGTGCATGGCGAGGAAGGTGCGGACGGCCGCGGTCTCCTCGGCGCTCTCGCTGTTGTCTGAGACGAGCATCATCTGGAACGACGCCGCACGCAACGTCTGCTCGATCCCCGCTGCGAGGCCGCCGTAGAAGTGGTTGTCGAGGTCGGAGACGACGACGCCGACGACCCGGCTCGTCTTCTGCTTGAGCGTCCGCGCCGACGCGTTCGGGACGTAGCCGAGGCGCTCCGCCGCGGAGAGCAGCCGTTCCCGGACGTCGGCCGCGACGTAGCCGCGCCCGCTCAGCGCCCGCGACGCCGTGGACGGAGAGGTGCCGGCTTCCCGCGCGATGTCGGCGAGGGTGATCGGGCGCGCCTGATGACGCACGGGCTCGGCGCTCACGTCTGTCGCTCCCGCCACGCGGACCACGTCTCCCTCAACGACCGGTACTCCTCGGGCCCGAAGCGACCGCAGGGCCCGCCCACGCCCTCAGCGTAATACAGTGCCGGGACGCCCAACAGGGGCTTTTCGCGCAGGTACTCGCGCCACGCGGCGAGGCTGGGAACGTCCCAGTCGTCGGTGTCGACGAGCAGCTCCGGGCAGGCCGCGGACGCGACGGCCGCGCGGTGCCGCATCTGCGCGACGACCGACACCGGCTGCGACGCGTCGTCGAGCCGGAGCATGTCGTTGAGCCGGATCATGTCGGTGACGTCGACGAACGCGGGATGGGGCGTGTGCGTGACGAGCAGCGCGTCGGGCTTCGCAGCTTTCGCGGCGTCGTGGACGACGCGCAACAGCTCGTGCAGCAACGCGATCCCCCACGAGCCCGTCACGGTGTCGGCCGCGTAGCCGCTCGGCGTGCGCGCCGTGAAGTCGATCTTCAGCCCGTCCGCATCGAGACCGCGCGCGCCGACGAGCGACGCGACGATGCGCGCAAGCTCCTCGCGCGCGCGCTCGTGCGTCGGATCGACCGCGATCGGAGCACCCTCCGCGTTCCGAACGCAGAGCTCCGGCGGCAGCCCTTCGGGGTCCCACGCCTTCCACCAGAGGAGCACGCGCTGCCCGCGCGCATGACGCTCCGCGATCCAGGCTGCGAGATCCGGCCACTTCGCGCGGTCGACCTCGTTGCGGCCGTAGGTCGACTGCCACTTGTCGTCGATGACGACCGTCCCCGGAACGAGCCCGTGACCTTCGAGCAGGCCGAGGTACTCGTCGTACTCGCGCTGCGTCGCCAGGTCGGCGGCGCGCACGCCGCGCTCGCGTGCGCGCACGACCTGCGCGCCCCAGCCGCAGAAGATCGGCTCCCGCCACCACGCCGGTCTCGCGCGCGTCTGCACTGCGGGCGCGGACCCGCGGGCGGCGAGGCTCGACCTGTGGGCGCGAAGGCCCGCGTAGGGGTCGTCGACGCCGGGGGCGAGGAGCAGCGTCGGCGCCTCGAACGCGCCGTGGGCGGAGAGGTGCCCCTCGTACTCGAGCGCGATCGCGAAGCCGTGGTCCGATGCCTCGTAGACGGCCTGCGGGAACCGGAGCTCGTCCACGGGCGCGACGATCGAAATGCCCACGTGCCCGAGGACGAGGTAGAGCGGCGCCGGCGTGAAGAACCAGTGACCGCGGCCCGGCTCGGCGTCGCCGACGACGCCGATCACAGCCGTCTCGGCGGCGCTCTGCACGACGCGAGCCGGATCGCCGGGGTTCGGCGTGAAGAGCGTCTCGAAGAAGGAGCCGCTCGGGAGCAGCCCCGTCGGTCGCCCCGGGAGCAGGGAGCGCGCCGCGAGCAGCCGGACGGTGTTCAGCCGCCCCGACCCCCGCACGCTCGTCCGCACCTCCAGGCCATCGGGAGCGCAGACCAGACGCACGCGCGCGTCCTCCCAGTGGGTCGAGCGGCGGCGGACCTCGACGGTGCGCTCGTCGAGGAGCCGCGGCGGCTCGACCTCGAGGGTCTCGTCCCGGCCGCCGAGCATGTCGAGCGCCGCCAGCGGCCGCAGGCGGAGCCACGTGTCGCCCGCCGGCGAGCCGAGGTCGGCGCGGAGCCCGTCGTCGGCGACGTCGACGCGGTAGCCGGGCCCCTCGAGGATCACACCACGTCCACGAGCGCCTCGGCCTGCTGCCCGTACGGCCGGCCGGCGACGGTGAGGTCGGCGACGACGCGGAACCGCGGTCCGCGCTCCTTGCCGGCGGTGACCCGGAAGCGCGCCACGCCCGCCGCGGGCAGCGACGCCTGCCGCGGCTCGACCGCCCAGCCGGCGGGAACGGCGAGCCGCACCTCGGCAGGCCCGGCCGCGACCTCCACCTCGAGCTCGAACCGGCCGCCGGCGCCGACACGGGTTCGGTACGGCTCGATGCGCGCGCCGAAGCCCTCGGCGCCGAAGCCCTCCTCCCCGGGGAGCAGCGCCCGGTGGAGCTCGGCGACCCGCGCGCCGTCGCGCCGCAGCCGGTCCAGCACCGCGTCGTCCACCGGAAGCGGCGGCCAGTGGCCGCTCACGATCAGGTCGGGCCGCAGCCGCGCGTACAGCTCCGCGCTGCGCACGTAGTCGTCGACGTCGAAGCGGTTCCGGTACTGGTAGTTGAGGACGAGATATGGCGCCGACTGCTGGTCGCCCGTCGCCAGCACGCGTCGACCGTCGACCTCCAGCTCGATCGCCACCGCGTACCGCGTGTGGCCCGGCAGCGCGTGCAGCGTCAGCTCGTGCTCACGCCACGTGACGGGCTCGCCGAGCGGCAGGACGCGGTCGGCGGGAACGGGGTCGTACCAGAGGCAGGGCAGGTCGTAGCGGTGCGGATCGGCGAGGATCGGCGCGACGTTCTCGGCGATCCACGCCTGCGCGTGCGTCACCTCGCGCAGCAGGTTGATCCCGGCGACGTGGTCGTCGTGGTAGTGCGTGGGCACGACGACCTCGACGTCCAGCCCGTCGAGCGTCGCGAGCAGCGGCCGCCGCGCCGCACGGTCGGCGGCGAGCGGGAACCCCGTCCAGAGGTCGTACCCCCAGTCGATCAGCAGCGTCGCGCCCGAGTCCGATCGCAGCGCGTACGACGTCGCCATGCTCGTACGGCTGCGCAGGAGGTGTGGAGAGAGCTCCTCCCACGGGTTTCGGAACCACTCGTCGAAGTCCCACGGCTCCTCGCGACGAAGCTGGATCAGCTCGCCGAGCAGTTGCCGGGCCCGCGCGAGCGAGCGTGCCGCGTCGGGGATCGGCGGGCCGTGTGACGGCAGCAGCACGTCCGGCGCACGGTCGGCGAGCAGCGCGCAGGAGATGCTCGTCGACACCTGCCCCTCGGTGCCCGTGTACGTCCACTGCGTGGCGGCGAGGGACCACACCTTCCCCTCCCCGTAGACCAGGTCTCCGGTGAAGGCGACGAGGCGCCCCCCGATCCGCGCGAGGTAGCTGATGGAGCCGACCGTGTGGCCGGGAGTCGGGAGCGCGTAGAGCTCGACGTCGCCGTACGCCCGCCACCGGTACTCGGAGACGACGCCGGCCACCGGGACCGGCTCGAGCAGCGAGAAGCGGTCCTCCCGCAGGTCGTAGTCGTCGTCGAGCGGCCGCGCGAGCCAGTGCGCGTCGACGTGGTCGAACAGCTCGCGCTCAGTCGGCGGCACCCAGACGCGGATCCCGGCCTCTGCGGCGCGGCCGAGGCCCTGCACCTGGTCGCGGTGGTGGTGCGTGACGACGACGTCCGTCACGCGGTCGACCCCGAGCTCGGCGAGGTGGTCGAGGACGGCGCCGGAGCCGAAGTCGACGACCGTGGCGTCGCGCCCCGAGCGCAGGACGTAGACGTTGCACGTGTCGCGCACGACGAACAGTGCGGGTGCGAGCTCCTCGACGATGTGGCAACGATTGCAGGTTCTGGCGCGGCTCGTTATTTTTTCCGGGGCCTTGGCGCAGATCGTCCTCGATCACGTGACGAAGGAGTTCGCGGGGGGCGTCCGCGCGGTCGACGACGTCTCGCTGACGATCGGGGACGGCGAGTTCGTCGTGCTCGTCGGCCCCTCGGGGTGCGGCAAGACGACGCTCCTGCGCACGATCGGCGGACTGGAGACGGCGACGTCGGGGCGCATCCGGATCGGCGAACGCGACATGACCCGCGAGGCGCCCGGCTCGCGCGACCTGGCGATGGTCTTCCAGAACTACGCGCTCTACCCGCACATGACGGTGCGCAAGAACCTGGGGTACGGGCTGCGTGTGCGCAAGGTGCCGCGCGCGGAGCGCGAGCGGCGTGTGGTCGAGGTGGCGAAGCTGCTCGGGCTCGAGGACCTGCTCGAGCGGCGGCCGAGGCAGCTGTCGGGCGGACAGCAGCAGCGCGTGGCGATGGGGCGCGCGATCGTGCGCGAGCCGTCCGCGTTCCTGATGGACGAGCCGCTTTCGAACCTCGACGCAAAGCTGCGCGTCACGATGCGCACCTCGCTGCAGCAGCTGCACGGCCGGCTGGGCGTCACCACGGTGTACGTGACGCACGACCAGGTCGAGGCGATGACGCTCGGCCAGCGCGTCGCCGTCATGCGCGACGGGCGCATCCAGCAGATCGACGCGCCGCAGCACCTGTACGAGCACCCGAGCAACCTCTTCGTCGCGGCGTTCATCGGCTCCCCGGCGATGAACCTCGTGCGTGCGAAGGTCGGCGACAGCGTCGGGTTCGGCCGCTACGAGGTACCGCTCAACGGCGCCGCGCCGCGCGACGTGCGCGGCGACGTGATCTTCGGAGTGCGCCCCGAGGCCTTCGAGGACGTCGCGTTCGCGCCCTCCGACCTGCCGCAGATCGAGGTCAAGGTCGAGGTGCTGGAGGAGCTCGGTTCCGACGCGTACGTGTTCTTCGAGGTGGACGCGCAGCAGGTCGTGGTCGAGGATGCGCTCTCCGACGAAGGGGAAGAGGTCGCGGGGCTGCTCGCGGCCGCGCAGGACCGCGCGCTCTTCGCGGCGCGGGTGGACTCGCGGACGAAGGCCCGCGTCGGCCACTCGCTTCGTCTCGCCGTCGACCCCTCGCGGTTCTACTTCTTCTCGCCGGAGACCGGCGACAGCTTGCTCGCCGCCTGACCGCGCAAGGGTGATCCGCCATCCCGAGTACGCGCGGGCCCGCTTCGCGCGAATGTCGGAGAGCCTGCGGGCGCAGATCCACGCGCAGACGGCGGCGCCTGCGGAGCTCCTCGTCGCAGGGCCCGTCGACCGGATCTCGCTCGAGGAGGCGAAGCGGCTGGGCTACCGGCGGGCCGCGCTCGGCGAGCGGTTCGGGCCGCTGTGGGCGACGTACTGGTTCCGCGTCGGGGCGACGGTGCCGAGGGAGTGGCGCGGCCGCCGCGTCGACCTCCTGTGGGTGACGGACAGCGAGTCGACGCTGTGGATCGACGGGCGGTGCGTGCAGGGGCTGAACACGGGCGGCGGAGGGGAGCGCCCGGACGCGCTGCTCGTGCGCGAGGCGGAGGGCGGCGAGCAGCTCGAGCTGTGGCTCGAGCTCGCGTGCAACGGCATGTTCGGCGCGACGCAGTCGCCGGCCGAGCTGCGCCGCTGCGAGCTCGCCGTGTTCGACGCGGACGCATGGCGGCTCTACCACGACTTCGAGGCGCTGCGCGCGCTCGAGGCGTCGGACACCCTCGAGGCGAGCTGGGCGGGCGCGCTGCGCGCGGGGCTCTCCCGCTTCTGCAACGAGCGTGACTCCTCGATCCTCGAAACGCTGTACGACCACCGCAACGGCACGCACGCGCACCGGCTCGCCGCGATCGGGCACGCGCACATCGACACCGCCTGGCTCTGGCCGCTCGCCGAGACGTACCGCAAGGTCGTCCGCACGTTCAGCAGCCAGACGCGGTACATGGACGACTACCCCGAGTACCGCTTCGCGTGCTCGCAGGCGCAGCAGTACGCGTGGGTCGCGGAGCGCGAGCCCGACCTGTGGCGGCGCGTCCTCGACAAGGTGGCGTCGGGGCAGTTCGTCCCGGTGGGCGGCAGCTGGGTCGAGCCCGACTGCAACCTGACCTCGGGCGAGTCGCTGCTGCGCCAGTTCCTCCACGGGCAGCGCTTCTTCGAACGCGAGCTCGGCGTTCGCTGCCGCGAGTTCTGGTCGCCCGACGCGTTCGGCTACTGCAACCAGCTGCCGCAGCTGCTGCGGCTCGTGGGGATCACCAGGTTCCTGACGCAGAAGCTGTCGTGGAACCGCTTCAACCGCCCGGAGCACCACACCTTCGTCTGGCAGGGGATCGACGGCAGCGAGGTGCTCGGCCACTACCCGCCGGCCGACACGTACTCGTCGGACGCGTCGATCCCCGAGCTGCTCCGCGCAGGGCGGCAGTACCAGGACCACGAGTCGAGCGGCACGAGCCTGCTCGTCTACGGCTACGGCGACGGCGGCGGCGGCCCGACGCCGTCGATGCTGGAGTGGCTGCGGCGCGCCCGCGACCTGCAGGGCGTGCCCAGGACGCGCACGACGACGAGCGACGAGTTCTTCGCGGAGCTCGAGGCGGAGCAGGCCGAGCGGGCGGTCGTCGTCGGCGAGCTCTACCTCGAGTACCACCGCGGCACCTACACGTCGCAGGCGTTCGTGAAGCGGATGAACCGCCGCTGCGAGCAGCTGCTGCACGACGCGGAGTTCCTCGCGTGCGCGCGCGGCGGCCCGTACCCGCGCGACGAGCTCGACCGGCTCTGGAAGCTGCTCCTGCTCCAGCAGTTCCACGACATCCTCCCGGGGTCGTCGATCGGGCTCGTCTACGAGGACGCCGAGCGCGACTTCGCCGCCGTCGAGGCCGGGGCGCTGGCGCTCTGCGGCGACGGCGACGTCCCCGTGAACACCGTCGGCGTGCCGCGCAGCGAGGTCGTCCGCGACCCGGCCGGCCTGCTGCGCGTGATCGAGGCGCCGCCGTACGGCGCGGGCCGCGCCGGCGAGCCCGCCGACACAGTCCGCGTCGACGGTCTGACGCTCGAGAACGCCCACCTGCGGGTGCGCCTCGCCGATGACGGATGCGTCGAGAGCGTGGTTCTCCGCTCGTGCGGACGCGAGACGCTGTGCGCGCCGGGGAATTGCCTCGAGCTGTACGAGGACCTCCCGGTCCAGTTCGACGCCTGGGACATCGACCCGTTTCACCTCGACACGCGGCGCGACGCTCCGCCCGCGAACCGGCACGAGGTCGTGGAGCACGGGCCGCTGCGCGCGGAGGCCACGTTCGAGCGGCGGCTCGGCGAGGCGAGCGCGCTGCGCCAGGTCGTCCGCCTCGACGCGGGCTCGCGGCGCGTCGAGTTCCACACGACGGTGGACTGGCACGAGAGCCACACGCTGCTCAAGGTGTGCTTCCCGCTCGAGGTGCGCGCGGCGTCCGCGACGTACGAGACGGCGTTCGGGTTCGCGGAGCGTCCGACGCACTACACGACGAGCCACGACCGGGCGCGGTACGAGGTGCCGGGCCACCGCTTCGCCGACCTCTCCGAGCACGGCTTCGGCGCGGCGGTCCTCACCGACTCGAAGTACGGCTACAGCTGCCACGGCAGCGAGCTGCGGATCAGCCTGCTGCGCTCGCCGAAGAGCCCCGACCCGCATGCGGACATGGGGCGGCACGAGTTCGCGTACGCGCTCATGCCGCACGTGGGCGGCTGGCGCGAGGCGGGCGTGCTGGCCGAAGCGATCCGCTTCAACGCACCGTTGCGCTGGACGACGGGCATCCCCGGCACGTCCTTCGCCCGCGTCGAAGATCCCGGCCTCGTGCTCGACACCGTCAAACGCGCAGAGGAGTCCGAGGCGCTTGTCCTGCGGCTGTACGAGGCGCACGGCGGGCGCGGGACCGCGAAGGTCCGCGTGGCCGTGCCGGTGCGAGCGGCGTGGCTCGCGAACGCGCTCGAGGAGGAGCTCTCGGAGCTGCCGGTCGAGGACGGCGCCGTGGTCGTCGCCTACCGGCCGCACCAGGTCCTCACGGTGCTCCTCCGCTGATGCGCGTCGTCTGCGCCGGCCTCTGCACGCTCGACACGATCTACGAGGTGCCCGCGCTGCCGCCGCCGGACGGCCGCGTCGTCGCCACGGGCAGGATCGTCGCGGGTGGGGGCACGGCGGCGACGGCAGCCGCCACCCTCGCGCGGCTCGGAGTCGCGGTCGAGCTGGTGAGCGCGGTCGGGAACGACGACGCAGGGAGGCTCCTCCGCGACGGCCTCGCGCACGAGGGGGTGGACGTCTCGCACGTCGCCGTCGTCGAAGGCGCCACGGCGCGGAGCACCGTGCTCGTCACACCCGACGGCTCACGCGCGATCGTCCACCATTCCGGCGCCGCCCGCTGTCCGGCGGCGGTCGTCGACGCCGACTGGCTCCACGTCGACCACGCCGGCTACGGGCGCGTGCGTCCGGGCAGCTCGACGGCGCTGAGCATCGACGGCGGCAACCCGATCGACGCGCTCGACCTGAACGGCGTCGCGCTGTACGCCCCGACGGAGGACACGCTGCGCGCGCAGGTCGGCGACGCCGAGGCCGCCCTGCGGCTCGGCGCCGCGCGCGTGGTCGTCACGCGGGGCGCGCGCGGCAGCATCGCCTACCTCCCCGGCGGCGAGGTCGTCGAGGCGCCCGCACTCGACGTCGACGTCGTCAGCACGCTCGGAGCCGGCGACGTCTTCCACGGCGCGCTCCTCGCGTACCTCGCGCAGAGCACGCCGCTCCCCGACGCGCTGCGGGCGGCGAACGCCGCGGCCGCGCTGTCCTGCCGCGCGCTCGACGGCCGGTCGGCGATCCCCACACGCGAGGAGCTGGAGCGGGCTCTCGGGTGAGCGCATGGTGGCGCAACGCCGTCGTCTACGAGATCTACGTCCGCAGCTTCGCGGACGCGAGCGGCGACGGTGTCGGCGACCTCGCCGGCGTGCGCAACCGCCTTCCCTACCTCGCCTCACTCGGCGTCGACGCGATCTGGCTGACGCCGTTCTTCCCCTCGCCCGGAGCCGACCACGGCTACGACGTCGCCGACTACCTCGACGTCGACCCCCTCTTCGGCGACCTCGGCGAGCTCGACCGCCTACTCGACGCCGCGCACGCGCTCGGCATCCGCGTCGTGATCGACCTCGTCCCGAACCACACCTCCGTCGAGCACCCGTGGTTCCGCCTGCATCCCGACTACTACGTGTGGGCCGACGAGCCGAACAACTGGTTGTCGGTGTTCGGCGGCCCCGCGTGGACGTTCGACCCGGCCCGCGGACGGTACTACCTGCACCTGTTCGCGCCCGAGCAGCCCGATCTCGACTGGCACAACCCCGCGGTGCGCGACGAGTTCGAGCGCATCATGCGCTTCTGGCTCGACCGGGGCGTCGACGGCATCCGCGTGGACGTCGCTCACGGCCTCTTCAAGGATCGCGCGCTCCACGACGAGGACGAGCCCGTGCCCGGCGCGGAGCTGCACTCCTTCGACCGCCGCCGTGCGATCGACCGGCCGGAGCTCCATCCGCTGTACCGCGAGTGGCGGAGCCTCGTGGACGGCTACCCGGGCGACCGGTTCCTCGTCGGCGAGGTCTTCTTCCGCGACCCCGAGCGCGTCGCCGCGTATTGCCGGCCGGACGAGCTGCACCTCGTCTTCAACTTCACGCTGCTCTTCACCGAGTGGGACGCCGGCGCGATGCGAGACGCGATCGAGCGCACGCTCGACAGCCTCGGCAGGGTCGGCGCGACGCCGTCGTGGGTCCTCGAGACCCATGACGTGACGCGCCTTCCCACGCGCTACGGCGGGGGCGAGGAAGGGCTTCGCCGCGCGCGGGCGGCGGCGCTGCTCCTGCTCGCGCTGCCGGGTGCCGTGTTCCTGTACCAGGGGCAGGAGCTCGGGCTCGAGGAGGCCGAGCTCGCCGACGAGGAACGGCAGGACCCGATCTTCTTCCGCACGGGCGGCGCGCGCCCCGGCCGCGACGGCTGCCGCGTCCCCCTGCCGTGGACGGAGGAGCCGCCGGCGCTCGGATTCTCGAGCGCAAGGCCGTGGCTGCGCCAGCCGGCCGCCTTCGCCGAGCGGAGCGCCGCAGCCCAGGCGGCCGATGCCGACTCGACGCTCAATCTCTACCGCCGCGCGATCGCCCTGCGTCCGCGCGGCGCGTTCGCGTGGCGCGACAGCCCGCCGGGAACGCTCGCGTTCACGCGCGGCGACACCCTCTGCCTCGTCAACGTCGCAGCGGATCCCGTCCGGCTGCGCGAGCGCGACCTCGTGCTCGCGAGCGAGCCGCTTCACGGAGCGGTCGACGCGGGCGCCGCCGCCTGGCTACGCTCGCCGCGTCCGAAGAGCGCTCCGTGAACGCCGCCGAACCCGCACGACGGATCGCCGTTCGCGCACCCGGGCGGGTCAACCTGATCGGCGACCACACCGACTACAACGACGGCTTCGTCCTGCCGATCGCGATCGACCTCGAGTGCCGCGTGACCGGCACCACCCGAACGGACGAGCGCGTCCGTCTCGTCTGGGAAGACGACGCCGACGCCAACTCCGATCGGCTCGCAACCGCCGTTGCCGAAGCCTTGGGCCGTCGCGGTCGACCGCCTGTCGGCCTCGATGCCACGGTAGCGAGCACGGTCCCGATCGGCGGCGGGCTCTCTTCCAGCGCCGCGCTCTCGGTCGCGCTCGCGACCGCGCTGTGCGCTGCGGCGGACTTCGAGCTTCCGGGCGTCGAGCTGGCACGCGCCTGCCGCGAAGCGGAGAGCATCGCGACGGCCGTCCCGATCGGGATCATGGACCCACTCGTCTCGATCGCCGGCCGGGCCGGATGCGCGCTCTTGATCGACTGTCGCTCGCTTCAGCTCGAGCCGATCTCGCTGCCGGAGAGCGTCGGCGTCCTCGTCGTCCATTCCGGGGTGCGACGCCTGCTCGCCGGGAGCGAGTACGCCCGGCGCCGTGTGGCGTGCGAGGCCGTCGCGCGGCGACTCGGCGTGGCGGCGCTACGCGACGCAGCCGCCGAGGACGTCGCCGGCGAGCCCGTGGCGAGGCACGTCGTCTCGGAGAACGCGCGCGTGCTGGCGGCGGCGCTTGCCCTACGAACCGGTGACATCGAACGCGTGGGCGCGCTCATGCACGAAAGCCACGTCAGCCTCCGCGACGACTTCGGCGTCTCGCTGCCCGAGCTCGACCTGCTCGTCGAGCTGCTCGAGGAAGCCGGCGCATTCGGCGCCCGCTTGACCGGCGCCGGGTTCGGAGGCGCAGTCGTCGCGCTCGCCCCGAGGGGAGAAGCGGAACGCATCGCAGCCGACGCCACTTCACGCTACGTGCTTCGGTCGGGCCTTCGCCCGACCTTCTCCTATGTCTGCCGCGCGGTCGACGGAGCCGGAGTGACTCGCCGCCCTTAGACCGCGCGGCCGAGATCGTCTCCGGCGCGCAGCAGCTCCCGCACGACGGGCTCGTCCGGCGAGACCTCCGCCGGCGGCACGTCCCCCGTCAGCCACTCCACCCGCGGCGTCGGAGCGCAGCGCCGCCTAAGCGCATGATCGACCGCTGAGGACACCGGGCCATCGAGGTTCGCAGCGCTGTCGCGCCGTTTCGGCGAGTACGGAAGCTAGGCGCGGCGACGCACGAGCCGCTCCGCGTGGTCAAGCCACGCAGCGACGTCGCGAACTACCTCCTCCCGCGCCGGAATCCCATTCGGGAAGAGCGTCGCGAGGAGGCGGTCACGGTCAACGCCGCCACTCGCGCGGCGTCCGTCGGTCGTCGGACGAGCGTCACGAGCCGTCGAGCTCGCAGCCGCCTTGCGTCTTGCCGGAGCGGACCGACCGGCAATTCCGTGCGCGCGGCTGCGGTGGGCGCCTAGTGCGGCAGCGCGCGCGAACGTCCTCCCGCACTCCGGACAGACAAACGTCTCCGTCGAAGCGGCGGCTTCTGGTGCCGTCGCTCTAGGGTTGCTACGACGAGTCGTGCGCTTCGTCGAAGCCTTCTTCGAAGCGCTCTTCGACCGTGCTCTCGGCATCGTGACTCCTTGGACGAGGGTCGGACGCGGGTCACCGCGCCAAGAGAAACCTAGTGGAAGCTGCGTTGTCAGGACATGCCCGACATGCGACCTGAGGTGACGGCGGGGAGGGACGGCAACCGTCCCTCCCCCATGCACCGCGGTCAGCGGCTCAGGTCGACGCGGAACGAGACGAGGCGCCGTGTCGACACGCCGCCGAGCACGTTGCCGGCCGGCTCGCGCGCGCGAACGAACAGAACGAGCAGCTGCTGCCGCGGCGTCGCGGGGAATCCCGCCAGGCGCGTCATCGTCAGCGACGCCCATCCGTCGGAGGCGGTGGCGATCTCCGGTGGGATCGTGAACTGCTGGTACGGAACGGCGGTCACGTAGACGAGCGCACCCTGCACGTCACGGCCGTTGCAAGCGGAGACGTGGAAGCGGACGACCAGCTGCCGCGTAGAGCCGCTCACGATGCCGGACGCGAGGTCCTGACGGTCCACCATGAGCCGCGCGGGCGGCTTGAGCTGCGCGGCCTGGATCGTTCCCGACCCGGCCGGGCACCCCGTCGCCGGCGGAGCGGGCGCGGCCTTGATCACCGCCGTCGGCGCCGACGTCGCGCTCGCAGACCCGCCGCTGTTCGACGCGGTCACCCGCACGCGGATCGTGCTGCCGACGTCGCCGGGCGTCAGCTTGTAGGTCTTCTGCGTCGTGCTTCCGCCGGCGTAGCAGCTTCCGCCCGTCTTGTCGCAGCGAAGGAAGCGGTAGCTGAAGCTGAGGTTCGAGCCGGACCACGTACCGTCGGTGGCGGTCAGGACGCTCCCGACGGTCGGCGTACCGGACAGTGTCGGTGGATGCGTGTTCTTCGGCGGCGCCGTGGTGGTCGTGGTCGCGCTCGTCGTCGTGCTCGGCGTCGTGGTCGTCGTGGCCATACCGGCGGCTCCGGCGCGCGCGGCGCCGACCGTGAGGTACCCCGCAGCTACACCGCCGGCTCCGAGAACTGCGACGGCACACCAGTGCCGCCATGCAAGACGGGACATATCTCCTCCCTTTGGTTGACGTGCCCACTGGGAGGTGCGGCTCGACCCCTTCGATGCCCGTTATGTCGTACTACGAAACTTCATCGAGGCGAGGACCACGACGTGGGAGACGGAACTCGGGCTTCACCTCGACGACCCAGTACTCGTCCTCGCGGCGAACGACGTCGTCCACGGCGGTGTCGTGGCCCGGAGCCACGACGAAGCGGTGCGGGCTGGCCCGGACGGAGCCGTACTCGTCGATCCGGATGACGAGGATCTCGTCGCAGTCGTCGCGTCCGCAGGTGCAGAGGAACTCGGTGTACGGGTCGCGGCACGCGCCGGAGCGGAGGTCGTTCTCGGCTTCGGCGGCGACTCGCCGGTTGTACGCGCCGGCGCGGTACTGCGCCTGCGCTTCGGCGTTAGGGTCGGCCGCGCCGGGATCGTCCTGCTCGAGCCGCTCGCTCATCCTGCGCCGCCACCGATACCCGACTCGTCGCACGCGCAACCCGCCTGCTTCGCCCGGGCTCAGCCGGCGCGTGACGCGTCGCGGTAGGCCGCCCGTTTCTCCACGACGTAGTACGTGCGAGCGTCCTCGTTAGCCTCCCGGATGATGCGCTCGTTCTCGGCCAGCCGCTGGAACCGAGACATACGCGGCATCTCTCCCCGCCCCGGGCCGTCAAACCCGGGAGATAGATCGTTTCACGATCTTTCGTTCCAGAAATCCCCTCAGTACGCTGCTCCTGTGCTCCGCAGCGCCGAGAGGACGATGGCCGACACCGAGTCGATCCCCCGCGAGCGCTTCCTGCGGATCGCCGAGTTCCGTGCGAACCTACGCGCCTTCCTTCGCCACAACGAACGCTCGTGCCGGGAGTGGGGACTGACGCCGCAGCGCTACCTGCTGCTGCTGGCGATCAAGGGCGCGCCCGACGGCAGCGAGCGAATGTCGGTGACCGAGCTCGCGGATCGCCTCCAGCTGTCGCGCAACACGGTGACGGAGCTGTCCGCACGCGCCGAGGAGGCCGGCCTCGTCGTTCGCGAGCCGTCGACGATCGACCAGCGCGTCGTCTACCTGCGCGTCACGCCCGAGGGGGAGCGCCGCCTCTCCGGCGTGGTGCGCGAGAGCGACGGCTACCGCAACGAGCTCACGAAGGCTTTCGAGGCGCTGACCGAATCGTTTCGCGCCTCGCTGCACCGCCGCGGGCGCGGATAGCGGACGTTTCACGGGCCGAAGCTCGGCGCATCTCAGGTGCACGGCTGCCGGTGGCGGAACCGGCGCCGGACGGATCGGGGGTGGTGGACTTTGAAGTATCGGTTCGAGAACCACGACTTCGTCACCGAGCGCCGTTCACAGCTCATCGACCTCACGACCGACGTGCTCGAAGCCGTCGAACGCTCGGATGTGAAGAACGGCGTCGCGGTCGTCTTCTCGCCGCACACGACGTGCGCGATCCTGATCAACGAGGCCGAGGACGGCTTCTTCTGCGACTTCGGCGAGATGCTCGACCGACTGGTTCCGAGCGGAACGTACTACCGCCACGACGACCTGTCGGTGCGGACCCAGGGCCTGGAGGAGGACACGGCGCTCTACCCGAACGGCCACTCGCACTGCCGCTCGTCGATCCTGCCGTCGTCGCAGTCGATTCCCGTGACCGACGGCCGGCTGGCGCTGGGGCAATGGCAGCGGATCTTCTTCTGCGAGCTCGACCGCTCGCGGCCGCGAAAGGTGCTGATCCAGGTACTCGGCGAGTAGCGCAGGGTGCGCTTTCACCGCGGCAGGGAGCCGAGAGCGTCGTACGCGTGTAGCTGCAGCCGTCAGCCGCAGAAGCGGATCGCAGCCAGGGCGATCCCCTGAGCGCACGCGACGAGGTCGGCGACGGGGACGCTCTCGTCGACCGTGTGCGCGCGATCGATGCTGCCCGGCCCGTAGCAGACGGCGGGGATGCCCGCCTCGACGATCAGCGTCGCGCCGTCGTGCCAGTTGTTCATGCCGCCCAGCCGCGCGGGGCGGCCGAGGTCCGCCTCCGCGCGCAGCAGCTCCTGCACGACGGGCTCGTCTGCCGAGACCTCGGCGGGCGGCACGTCGCCGGTCAGCCACTCGACCCGCGGCGGATGCTCGCGCAGCCAGGAGTCGGCGCGTGCTGCCGCGACGATCCATTCCTCGAACTCGCGCTCCACGCGCGAGCCGCGGCCCGCGTCGTCCGCCTCCGACGGCAGATACTCGATGTGGCAGTCGAGTCGGCACTCGCCCGGATAGCTCACGATCCACTCACCGCCCGTGACCATCGTCGGGACGCAGTCGGCGGGCGCGAGATACGGGTGACGTGGACGAAGCGCCCACTCCTCCCTGAGCCGCCGGATCGCCTCCAGAAGGTAGGCCGTCTTCTCGATCGCGTTCACGGCGCCGCCGTCGGAGGGATGCCGCTGCGGCAGCCCGGCGTGCCCCGCCCGACCCTCGACCACGAGCCTCGGCAGGAGCGACCCGCGACACGCGATCCAGACGGCGAGCCCGCTCGGCTCGGGAACGATCGCCGCGTCCGCCGCGAGCGTTCGCGCCGACACCAGCCCGCCTGCCCCCGTCGACTCCTCGTCGGTGACCGTGTTCACGACCAGCTCGCCGCGAAGCGGGAGCTCGAGCTCGGCGAGCACCTGCGCCGCGAACGCCATGCACGCCACTCCACCCTTCATGTCGCAGGCGCCGCGCCCGAAGACGGAACCGTCGCGCACGACGGCGTCGAACGGATCGCTCGACCAAAGCCGCCGCGGCTCGACGTCGACGACGTCGACATGGCCGTTCAGAAGCAGCGTCCGCCCGCCGCCGCCGCCGGGGAACCGCGCCACCAGCTGCGGGCGCCCGGCGAACGTGAAGCCGTCGGGCACGTACGGATGGCCAGCCACCAAGACGTCGTCGGGCACCGCCACCTCGACGATCGCACCGGCCGCCCGCAGCCGCTCCGCCAGGTGCTCCTGGAGCGCCTCCTCCTCGCGCGCCTCCGCGCCGACGGCGTAGGTCGTCGTGTCGAAAGCGACCAGCTCGCGGACGAGCTCGACCAGCTCGCTCTCCCGCCCGGCGATCTCCTCGACGACGCGCGCCTCAGCCGGGCTCAGCGGCACCGCCCGAAGATAACCGAGTACGGTCCGAGGGATGACGGAGACCGAGCAGGAGCGGCTCAACCGCGAGCTCATCGAGCTGCTGAACGAGCTGCGCGTCGTCCTGCCGGGGGTCCAGGTGCTGTTCGCGTTTCTGCTGACGATCCCGTTCGCCCGCGGCTTCCCGAAGCTGCATCACCTCGACCGCGACGTCTACTTCGCCGCCCTGCTCGCCACCGTCCTCTCGACGATCCTGCTCATCACGCCGAGCGCCTACCACCGGCTCGTCTTCCGCCACCACGACAAGCGCGACCTGCTCGAGGTCTCGAACAGGCTCATCGTCGCCGGGATGGCGATCCTCGCTGTCGCGATGGCGTGCTCGCTCTTCGTCATCAGCGACTTCATCTTCGGCCACCTGGCGGCCGCGATCGTCACCGCGGCAGGGGTGGTCGCCTTCGCGTCCTTCTGGTTCGTGCTGCCGATGATCAGCCGGCGCCACGCCGTCGCCGCCGGCGACGAGACGTAGGCCCTCACGTCCGCGCGAAGCGGTACACGCGCGCGTTGTGCGGCCGGTACGGGCTCGGGTCGACGAAGACGCCGCCGCTGACCTCGACCGGCCGCGGCGGGTTCCCGGGACCGTGGGCGAGGACGGTGCCGCGGCTGATCGTCGGCGGCAGGCCGCGGAAGCGCACGCGGCCACTCGTGCTAGGGCTTCGCCGGACCGCGACGACGAAGATCGCCTGCCCCGTCTCCCGCACGCTGAGGGCGATGTCGGGCGCGTCCGCGACGACCGCGAACGCCGCGTCCGGCGCGAGCAGCGCCTGCCGATGGTTCGGCCCGGCGAGCTCCTCGACGAGCGGACGTTGCACGTTCCTCCAGTACGTCCAGTTCCAGCCGCGGGCCCGGTCCTGTGGCGTCATCGCCTGCGGCAGGTGCCCGCCGAAGAAGAACAGGCCGCGCGCACCGGCGACGATCGCGTCGTAGGCCATGAACCGCGCCTGCTGCAGCGTCGGGAACACGACCGGGTGCGGCGGCAGCGTGCCGCTCCACGCGATCTGCAGCGTCGTCCAGATCGCCCTCCGCCCGGTAGCCACAGCGAGGATCCGGGTCACGTCCCCGACGACGCTGATGTCGGTGTTGACCGGCGGGCCGCCCGCATGCATCCCGGGCGGCACCGACACGGGATAGATGTCGACGCCGTGGATGTCACATGCCGCGGCGTAGGCACGCAGCTCCGTGACGGTGAGCGGCCTGTCCGGCGCTCCGGGCGCCGGCGGCGGGTCCCGCGGAGCCTCGACGATCGCGAGCGGGTGATCCGGGTCGAGCGAGCGCAGGTGCTCGCGCACGGCAACGAGCCCCGCGGGCGGAATGCGGCTGTGGGCCGGCTCGTCCGCACCCTTCCAGACACCGAGCCCCGGGTGGCCCTTGACGGCGCCGACGACCTCGTCGAGCACGCTCCTCTTCGTCAGGTCCGTGTCGACGCCCGCGAGTGCGAGCCAGAGCTGAAGGCCGTGCCGCTCCGCTGCGTCGAGGCGGTTCCGGACGCCGACCAGCTCCTCGGCGGCCGAGGCCGACGTCCACACGACGTAGTCGCGCACGAAGTTGACGCCGGCCTCGGCGATCTCCGTCCACGCCGGCAGCCCGCTCGGCGCGGTGCCGGCGAGGGGCGGAGGATCCGAGAGGCCGATCGGGAACACGGGCCGTCCTCCGACCAGGAGGTTTCCGGTGGCGGGGTCGACCCGCGAGACCGTCACGCGAGCGGGTACCGGGACCGAGCCGACGTCACGTGCCGGGCGACTCTACAGCCCGGCTTCCGCACGGCGGCGCGCGCACGCCCGACGAAGCGGCAGCGCGGACCAGACGACGGTGGAGGCGCGACGGGTGCCGGGCCGCGCTACAAAACGGCGGTGACGTTCGAAGAGGCAGCGACTCGCCTCGTCATGCTGGCGCAGCTCCACCGCGGAACCGTCACCTCGGCAGAGGTCGAAGCGAACCCTGCCCTGTCGGCGGACCGGGAGCTCGTGAGCGCAGCCGCACGGACGCTCGCGCGCGGCACCAACGTCGTGTCGGCGACCGAGGCCGACGGCCGGGCCTGGTTCCCGTTCAGCAGCCTGACCTTCAGCGCGCTCTACGGCCGCCGCTGAGCCCCGTCGACGCGGGGACGGCGAACGCTATGCAACTCTGACGACGAAGAACGAGATCGCCGCGTAGTGGCAGCCGAGGGCGGCGAGCGTGAGCGCGTGGAACAGCTCGTGGTAGCCGAAGACGCGGGGAACGGGGTCTGGCCTGCGGCGGGCGTAGACGATCGCGCCGAGGCTGTACGCGACCCCGCCGGCGGCAAGCAGGATCACGGCGCCGACTCCCGCCCGCTCCGCGAGCTGCGGGAGCGCCGCGACTCCCACCCAGCCGAGCGCGAGCGCGAACACCACCGCCAGCCACCTCGGCGCCGCCACCCACACCACCTTCACGAGGACGGCGGCGCCGGCGCCGACCCAGACCGTCCACAGCACGACCTTCTGCAACAGCCCGTGCAGGCTGATCAGCCCGACGGGTGTGTAGGTCCCGGCGATCAGCAGGTAGATGCCCGCGTGGTCGAGCCGGCGCATCACGAGCCTCGCGCGCGGGCCCCACGTGATCCGGTGATAGAGCGCGCTCGTCCCGAGCATCACGACGGCGGAGGACGCGAAGACGGCCGCGCCCACGGCGCGGCCGCGCGCTGCGAACAGAACCAGGAGCGCGCCGACCACGCAGGCGACGACGAACGCCGCCTGGTGCAGCACGCCGCGCAACAGCGGCCGCAACGCCGCCTCCACCGGGCCGTCGTGTACCGAGCTGCTCAAACCGTCCGCCGGGCTGATCCCCGCGCGAACGCGGTCCTAACCGCCGGCCTCCGACGTCCGCTTTCGGATCTCCTGCGTCGCGAGGTCGCGGAGCCGCTCGGCGGCGAGCGAGAGATCGGCCAGCTCCGGGTCGTCGCCGCACTCGAGCATCACCCGCTCGCTGGCGGCCACGCCGAGCATCAACGCCGCAACGACTTCGGCTTCGGCCACGGCTTGTAGTGGTCCCGCCGGGAGCGACGGCCAAACCAGCGGCTCTCCACGAGCAACGCCGCGGGCGCGGCGCGCTCAGCGCAAGGCCGCCTCGACGGCGACGACGACGACGAGGCAACACGCGAGGAACCACAGGAAGCGCGTCACCGGGGGCAGCCGAGTCCGCTCGCGCCAGCGCCGGGGCATCCGCTTCACTCGGCTAGAACGACCGACGTTCCGCGGCGGGTGCGCAGCCCGCGGTTTCTAGAGCTTGTTCGCGATCTTGCGGTGGGCCTTCGCTCCGGCCGAGGTGCTCCGCGCGGTCGCCTTCTGCGACGTGCGGAACGGCTTCGGGAGCCACCGGCCGAGGAAGCCCGGTGCGTGCGAAGCCGCGGAGGCCCCGGTGCCGAGCGTTCGGTTGGTGAGCGAGGCCGGCTTCCGTGCGAGCCGCGGCGCGAGCAAGGCCAGAACGAACAGCACGACGCAGACGACGACGATTCCCGCGATGAACATGCGTCCCCCGTCTCCTTCTTCGTCCGACGGCAAACCGCCCGCCGGTGGAGAAGCCCGCCGAAGATCCCCCGGCGAGGGGATGACGCGCGGCGCCTCGCGCGTCGAAGCGGATTCCGATGGATGCGCGGAAGCGGATCGTCGGGGACGGCGGCTCCCGGTCGCGGCGGCGTCGCTGGATCGCGGCGCTCGCAGGGGCTGCGGCGGTCGCCGCTGCCGCCTACGCGGCCACGAACTGGGTGGTCGGGCTGGCCGGCGGATCGAGCGGCGAGGCGCAGTCGGCAGCAGTCTCGAACCTTACGATCACCGCCGTCGCCTCTCCGTCGGCGACCAACCTGCTCTACCCGGGCGGCACCGGGGACGTGGTCGTCTCGATCTCCAACCCGAACCCGTTCCCGGTCACGATCACGGCGGTCGACCTGCCGACGAACACCACCTACGCCACCGGCTACACGACGAGCGCGCTCGCGACCACACAGGCCGGCTGCCTCGCCAGCACGCCGAGCGGCGTGACCTGGAACTACGCGACCGGCACGAGCGGCAGCGCCCACACGCTGACGACGCCGCTCACCGTCGGCGCGAGCGGACAGGCGAACAACCCGCTGGTGGTGACGCTGACGAACGACGCCAGCATGGCGTCCAGCGCACCCGCCGCCTGCGAGGGAACCTTCTTCTCGATGCCGGCCCTGACCGGGGTCAGCGCGACCGGCGGCGCGGCGACCGCCACCACCAGCCCGGCCACGGACAGCTGGACGTCGTGACGGGCGCCGCCCCCGGCGCCTGAAGCGGCCGGCGAGCGAGGCACGATGCGCTTCGCCCCTGAACGTGTGGCGTCGGCAACCGCCGGCGTCGCCTGCGCAGTGCTCCTCGGCGCCGGCGCCGCGCACGCAACCTGGCCGATCGGCCTCGCAACCGGCGGCGGCGAAGCGGCCGCCGGAACGGCCCCACCGGCCCCGACGGGCGTCACCTCGGCCTGCACCTCCACCACCGGCGCGACCGTCAGCGTCAGCTGGAACGCCGTCGCCGGCGCGACCAGCTACACGATCTGGCAGTCCAGCATCTCCGCGACCACGGGCTTCAGCGCGGCCGCGACAGGCGTGACCGGGACGAGCTGGGTGAGCGGCAACCTGTCGACCGGGAGCTACTGGTTCCAGGTGTCCGCCGTCACCGGGGCCAACTGGCTGAGCGCCACCTCGGCCGCGACCGGGCCCCGGCTCGTCGCCGTCACCCTCTGCACCTGACAGGCGGGGGTCGTGTCGCCCGTATCCGAAACGGCGGGAGCGACGTTCTCCTCGGCGACAACGTCAACAAGGAGACCGAATGCCTCTTCTCTGGGTTCTCGTGCTCGTGCTGGTGATCCTCGCGATCGCCGGCGGCGTCGCGGTGAGCAACCTGCTCTGGCTGGTTCTCGTCGCGGCGCTGATCGTCGCCGTCTTCGCACTCCTGTCCGGGCGTCGAAGCGCCCTCTAGCGTAGGAGAGAACGATGGGTATCGGAGTGAGCCTGATCCTGATCGCCGTCGGCGCCGTGCTCGCCTTCGCCGTGCACGTCTCCACGTCCGGCTTCAACCTGCACACGGTCGGCTACATCCTCCTGGCCGTGGGCGCGATCGGCATCCTGCTGTCGCTGATGTTCTGGTCGAGCTGGGGCGGGTTCGGCAGCCGGCGGACGGTCGTCGAGGACGCGCCCGCAGCGCGCCGGCGCACCGTCGTCCACGACGAGATCGTCTAGCTCGGATTCGAGGCGGCGCGCGGGCGGCGGAGTGCCGCGCCCGCGCGTCGTTTCGCGTTCGGCAACCGGGACAGATCGCACCCGAGTCGGTGGAACCGGACCCTCGAAGGAGGCGAAAGCGGATGCAGATCGACAAGCAGCTCGTCCTGGACGAGCTCCGAAAGGCTGGGAAGAACGAGCACGTGCAACAGGCGATCCAGGAGCTGCCGGAGAAGATCGACCACGACCAGCACGCGGCGTTGCTCGAGAAGTTCGGGCTCGACCCGGGGAAGCTCGCCGCGAAGGCCGCGGAACGGGGGCTCGAGAGCCTGTAGGCGGCTCAGCGCCCGGCCGCGGGCGCGGACGGCGTCAGCCGCGCGAGGCAGGCGGGACAGATCGTGTCGGACGTCGGGCCGGGATCGGCGCGGCGCTCCTCCCTCCACGAGCTGTCGCAGTCGATCCGCTTGCACCACGCGCACCGCCGCGTCAGGAGGACGTGGCGGCGGTCGCGATCCATCGTAGGGCGACATTCGTGGATCCCCGGCAGTCCGTCCATAGGCCGAACGGCCCATCTCTACGATTCGGGATCAAGAGGTCGGCCTTCGCTGCCGATCGATAGGCCATGAATCGTTCGACAGGGCCCTCGACGGCCGCCGAGGTCGCGGTCGCCGCGGGCGCCGACGACCTCTTCGTGCTGCGCCGGATCGCCGCCGGGCGCTTCGCCCACGTGGGCGGCGTCGGCCGCGGCGGCGGCTGGGCCGGCATCGTCGAGGTGGACGAGCACGAGCTGGCACCGACGGCCGACCGGGTCGCCGTCCGGCAGAGCGACGAACCGGAGCACGTGTTCGGGCCGTACTGGGCCCGCTGGACGGTCACCGTCCGGTTGAGCCCCGACCTCGTCGTCGTCTTCGGCGGCGAGCCGCGCACGGACGAGCTCTCGCGCGACGAATACGTGCTGCTCGCCGAGTACGCGGCGGAGCAGCTCGTCGAGGTCGCGGCGGCCAAACGGCTCGCAGACGAGCTCGAGGTCCTCACGGCCGTCCAGGAGCTGCTGCGGCAGCCGCCGGAAGCCACTCCGGAGCTGCTCGGCCACCTTGCCGGCCACGCGACCCGGGCCCTCTCGTGCGAGCTCGGAGTGGCCTACCTCGCCGAGCAGAAGCTCGTCGCCGTCTGCGACCTGCGCGAGCGGACGCCGCTCGCGGAGAGCGAGGTGCTCGCCGCGGCCGACCAGCTGCTCGCGGCGTCGCCTCTCCCCCGCTGCTCCCAGGACGCGGTGTGCCAGGACCTTCCTGCTCCCTTCTCGGCGGCGGACGGCATCCGCTCGTACTACTTCCTCGAGCTGAAGGAGCCCGCACGCGGCTTCCTTCTCCTCATGCACACGGACACCGCGCCCGCCCGCGGCTTCACCTCCCTCTGTCAGGCGCTCGGGCTCCAGATCGCCGAGGCCGCGCAGCCGCTCCTCACCGCGAGCCTGCTCCGGGACCGGATGGACGAGCGCCTGCGCAGCGCCGAAGCGGCGGCGCGGCGCGACCCGCTCACCGGCCTCGCGAACCGGCTCGCGTGGGACGAAGCCTGCGCCCGCGTCTCCGACCAACCTCCGACGGGTGTCGTGATCATCGATGCCGCGCGGCTGAAGGCCGTCAACGAGAGCTACGGCCACCACTTCGGCGACGAGCTGCTCTGCCGCATCGCCGACGCGCTGCGGGCATCCGTCCGCGCGGACGACGTCGTCGCCAGGATCGGCGGCGACGAGTTCGCGATTCTCCTCCCGTCGAGCGACGAGGCGGAGGTGAAGAGCGTGATCGGCCGTATTCGCGCCAGGGTCGCCGACGCCCGGCTGCCGAACGGCGACCCGATGGAGGTCGCGTGCGGCTGGACCGTCGAGCGGAGCAGCAACCTCGCGGCGGCGCAGAAGCGCGCCGACACGTCGATGCTGGACGAGAAGCGCGCGCGGCGCGCCGCGTAGACGGCCGCAGCCGGCGCCTAGTCGAGGCTCCCGCGGTTGTTCTTCGGGTTCCAGAGCTTGATCGGCGCCGTCCGCTCGTAGGCCATCCCGTGCGGGTAGCTGATCAGCTCGACGTCGGTGCCGAACGGCGTCGCGAAGTAGTTGATCGACTGGCCCGCCGCCGGGCCCGTTGTGAGCGTCAGCGGCCCGTCGCGCTTCGTCCCGGCGGCGGCCTGGAACGTGCGCACGCCGTCGTCGATCGCGTTCACGTACAGCGCGACGTGGTGGCCGCCCCAGTCCGAGTTCCGCCGAAACGAGCGGTCCTGGTCGGGCGAGGTGTACTGGAACAGCTCGATCCCGGGGCCGGTCCCGCCGCGCAGGACGCGGATCTGCTCGACGACCGCGCGCGGGTTCACGTCGACGAGCTGCTTCATGAACTCTCCCACCGGGTCCGAGAACGGGCCGAAGGTGAGCGGGTTGAAGAAGCCGAGCTTCTCCTCGAGCCACTGCGCCGCGGCCGCGATGTCGGGAACGGTGATGCCGACGTGGTCGATTCCGAGCAGGCCGGGAACCTTGGTGACGACCGAATCGAGCCCGTTCTCCTTCGGCGACCAGAGCGGCTTGACCCCGGGCTCGTGCTGGTAGGCCATCCCGTTCGGGTAGCTGATGAACTCGATGTACGAGTTCCACGGCGTCTTGAAGTAGTTGATCGACTGCCCGGCAGCCGGGCCGGCCGTGAGCGCGAACGGCCCGAAGAGCCGGTGCACGCCGCGCGAGTCCATGTACTCGACCGCCTGCTCGATGTCCGTCACGTAGAACGCGACGTGGTGGCCGCTCCAGTCCGAGTTGAGCGGCATGTCGTGCCGCTGACCCGGCGACTCGTACTTGAACAGCTCGATGTTCGCGCTGTGCCCGACCCGCAGCATCGTGATCTGGTCGATCTTCGTGCCGCCGACGACGCCGAGCGCTCCCTTGAGGAAGTCACCCGCGAACGGACCGAACGTCAGCGGCGCCGCCGCGCCGAGGATGTCCTCGAACCATTCGATCGCCTGGTTGATGTCGGGGACCGTCAGCCCGACGTGGTCCATCCCCACGAGCCCCAGGCCGCCGGTCGCCGGGTACGCCCGCCCGGGACGCAGGAGGGGCGCCGCCGCCACGGCGCCGACCGCGGCCGCCGCTCCGGAGAGGAACTTCCGGCGGCCCATCGTCGTCTCGCCGGTCATCGCGTCCTTCACCCTAACGCGGAACGGCGCCTGCGACGAAATCCGCGATGGCCGCCGTGAACGCCCGGCGGCTCTCCTCCCAGGCGTAGAACATATGGCCGCCGCCGAAGTGGCGGACGGTCAGTCGCCCGGCGGTTGCCGGGTCGAGGCGCATCAGGTTCCGCAGCCGGTCGCTCGTGTAGTAGGGCGTGACGAGGTCGAAACGGCCGTGCGTGATGAATGCCTTCAGGTGCGGATTCAGCGACATGCCGTAGCGGAAATCGTCGGTCGCGCCCGCCGGCGGGACGAAGAAGTGGCGCTTGTCGTCGTCCTTCCACTCCTCGTTCACCTCCTCGCTGAGGAGCGTGTACTCGCGGTCCGTCTCGACGCCGATCTCCGAGCGCAGCTGCCGGTTGATCGCCGTCGTGTACGCGGGCGCGATGCCGGACAACGTCGGGTCCGGACCGGCGAACGACTCGCGGTCGGGGAACGGGTCCGTCACGGTGATCGTCGCGTCGTAGCGGCCGAGCACCTTGCGCTCGTCGCGCAGGAGCTCGCGCACGAAGACGCCGATCGGGATCCGACCTTCTGACCGCGTCACCATCTCCACCGGCAGGCCGATCAGGTCCGCGAGGCGCGCGAGCACGCGCTCGCGCTCTGCGACGGGCATCGCCGCGCCGCGCGCGAGGAACGCGGCGAAGTCGCCGGTCGCGAAGTCCTCCGCCGCGCGCTGCACGTCCTCGACCGGCGAGCCGGCCTCGAACGCGCGCGACCGGCCGTGGTGGGCGGCGGCCCCCGCCATCGTCGGCACCAGGTCGACCCACGGGACGACGTCGTAGTCGCCGCCGACGAGGGCGGAGAGCTCGAGCGCAGGCGAGATCAGGATCGCCCCGTTCAGCCCGACCCCGGCCGTCTCCTGGAGCGTGCGCACGAGCCGGCCGACGCGGTAGCCGCCGTAGCTCTCGCCGGCGATGAAGACGGGAGAGCCCCAGCGGCCGTTGCCCGAGAGCCAGCGGCCGATGAACTCGCCGAGGGACTCGAGGTCGCGCTTGTACCCGAAGTACTCCGTCGGGTCCCACTCGTCCCCGTCCTTCTTCTGCTTCTTTGCCTCCTCCTTCTTCTTGCCGTTCTCGTTGCGCGCGTTCTCCTGCTCGATCATCCGGCTGAAGCCGGTCCCCACCGGGTCGACGAAGACGACGTCGGTGAACGCGAGCCACGACTCGTCGTTGTGCACGAGCCGCGGCGGCATCTCCGGCAGCGACCCGTCGGCGGGGAACGCGACGCGGTTCGGGCCGACGGCGCCCATGTGCAGGTACGCCGACGACGCGCCCGGCCCGCCGTTGAAGACGAACGTCACCGGCCGGTCGCCGTCCTGCTCACGCGTGACGTACGAGACCGAGAAGATCTCGGCCGACGGCTTCTCCTTCTTCCGCAGCACGACCCACTTCGCGGTCGCCGTGTGCTCGACGCCGTTCCACGTCGCCGTCGACGAAGCCCCGCGCGGGGGCTCGTAGTCGGGCGGGACCTTCTCCGGCTCCTCGATGCTCATCGTGCGGACGCTACCGTGAACCTCGGTGGCCGAGCACGTGATCCTGATCTGGAGCGACTACATCTGACCGTTCTGCCGGCTCGGCCAGGTGACGGCCGAGCAGGCCCGGCGCGAGTTCGACGCCGACGTCCTCTGGCTCCCGTTCGACCTGCATCCCGAGTACCCGCCGGAGGGCCTCGCGCTCGACGAGCTGCATCGCCGCTACGGCCTGGGCGTCGGCGATCGCGACCCGCTGCGCGACCGGTTCGCGGCGGCCGGGCTCGAGTACAACCGGCCGACGGTCGTCCCGAACACGCGGCTCGCCCTCCGGCTGGGGGAGCTCGCGCGTGACCGCGGCCTGCACCAGCCGTTCCACGACCGGCTGATGGATGCCTACTGGTCGGAGGCGACGAACATCGGCAACCCGGACGCGCTGCGCCGGCTCGCGGCCGAGGCCGGCCTCGGCGCGTCGGACGTCGAGCGCGTGATCGCCGACCCCTCCGCCTACCTCGAGCGCGTGGAGGAGTCGACCCGCCAGGCGTTCGCGATCGGGATCAACGCCGTTCCGGCGTTCCTGCTCGACCGCCGCCTGATCGTGCTCGGCGCACAGCCGCTCGAGGTCTTCAGGCGCGCCTTCGCGCAGCTCGCCGCCTGACGGTAACGGGGCCGTCCGCGCCCGCCGCTTCAATCGAGGGCGCAAACCCTCGACCGAAGGAGACCCATGGCTCTCACGCAGACGCAGCTCGCCGAGGCCGTCGCCACCCGTACCGGCCTCTCGAGAGCGCAGGCGAAAAACGCGATCCTGGCGCTCGAAGAGGTGGTCCTCGACGAGATCGGCAACGCCGAGAAGGTGAAGATCGGCAACCTCGTCCAGCTCACCGTGCGAGTGAAGCCGCCGACGAAGGCGCGCGAGGGACGCAACCCGGCGACCGGCGAGGTGATCACGATCGCCCCGAAGCCGGCGACGGTCGACGTCCGCGCCCGTGTGCTCGCGAAGACGAAGGCCGCGCTGCCCTCGATCGAGAAGGCGAAGCGCCGCCTCGCGGCGTAGCCGCCCGGCGCACGACGGCGGGCGGCCGCGGCCGCTCGCCGTCGCCTCACGTTCGCCTCACGCCGGCGTCGTAAGGTGCGACACGAGCAGGTAGCCGACCAACGTGCCGAGCGTGTTGAGGATGATGTCGTCGGTCGCGCTCGTCCGGCCCGGGACGAAGAGCTGGACGATCTCGATCGCGGCCGAGGTAAAGCAGCCCGTCAGCGTCGCGGCCCACCATCGCTCACCGAACAGCGCCAGCGCGCCGCCGAACGGCATGAAGAGCAGGACGTTCCCGACGACGTTGACGACGAACGCGAGGCCGAGCGGATGCTCGAGCGCCGGCCCGATCTCGACGAACGGCCGCCATTGCTCCTCGTTCCGCCCGCTTCTCGGGACGAGCGTGATCACGCAGATCCACCCGACCGCCGCGAGCAGGAAGGCGTGGCGCCGGCGCAGCACGCGCTACGCGCTCGCCGTGGTCGCTGCGGCCGCGCTGGCGCTCGCGCCCGTCGCTTCTCCGGCGCGCGTCCCGCGCGTCTCGCACGTCGTCGTCGTGGTGCTCGAGAACCTCGAGCGCAGCGACGTCGTCGGCAGCTCACAGGCGCCGTACCTGAACACGATCCGGCAACGGTACGCGGACCTGACGATGTACACGGCGGTCTCGCACCCGAGCCTGCCGAACTACCTCGCGCTCGTCTCGGGCTCGACGCACGGAATCGCGGACGACTGCGAGACGTGCTCCGTGCGCGGCCCCTCTGTCGGGACGCTGCTCGGCAGGCGCGGGCTGTCGTGGGGCGGGTTCGCGCAGGGGTATCCGGCCTCGCCGAGCTTCGTGAAGCGGCACATGCCGTTCCTCTACTTCGCGGGTCAGTCGCCCCACGTCCACCCCCTCGACGCGCTGAGCCCGCGCCGGCTGCCGGCGTACGCCTTCGTCGCCCCCGACCTGTGCAACGACGCCCACGACTGCCCGCTCAGCACCGCCGACCGCTTCCTCTCGGGGTTCCTGCCGCCGTTCCTGCGAGCTCCGGCGACCGTCGTCTTCGTCGTCTTCGACGAGGGGACGAGCGACGCGGGTGGCGGCGGGCACGTGTACGCCGTTGCCGCCGGCACCGCCGTGCGCGCGCATTCGGTCTACCGGCGGCCGACGAACCACTACGGGCTGCTTCGAACGATCGAGGACGCGCTCGGCCTGCCCCGGCTCGGACGCTCTGCGTCCGCGCAGCCGATCACCGGGATCTGGCGCAGGTAAGATCGCGCGACGTTGCGGGTCGCGCTGTTCGCCACGTGCATCGGTGACGCGATGTTCCCGGAGGCGGTGCGCGCGACCGTGACGGTGCTGGAGCGTCTCGGCCACGAGGTGGTGTTCCCGCCGGAGCAGACGTGTTGCGGCCAGATGCACCTGAACAGCGGCTACGCGCGCGAGGCCGACCGGTTGGCCGCGCGCTTCCGCTCGATCTTCGCGCGGTTCGAGGTGGTGGTGGCGCCGTCGTCGTCGTGCGTCGGCCACGTGCGCGAGCTCGTCGGCCTCGACAACGTGTTCGAGCTCTCGGAGCTGCTCGTGCGTCGACTGGGGGTCGAGAACGTGGGCGCCGCGTTCCGGCATCGGGTGACCTATCACCCGACCTGCCATTCGCTGCGGGTGACGCGGGTCGGCGACGCGCCGCTCAGGCTGCTGCGGAGCGTGGACGGTCTGGAGCTCGTGGAGCTGCCGCGCGCCGAGGAGTGCTGCGGCTTCGGCGGCACGTTCGCGGTCAAGAACGCCGATACCTCGAGCGCGATCCTCGCGGACAAGTGCGCCTGCATCGAGGAGACGGACGCGGAGTACTACTGTGCGCTCGACGGTTCGTGCCTGCTGCAGATCGGCGGCGGGCTGTTGCGGCGCGGCGCGCGCGTACGGCCGATCCACCTCGCGGAGATCCTCGCGTCGCGATGACGAGCTTTCCCGAGGCGGCGCGCCACGAGCTCGCGAATCCGCAGCTGCGGGCGAACCTGCGCACGGCGACCGACACCATCCGCGCCAAGCGCGCACGAGTCGTCGCGGAGGTGCCCGACTGGGAGGAGCTCCGCGAGGCCGGCCGCGCGATCAAGGCCGACGTGCTCGCGCGCCTCGACGAGTACCTGCTCCAGTTCGAGGCGGCGGTGCAGGCGGCGGGCGGCCACGTCCACTGGGCGCGCGACGCCGCGGAGGCGAACGCCGCCGTCGTCGAGGTCGCGCGGTCGCACGGCGTGACGGAGGTCGTGAAGATGAAGTCGCTCACGACCGACGAGACGCGGCTGAACGACGCGCTCGCCCAGCAGGGCATCCACGCGCTCGAGACGGACTTTGCCGAGCTGATCCTGCAGCTCGACGGCGACTGGCCCTCGCACATCCTCGTCCCCGCCATCCATCGCAACCGAACCGAGATCCGCGACCTGTTCGCACGCACGATCGCGCCTGGGCTCGCCTCGGACGATCCGCCAGACCTCGCGGAGGCGTCGCGCCGCTACCTGCGCGAGCGCTTCCTCGCCGCCAGGATGGGCGTGAGTGGCGCGAACTTCGGCGTCGCCGAGACCGGCACGATCTGCATCGTCGAGTCCGAGGGCAACGGCCGCATGTGCACGACGCTGCCGCCGGTGCTGGTGAGCGTGCTCGGGATCGAGAAGCTCGTCCCGACGTTCGCCGACCTCGAGGTGTTCCTGCAGCTCCTGCCGCGCTCGTCCACCGGCGAGCGCATGAACCCGTACACGTCGCTGTGGACCGGGGTCACGCCGGGCGACGGCCCGCAGGAGCTGCACGTCGTGCTGGTCGACAACGGCCGCACCCGCGTTCTGCGCGACGAGGTCGGCCGGCAGGCGCTGCACTGCATCCGCTGCAGCGCGTGCCTGAACGTCTGCCCCGTCTACTCGCGCACCGGGGGCCACGCCTACGGCTCCGTCTACCCGGGCCCGATCGGCGCGATCCTGACGCCGCAGCTCGTCGGGGTCGAGAACGCCCCCTCGCTGCCGTTCGCCTCCAGCCTCTGCGGCGCCTGCTACGAGGTCTGCCCGGTGAAGATCGACATCCCACGCGTCCTGCTCCACCTGCGCGCCAAGGCCGTCGATGCGAAGGCGGCACCGGCGGAGCGGCTCCTGATGCGCGCCGCCGCCTGGACGTTCGGGAGCGCGCGCCGGTTCGCGCTCGCCGAGAGGATCGGCCGGCTGCTACAGCCGTTCGTGCCGCTGCGGCCGTGGACACGGACGCGGGACCTGAAACGCCTGCCACGCCAGTCGTTCCGCGAGTGGTGGTCGCGCAGGTGAGCGCCCGCGACGAGATCCTGGCGCGCATCCGGGCGACGGACCGCCAGACGCCGCCCCCGGTGCCGCGCGCGTACCGGCGCACGGGCTCGCATGCGGACGTCGTCGGCCTGTTCTGCGCACGCGTCGCGGACTACCGCGCGGAGGTGCGGCTCGTCGACGACATCGCAGCCGCGGTCGAGGGCGTCTGCCGCGACCACGCCGTCGCGCGGCTCGGCGTCCCGCCGGGGCTGCCGGCGGCGTGGGTCCCGCGCGCCGTCGACGTCGTCGAAGACGACGGGCTCGAGCCGCGGGAGCTCGACGCGCTCGACGGCGTGCTCACCGGCTGCACAGTCGCGATCGCCGAGACGGGGACGATCGTCCTGGCCGGTGGGCCCACCGAAGGCCGCCGCGCGCTCACGCTCGTGCCGGACCTGCACGTCTGCGTCGTGCGGCGCGACCAGGTCGTCGAGCTCGTGCCGGAGGCGATCGAGCGGCTCGACCCGCGGCGCCCGCTCACGTTCGTCTCCGGCCCGTCGGCGACCTCCGACATCGAGCTCGACCGCGTCGAGGGCGTGCACGGCCCCCGCACGCTCGTCGTGCTCGTCACGCCCCCAGGCGCCCGATCGTCCGCGCCAGCCGCTGCCCACGCGGTGTGAGGCGGTACTCGACGCGCGGCGGCCGGTCGTCCACGACGACGCGCGCCAGGATCCCGGCGTCGACGAGCTCGTTCAGCCGCGCCGTCAGCGTCCCCGGCGGCACCGGCCGCAGAGCCTGCGCGAACTCGTTGAAGCGTGTCGCGCCCTCGCTCGAGGCCCAGATGACCGCGATCGAGAACCTGCGCTCGAGGAGGCCCGCCAGGCGGCGGACCTCCTCGGGCATCGGCTTGCACCTACGACAGCGCATGTGACGCCGGCGCAGGCTCCAGCGCGAGGTCGAGCACCTCGTCGAGCGTCATCACGGGGTGGAACGTCATCCGGCTCTTCACTTCCTCGGGAACGTCGTCGAGGTCGGGCCGGTTCCGCTCCGGGAGGATCACGTCCGTCAGGCCGGCCGCGTGCGCGGCGAGCACCTTCTGCTTCAGCCCGCCGATCGGCAGCACGCGTCCCTGCAGGGTCACCTCGCCGGTCATGCCCACGGTGTGCTTGACGGGGCGGCCCGTTAGCAGCGACACGAGCGCGGTCGTCATCGTGACGCCCGCCGACGGCCCGTCCTTCGGAATCGCGCCGGCCGGCACGTGCACGTGGAAGGAGCGCTCGGCGAAGGCGTCCTCGTCGAGACCGAGCTCCTCGGAGTGCGCGCGGGCGTAGGTCAGCGCGATCCGCGCCGACTCCTTCATCACGTCGCCGAGCTGGCCGGTGAGCACGAGCCCGTCGTTGCCCTTCATCGCGCTCGCCTCGACGAACAGCACGTCGCCGCCGGTGCCGGTGACGGCGAGGCCGGTGGCTACGCCGGGAACCGCAGTCCGCTCGGCCGACTCCTGGTAGAAGCGCCGGCGGCCGAGCGCCTCGCGCACGAGCGCGAGGTCGACCGCGACCGGCGCCTCCACCGTCCCGGAGACCAGCTTCGTCGCCGTCTTCCGCAGCAGTTTCGCGAGCTCCCGCTCGAGCTGGCGGACGCCGGCCTCGCGCGTGTACTCGGCGACGATCGTCTCCAGGAGCACGTCGTCGATCGCCACCTCGTCCTCGCGCAGCCCGTTCCGCTCGCGCTGCCGCGGCCAGAGGTAGCCGCGCGCGATGGCGACCTTCTCGTCGACCGTGTACCCGTCGAACGGGATGACCTCCATCCGGTCGAGGAGCGGCCCGGGAATCGTGTCGGCGACGTTGGCCGTCGCGATGAACACGACCTGCGACAGGTCGAGCTCGACGTCGAGGTAGTGGTCGCGGAACGAGTGGTTCTGCGCCGGGTCGAGCACCTCGAGCAGCGCGGCCGACGGGTCACCGCGCCAATCGGCGCCGACCTTGTCGACCTCGTCGAGCAGGATCACCGGGTTCATCGTCCCGGCGTCCCGGAGGGCGCGCACGAGGCGGCCCGGGAGCGCGCCGATGTAGGTGCGCCGGTGGCCGCGGATCTCCGCCTCGTCGCGGACGCCGCCGAGCGACATGCGCACGAACTCGCGGTTGAGCGCACGCGCGATCGACTCGCCGATCGACGTCTTGCCGGTGCCTGGCGGCCCGATCAGGGTGAGGATCGCGCCTGAGCGCTTGTCGGGCTCGATCCCGCGCTCCTCGCGCAGCTTGCGGACGGCCAGGTACTCGACGACGCGCTCCTTCACGTCCTCGAGCCCGGCATGGTCGGCGTTCAGCACCTCGCGCGCGTGCGCCGGGTCGAGGCGCTCCTCGGAGCGCTTGCCCCACGGCACGTCGAGCAGCCAGTCGAGGTACGTCCGGATCATCTGGGACTCACCGGACTGCTCGCCCATCCGCTCCAGCCGTGCGACCTCGCGCTCGGCCTGCTCGCGCACCTTCTCGGGGAGATCGGCCGCGGCGATCCGCTCGCGGTAGTCGGCGGCGGCCGAGGCGTCGTCCTCGCCGAGCTCCTTCCGGATCGAGTCGAGCTGGCGGCGGAGGATGTACTCGCGCTGCTGCTTCTGCGCGCCGGACTCCACGTCCTCGCGGATGCGTCGCCGAACCTGGAGCTCGGCGAGCCGCTCGCGCTGCAGCTCGACAGCGAGCTCGAGCCGCTCGACGACGTCGACCGCCTCGAGCAGCCGGACCTTCTCGGCGAACCCGACGTCCGGCGCGTAGCCCGTCGTGTCGGCGAGCGCGCCCGCGTCGGTGATCGCGCGCACGAAGTCGCGGATGCGCGGGTCCGCCTCGCGCAGCTCGAGGATCTCCTCCACGACGGCGCGGTACTCGCGCTCGAGCTCGGCGGTCTTGACGCGCGGCGGGTTGTCGTCTGGGCGCTCGTCCACCTCGACGCGCAGCCGGCCGTCGGCGCCGGTGGTCGCCGCTCCGGCGACTGCGCGGTGGAGCCCGTTCAGCGTGACGGCTTGGCCCCCGCCCGGGAGCCGCAGGCGACCCGTGACCTCGGCGACGGTGCCGACGCGCGCGTACGCCCCCTCGTGCACGGGCACGAGCAGGACGCGCTCCTCGTCGCCCGCGTCGATCGCGAGCGTCACCGACATGTTCGGGAAGACGACGCTGTCCTCGAGCGGGATCAGCAGTAGTTCGGACACGTTTGAAACTCCTCGTTAGCTACAACCGTTGTAGCAGGTACAACGATTGAAGCGTCGGCGGGATTCCGCCGGGCTGGGCGGTGCGGAGCTGGCCGACCCAGTAGCCGATCAGGAGGCCGAGGAGCGTCCCGAGCAGGGCGACGAGGAGCCAGGGTGCCACGGTCGCGACCCGCCGGCGCCACTCCGGCTGCACGTTCGCAACCGCGACGGCGGGTTGCCAGGTCCGACGGTCGCCGTCGGCGGCGAGCAGGCCGAGGAACGCGTACGGCTCGATCGGCGGGAGGCTGTCGCGGGCGAGCGCCCGGAGCTCGTCGTCGACGAGCGCCAGCTCCGGGCTGACCACGACCCCCATGGGCCGGTTGTTCGCGCGGCTGTCCGGAAAGCCTCTAGGAGAAGAGGCCGAGGACCCGGCCGAAGACGGCGACGCCGGCGCCGAGGCCGACGAGCTCGAGCAGCCCGCGGGCGGGGCCTTCGGATGCGCTGCGCTCGAACGCCGCCCCCTGGACGGCCACGAGCGCCACGGCCAGCGCGCCGAGCGCGGCGAGCAGCGCGCGTGGATGCGCGCGGAGCGGTGCGGGGAGATCGGCGGAGAGGCCGGGTGCGCGACCGCCCCCCGGTGTGACGCGGGCCGCGGCTGCGACGCTGCGCGCGGCGGCCGCGAGGAACGGAAGAGGAAGCGCGCCGGCGAGAGCGGTGAGGACGATCCAGTGGGTCGGCATCGGGCGCATCAGCGCGGCCTGCGCAACCGCACCGCAGCACGTGACGGCGCCGGCGCCGAGGGCCACCGCGGCGCGGCGCTGCACGAGCCTGCGCTCCGAGGCGCTGAGCGACCGGCGGATGCCGCGGGCGAGTGCGAGGACGCCTGCCACGAAGGCGATCTGGGCGGAGGCGACGATCGCGAGGCCGGCGAACGCCACCGCCGTCCCGTGCCTCGTATGGACCGGGTACCGGCCGACGGAGGCGGCAGACACGACCACCAGCAGCGCAGCGAGCGCCAGCGCGCCGAAGGAGAAGGCCGCCGATCGCCGGGTGCGCGCGAGACCGAGCTCGTCGGCGAACCGCTCGGCGACGAGCGCGGGCGCGCCGAGCGGCGCGTCGGGGTCGCACGCGAGGTGGTCGGCGAGCTCGTCGACGATCCGCTCCGTCAGCGCGCCGTGGATCCCGACGCGCGCGAGCTCCTGCCGCAGCTCGTCGAGGTACGTCATGCGAGCACCGCCTCGACGGCGCGCACGAAGTCGCGCCAGTCCTCGCGCCTGCGCGCGAGCGCGGCGCGGCCGCGGCGCGTCAGCCGGTACACGCGCCGGCGGCGGCCGGCGGCGCTCGACCACGCGCTCGCCAGCAGCCCTTCCGCCTCGAGCCGGTGCAGCACCGGGTAGACCGTCCCTTCGGCGAGGTCGAACGCGCCCTCGCTGCGCCGCTTGAGCGCTTCGATGATCGCGTAGCCGTGCAGCGGCCCGTCGCGGAGCGACGCGAGCACGAGCGCGTCGAGGTGGCCCTTGAGCGTCTCGCCCGTCATACCTCGTCATCCTATACCTAGCCTTGCTAGGCGTCAACAGTACTCACACCGCGCCTCACCACCGCGTCTGAGGGGTGTCAGACGGGCGTCAGGCAACTGTCAGACGATCGTCTGACGACGGGGGTGTGGTTTCGCAGTCGCTCCAGGACCGGGTCATTGTCCGCGAGCGACAGCTGCCGGGCGCTCCGCGAGCCCGCATCATTGCTCGCGTCGTTTCACTTCCGCCACTGTTTCGTCACGAAGGCGTTTGTCAGACTCGAGTCTGACGAGCGTCAGACGTGAGCGGGCTCGCGCGCGGCCGGAGCGAGGCCGGCGGCGGCGTAGGCGTCGTCCTGGTCGAGGGTCTCGTGCTCGAGGAGCGCCTGGGCGAGCGCGTCGAGCCTGTCGCGGTTCGCGCGCAGGAGCTCGACCACCTCCTGGTGCTCGCCCTCGACAATCCGCCGCACCTCCTCGTCGACGAGCTGCTGCGTCTCGGGCGACACCTCCGCGACTCCGGGCAGGAGCGGCCCCTGCCCGTCCGTCGGCAGCACGGCGACGAGGCCGATCGTGCGGCTCATCCCCCAGCGCCCGACCATCTGGCGCGCGATCTGCGTGAGCTGCTGGATGTCCGACTCGGCACCCGTCGTGATGTCGCCGAACACGACCTCCTCCGCCACGCGGCCGCCGAGCGCGACCCTGATCTTCGCGCGCAGCTCTTGCTCCGAGTAGTTGAACCGGTCGGCGTCCGGCGCCGCGAACGTGACGCCGAGCGCGAGGCCGCGCGGGATGATCGAGATCTTGCGCACCGGGTCCGCGCCGGGCGTGAGCATGCCGACGACCGCGTGGCCGCCTTCGTGGTACGCCGTGCGGCGCTTGTCCTCGGGGCTCATCATCACCTTGCGCTCTGCGCCGAGCACGATGCGCTCCAGCGCATCGGTGAAGTCGTTCTCCTGCACCTGCTCGTGGCCCCGGCGCGCGGCGAGCAGCGCCGCCTCGTTGACGAGGTTCGCGAGGTCGGCGCCCACCATCCCCGGCGTCGACGAGGCGATGCCGCGCAGGTCGACGTCGGGCGCGAGCGGCACCGACCGCGTGTGCACGCGCAGGATCGCCTCGCGGCCGTTCCGATCGGGAGGTTGCACCGCAATGCGGCGATCGAACCGGCCGGGCCGCAGCAGCGCCTGGTCGAGCACGTCGGGACGGTTCGTCGCCGCGATGACGATCACCCCCGTCGACGAGTCGAAGCCGTCCATCTCCGTAAGGATCTGGTTCAGCGTCTGCTCACGCTCGTCGTTGCCGCCGCTGAACCCGGCGACGCCCGCGGTCCGCGAGCGGCCGATCGCGTCGAGCTCATCGATGAAGATGATCGCCGGCGCCGCGTCCTTCGCCTTCGCGAAGAGGTCGCGGACGCGCGAGGCGCCGACGCCGACGATCGCCTCCACGAACTCCGACGCCGCCATCGAGAAGAACGGCACGTTCGCCTCGCCGGCGACGGCGCGCGCGAGCAGCGTCTTCCCGGTCCCCGGCGGCCCCGACAGCAGCACCCCGTGCGGCACGCGCGCCCCGAGCTTCCGGTACTTGTCCGGGTTCTTGAGGTAGTCGACCACCTCGGAGAGCTCCTGCTTCGCCTCGTCGATCCCGGCGACGTCGGCGAACGTGACGCGGTCGCCCGACGGCTCGTAGAGGCGGGCGCGCGAGCGCCCGAACTGGCCGAGGATGCTCTGCATGCCGCCCGCGCGGCGCATGAGCCAGAAGAGCAGGAACAGGAACAGGATCGTCGGCCCGAACCCGACGAGCAGGCTCTCCCACCACGGCGGGCCATTCTGCAGCGGCACCGCGTTGACGACCACGCCCTTCTTCACCAGGAGCCGCGAGAGCGCGTTCGTGTCGGCGAACGCGGGAATCTCGGTCTTGAACCGCTGCGAGGGCTTCGAGCCGCCGTAGCGCTGCGGCGAGGTGAACGTGCCCTGGATCGCCGTGCCCTTCGAGGTGATCGACGCGACGTGCCCCGCCCGCACCTGCTGCAGGAAGAACGGAGCGTACGGGACGCGAACGCGCGGCGGCGCCTGCGTGGCGCGCGACCCGAGCCAGTAGTTGAGGACGAGCAGCCCGACGATCCAGGCGACCCACCAGCCGAGGCGGAAGCGGCGCGGCGGCGGTTTCGGGAGCCGCGGCCCGCGCGGCTTGTCGGGCGTCGTCATCGCCCGCTGATCATCGCACGGCTCAGGCCGGCGACACGACGACCTCGCCGCCCGCGACGTGCGCGGTCCACGAGCGGTCGAACGCGTGCACGTTCGACAGCGACAGGCCTTCGGCCCACCGCGGCAGCGGCCTCGGGGCGGCGATCAGCGTCCGTGTCCTCGGGTCGGGCTCGAGCCCAAGGACGAGGCGCAGGAGGAGGATCGGCGTCCCGGCCGCCCACGCCTGCGGGAGCGACGCGGTCGGGTACTCGACCGGCACGCCCGTGCGCTCGCGCGGAAAGCCGGCGAACACCTCGGGCAGGCGGTGCTCGAAGTGCGCCGAGGCCTCGATCATGCGGTCGACGATCAGCTGCACGTCGTCGCTCCGCCCGAGCTGCGCGAGCCCCCACGCGATCAGGGAGTTGTCGTGGGGCCAAACCGTGCCGTTGTGGTAGACGAGCGGGTTGTACGCGACCTCGTCGGCCGACAGCGTCCGCACGCCCCAGCCGGACCAGAGGCCGCCGGCCATCAGCAGATCGGCGACCACCGTCGCGCGCTCGTCGGGCGCGATCCCGCTCCACAGCAGGTGGCCCATGTTCGACGCGACCGCGTCGATCGGGCGCTTGTCGCGGTCGAGCCCCAGCGCGTAGTAGCCGCCGGGCAGCCAGAACGCGTCGTTGAACCGCTCGCGCAGGTCGCGCGCCTCGTGCTCGAGGCGGTCCGCGAGCGCGGCGTCCCGCCACGCCTCCCGCGCGACCTCCGCGATGCGCAGCTTCGCGTCGTACACGTAGCCCTGCACCTCGACCGGGGCGATCGGCGGCTCCGCCAGCGTCCCGTCGCGGAACACCATCGAGTTCTCGGAGTCCTTCCACGACTGGTTGCGGATGCCGCGCCGCGCCCGCCGCGCGTACTCGACGAACCCGTCGCCGTCGGCGTCACCCGGTCCGTCGATCCACGCGAGCGCGCGCCGCGCCGCCGGCTCGAGCTCACGCGCGAGCGCAGCGTCGGCAGTCCAGCGCCAGAGCTCGGAGAGCAGGATGAGGAAGAGCGGGGTCGAGTCGACGCTGCCGTAATAGCGGTCGCACCACGCGAGCGCGCCCTTGCCGCGCCGGACCTCGTGGATGATCTTGCCCGGTTCCGCGTCACGGTCGGGGTCGTCGCGGTCGGCCTGCAGCGCCGCCAGCACGCGCAGGGCACTCCTCGCGAGCTCGGGGCCGAACGGCATCGTCTGCAGGCAGACGATCAGCGTGTCGCGCCCGAAGACCGTCATGAACCACGGAGTGCCGGCCGCGGGCAGGTAGCCGAGGTCGGCCTCGGGCGCGCGCATCCGAAGCGCCGCGAGGTCCCAGACCGAGCGGTCCCACGTGTCGACGAGCGCGGCGTGCGTCGACTCGAGCCGCGGGCTGGCGCGGTTCCACCCACTGAGCGACTCCTCGATGCGGCGCCGCTCGTCCTCGAGGTGCCGCTCGATCACCGCGCCCGCGAGCGCGCTGTCGCCGTCGAGCAGCGGCTGGACGCTGACCACGAGCTCCCACGTCTCGGCATGCGCGAGCGAGATCGGAAACCTGAAGACGCCGTCGACGAGCGTGCACGGCTGGGAGAACGTCACGACCGTCCGCGCAGGGAACGTCTCGTCGGCGAACGTCGCGGTCTCCGTCCGCTCGTCCCACGTCGGCTGGCGCGGCGGCGGCAGCGAGACGGGGCGCCCGGTCCCGAACCCGGGGTCGAGGTCCTTGACCGCGAAGATGTCGGCGAAGTCGGCCTCGAGCTCGAGCGTGAGCTCGGTCTCGACGTGCCGGCGCCCGTAGTTCTCGACGCAGATCCGCTCCTGCATCCAGTCGCCCACGAACCGCTCGCGCTCGATCGAGAGCTCGTTCGGCCGCAGGCCGTCCGACGCCGGGTTGCGGAACACGAAGCGTGCGAGGTGCGGCGCCGGCTGGCTTGCGGAGAGCAGGTCGGGCCGCGCGCCCGCGATCCGCAGCACCGAGCGTGACAGGAACCGCGTGTCGGCGACGAAGAACCCGGACGCCGACGCGACGCCGTCGACGTCTCCGACCTGGTCGCAGACGCAGAACGTCGCGCCGTCGAGGATCGTCAACGCCATCGGCTGCGCGCGTCAGGTGCCGGCCCGGCCGACCGCGGCGCCGCTGTCGGCGTCGAACAGGAGGACGCGCTGCAGCGGCACCGAGAAGGTCTGCGTGCTGCCGGGCTCGAGTCGCGTGTCGACCGGGAGCTTCGCGACGAGCGGCCGGTCGCCCAGCCGCAGGTGCGCGAGCTGCTCGTCGCCGAGGTACTCGACGACCTCGATGATCGCGTCGTAGCTGGCCGCGTCGGGCCGTCCGTTGCCGAGCCGGACGTGCTCGGGCCGGAAGCCGGCGAGACGCCCGTCTGTGCTCAGCCCGATCAGGCTCGACGGCAGCAGGTTCATGGCCGGCGAGCCGATGAACGTGGCGACGAAGGTGTTCGCGGGCCTGGTGTAGAGCTCCTCGGGGGTGCCGATCTGCTGCAGGACGCCCTTGCTCATCACGGCGATCCGGTCACCCATCGTCATCGCCTCGACCTGGTCGTGCGTGACGTAGATCGTTGTCGTCTCCAGCCGCTTCTGCAGCTTGAGGATCTCGGCTCGCGTCTGCACGCGCAGCGCGGCATCGAGGTTCGAGAGCGGCTCGTCCATCAGGAAGGCGTCCGGCTCGCGGACGATCGCGCGGCCGAGCGCGACGCGCTGCCGCTGCCCGCCCGAGAGCTGCTTCGGCTTCCGCTTGATCAGCGGCTCGAGCTCGAGGATCGTGGCCGCCTCCTTCACGCGGCGGTCGATCTCCTGCTTGGGCACGCCGTAATTGCGAAGGCTGAAGGCGAGGTTGTCGTACACCGTCATGTGCGGGTAGAGCGCGTACGACTGGAACACCATCGCGACGTTGCGCGCGCCGGGCGCGACGTGGTTGACGACGCGCTCGCCGATCAGGATGCGGCCGGCGGTGATGTCCTCGAGGCCCGCGAGCATGCGCAAAGCCGTCGTCTTGCCGCACCCGGACGGCCCGACGAGCACGAGGAACTCGCCGTCGGCGACGGCGATGTTCAGGTCGTCGACGGCCGTCGTCTCGTCGAAGCGCTTCGTGACGTGGTCGAACGTGATCGGGGCCATTCGTTACTCCTGGGGACGGGGCAGCACGAAGTGCGCTGCCGCAAGAGACGAGTACGCGAGCGTGACGGTGAGGAACGGCATCACACCGGCTGCGACGCCCGCGCCGTTGACGAGCAGCAGCGCGAGGCCGAGCCCGAGCGTGGCGCCAGGCCGGCGCAGGCACAGCTCGAGCGCGCGGGCGTAGGCGTCGCGCAGCCGCCGGTCCGGCTCCGCCACGGCGAGCGTCCAGGCGACGAGCTGGTAGATGCCGAGCAGGACGACGAGGTAGAAGGCGACGAACGTGAGCGGCCAGGCGGCATGCGACCGCCCGTAGAAGGAGATCGCGACGACCGCCAGTGCCGCGAACGCCGTCGTCGAAGCGCCGAGGACGAGGCCACGCCGCCAGTGTGTGCGCAGCCCCCGGAAGGCGTCGCGCAGCTCGAGGTTGCCGGTGCGCGTCACGGTCACCGCGCAGTGGACGAGCGCGGCGCCGACCGGGCCGGCGACCGCGAAGAACACGACGAGCGCGTGGTAGGCGAGCGCTGCCGCGGCGACAGCGGCGAGCACGAGCCCGAGCAGCGCGTTGACGGGAACCAGCCGCCACGAGTTCGAGTAGAGGTCGCGGAGCGCGAGGCGCAGCGACTCGCGGACGCCGGTCATCCCTTCACCCCCGCGGCGACGACGCCCGCGATGAAGTAGCGCTGGAAGACGAGGAAGATGACGAGGATCGGGATGATCGCGATGATGCTCCCGGCCATCAGCGCGGGCCAGTTCGTCCCGTAGGTGATCACGAGCTGCGCGAGCCCGAGCTGCACCGTGTAGAGGTGCGGGCTTCCCTGCCCGAAGATGATCAACGGCCAGAAGAAGTCGTTCCAGGTCCCCTGGAACTGCATGATCGTGAGCGCCGCGATCGCGGGCAGCGCGAGCGGCAGCATCACGCGCCAGAACGTCTTGAACGGCCCCGCGCCGTCGAGCTTCGCGGCCTCCTCGAAGTCCTTCGGGATGGTGAGGAAGTACTGGCGCATGAAGAAGAGGTTCGTGGCCGTCACGAGGTTGATCAGGATGTAGCCGGTGAAGTGCGCGTACAGGCCCCAGTTGACGAGCATCACGAACACGGGGATGAGCCGGAGCTGGTCGGGGACCATCAGCGTCCCGAGCACGAGCAGGAAGAGCAGCTCGCGCCCTGGGAACTTCAGCCGCGCGAAGGCGTAGCCGCCGAGCCCCGCGAGGAAGATGTTGCACGCCGTGACGACGGCCGCGAGGAAGATGCTGTTGCGGATATAGCGGCCGAAGTCGTAGCCGGAGAAGATCGTGTGCCACGCCGACGTCGTCCAGATCTTCGGGATCAGGTTGACGTTGACGCTGTCGGGCAGCGTCTTGAACGACGTGGTGATCGTCCAGAGGAACGGGACGAAGAAGAGCGCGCAGATGCAGAGGAGCAGGAAGTAGACGAGCGCGCGCTTCGCGAACCAGCTCGGCGCGCGGGCCGGAACCGCGCCGACGGGAGCGGTCGCAGCAGTCATGTCTGGCTCCGCCCGACCGTGAGCCGCTGTCCGAGCGTCAGCACGAAGATGACGATGAAGTAGATGACGCCGGCGGCGGCCGCGACGCCGAACTGCGCGTTGCCCGCGAAGGCCTCGCGGTAGATGTAGAGGACGGGCGTGTACGTGGCGTAGTTGGGGCCGCCGCTCCCCTGCGAGACGATGAAGGACTGGTCGAAGAGCTTGAGGGCGCCGATCCCGAAGACGACGAGCACGAAGAAGTGCGCCGGCCGCAGCAGCGGGAACGTGATCTTCCAGAACGTGCGCCACGTGCTCGTGTTGTCGACCGCAGCGGCCTCGTAGACGTCGGTCGAGATCGACTGCAGCGCCGCGAGGTACCAGAGCATGATCGTCCCCGACGTCGTCCACGCGTTCAGGCCCACGATCGACCAGATCGCCGTGTGCTCGTCGTTGAACCACGGACGGTGACCGCCGACGATCCGGTTCAGGAGCCCGTCGGCGTTGAGCAGGTAGATGAAGATCGTGGTGATCGCGACCGAGGAGGCGATCGACGGGAAGTAGAACGCCGACCGGAAGAACGGCTGCGCCCGGATCTTCGAGTTGACGACGAGCGCCATCGAGAGGCCGAGGGCCATCTCGAGCGGCACCACAACGAGCGTGTACTCGAGGATGTTCTTGATCGCGGTGTGGAAGATCGGGTCGGACAGGACCTGGTGGTAGTTGTGCCAGCCGACCCCGTTGACCTTCCCGAGGATCCCCCAGTTGTAGAAGCTGATGTAGACCGCGTAGCCGAAGGGGTAGATGAAGAAGAGCCCGAAGACGACCATCGGGACGACGACGAACGCGTAGCCCCAGCCGGCCTCGCGGATGCGCGCGCCGAGGAGCGAGCCCCGCTCGCGGAGCACCGAGGTCGCTGCGGTTGCGGACGCCATCGTCGTTCGGCTGCGTCCCTCCGCGCGGCCTGCGCCGCGCGGAGGAACGCATCGCCTGCTGCCCCCTTTAACCCTTCAGCCCCGAGGCGACGTCGGCCAGCATCTGGTCGACCGTCTTGCTGCCGTTGATCACGGCCGTCAGGTCGTTGTTCATGACCGTGTAGGTGGTGGCGAAGTTCGCGAACCCCCAGCCGTGCGCCCACTTCGCAGCGATCAGGAAGTTCTTCCGCCCGCCTATCGCCTTCACGTCCGTCCGCGACGGCAGAGCGAGGCCCTTCGACATCCACAGCGTCTGGCCCTTCTGCGAGACGAGCCAGGACAGGAGCGTCCACGCGGCCTGCTTGTTCTTCGACGACTTCGCCATCGAGTACGAGACGGTGAACGCGAGGTTGCCGCCGGTCTTGTTCTTGATCATCGGGAAGATGCCGTACTGGATCCCCGGGTACGTCGACTTCATGAACGGGAGGAGCCAGTTGCCCTCGAAGATGATCGCGGCCTTCTGCTTCCCGAGCGCCTCGCCGCACCAGCCGGACCCGAGCTTGTCGGGCGTCTGGGCGAGACCCGACTTGATCAGCCCGACGTAGAAGCTGACGGCGCCCTTCACGGCCGCCGACTGCACGTTGGAGAGCGAGCCGCCGTTCTGGAAGACGAACGGCAGGAGGCGCGCCCAGTCGGCCGACAGGCAGATCGGCTTGCCGTTCGGAACGACGTTGTTCGCCGCCATCTTCTGGGCGACCGCCTTGAGCTGCGCCCAGGTCGTCGGCGCCTTCCCGCCGGCGCGCCCGAGCATGCCCTTGTTGATCTCCATCGCGAGCGGCGACCAGTCCTTCGGGAACCCGTAGATGTGACCGCCGACTTTGAAGGCGTTGAGCAGGCTCGGATAGAACTTGCTCGTGTCGAACTTGCTCGCCTTGATGTAGCTGTCGAGCGGCTCGAGGACGCCCTGCGACGCCCACGGCTGCGCGAAGCTCGAGTCGACGTAGAACACGTCCGGCGGGTTCCGCGCCGCGAATCGCGCGGTCATGGCCGTCGGGTAGTCGCCGTTGATGACGGCGTAGTTGACGTGGATCGACGGGTGCGTCTTGTTGAACGTGTTGACGATCTGCTGGAGGAGGGTGTCCTCGTCCGCGCCCGCCGACCAACCCGACAGCGTGATCGTCGTCACCTTCGTCGTTGCCTGCGCCGTCGTGGCGAACACGACGACCGCAGCCACCGCGAGAGCGACGAGTGCTGCGGAAACCTTACGCATCTATGCGCCTCCTAGTGGAACCGGTTTCACTGGGGGTGGGCGGCGAGAATACTCGTTCCGGCCCAGTCTCCGCAAGGGGTTGACGCCACGGCGGCGAGGCCGCATCGTTTCCGGGATGGAAGCGGTTCCGTCCCGGCCGCCCCGGATCGGCGACGTCGCGGCGAAGGCGGGCGTCGGCGTCGCGACCGTGTCCCGCGTGCTGAACGGCGGCGCCAAGGTCTCGGACGCGACCCGCGACCGCGTGCTGGAGGCGATCCGGGCGCTCGACTACCGGCCGAGCTCCGTCGCCCGGAACCTCTCGCTACGGCGGACCTGCGTGGTCGGCGTCGTCGTCCCGTTCCTGACGAGCCCGTCGGCGGTGGAGCGCGTCCGCGGGATCGTCTCCGGCCTGGCGAGCTCCGAGTACGACGTCGCGCTCTTCGACGTCGAGCTCGCCGAGCGCAAGGAGCGGGCGTTCCGCCTGCTGGGCGACGCGCACCGGACGGACGGCCTGGTCGTCGTCTCGCTCGTCCCGCCCGAGGCGGAGGTGCGGCGCCTCCGGCGGCAGGGCATCCCCGCGGTGCTCGTCGACGCCCGCAGCGGCGACCTCCCGGCCGTCGTCGTCGACGACGTCGCCGGCGGAGAGACCGCGACCCGGTACCTCCTCGAGCTCGGCCACCGCCGGATCGCGTTCGTCGGCGACAAGCCGCGCGACGAGTTCCGCTTCCGCTCGAGCCGCGACCGGACGCGCGGGTACGAGCGCGCGCTCGCCGCGGCCGGCGTCGCGCTACGGCCGGAGTACGTACGCGAGGGGACGTTCAGCCGGCACGTCGCGCGCAGCATCGCGACCGACCTGCTGCGTCTTCCGGAGCGGCCGACGGCGATCTTCGCGGCCTCCGACACGCAGGCGCTCGGCGTGCTCGAGGCGGCGCGCGACCTCGACCTCCGCGTGCCCGCGGACCTCTCGGTCGTCGGCTTCGACGATGTCGAGCTCGCGTCGTATGCCGGCCTCACGACGATCCGGCAGCCGCTGTGGGAGAGCGGCCGCCGCGGCGCCGAGCTGCTCCTCGACGCGCTCGACGACCGCGGCGCGCAGGCGCAAGTCGAGACGCTCCCGCTCGATCTCGTCGTGCGCGGGACGACGGGCCCGCCGCGGTAGGAATCAGACACTCCTGGTGTCTGTCTGACACCTTCAAGAGACGTGCGCGAGGAGCAGCCGGTTGAACTCGTCCGGCCGCTCGACGTTCGCCAGGTGCGCCGCGCCCTCGATCACGGCTGAGTACCCGTCGGAGAGCGCGTCCGCGAGCGCCGCCGCGGCTGCCGGAGGCGCCGTCGGATCGGCCGCGCCGGTGACGGCAAGGGTTGGCGCCCGCACGCGGGCGAGGTCGCCGGTCGCGTCCCACTCGGCGAGCGCCTCGCAGCAGCGGGCATAGCCCTCGGCGTCGACCGACAGGAACATCGCCCGCGACCGCGAGACGTCGCCGTACGCGGGCGTGAACCAGCGGCCCATCGTCGCGTCAACGATCGCCGCGAGACCCTCTCGCCGTACCGTCTCCGCGCGCTCGCGCCACTGCGCGGGCTCGCCGAAACGCACCGCCGTGCCCGCGAGCAGCAGCCGCTCGACGCGTCCGGGGGCGAGCGCGGCTGCCCGGATCGCGACTGCGCCGCCGAGCGACAGCCCGACCAGCGCGAACGAGCCGTCGACGCGCGCGAGCAGACGGCGCGCGAGCGATTCGACGCTGACCTCGTCCTCGAGCGGCTCGCCGCCGTGGCCCGGGTGCTCGACGACGACGGCGGCGTGGAGCTCGGCGAGCTGCGCTTCCCAGATCGCGCGGGTCGCGCCGAGCGCCCCGCAGAGGACGACCGTCATCGCTCGATTGTCGCCAATGCGGCGAGGGGCGCTCTCCCCACGTTTCCGTCGCCGCCTCGCCGCATCAGCGGTATCGGCACCCGCGCCGCGCTACTTGACCGTCGTCGGGATCCCCTTGATCTTGCCGGCCTTCAACAGCTTGTACTGCTTGGCGACGGCGGTGCGGATCGACGCCGGCACCTTCGCGCTCCACTTGCCGACGCCGACGCCGTTGTTCTGCGCGTCGAAGACGGCGTTGCGGCCGCCCTTGAACGAGGCACCCTGCGAGAGCTTGATCGCGTCGAACACCGAGACGTCGACGCGCTTGAGCGCGCTCGTCATCACCCACGGCCCGAGGTAGCCCTGGTCGGCGTCGGCCCCGATCCCGAACACGCCCTTCTCGTGCGCCGCATCCAGCACGCCCAGGCCGCACTGCCCGGCCACCTGGAACTCCACCACCGAGCCCTGCGCGATCTGGTTCAGGGCCTTCTCCTTGCACTTCGCCTGCGCCACGAAGTCCTGCGAATAGTCGTTCAACGTCGCGATCCCCGGATCGGCCTTCTTCGCCCCGTACTCGAACCCGGCGATGTACCGGTCGACCGGCGGGATCTTCAGGCCGCCCACCGACCCGACCGCCTTCGCGTGCTTCAGCTTCGCCCACAGCCCCGCGCCGTAGCCGACGAGGTAGCCCGCCTGCTGCTCCTTGAAGATCAGGCCGAGCACGCTCTTCGGGTGGTGCTTGAGGGTCGCGACGTCGACGTCGACGATCGCGAACCTGTTCTTCGGGTAGGCGGTCCCGACGGCGTCGATCGCGTCCGTCATCAGGAACCCGACGGCGATCGTCATGCGCGCGCCCGACTTGACGCACGCCTGCAGGTTCGGGATGTAGTCCGACGGCGACTTCGACTGGATGACGCGCCCGCTGATGTGCAGGTTCTTCTCTGCCTCCAGGAGCCCGAGGTACGCGTCGTGGTTGAAGGACTTGTCGTTCAGCCCGCCGATGTCGGTGACGAGGCAGGCTCCGAGCCCGCTCGCCCTCGGCGCCGCCGAGGCGCGCCCGCCGACGAGCACGGAAGCCGCGGCGAGGGCCGCGACGACGGCGAGGATGACCCAACGTTTCACTTGCTCCTCCTCTGGTTTCACCCGGGGGGTTGCCGCGTGAGCGGCGGTATTGTCTCAGGCCGATGGCCGTTTCGGACGCCGCCTCGCGCTCGCGCATCGCGGATCCGAGCCTGGCCGACGAGGGCGAACGGCGGATCGCCTGGGCGGCGCGGCACGCGCCGGTGCTGACGCGCCTCGCGCGCGACCGCCTCGGCGACGGCACACTGACTGGGCGGAAGGTCGCCGTCGTCGTCCACCTCGAGGCGAAGACCGCGTATCTGGCGACGCTGCTGGCCGAGGCCGGCGCCGAGGTCGTCGCGGCGGGCAGCAACGCCCGCTCGACGCAGGACGAGGTCGCGGCCGCGCTCGTCGGCCGCGGCATCGAGGTGCACGCACGTCACGGCGCATCGCCCGAGGAGTTCACCGCCGACCTCCTGGCGGTCGCCGATACGGGGCCGGAGATCGTCGTCGACGACGGCGCCGAGCTGACGCGGCGCATCCTCGAGTTCCGGCCCGACCTCGCACCGCGGCTGCAGGGCGTGACCGAGGAGACAACCACAGGCGTCGCGCGGCTGCGCGCGTTCGAGTCGGAGGGGAGGCTGACGTTCCCGGCGATCGCGGCGAACAACGCGCGCTGCAAGCACATGTTCGACAACCCGTACGGCACCGGCCAGAGTGCGCTGACGGCGATCCTCCGCCTCACCAACCTGAGCGCGGCGGGCAAGCGCTTCTGCGTGATCGGCTACGGATGGGTCGGCCAGGGCCTCGCGCGCCGCGCGGCCGGCTACGGCGGCCGCGTCACCGTCGTCGAGATCGACCCCGTGCAGGCGCTGCGTGCCGTGATGGACGGCCATCGCGTCGCGCCGCTCGACGAGGCGCTCGAGGACGCGGAGATCGTGATCACCGCCACCGGCGGCACCGACGCGCTGCCCGCGACGGCGCTTCCGTACCTGCGCGACAAGGTCGTGCTCGCCAACGCGGGCCACGCCGACCTCGAGATCGACGTCCCTGCGCTCGGGCCGGGCGAGGAGGTGCGGCCGGGCGTGACGCGGCACGAGGTCGGCGGCAAGCGCGCATACCTCTGCGTCGGCGGCTCGCTCGTCAACATCGCCGGCGGCGACGGCAACCCCGTCGAGATCATGGACCTCTCGTTCTCGGTCCAGGCGCTGTCGGTGCACCACCTCGCGACCGGGAGGGTGCCGGTCGGTTTGCACGCGTTCCCGGACGAGCTCGACCGCGAGATCGCGCGCACGAAGCTCGCGACGCTCGGAGTCGGGCTGTGAGCCTCATCCGCGACGCGTCGCTCGCCGACCCGGGCGAGCGGAAGATCCGGTGGGTCGCGGAGTGGATGCCGGTCCTCAACCTCGTCCGCGACCGCCTCCGCGACGAGGGCACCGTCGCCGGCCGGCGGATGGCCGTGATCCTGCCGGTCGAGCCGAAGACGGCATACCTCGCCGCGATCCTCGCCGAGGCGGGCGCGCAGGTGAGCGTCGCCTTCCAGGGCGTGATGGTGCACGACGACGTCGCCGCGGGGCTCGCGGCGCGCGGCGTCGAGGTGTTCGCGCAGGCGGGGTCGACGCGCGAGCAGGAGCTCCGGTTCTTCGACGAGGTGCTCGCGCGGCGGCCGGAGGTGGTGATCGACGACCGCGCTGACGTGATCCGCCTCGCGCACACGACTCACCCCGAGGTGCTCGAGTCGCTGATCGGCGCGTCCGAGGAGACGACGTCGGGGGTCGTGCAGCTGCGGGCGATGGAGGCGGACGGGACGTTGAAGGTGCCGTGCATCGCCGCCAACGACGCGCGCTGCAAGTACCTGTTCGACAACCGCTACGGGACGGGCCAGTCGTCGGTCAACGCTGTCCTCGATCGTACGAACCTGCTCGCCGCCGACAAGGACGCGGTCGTGATCGGGTACGGGTGGGTCGGCAAGGGGATCGCGGCGCGGCTGCGCGGGCTCGCCGCGCGCGTGACGGTCTGCGAGGTCGATCCCTTCGCCGCGCTCGAGGCCTATCACGACGGATTCGACGTTGCGCCGCTCGTCGACGCGTGCCGCACCGCTGACGTCGTGATCAGCGGCACCGGCGTCCGCTGCACGGTCGGCCCGGATGCGCTCGAGGCGCTGCCGGACGGCGCGTTGCTCGCGAACGCGGGTGCGGTCGACGACGAGATCGACGTCGCCTGGCTGCGCGAGCAGGCCGTCGAGACGCAGATGTCGCGCGACCACGTCGAGGAGTTCGTCCTGCCGGACGGCCGCTCACTCTTCGTCGTCGGCGGCGGCGTCGTCGTGAACCTGTCGGCGGGCGAGGGTCACCCGGCCGAGATCATGGACCTCACGTTCGCGGTGCAGGCGCTGTCGGGCGCGTACCTGATGCAGCGCGGGCGCGAGCTCGAGCCGAGGGTGCACACGCTGCCCGCCGAGATCGACGAGGAGATCGCGCGGATGAAGCTCGATGCGCTCGGCGTTCGCATCGACGCGCTGACGCCGGCCCAGCAGGCGTTCCTGCGCGCGTGGGAGGCGTTCGAGTAGCGACGCGTGTCGTCGCCGACGCGATCGTCACGGGCGACGCCGCGGGCACGATCCACCGCCCGGGCGCGGTGGAGCTCGAGGACGGGACGATTACGTGGGTCGGGCCGGTGGACGAGGCGCCCGGCGACCACGGGCTGCTCCTCCCCGGCCTCGTCAACTGCCATTGCCACTCGCCGATGACGCTGTTCCGCGGCGCGGCGGAGGACGTGCCGCTCGCGCGCTTCCTGCGCGAGGTCGTGTGGCCCCGCGAGGCGCAGTTGACGGACGACGACGCGTACTGGGGGATGACGCTCGCATGCGCCGAGCTCCTGCGCGCCGGCGTGACGACGTCGTGCGAGATGTACGTCCACGAGGAGGCGGTCCTGCGCGCGGTCGTCGACGCCGGCTCGCGCTGCGTCCTCACCCCGGGCGTGATGGACGTGGCGGGTTGGCTTTCCTGGCGCGAGCGGCTCGCGGAGGTGCTGGCGTTCCTCGACCGAGCCGCGCACGAGCGTGTCTCCCTCGGCATCGCCGCGCACTCCGCCTACACGCTCCCAGTCGAGGCACTGGAGGCGATCGCGGCCGCTGCGCTCGAGCGCGACCTGCTCGTGCACATCCACGTCGCCGAGACGCGCGACGAGTGGAACGGCGACCAGAGCGTCCCGGAGCTGCTCGCGTCGCGCGGCTTCCTCGACGCGCGGGTGCTCGCAGCGCACAGCGTCTGGCTCTCGGATGCCGATCTCGACCTCTACGCCGAGCACGACGTCGCCGTCGCGCACTGCCCGCAGTCGAACGCGAAGCTCGCCGCCGGGATGGCGCGCCTGACGGAGATGCTCCGGCGCGGGCTCCGCGTCGGCCTCGGCACCGACGGGCCAGCGACGAACAACGACCTCGACCTGTGGGACGAGGTCCGGCTCGCTCCGCTGATCGCCAAGCTGCAGACCGGTGATGCGGAGGCGGTGCCGGCGCGGACGGCGCTCTGGCTGGCGACGGCGGGCGGCGCCGCGGCGCTCGGGCTGCCCGCCGGCGTGCTCGAGCCGGGCCGTGCGGCGGACGTCGTCCGGCTGCGCACCGACGACCCGGTCTTCGTGCCGGCGCTCGACGACTCCGACTTTTTCTCGCACCTCGTGTGGTCGTCGTCGTCGAGGCTCGTGACGGACGTCTGGGTCGCCGGACGGCGCGTCGTCGAGGACGGCCGCTGCGTCTCGGTCGACGTCGAGCGGGCCGCACGCGAGGTGCAGGCGCGGGCCGAGCGGCTCGCGCGCTAGTGGAAGACGGCGTCGACGACCTTGTTGCAGCCGTGCCAGGTGCGCGCGTACGTCGTCGGCCTGAGCGCCTTCACGACCTGCGTCACGCACGCCGAGCCGGGCTTTCCGCCGACGCGCGCCGTCACCACGAGCCGCCCGACCGAGCTAGGCGCCGCCGGGACGCTCTTGTAGCGCCAGACGATGGCCGACCGCGTCGCCGCGAATGCCTTCGGCGCGCTCGCGGTCGGGATCAGCGTCCAGCCCTTCGGCAGGGTGAGCCGCGCCTCGACGACCTTCAGGCGAACGTGCGCCCGGTTCCGGAACGCGAACCGGTACGTGACGGTCTCGCCGATCGTGTAGGTGCTCTTCGCGCTCCACCCGGAGACGGCGACGCGCAGCGCGGGGAGCGGCTTCGTGGTGGCGCCGGCAGCGGCGATGCCGAGCCCGAGCGCGCACAGAATGCAGATCAGAACCGCCTTCGTCATCTCCCCCCTCTCAGACTGTAGACGAGAATTGCCGCCACTGGACGATCGGCCGGTGTGCCGGCGCTGTTCCCGTGGTTTCTTGAGCGGCGTGGACGCAGCGCCCGGAGCGCTCGAGCACGCGCGGGTCGTGGCGAAGTCGGCCGGCGTCGCCACGGCGGCACTGCTCGTCGCGCTGACGCTCGCGCACTTCGGCGTGACGCCGAACGGCGTGGCGTGGTCGGTCGTGCAGGTGGTGCTCGTCGTCATCGCGTGGATCGACCTGCGTGGGCGCCGGATCCCCAACGTGGTCGTGCTGCCGCTGACAGCCGGCGCAATCGCCGCGCGCCTGACGTTCGCGCGCGGATCGATTGTGGAGGTGATCGTCGCCGCGAGCGTCGCCTTCATCGTGTTTCTCGCGCTCGGAGTCGTCGTGCGCGGCGGCCTCGGTATGGGCGACGTCAAGCTCGCAGCGGCCGAAGGCGCGCTCCTGGGGAGAGTCGCGTTCGACGCGCTGCTGCTCGGGGTGGTCATCGGCGGCCTCGCGGCGCTGACGCTGGTTGCGACCCGTCGCGCCGGCCGGCGCTCCACGTACGCCTACGGGCCGTACCTGGTGCTCGGCGCCATGGTCGCGATCCTGGTCTGGCACCCGCCGCGCCTTTTCTGAGCCTTTCACGGCCTGCCTAGACGATGGTTCATCGCCACCCGGACCTTCGACCCTGGAGAGCGACTCCTCGACGCGCTTGATTCCGTCGGCAAGCGGAGCCGCACGTCGTGCTGCGGTCTCCGGCAACTCGAGTGGGGAGGTCAAGGATGGTCGAGCGGCTCTCGCTCGTCGTCAACGAGGCGCTCGTTCGCGTCGCCGCACGCGACTTCAGAATCCGGCATGAGGAAGGCCAGGGCGTGACGGAGTACGGCATCGCGCTCGGCTTCGTCGCAGTCGTGGTCGCCGGACTGCTCGTGGGTCTGAGCGGTCAGCTCCAGAGCTTCTTCTCCGCGGTCGGCAACGACCTGGCGAACCTGCCGAACAGCCTGTAGCGATTGAATACGCGAGCGCCCGAGGCGCTCTCAGCGCGGCTCCGGCCCCTCGCTTTAGGGGCCGGCTCGCGCTGCCCGCTTCGGCAAGCCCTCGCCGGGGGCTCGGCTGCGGGTCACGTAACCAGTCATTACCCCGTCTAGCCGATGGTTCATACCCACCCCGACCTTTGACGGTGGAGCGGGAATCGCCGAGCCGCTTGAGTCGGTCAGGAAGCGGAGCCGCCCGTCGTGCTGCGGTCTCCGGGTACTCAATTGGGAGGTTGTGAATGATGGTCGAGCGGCTCTCGCTCATCGTCAACGAGGCTCTCCTTCGCCTCGGGACGCGGGACTTCAGCATCAAGCGCGAAGACGGTCAGGGCGTGACGGAGTACGGCATCGCCCTCGGCTTCGTCGCGGTCGTGGTCGCCGGGCTCCTGGTCGGCCTCAGCGGCCAGCTCCAGAGCTTCTTCACGGCGGTCGGCAACGACCTTTCTCGTCTGCCGAACGCCCTCTAGATAGGCGCGCGACGAGGCGACAAGAGGGAGAGACGACGATGTCCTTCGCCGCCTCCCGTCGTTCTTGGGACAGGATCTCCGCGCGGCTCGGCGGAGATCCTGTCGCCCTCGTGCGTCGCCTGCGTGGCGACTCAGGCCAGGGCGTGCTCGAGTTCGCGATGGTCCTGCCTTTCATCGCGGCGCTCGTGTTCGTCTGCATCCTGTTCGGCAAGGCGCTGTACGTCTACATCCAGGTAACGCACGCTGCGAACGAAGGCGCTCGTCTGGCCGCGGTCAACCAGCCGTCGTCGACGGGTCTGGGGAGCTTCCTTGCGAGCGAGTACGCGCTGCCCAGCGGAAGCTCGATCGCCATCTGTTACCCGACCGGTAGCCAGGCGGTCGGTCAGCCGGTCGAGGTCGATGTCTACACCAGCGCAAGCTGGGTCCCGATCATCAACCTCGGCCAGATCAAGGCCGCCGCGACGATGCGGATCGAGCAGGACACGACGAGCAACTCGAACCTCGCCGCGACGACCTCGTTCAGCTCCGCGACCGGGATGTGCAGCACGTGACCCTGCGTCGCATCGGGCAGACGGCTAGCGACGAACGCGGCAGCGTCATCGTCGCCGGGGCGGTGCTCATCGTCGCCCTTGCGATGCTCGGCGCCGGAGTCATCGAGGTCGGCGAGTGGTTCCAGCACCGGCGTAACCTGCAGGTCAGGACCGACGCTGCGGCGCTGGCAGCGGGGCAGGCGTTCAACGCGTGCTTCAACATCGGCGCCGGAGGGCCGTACGCGAACGAACAGGCGGCCGACACCGAGATCGAAAGCTGGGCCCGCGCGTACGGCGGCGTTCAGGCGAAGGGGACGCAGCTCTACAACAAGAGGTTCGATCAGCCGGGGGCACTGATGTCGTTCCAGAGCGACACGGCCCCGTCGTCCGCAAATCCGCAGCCGACGCAGAACCTCGGGCACGAGTGCTTCGTCAACGGCGACCCGACGAACACGAGCCCGTCGAACTGGAACCTGATGGAAGACGTCAGGACGACACAGGAAGGTCTCTCGCCGTTCTTCTCGCTTGCGCCGAGCGTGACGATTCACGGCTGGGCGCGCGTCCAGTTGCAGGTGATCAAGGCGCTGCGGCCGTCGATGCCGCTCGCGATCCCGGACGTCAACCCCAAGGCGGTCGCCGTCACGTTCGTGAACAACGCCACGGGCCAGGCGCTCTCCGGCTGCACTCAAGCGCCGATCCAGCCGTGCACGTTCCCTCTCGCCGGCCCGACGAGCTCCGGAACGATCAACGGCTGGAACGGCACGGCGACGTTTCCGATGCCTTCCGCGCCGGACGTGAACGTCGGCATGCGCGTCTCGATCGGTGCGCAGAACGGCAACTGCGCGAACGTCACCGCGACGAACGCGTACACGTGTTACGACTACAGCTCGAGCAAGGGGATCCTCGCGATCCGCTCCTACAGCTCGGCAGCCGTAACCGGGACCACGCCGATCCTGCGCGCGGTGACCCCGACGACGTGCAGCGGAACTCCCTACTTCTCGAACCTGCAGGCGACCCCCGCAACCGGCAACTGCGACAACGTCGGTGTCGCAGCCGTCGTCAACTTCCCGAGCGGCGCCACGAACCAGAGCGTGACGTACGCGATCGCCCAGGGCGGCTGCCCCAACAGGATCAACGGGTCGATGACGCAGTCCGGCACCACGTGGGCGTCAGGACTCAGCTCGCTTCCGACGGCCAACGGCATCTACGACGTTTGCATCGCCTGGAGCTACGGCAGCGGTAGGAACCAGCAGCAAGGGGTCTTCAACAACGGCAACCCAGTTCAGGAGATCTTCAGCGGCAGCGACGGGTCCGATCCTGCCCTCCCGGGCGGTCCGATCATGTCCGCAGGCCTCGCGGGTGGGACGACCCCGTATTCGTTCGTCGCCGGCTCGACCGCCACCGTCAGCGTCTCGATCGGGCTCACGGGCGGCGTGCACGTGAACCAGAGGTGCTTCAACGGCACGAGCGGCAAGAACTACTCGTGCGCGACGGACCCGCCGGTGCTGCTGCGGACGGCGAACACCTCGGGCAGCCTCAACTACGCCATCGACTGCGGGACGATCCCTGGCAACAACGGCGGAAACCTCTATCAGATGGTGCGCTACGGCTGCGCGAACAGCTTCTCGATCAACGTCGCCGACATCTGCCCGGACCAGGGGCCCGCGCCGACGCCTCCCGATTGCGCGCCCGTCATGACCGGCGACAAGACCGGTCAGGTCCGACAGGCGTTGAACGACCGCTTCGCGGTCGGCAACAACGGCTGCGCGCCGAACAACTATCCGAATACAGCGGTTGCAGGCGATCCGCGGATCGTCAGGCTCGTCGACACCGACTTCTCCGCCTACCTCGGGAATCAGGGCGGCAGCTCGTCGAGCGACGTCCCCGTCGTCACCTTCGCCACGTTCTACGTCACCGGCTGGGACGGAGCGAGCAACGCCTGCGCCGCAGTGAACGAGCCGCCCCCGCCCAACTCGGACACCAAGGGGAACTCGTCGAACCTTTGGGGCCACTTCATCTCATACGAAACCGACGGTACGCCGAGCGGCACCAAGTGCGTGGGCGGCTCGGTCGTGCCCTGCGTCGCGGCGCTCGTGCGCTGAGCAGAGAAAGGAGCAACACACAGTGGCATATGCGCAGAGACTCATCTCGACGAGACGGGGTGCCATCCTCGTCTCGCTCCTCGCCGCGATCGTCGCGGGGATCCTCATCGTCGCCTACGTCCAGAAGTACCGCAGCTCCGTCAATTCGGAGGGTGCACCGGTGACGGTTCTTGTCGCCAAGCAGGCGATCCCGAAGGGGACTGCCGGCACGCTGATCGCGACGAGCGGCCTGTACTCGGCCACCACCATTCGGCAGAGCCAGCTGCTCAACGGCGCCTTCAGCGACCCCGTGAGCCTGCGGGACAAGGTGACGACGCGTGATATCTACCCCGGCTCACAGCTGACGGCTTCGGACTTTGCGCCCGCCGCGAGCGACGTCGCCGCGTCGCTGACCAAGCACCAGCGCATCATCGCGATCCCGTTCGACTCGACGCACGGCGACACGGCGAACCTGCAGGCCGGGGATCACGTCGACGTCTATGCCGCGTTCAACCTCGTCCCGGTCAGCCCGTTCGGCCTGCCGACGGCGCAGAGCAGCGCGCGCACCGTCCTGAAGATGATCATGAGCAACGTCGACGTCGCGTCGATCGCGAAGTCGTCGGGCGGCGCAACCGTGTCCTTCAAGGTCACCGATACGGAGGCGACTCAGCTCGCCTTCGCAGCCGACAACGGGAAGCTGTGGCTGGCGCTCCGGCCCGCCGCAGGCGCGAAGACCTCGCCGCCGTCGATCGTGACGGCCGAGACCCTCATGCTCGGCGTGAAGCCGCAGCTCGTCTACCACTCGCTGGGCGGCCACTGATGAGCCTGGCGGCGCAGTCCTTCCTCGTCGTCACGGACGAGACCATGACCGAGGGCGCGGTCCGCGCCGCCTTGCCGTCGACCGCGTCGATCCGGTTCGTGCCACTGCGGACCGCGATCGACTCGGCGGCGGCGCTCCTCGCCGAGTACAACGCGAGCGTCGTCCTCGTCAACTGCTCGTCGAACCCGGAATGGGGGCTCCGTGTCATCGGCGACATGTCCGGTGTCATGCCGGCGCGGCCGATCATCGCGCTGTACGACGGGAATCCGAACGGCTTCATGGAGCCCGCGTTCCGTGCGGGAGCGGACGACCTGATCGTCCTTCCGCAGCCTCCGGAGCAGCTCGCATTCGAGCTTCAGAAGGTGATCGCGCGCCGCCGCGCACCGGGCGGCGACGGCCGGCTCGGGACCATGATCACCGTGCTCGGCCCGAAGGGCGGGACCGGGAAGACGATCACGGCGACGAACCTCGCCGTGGCGCTCGCGCACTCCGGCTCTCGCCCGATCGTCGTCGACATCGACCTCCAGTTCGGCGACGTGGGCCTCGCGCTGGGCCTCAAGCCCGAGTCGACCATCTACGACCTCATCACCACCGGCGGGAGTCTCGACGCGGAGAAGGTCGACAGCTTCGCGGTCGGCCACGCATCTGGCGCCAGCGCACTCCTCGCGCCGACGCGTCCGGATCAGGCCGCGGTCGTGACGACCGCATTCCTGCGTGACCTCTTCACCGTGCTTCGCAGGAGCTACGACTTCGTCATCGTCGACACGGCACCGGCGTTCTCGCCCGAGGTGATCACCGCGATCGATGCGTCTTCGCATCTCTGCCTCGTCGGGATGCTCGACGCGTTGTCTCTGAAGGACACGAAGATCGGGCTCGAGACGCTGAAGCAGATGGGCTACTCGCCCGACGACGTGACGCTGGTCCTCAATCGCGCGGACACGAGCGTCGGCATCTCGATGTCGGAGGTGTACGAGCTGCTGCAGAAGGGACCGGACGTGCTCGTTCCGAGCGACCGTTCGATCCCGCGGGCGCTGACCTCGGGCGAGACCATCTACGAGGCCGAGCCGAAGTCCGGTCCGGCCCGTGCGTACGCGTCGCTCGCACAGCATTACCTCAGGCTCGTCGGCAGCGAGGCCGCGCTGCCCGACGGCGCATCGTCCATCAACGGCGACGGCTCGCGCCGGCGTCTGCTCCTGCGAAGGGGAAACTGACATGGAACTCCACGAACGGCTCTCAGCCGTCAGCAGCACGGCGCCGCTTCCGGCCGTCGGCCGGGACCCGTTCGCCGAGATCAAGAACAGGATCCACCTCGCCCTCGTCAGCGACCTGGGCCCGCAGCTCCTCAACATCGCCGACTCGCAGGAGGCGCGCGAGCGCGCGATGGCCGAGATCCGCGAGCAGCTCCAGCAGGAGCCGCAGCTGTCGCGGAGCGACCGCGAGCGCATCGCGCGAGAGATCAGCGACGACGTCTTCGGCTACGGCCCGCTCGAGCAGCTCATCGGCGACCAGTCGATCTCGGAGATCATGGTGAACGGCCATCGGCAGGTCTGGATCGAGCGCGACGGCCTTCTCTCGCTGACCGAGCTGCAGTTCAACGACGAGGCGCAGCTTCGCCGGATCATCAACAAGATGGTCGGTCAGGTCGGGCGGCGGATCGACGAGTCGTCGCCGATGGTCGACGCACGGCTTCCGGACGGCTCGCGCGTCAACGCCATCATCGGGCCGCTTTCCCTCTCAGGCCCTCTGCTCACGATCCGGCGCTTCGCGGCCGATCGATTCGACCTCGCGGAGCTGATCAAGATCGGAACGCTCTCGCAGCAGTCGTGCGACTTCCTCTGCTCGTCGATCCGCGCGGAGCTGAACATCCTCGTCTCGGGGGGAACCGGCACAGGTAAGACGACGATGCTCAACGCCCTGTCGGCCGCGGTGCCGGAGCGGGACCGCATCATCACGATCGAAGACGCGGCCGAGCTCCAGCTCAAGCAGCGGCACACGCTGCGCCTCGAATCGCGTCCCAAGAACATCGAGGGCGAGGGCGAGGTGGCGATCCGCGACCTCGTGCGGAACGCGCTGCGCATGCGGCCCGACCGGATCATCGTCGGCGAGGTTCGCGGCGCCGAGGCGCTCGACATGCTCCAGGCGATGAACACCGGCCACGAGGGCTCGCTGTCGACGATCCACGCGAACTCGCCCCGCGACGCGCTCGCTCGGCTCGAGACGATGGTGCTGATGGCGGGCTACGACCTTCCGCTCCGCGCCATCAGGCACAACATCTCATCCGCGCTCGACCTGATCGTGCAGATCGAGCGCCTCGACGACGGCACGCGGCATGTGACAGCGATCACCGAGGTACAGCGGATGGAAGGCGACGTGGTCACGCTGCAGCCGCTGTTCGAGTTCAAGCTCGAGCGCGTCACGGAGGACGGCAAGGTCGTCGGCGGGCTCGTTCCCACGGGTCTCCGGCCGTCGTTCCTCCACAAGTTCAAGCGTCACGGGATCGAGCTGCCCGAGGACCTCTTCGGGACGCCCGCTCACGCGATGTACGGCGTCAACGGCGGCGACGCCGTCGGCGCCGGCGCCTGGGGAGGGGCGCCGAGATGAGAAGGGCGACGTTCCGCGCGCTGGCGGTCGTCGCCGCGCTGGTGGCGACGGCCGCGCCGGCGGCCGGCGCGGCGGCCAAGCCGCAGAAGGCGAAGCCGGCCCAGCCGCAAGCCGCACCGTTCCAGGTCACGCCCGTCGGCCGGCTTCCCTTCCCGGAGCGCGGCTATGTGATCGACCTGCCGTCCGGCGCGGCGATCGACAAGAACAACGTGCGCGTCAGCGAGAACAACCTCGGCATCGGCGAGTTCACGCTCGAGGCGCTCGCGTCGAGCGGCGTGAGCTACGGGACCGTGCTGGCGATCGACGCGAGCGACAGCATGAGAGGCAATCCCGAGGCCGGCGCGATCGCGGCTGCTCGAGCGTTCATCGGCCACCGTGCACAGAGCCAGGAGATCGGGCTCCTCGGGTTCAACAACTCGATCGACGTGCTGCAGCAGCCGACGATCGACGGTGGGCAACTGCAAACGGCACTGGCGCATACGCCGCCGCTCGCGTACGGAACACACATCTTCGACGCCATCAACCGCGCGCTGAAGCTGCTGGCCGCCAACAAGATCTCCGCGGGGACGATCGTCCTCCTCTCCGACGGGGCCGACATCGGCAGCAGGTCGACGCTCGCCGGCGTCACGGCGGCCGCACGGAAGCAGCACGTCCGGATCTTCACCGTCGGTCTTCGCTCCGGGGCGTTCGACGCGCGAACGCTGCAGGCGCTTGCCGCGGATACCGGCGGGTCGTTCGCGGTCGCCTCCTCGACGGCGGACCTGTCGCGCATCTACTCGCAGCTCGGCACGAAGCTGTCGCGGGAGTACCTCCTCACCTACCGGTCCCTCGCTGCGCCGAGCTCGTCGGTCGACGTCTCGATCACGCTGAACGGAATCGGTACCTCCACGTCGAGCTACGTGGCTCCGACGCCTTCGGAGCTGCCGCCGTACCACAAGCCGTTCTTCCGGCGCTTCCTCCTCTCCGGATGGTCGCTCGCGCTTCTGGCGCTCGTGGTCGCGGCGCTCGCCGCCCTCGCGATCCGGCTTGCACTCGACGCGGCGCGTTCGCGTTTCGTCGAGCGAATCCGCGTGTTCGCCGGGTCCGGGTCGGCGGAAGGTCCCGCACCCAAGTCGCAGGAGGACTGGCGAAGGCGCGCAAACCGCGCGCGAGCCAGTGGTTCCGCCGCGGCTCGCGGTTGGCTCGGGCGCCTCGACCAGCAGCTCGACATCGGACGGATCCGTGTCTCGTCGCGCTGGGTCGTTCTGGTCACCGCGGTCGCGACGTTCGCGGCGATCGTCGTCCTCGGCTCGATCGCGCCGGTCTTTGCCGTCCTCGGGCTCGGGACGCCGCTCGTCACCCGCGCCTGGATCAAGAGGAGCGTCCGCAAGGTGCGCGACGACTTCGCCGAGCAGCTGCCGCCGAACCTGCAGGTCCTCGTGTCGGCGCTGCGCGCCGGCTACACGCTGCCGGGCGCAATGGCGGCGATGGTCGAGCATGCGAGCGAGCCGTCGCGCAGCGAGCTCGGCCGCGCGATCGCGGACGAGCAGCTCGGAATCCCGCTCGAGGAGGCGATTCGCCGGGTCGCGCGCCGGATGGCGAGCCGCGACCTCGAGCAGGTCGCGATGCTGGCCGAGCTCGTCCGGACCACCGGCGGCAACGCAGCCGAGGTCCTCGACGTGGTCGTGGCCACCATTCGCGAGCGTCACGACATTCGTCGGCTCGTCCGGACGCTGACCACGCAGGGGCGCCTCGCTCGTTGGATCCTCACGGGGCTCCCGATCGCAACCGGCCTCGCGTTCTGGGCCATTCAGCCGAAGATCGTCGGGTCGACCTGGCAGACGACGAGCGGTGAGGTGCTCCTCGTCATCGCCGCCGCGATGGTCACCGCGGGCTCGCTCATCATCCAGCGAATCATCGAGATCGAGGTCTAGACGTGATCATTCTTCTTCTTCTCGGAGCGCTTCTGGCCGGCCTCGCTGTCGTCCTCGCGGCGCGCGCCGCATTGGGCGGCGTCGGCAAGCAGCACGATGTGCTCGCGCAGGTCGCGGCGTACGGGTTCGGTGGCGATCAGAGGATTCCGCGCGAACCGAACCGTCTGCAGTCACGGGAGATCGCGACGGAGATCGGCGAGCGTCTCATCCGCCGGCTCCGGTCGGAGCGCGTGCGCGAGCTGCGGCAGCTTCTGAACTCGGCGGGCCTCTACCAGACGACCGTCACTCAGTATCTCGGCTACCGCGCGGTCGCGGCGATCGGGATCCCCGGTGCGATCCTGCTCCTGCTCTCCGTGGGGCGCGGAATCACGCTGGTGGGCGTCGTGGTCGTCGTCTTCGCGGCCGCGGTCGGGTGGTTCTTCCCGAAGGCGTACGTCGAGCGGCGAGCGCGGCTTCGGACGCAGAAGATCGACTACGAGGTCCCGGAGCTCGTCGACCTGCTCGTGACGGCGATCGAGGCCGGGATCGGTTTCGGCAGCGCGCTCCAGCTGTGCGCACGGCAGATTCGCGACCCGCTCGGCGCCGAGCTTCGCCTGACGCTCGGCGAGCAGTCGATGGGATTGACGATGAACGAGGCTCTGGAGAACATGCTCGAGCGGACGAACCAGAGCATCTCGATGCGCGCGTTCGTCCAGGCGATCATCCAGGGCGAGACGATGGGCGTCTCGTTGGGGAAGACGCTGCGGGATCTCGCCGTCGACATGCGCAAGCGCCGCCGGCAGGCAGCTGAGGAGCGCGCCCAGAAGGCGCCGGTCAAGCTGCTCTTCCCGTTGACCTTCCTGATCCTGCCGTCGATGTTCATCGTGATCCTCGTGCCGGCATTCAGGGCCATTGCGCACGGGCTCGCCGGCGGCTGATTACGGCGCCTCGACCGGCTGGCGGGTGCCCAAGACGAGATGAAGAAGGCGACGGACCGCCTCGCGCTCGACTCGTCGCTGATCCTCGTCTGCGCGACCTTCGTCTGGGTCCTCGCGGCCCTCACGCCGCGTCTGATCGGCGCCGACGGCTGGCTCGCCCTCGTGGGCGGGCGGTCGATCGTCGAACACGGGTTGCCGGCGCACGACACGCTCGCGGTGCTGACACGGGGGCGCACGTGGATCGATCAGCAGTGGCTGGGTCAGCTCGGGCTGTACGGCCTCGTGCGCCTGGGAGGGACGACGCTCGTGCTGGTCGCGAACATGTTCCTCGTCGTGACGGCGTTCGTCGCGGCCGCAGCGTACGGACGCCGCCGCAGCGGAGCCCCCACGACGGCGGCGGTCTGTGCGCTGCTCGCGGCGCTCCCGTTCCTCATCACGGCGGCCGACGTTCGAACCCAGAGCTGGACGTACCTCCCGTTCGTCGTCCTGCTCGCCGTCCTCAACCGACCGACGATCACGGTCCGCCAGACGGCCGCCGTTCTGGCGCTGCTCGTCGTGTGGGCGAACGTCCACGGGTCCGTGCTGCTCGCCGCTTCCGCGGTCGCCGTGCGAGGAGGAGTCGAGCTGACGCGGGCGAGGCGTGAGCGCGCCTCCCGTCGCGTCGGATGGATCATGCTCCTGGCACCGTGGGCGTGCGTCGTCGCTTCGCCCTACCACGTTCACCTGATCTCGTACTACCGGGGCACCGCCTTCAACGCGACGTTCGGCAAGTACCTCGCGCAATGGGGGCCGACGGTGCTCTCCGTGCGGTCGCTCCCCCTCTTCGTGCTCGTGTTCGCGAGCATCTGGTCGCTGGGACGCGCAGGCGGGGTCTACTCCGGGTACGAGCGGATCCTCCTCTGGGGCTGCGCCTTCTTGGCGTTGCTCGCGTTCCGCGACTGGCCGTTCGCGATCCTGCCGGTTCTGATGTTCGGCCCGGTCGGTCTCGACCGCGCACTGCGGCGAACCAGGCCGCAGCGGAGGCCGCGCTTCGGCGCGGTGATCGCGGTCGGCGCCGTTGCGGTGGCGGTGGTGACCGTTACCGTCGCGCTTGCCGACGCAGGTCAGCAGCTCGGCCGCTACTACCCGGAGGCCGCAGCCGCCTCCGCGGCGCGAGCGGCCTCCGGAGCGGGCGCGACCGTCTACGCAGGCGAGCGATTCGGAGATTGGCTCCTCTGGACGCACCCTGGCCTGAGCCGGCACCTCGCGTTCGACGTGCGCTACGAGCTCCTGCGTCCGTCCGAGCTACGACGGCTGGCGCTGTTCGACGTCGGCAGCGAGGTAGGTCGGGCGCTCGGCGGCCCGTCCGTGTACGTCCTCGACCCGCAGAACGAGGACCAGGCAATCGCGGCCTTGCGTGCCGACGTCCGGATCGTCTACGACACTCGGGAGGCGGTTGTCGCCGTCGCCCGCAACCGAAGCACATAAGGCGGGAGGAACGTGGATCAGCTCTTGCGCACAGCCCAGGACGAGGTCCGGCGAGCGGTAATCGGTCACGACGCTGCCGTGGAGGCGATGCTCGTCGCCGTCCTCGCACGCGGGCACATCCTTCTCGAGGGTCCGCCCGGAAGCGCGAAGACGCTCCTCGCGCGCGTGCTCGCGCGGCTGATCGGCGGCCACTTCCGGCGGGTCCAGATGACGCTCGAGACGGAGCCGGGCGAGATCACGGGCGAGACGGTGGCCGCAGGCGCGCAGGAGGTGTTCCGCAAGGGGCCGATCTTCACCAACGTCTTCCTCGCCGACGAGATCAACCGCGCGCCGGCGCAGACCCAGGCCGCGCTGCTGGAGGCGATGCAGGAGCGGCACGTGACGCAGGCGGGCAAGACGCACTGGATCGACGCGCCGTTCACGGTGATCGCGACCCAGAACCCATACGAGCACCACGGCGTGTTCCCCCTCCCCGAGTCGCAGCTCGACCGGTTCATCGTCAAGATCCCCGTCGGGTATGCGACGGCCGACGACGAGCTGCAGGTGCTGGAGCTTCCGCACCGCGGCACGATGACCGAGGTGATCGGCGAGGTCACGCCCTTCCTCGCGAACGGCCGCTTGCTCCAGGTGCAGGAGGAGGTGGACTCGGTGCCGGTCCCCACGGACCTCGCGCGGAAGATCGTCGAGATCATCCGCTACACGCGGGAGGCGCCGAGCGCCGAGATGGGCGCCAGCTCACGCGCCGGCGTCCACCTCTACGCGGCGGCGAAGGCTCGAGCCTTCCTGCACGGTCGGCCGGCGGTCACCGCCGACGAGATCCGCGCGGTGGCACCGCTCGTCCTCGCCCACCGCATCGAGGCCGAAGACCCCACGGCACTCGTGGAGGAGGCCGTTCGCGTCTCGTTGACCTAGCGGGCGCGGCGCAGCACGACCACGTGCGAGGACGCGGAGGCCGTGCGCCAGGCGCCCGTCCGGTCGAGCTCGTCTCGAAGCTCGGTCTCCTGAGGCCTGAGCACGAGGACGTCGAAGGGACGGAGGATTCTCGGCGCATCCCAGCGGCCGATCGACACGGCGGCCGCCTGCGCGAGGCGGCCGTGAGGCAGGAGCTCGAAGCGAGCGTCGTACGCTACGCGGCCGCGAAGGGACGGCTCGCTGAACAGGAGCCAGTCGGCATACGCACCGTTCGCGAAGATCGTGCGGCTCCGTCCCGCAGCAGCGGCAGCGACACGAGCAGCTTGCGGTGGATAGTCGCGCGAGAACCACGCGTCAGGTTGAACCGCTGCGACGACGAGCGCGACAGCGGCCGCCGCAACACACGCGGCAGCAAGCGCGCGAGCCCGTCGTTCGGACACGGCGGGTAGTGCGAGCGGCAAGGCGGCGGCCACGAGTGTCGGGGTCACCATGAGGGCGAAGAGTGCGAACCACGTGACGCCGCGGCTCGCGTCCACGCCGAGCACGAGCAGCAGGAGGAGTGCGACCCGCTCGAACGGCGTCAGCACCTGCGACGCCCGCGCGAGCGTGAACACCGTCGCCAGCGCGAGCACGTAGAACCCGAGCGTGCGCAGCGACAGCGCCGTCGGCATCCAGTCGGGCAGGTACTTGGCGAACTCGCGGTTGAAGAGGATCGTGCGGTAGTACGAGCCGAGGTGCGGCGCATACGGCGAAGCGAACGGTGCGGCGACGGCGAGAACGCCGAGTACGCCTCGCTCGGGAGCCAGCCGGCGTCGCGACCACGCCGTTACGAACACCTGGAGCACGACGAGCAGCACGCCGAGCGTCACCGACCCGTGGACGTTCGCCCACAGGACGAGAACGGGGATGCACCAGAACACGCGGCGCGACGGCGAACGCGCGTCCTGGATCAGGAGCCACGAGAGCGCGACGAAAAGCGGGAGCGCGAGCGTCTGCGGTCGGAGCGCCGACGACTGCACGACGAGCGCATAGCCGGCAACGACAGCCACAACCGCGACGGCGGAGCTCGACCCGCCACGTTTGCGCGCGAGTGCGGTCGCGGCGAAGTACGCACCGGAGACGATTCCCGCGTTCACGAACAGCGCCAGGCGCAGCCCGCCCAACGAGTAGAGCCCGTAGTAGACGAGCTGAGCGAGCCACTGCTGGTCGACCCAGCGCCGACCCGCCCCCCAAACCGTGAGCGTGTCGTGAGTCGGAAGGCCGTGATGGACGATCACGTCGCCTCCGAGCAGCGCGTACCAACCGTCGGGGCTCATCTCGCCGGGCAGCAGGCCGACCAGGACGCAGAACAGCAACGCCGCGGCGACGATCCCCACCGCCGCGACCGCGCGCCCATCCGCGTGAGACGTGTCCGAGCCGCGAATTACTGCTTGAACTCGCGCAGGATCATGCGACACTTGTTGTATCGCTGTCACCGTCGTTCACTCGATACGCAGGCAGGTTTCGCGGACGGCCGCCGTCGCGGTCGGGCTCGTCCTCGCCGCCGTCCTCGTGCTGGTCTGGGCGCGGGTGGTCCACACGCTGTCGGCGCGGATCGTGCCCCGGCCGCCGATCGGCGAGCCGCAGGCAATCGTCTGGGATTCGCGCGTGTTCACCACGGACCGGCAGTTGAAGGCATTTCTGGACGTGAAGGGGATCTCCTACGCAGAGTGGGTCAGCCGCCATCCCGCGGCGTTCGCGGTCTTGCGTCACGAGCTGCCGGTCTCGGCAGTCGGCGGCACGCCTGCGACTCGTCGTGCAACGTCGAAGCCGAAGGGTCATGCAGTCAAGGCCGCTGCCGCCAGCGCCGTGCGGGCCTCCTCGGCGGGTGGCGGGTCGGGCCTCCTGACGGGTGTCTTCGTAGCTCTGGCGCTGACCCTCGGCACGAGCGCAGCCCTTCCTGCGGCCGTCGCTCCCAGCCGGCTACGAACCCTGTACCGGCTCCCGGAACGACGCCTGATGGCGCTCGCCGCAGCGGCTGCCCTGCTGGTCGGCGCCCTGCTCGCGCAGTTCAACGCGTAGTCGCTCGCGCAACGGCTCCGTCCGGGCCTCCCCAAACAGGTTGCTCGCAACGATGCGTTCGGCGGTGGAGCAGCGGACGCCGACAGCAAACGCTCCGAGCGTGGACAGCATCAAGGGCGCGAAAGTGCTTCGCGACAGGCTCGGCGAGCCGACGTTCGAGGACGCCAAGCCCAACGTGCCGGCGGAGGCACCCGCGATCTACCACTGGGTCGAGGTCGCGCCTTCGGACGCCGCGGAAGCCGCGTCGACGCAGCCCGGCGGAAGCTGAGCGCTCCCCGCGCCTGATTCCGTCAGCCGAAGCGGTGGCCCCGCCTACACCATCGGACGATGGGATCCACAGAGCACCCGAAGTAGCGTCTGGGCGTGGCAGTCACCTCGCCCGTGTCGGTGTTCCCGACGGCTGTTTCGCGGGCCGAGCCGGAGCACCCGGCGACGCCGGCGATCGAAGTCCGCGTGACGTTCATCGTCCCGGCGTACAACGAGGCGCGCACCATTTTGGAGGTCCTCCAGCGCGTCGAAGACGTTCCGCTCGATAAGCAGGTGATCGTCGTCGACGACGGGTCGACGGACGGAACGGCCGAGCTTCTCGACGCGTGGCGCGCCCGAACCGGCGCGACCGTTGTCCATCAGGAGAACAGAGGCAAGGGCGCGGCGATTCGCGCCGCCATCCCACTGGTCGACGGCGATGTAGTGGTTATTCAAGACGCGGACGGAGAGTACGACCCGCTCGACGTCCCCCAGCTGGTCGAGCCGATCGCGCGAGGCGCGGCGGATGTCGTCTTCGGATCGCGGCTCTCCGGGGGCCGGCCGCAGCGCGCGTACATGTTCTGGCACCTCGTGGGCAACCGCTTCCTCTCGCTTCTGACCAACGTGCTGTTCAACACCACGCTCACCGACATGGAGACTGGCTACAAGGCGCTGCGGGCGGACGTCCTCCGGAGCCTCGACCTTCGTCAGGACGACTTCGCGATCGAGCCCGAGATCACGGGCAAGGTCTGCAAGCGCCGCCTCCGCATCTACGAGCTGCCGATCGCCTACTACGGCCGGAGCTACGCCGACGGAAAGAAGATCACGTGGCGCGACGGCTTCAAGGCGGTTCAGGTTCTGCTCGCAGTTCGCGTTCGCCCGTGACCGAGGCCGCCGCGGTGTCTGCGACATCGCGCGTCCGCGTGCGGTCGTTTGGGTTCGGCGGAAGCGGGTTTCGGATCGTGTTCTGGGACGTGATCGTGCCGCTCTCGCTGTTGCTCACGGCGAGCAGCGTCGTATTTGCAGCGCACCTCGGTGCCGTTTCCTCGGACTTCAGAGGAACGATTTGGGACCCACTGCACGCCGTGCTTGCCGGGGCGAACCCGTATCCCGCTGTCACTGCGCATTCGGTGGATGTCGGCAACCCCTCGGTCTACCCGCCGGTCGCCTTCTTCGTCGCGCTTCCGGTCGCCTGGTTTCCGTATGCAGCAGCAGCAGCCGTCTGGGGGATGGTTCTCGTGCTCGCGGTGGTCGCCGCGATCTACATCGTCGGGTGCAGAGACGTGCGGTGCTACGTGCTCGTGCTCCTATCCCTGCCCGTCGCTGAAGGGCTGGAGTTCGGAAACATCTCGCTCCTACTACCCGTCCTGGTCGCGGCTGCGTGGTGCTGGCGCGATCGGGCCGTTCGGTGCGGACTCGCGCTCGCATTGGCGATCGCGCTCAAGCTGTTCCTCGCTCCCCTCGTCCTGTGGCTCGTCGCATCACGGCGATACAAAGGAGCCGCGGTCGCCGCAGGGGGATCGGTCCTCCTCGTCCTCGGCTCCTGGGCGGTAATCGGGTTCGACGGGCTCAGCAGCTATCCGCGTCTGCTCAGGCTCGACACGCAGCTGTATTCGAACCAGAGCAAGTCGCTCTACGAGCTGGTCCTCGCTGCGGGCCGGACGCCCGTGCTGGCGCTCGCGCTTGCATTGGGCATGGCTCTGGCGGTGGCGATCCTGGCAATCAGGGTCGGACGGCGCGGCGACGACTCGGCGGCGTTCGCACTCGCCGCCACGGCATCATTGGTGGCGTCGCCGCTCGTGTGGCCCCATTACTACGTCGTGATGGCGGTGCCCGCCGCGATTCGCCGCACGAGGCTCAGCTGGGTCTGGCTGCTCTTTCCGGCTCTCTGGGGCGCCGCGCTGTTGCCACGGAGCCGGCCGGCTAGCTGCTGCGGCCCTGCATCGGGCCACGACGCTTTGTGGCGTGCGATTCACGGCTCGGTTCCGACGTGGGAGGTAGCGGCGTACGTCGCTCTCCTCCTCCTCTTCGGCCTCAGCGCGGTCGTGCGCCGCCCAGGTCGCGCCGCCAAGGCAAGGCATCCCGGGTTGGCGCTCGGCGAGACGTGATCTGGGTGCGCAGGGTCCGCCTGTTCCAGGCTCCGGTCACGCTCGTGCTGTTCGGGCTCGTCCCCTCGTTCCTCGTCGCCGCATTCGTCGGATACACGGCCTTCGCGTCCTCGAGCATCCCGGTGCCGCACTCCAGCACGACCTGGCCGCGCGCGATCGACTTCCACTCGCTCTGGCTCGCAGGTCGCGCCTACGTCGCCGGTCACAGCCCGTATCCGAGAAACCTCGCGGGATTTGTCGGCGACGGGCCTCGTCAGAGCTTCGTGTATCCGCCGGCCGCCGCCGCCTTCGCCGCGCCGTTCGCGGTGCTGCCGTACGCCGTGGCGAAGGCCATCTTCGTCATCGCGTCTGCGCTCGCACTCGGGTTGGCGCTGTGGATCCTCCGAGTCCGCGACTGGCGCTGCTACGGCGTGGCCTTCGCGTCTCCGGCTGTGCTCACGAGCATCAGCATCGGCACCCTGACGCCTCTCATGGTCCTCGCCGCCGCGGGCGCGTGGGCGCTCCGTCGTACGCGGTTCGGCGCCGGGATCGCGATCGGTCCGGGTGTTGCCCTGAAGCTCTTCCTCTGGCCGCTCGTCCTCTGGCTCTGGCTCAGCGGCAGACGCGCGGCTGCGCTCGCCGCCGCCGGGATCGCGGTGGTCGCGAACCTCCTCGCCTGGATCCCCGTCGGCTTCGACGGTCTCACCGAGTATCCGGCACTTCTCCGGCGCCTCGCACACGTCGAAGGGGTCCGCGGGTACGGCATCCCGGCGCTGCTCGGATCCAATGTCGGGCCGGCTCTCGTCGCCGTTCTTGCGGGACTGCTGATCGTCTCGGCTCTGATCGCGCGACGCGTCGAAACCGGCGAGGGGCGGCTCTTTCTCGGCGGCATCGTCGCCTCGATCCTGCTCAGCCCTGTCGTCTGGCTGCACTACCTCGCACTGCTCGTCGTGGTGCTCGCCATCCGCTCGCCTCGCCTGAACGCGCTCTGGTGCCTTCCCGTGATCCTGTGGCTGACGTTCAGGGAGGGCGACCAGGGAGCGGGCAACGCCGCGTGGCGCCTCGCGTTGGTCCTGGTCGTCGTCGGCGGCACCGCCTTCGCCGGCCGCCGCCGGAACGCTCGAATGGAGCTGCAGGGAAGTCTCGCCGCCTGAGGTCGGGCGTCCCTCGTTCGAGGGAGATGCGAAAACCTGAAAGACCGTTCAAGCGCAGGCCCGCTCGTGCCGATCAGCATCAGTAATGGCGGCACAACCCGGGGTCTCGGCTGCCCCCGTGCAACGCACCACCAACCGGTGGTCTTCTCACCGTGCGCAGGCACTCGCCGTACGCGCGGTCGTCTACCTGACGCCGATCGTCACCTCGATCGTCTTCGTGCACTACGCGGGGAAGGTCGTCCCGGCGCCGCTGTCCTCGCTCTGGCTGTACCTCGTGTGGTGGTTCGGGCTCAGCATTGCCGCCACGGGCGTGCTGATCGTGATCGATCGCGTCACCCGTCGACTCCTCCCGCTCGCCGCTCTCCTCCAGCTCTCGCTCGTCTTCCCGGACGAGGCGCCGTCGCGGTTCAAGGTCGCCTTCAGGGCCGGCGACGTCGACAAGCTCGAGGAGCGCATCAAGGCGAAGGAAGCGGCGGTCGCCGCCAAGACGCCGTCCGAAGCCGCCGCGCGCCTGCTCGAGCTCGTCGCGGCGCTCAACATCCACGACCCGCTCACGCGCGGCCACTGCGACCGCGTCCGCGCCTACTCCGTGATGATCGGCGAGGAGCTCGGGCTCTCGCACCACGACATCGACCTGCTCAACTGGGCCGCGCTCCTGCACGACGTCGGCAAGCTCGACGTGCCGACCGAGATCCTCTCGAAGGACGGCAAGCCGAGCGAGGACGAGTGGCTGACGCTCCGCAAGCACCCGCTCTTCGGCGAGGAACTCGCGGCGCCGATGCGCGACTGGCTCGGGACGTGGATGTCGGCGATCGGCTACCACCACGAGCGCTGGGACGGCAAGGGGTATCCGCGCGGGCTCGAGGGCGAGGAGATCCCCCTCCCCGGCCGCATCGTCGCCGTCGCCGACGTCTTCGACGTGATCACGTCCGTCCGCTCGTACAAGAAGGCGTCGGGGGCGGAGGAGGCGCGCGCCGAGGTCGCACGCTGCGCCGGCACGCAGTTCGACCCCGACGTCGTGCGCGCCTTCCTCAACGTGTCGCTGGGCCGGATGCGCTTCGTGATGGGGCCCCTCTCGTGGCTCGCCCACGCGCCGCTCCTCGGCCGCCTTCCGCTGACACCGGCTCTCGGAAGCTCGCTCGGCGCCCTCGGCGTCGTCGCCACGTCCGCCGCCGCGGGAATCGTCCCGGCGCCTGCCGCCCAGCACGCGCGGGCGCACGCCGACGCGACCGCGGCCCGCCCGCCGGCGCGACACGCACCCGCGCCGCACGTCCGGACGACCGGCCGCGCGTACCCTCACCGCCTCGTCCTGCGCCACCATCGCCTGCACGCCGTCCCGGTGTCGGTCGAGTCTCCGCCGCCGGCGCTCGCGCCCGCAACCCCCGCGCCGCCGGAGCAGACGACGCCGCCGCCTGCGCCGGCGCCCGCACCTGCACCGTCGCCGCCGCCTGCGCCGGCGCCCGCGGCGCCGCCGGCCCCGCCGCCGACGTTCGCCGCCGGCCCCGACGTCACTGTCCTCGAGGACGGGCCTCCGGTGTCGACGCCGTGGGCGCACGCCGTCCAGGGAGTGGGACACGTCAGGTTCACGACCGCGACCGACGCGCCGGCGCTCTTCGCGAGCGGACCTTCCGTCTCGCCGGACGGCACGCTCTCGTTCGCCCTCGCGAAGGACGCGTTTGGAACCGCGAACGTCTCCGTGAGCGCGGTCGACGACAACGGCTCCAGCGCCCCGCACACGCTGCACATCACGGTGGTCCCGGTCAACGACCCGCCGACCTTCACCCCCGGCGGCGACGTCTCCACCACCGAAGGGAGCGGTCCGCAGGTGATCGCATGGGCGACGGCGGTGAGCCCCGGGCCGCCGAACGAGTCGAGCCAGAAGGTGTCGTTCAGCGTCACGAACACCAACCCGACGCTGTTCACGGTCTTCGGACAGCCGTCGCTCGCCGCCGACGGGAAGCTCAGCTTCACGCCCGCGTTCGGCGCGAGCGGGACCGCGAGCGTGACGGTGACGCCGCACGACGACGGCGGCACCGCGAACGGCGGGGTCGACACGGGCACGCCGGCGACCTTCCGCATCACCGTCGTGGCGGTCAACCAGCCGCCGAGCTTCCAGGGCGCGGGAGACGTCACCTCGCTGGAGGACGCCGGGCCGCAGACGACGCAGTGGGCGACGAACATCTCCCCCGGGCCGAACGAGTCCGGCCAGACCGTCACCTTCTCGACGAGCAACGACAACCCGTCGCTCTTCAGCGTGCAGCCGAGCGTCTCGTCAAGCGGCGTCCTCACCTACACGTCTGCACCCGACGCCAACGGCGTCGCCCTGGTGACCGTCACCGCCAAGGACGACGGCGGCACCGCGAACGGAGGCCACGACACCGCGACCGCGACCTTCCGCATCACCGTCACGCCCGTCAACGATGCTCCGACGTTCACCGCGGGCGCCGACCAGACCGTCCTGGAGGACGCGGGCGCGCAGACGACGCCGTGGGCGACGAACGTGACGCCGGGCCCCGCGGACGAGTCGTGGCAGACGGTCACGTTCTCGGTGACGAACACGAACAACGCGCTCTTCAGCGTCCAGCCGGCCGTGTCGAGCGCCGGCGTCCTCTCCTACACGACGGCACCCGACGCGAACGGCAGCGCCACGGTCAGCGTCACGGCTCACGACGACGGCGGCACCGCGAACGGCGGCGTCGATACGAGCGCGACGAAGACGTTCACGATCACGGTCACGCCGGTCAACGACGCGCCCAGCTTCACCGCGGGCGGCAACCGCACCGTGCTCGAAGACGCCGGCGCACAGAGCACGCAGTGGGCGACGAACATCTCGCCCGGCCCGGCCAACGAGTCGTCGCAGACGGTCTCGTTCACGGTCACGAACGACGACAACGCGCTCTTCAGCGCGCAGCCTGCGATCGACGCTGCCGGCGTCCTCACCTACACGCCCGCGCCGAACGCGAACGGCCTCGCCAACATCACGGTCACCGCGAAGGACAACGGCGGTACGGCCTTCGGCGGACAGGACACCGCGACGGCGACCTTCGTGATCAGCGTTACGCCGGTCAACGACGCGCCGTCGTTCACGGCCGGCGGCAACCAGGCCGTAGCACAGAACGTCGGCCCGCAGACGGTCAACGGCTGGGCGTCGTCGATCTCGGCCGGTCCGCCCGACGAGTCCGCTCAGACGCTCAGCTTCACCGTCACGAACGACGACAACGCGCTCTTCTCGGCGCAGCCGGCAGTGAACGCGAACGGGACGCTCACCTACACGCCCGCACCCGGCGCGTATGGCGTCGCCAACGTGAGCGTGACGCTGCACGACAACGGCGGCACGGCGAACGGCGGCGTCGACACGAGCGCGGCCCAGACCTTCACGATCAGCGTCGAGCGCCCGCCGGTCGCCGTCAACGACAGCTACTCGGGCACGGTCAACACCGACCTCGCGGGCAACGTCACCGACAACGACAGCGATCCCGACGGCGTACTCGCGCAGGACACGGTGTCGCTGGCGAGCGGACCGTCGAACGGGACCGTGACGCTGAACCCGGACGGGTCATTCGTGTACTCGCCGAACACGTGGTTCATCGGGACGGACTCGTTCACGTACACGCTCTCCGCTCTCGGCGGGACGTCGACCGCCACGGTCTTCCTGACGGTGAACGGCGTGACCGTTAACACGACGCTGATGGCGGCGAGCAACGGCAGCGACACGACGGCGCCGTACCAGCTCGCCTCGAGCACCTTCACGCCGACGAGCGGCGTCGCCTACCTCGTCTTCGTCGGCCACATCTCGTCCACCGGCGACAGCGCCACACTGGCGGCGAGCGGCGACCTGACGATCGCGAACGGCGGAGCCCCGATCACGACGTCGAACAACGGCAACGCCTACGGCTGGGTCTGGGAGGTCGACGGCACCGGGTCGAACCCGTCCAGCCTCACCGCGACGTTCGCGAAGCCGAACTCGAAGAGCGTCTCGAGCGACGTCATCGACGTCGTCCAGATCTCGAGCTCGAGCTCGCCGCCCTATGTCGGCAGCGGTACGGTGATTCCGAACGCGACCGTGTCGGGGCATCGCGTGTCCGTGCAGCTCTCCAGCCCGAGCCTCTTCGACGCACAGGTCTCGTTCGTGTACGCGAACGCCTGGCTGCACGGCCAGGATCCGGGCTGGCAGACGTTCGGGATCGCGACGATGAACGGCAGCTTCCTCACCGCCGGGTCGGGGGGCAACGGCTTCAGCTCACTCGTCGCGTACGCCCCGCAGGCGCTCTCGAGCGCAACGACGAACAAGTTCGCCGGGCCGGACGGCGCCGACTACATCTCGATCTCGTTCGAGCTGAAGCCCTGACGTCAGAGAGAGTCGCCCGGCTCGACGAACGAGAATGTCGTGTCGTAGGAGCTCCACGGCCACGGTCTCCGAGGCGGGTTCTCGGCGATATAGTCGTGCGGCGCGTAGAGGTACGGCTCCGTCGTTACCTCGCTCACGGCGAAGGGGTGGTCGAACACCTTTCCGCGGCGCCCGTGGCGGCGGTTGAAGCCGACGGCGTAGGGACGGTTCAATCGATGGACGGCCGGCGTGAGCATCTCGTCGTCGAACCACGCGAACAGGTGGTAGTGGGTAGGCATGAGGCAAAAGCCGAGGCAACGGAAGAAGCGGGCGGTGGCAAGCTCGGCGATAATCTGGACGCCGGCGTGGTAGTCGCGGCCATCGCGGAAGATGTGCTCCTCGGCATTGGAACGCGACGTGACGTGGAAGTAGCCGGCGTGGCGGGGGCGCATGACCCGATGATGCGGGACGCGCGGCGGCGAAAGCGTCGCGAGAGTGCGAAGACTCTGGAACTCAGTTCGCCCATGGCGAACTGAGTTCCGGCGTTACGCGCGACGGAGCGAGATCCAGGCGTCGGAGCCGCCGTCGCCGCGGTTGACGACGTGCGCGTCGCCGCCGTGGGCGCGCGCGATCAGGTCGACGATCGCGAGCCCGAGCCCCGCTCCGCCCGCGCCGCGTGCGTCGTCGGCGCGGCTGAAGCGGTCGAACGCGCGCGGGACGAACCCCTCCGGAAAGCCCTGCCCTTCGTCGGTGACGTGCAGCTCGATGCGCCCGTCGACCGTGCGCGAGCGCAGCGTCACCGCACCGTCCCCGTGCTCGAATGCATTCGAGACGAGGTTCCCGAGCGCCTGCTCGACGCGCAGCGCGTCCGCGACCACCAGCGCATCGCCGTCCGTCTCCACCCCGACGTCGCGGCCCAGCTCGGCCGCGTGCGTCGCGAACCGCGTGCGCACGCGCTCGAGCAGCTCCGGGACCGCGACCGGCTCGGCGCGCAGCGGCAGCTGTCCATGGTCGGCGCGGGCGAGCAGCAGCAGGTCCTCCGCGAGCCGGCTCAGCCGCTCGGTCTCCTCGGCGGCCGACCGCACCGCAGCCTCCAGCTCCGCGCGCGAGCGCGGCCGGCTGAGCGCAAGCTCGAGCTCCGCACGGAGGAGCGCAAGCGGCGTCCGCAGCTCGTGGCTCGCGTCGCTGAGGAACCGGCGCTCGTGCTCGAACGACGCCTCGAGTCGCGCGAGCATGTCGTTGAGCGTGACGGCGAGCGCCCGGATCTCGTCGTGTGCGGCCGGCACCGGCAGGCGCTGTCCGGGCTCGTCGGCGGACACGGCCGCCGCGCGCCTGCGCATCGCCTCGACCGGGCGCAATGCTGCGGCGGCGAGCCCGTAACCCGCGAGCACCGCCAGCACCAGCGCGACCGGCGCCGCGATCATGTACTCGCGGCCGAGCCGGCGGAGCGTCTCCTCGCGCGCGTGCAGCGAGCGTCCGACGACGAGGATGCGCCGCTTCCCGCTGATCGTCTCCGGGCGCACGAGGAAGCGCCACTCGTCGTCGAGCCCGCGCACGTGCGACGTCTGCCAGCGGTGCGCGTGCGGCAGCACCGAGAGCCCCGCCGGTTGCGACGCGAGCACGCGCCCGTCGAGCGTCAGCACCTGCGCGATCGTCGGGCCGGCCGTCGCGTCGAGGTCGACGAGCGCGCGCGCCGACTGCGCGTTCGCGCGCACCTCGGACACCTGGGCGGCGAGGCTGGCGTCGACGGACGTGAGCAGCTCGCCGCCGACGCGGAGGTAGATGAACGCACCCATCGCCGCGAGCACGGCCGCGACCGCGACCGCGAACGGCAGCGTCAGCCGGAGCCGGATCGGGATTCGTGTCACGAGCCCTCGTCGTCTCGCAGCCGGTAGCCGACGCCGCGCACGGTCTCGATCGACGACCGCCCGAACGGGCGGTCGATCTTCTCGCGCAGGTAGCGCATGTACACGTCGACGATGTTCGAGCGGCTCTCGAACGCCATGTCCCAGCCTCCCTCGAGGATCTGCAGCCGCGTGAGCGTCTCGCCCGGTCGCCGCATGAGGAGCTCGAGCAGCGCGAACTCCCGCGCCGTCAGGCTCAGCTCCGTCTCGCCGCGCCACGCGCGGTGTGCCGCCGGGTCCAGCCGGAGGTCGCCGAGCTGCAGCACCGCCGGCCGCTCGACCGGCCCGCGCCGCACGATGGCGCGCAGCCGCGCGAGCAGCTCCGCGAACGAGAACGGCTTCGTCAGGTAGTCGTCGGCGCCGGAATCGAGGCCTCCGACCCGGTCGGCGACGGCGTCGCGCGCCGTCAGCATCAGAACCGGCGTCCAGACCTCCGCGTCGCGGAGCCGCCGCAGCACCTCGAACCCGTCGACACCGGGCAGCATGACGTCGAGCGCGATCGCGTCGTAACGCGTCGCCTGCGCCATCCAGAGCGCGTCCTCGCCGCGCGACGCGATGTCGGCGGCGTGGCCGTCCTCGCGCAGCGCGCGGGCGACGAGCGACGCCATCTTCGGCTCGTCCTCGACGACGAGGATGCGCATGACCCGATTGTGCCGCGCGCTCACCGACTCAGGGACGACTCTCATCGCGGCTTCATGCGTCCGGCCGCCGGACGCGCTATCACGTGCGCTGCGCATGCACCTGCTCGCGATCGACGCAGTCCGCTTCCACCGCTTCGGGCTCGCCGGCCGCGAGCCGCTGCTCCTCCTGCTGGCCGCGTCGCTGCTCACGTTCGCGGTGACGCGGGCGTACACGCGGCTCGCCCGGTTGCGGCGCTGGCGGAGCGGACGGGTCGGCGACGTGCACCTGCACCACCTCGTCGTCGGCAACATCCTGACGCTCGTCTGCGGGATGCTCGAGCTCGCGTTCCAGCCGCACGACATCGGCGTCGACATCCTCTCCGTCGGCTTCGGGATCGGCGCCGCGTTCGTGCTCGACGAGTGGGCGCTGACGGTGCACCTGCGCGACGTCTACTGGACGCCCGAGGGCCGCCACTCGATCGAGGTCAGCATCATCTGGGCGCTCCTCGGCTTCCTGCTCCTGACCGGCATCTCGCCGTTCGGGATCCACGACGGGACGGAGGGGCCGCGGGCGATCGGCTTCACGATCGTGGCGGTCAACATCGTGCTCTCGGTCGTAACGTGCCTGAAGGGGAAGCTGACGCTCGGGCTCGTGAGCATCTTCCTGCCGCCCGTCGGCCTCGTCGCGGCCTACCGCCTCGCCCGGCCCGGCTCGGTGTGGGCGCAGACGTTCTACGGCGAGGCGAAGCGCGAGTGCGCCCGCCGGCGCTTCGACCCCGAGGCGTCGCGGCTCGAGGGCTTCCGCCACGGGCTCGCCGACCTCGTCGGCGGCCGGCACGCGTAACGCTTTCTCCTCACTTCCGCTCCGGTTTCGTCCCTTTCGTTTGGCGACGGAGTCGAATCGCGAAACCGTCGGAACCGACGGCTCGCTCCTGAGCCCTGTCGCAACGACGCGACAGCTCCGCGCGCGTGCCGTTACGCTTGTTTGGCGACGCGTGGCAGGCGTAAGGCAGGATCCCGCTCGATGTGGGACCCGGTGCCGGACCTCGACGCGGCCGCCGCGCTCGGCCGAACGCTGCGCGACCTCGGCTACGACGAGAACGGGATCGAGGAGCTGCTCGACGAGGACGCGCTCGCGACCGACGTCGGCGAGTCGGTCGTCTACGCGCGGCGGCTCGGCGACGGCGACCTCGACCACGCGATCCGCCTCCTGCTCCTGAACCGGCCGGTGCCGCGCGGCGCGTTCGCCGGCGCGCGCGAGCTGCTCCGTCTCGGGCTCGCGACCGACGAGGGCGGGACGCTCGTTCCGCGCGCGCGCGTCGTCCCGACGGAGGGCGTCTACCTCGCGTTCGACACGTTCTCGCGCGGCGAGGACGACCCGCCGGGATGGGTCGCCAGCTTCTCGCCCACCGCGTACTGGCTGGCTTCGCTCACGCCGCGGCGGCGCGTCCGCCGCGCGCTCGACGTCGGCACCGGGAACGGCGTGCACGCGCTCCTCGCCGCCGGTCACGCCGACGAGGTCGTCGCCACCGACGTCAACCCGCGCGCGCTCGCGTTCACGCAGATCAGCGCGGCGCTGAACGGGATCGAGAACGTCGAGACGCGCCTCGGCAGCCTGTTCGAGCCGGTGGAGGGCGAGACGTTCGGGTTGATCACGTGCAACGCGCCGTACGTCATCTCGCCGGAGCGGCGGTGGCAGTACCGCGACGCCGGCTTCCGCGGCGACGAGCTGTCGCGGCGCGTCGTGACGCAGGCGGTCGCCCATCTCGAGGACAACGGCTTCGCGTCGGTGCTCGTGAGCTGGCTGGCCGCCTCGGCGGACGATCCCGACGAGCACGTGCACGAGTGGCTCGACGGCAACGGCTGCGACGCGTGGATTCTCGGCCTCAGCGGCTCCGACCCGCTCGACCACGCGGCGGGCTGGAACGACCACCTCACCCCGGATCCCGACGGCTACGACGCCGCGCTCGCCGAGTGGACGGCGTACTTCGACCAGCTCGGCGCCGCGTGGATCACCGAGGGCGCCGTCGTCATGCACCGGCGCGCCGGCGAGCACCACATCGTGCGCGCGGACTCCGTCGACGAGGACGAGCTCGAGTTCGCGAGCGACCAGATCGAGCGCGTGTTCGCGGCGCTCGCCGCGCTCGCGGAGGACGGTGACGCGGTGCTCGACCGGCGGCTACGACTCGCCGACGAGGCGCGGTTCGAGCAGGACCTCGACCGCACCGGCGCGGTCACGAGCACCGTCCTCGTCCTCGACGAGGGGACGTGCCCCGACGTGGAGGTCGACGTCGACACGGCCGACGTGCTCGCCGAGCTCGACGGGACCACGCTCGAGGAGGCCGTCGCGGCGGTCGCACGACGCGAGGACCTGTCGCGACGCGAGGCAGACGAGCTTCGCCGCGACGTCGAGCGCGTCGCGCGCGACCTGCTCGAGCTCGGCGTGCTCGAGTTCGTTTGACAGCGAAGATAGTGTCGCGCGCGTGCAGTGGCTCGCCGTGCCTTTGGCCGTCGCGACGGCGATCTCGACGGCGGCCGGAGGGCTCGTCGCGTTCCGCCTGCGCACGGAGCTCGCGGCCGTCATCGCGTTCACGGGCGGGATCGTCGTGGCGGTTGCGCTGTTCGACGTGCTTCCCGAGGCGATCGACCTCGTCCACTCGCCTCGCCGCGTCACCGCGCTGATCGGTGCCGGCTTCGTCGGCTTCTTCCTCGTCGAGCGCGTCCTCGTCCTCCACCACCGCGACGAGCCCGAGCAGGCGCGGGCACACGCACGGGTCGGCGCGCTCGGCGCGGCGGGCCTCTCGGTGCACAGCTTCCTCGACGGCCTCGGGATCGGGCTCGCCTTCCATGTCAGCACCGCGACCGGGCTGCTCGTCTTCCTCGCGGTCGTGAGCCACGACTTCGCCGACGGGATGAACACCGTCAGCTTCGTGCTGCGGCAGAGCGGCGACACGCGCAGCGCACGCAGGTGGCTCTCGGTCGACGCGACGGCGCCGCTCCTCGGTGCGATCGTGGGCGCCGCGCTGGGGATCGGCGACAACCACCTCGGCTACGTGCTCGCCGCGTACGCCGGCTTCTTCCTGTTCATCGGCGCGACCGACCTGCTGCCGGAGGCGCACAGCCACCCGTCGTGGCGGCGTGTTTTTCTGACGCTGGCCGGGTTCGGGGCGACGTTCGTGATCGCCTACGTCGCGTCCCGCTGAAGCGGGCGGCGAAGGTGTCTGACACCAGCGGCGTCAGACACCTTCATCGGTCTACGAGCGGCTCCCGAGCGTCACGTGGACGGTCTTCGTGCTGCCGCCGCGGCGGATCGTGACCGCGATCGAGTCGCCGGGCTTGTGCGACTCGATGATCGCGCGCAGCTGCTCCGGCGCCGTCACCGCGTTGCCGTCGACGGCCGTGATCACGTCGCCCTTCTGCAGCCCCGCCTTGTCGGCGCCGCTACCGGCCTCGACGGAGGTGATCGCCACGCCGCCGGACGCATTCCCCGGCGTCACGCCGAGCAGCGCGTGCTGCGCCTTCCCGTTCGCGATCAGCTGGGAGGCAATCGCCTTCACGGTGTTGGACGGGATCGCGAAACCGACTCCCTCGTTGCCGCCCCCGTCGCTCTGGATCTGAGAGGTGACGCCGACCACGTTCCCCTGCAGGTCGAACAGCGGACCGCCGGAGTTGCCGTGGTTGATCGCGGCGTCCGTCTGGATCGCCCCCACGATCGGCGTACCGTCGGGCGCCTGGATCTCGCGGCCGACTGCGCTCACGATCCCGCTCGTGACCGTGCCGTCGAGGCCGAACGGGTTGCCGATCGCGACGACGCCGTCGCCGACCGACACCTTCGACGAATCGCCGAGGGTTACCGGCTGCAGCTTCGACGCGGGTGCGTCCACGTGCAGCACCGCCAGGTCGGTCGAGGTGTCGGAGCCGACGACGGTCGCCTTGTAGGTCGACCCGTCGGAGAACTTCACCTTCACGCTGCTCGCGCCGTCGATCACGTGGTCGTTCGTGACGATGTCGCCCTTCGAGTCGTAGACGAAGCCCGTCCCCTCGGCCGCCGACTGGCTTCCTCCGCCGAACGGGAACGGGGACGACTGGCCGCCCGACGTCGCGTCGACCTCGACGACGCTCTTCGTCCACTGCTTCGCGATCTCGCCGACCGTCAGGTCGCCGTTCGCCACGTTCGTCCGCTCGGTCACCACCGTCGTCGTCGCTCCGGACGCCTGCGTCGAGCCGTGGTCGAGCCCGACCGCGATCGCGGCGCCGGCACCCCCGCCGGCGAGCGCTGCCGCCGCAATAGCGGCGGCGATCCTGTTCCTGGGCATCAGAGGAGTCCTTTCGTCATGGTCGTGGCGCCAGGGTTCCCGCGGCGGCTGTGCGGATCTTCAGGCCGGGCTAAGAAGTCCCTCAGAAGGCAGAGTGCCGAACGTGATCACGCTCCCGCCGGCGCTGCTCCACCCGGACTTTCGTCGGCTGTTCACGTCGATGCTCTGCTCGGGCCTCGCGCTGCAGATGGCGCAGGTCGCGATCGGCTGGCAGGTCTACGCCATCCACCACAGCGCGTTCGACCTCGGCCTGATCGGGCTGGCCGAGTTCGCGCCGGTGCCGCTGCTCGCGCTGCCGGCGGGTCAGGTCGCGGACCGGCTGCCGCGCGTCGGCGTCGTGATCGTGTGGGGCTTCGCCGACGCCGTTGTTACTGCGCTCCTGCTCGTGGTCACGCTGCGCGGTGCGCACGCGCTGTGGCCGTTCCTCGCCCTCGCGGCGGTGACCGGCACGCTCGCGGCGCTGGGCAACCCGGCGGGACGGTCGCTGACGCCGGAGCTCGTGCCCGGCGACCTGCTCGCCGGAGCGCTCGCGCTGCGCTCCATCGCGGGCCAGATCTCGACGATCGGCGGGCCGGCGCTCGGCGGCCTGCTCTTCAGCCTGCGACCGGAGATCGTCTACGCGGCCGGGATCGCGCTGCTCGTGGTGTCGTCACTGATCCTGCTGCCGGTGACGCGGCCCGAGGCGGTCGCGCGCTCGGCGAGCGAAGCCACGGGGCTGGAGGCGCTGTTCGCGGGCATCCGCTTCATCCGCGCCACGCCGGTGATCCTCGGCGCGATCACGCTCGACCTCTTCGCCGTCCTCTTCGGCGGCGCGGTCGCGCTGCTTCCGCTGTACGCGAAGTCGATCCTGCACACGGGGCCGTTCGGGCTCGGCGTGCTGCGGAGCATGGTCGCGGTCGGAGCGCTCCTGGCGGGGCTGCGCCTCGCGCGCAGGCCGCTGGGCGGACGCGCCGGCCGGACGCTGCTCGTGGTCGTCGGCCTGTTCGGCGCGAGCATGGTCGTGTTCGGACTCTCGCGCTGGTTCTGGCTGTCGGCGCTGGCGCTCGCCGTGAGCGGCTTCGTCGACATGATCTCGATGAACATCCGGCAGACGACGGTCGTGCTCGCGACGCCGAACCGGCTGCTCGGCCGGGTGAACGCCGTCGAGGGCGTCTTCATCGGCGCGTCGAACGAGCTCGGCGCCTTCGAGTCCGGGGTCGCCGCGGCGCTCGTCGGGGCCGTACCGGCGGTCGTGGCTGGCGGCGCGTTCACGATCCTGCTGGCGCTCGTCTGGCCGCAGCTCTTCCCGCAGCTCGCCGGCGTGGACCGGTTGGAGCAGCTCGTGCCGGCCCGCCGCTTGCCGGTGTCGGACACCTAAAGGTGCTCAGGCACCATCGGTTGCATAAATTTCTCGTTTGTGTATAGTACGCAAGTGGCAACGGCGGCGATCCTCGGCTGCGCCGGCTACACCGGCCAGGAGACGCTCGACCGGGTGCTCGCGCACCCCCAGCTCGAGGTTGTCGCGCTCGGCTCCGACTCGCTGGCCGGCGAGCCGGCCGCGGCGCTCGACCCGCGCCTGAACGGGCACCTGCCGGCCTTCACGACGAACGCCGAGGTGGCCGCGTGCGGAGCCGACGTCCTCTTCCTCTGCCTCGACAACGCCGCCGCCGCGGCGTTCGAGCCGCCGGACGACGCCGTCGTCGTCGACCTCTCGGGCGTGCACCGGCTCGTCGACGCCGACGCCGCCCGCGCCTGGTACGGAGAGGCGCCCGGCGCGTGGAGCTACGGGCTGCCCGAGCTCTTCCCGCCGAGCGGCCGGCTGGTCGCGAACCCGGGGTGCTACGCCACCGCCGCGCTGCTCGCGCTCGCGCCGCTCGCCGACGCGATCACCGGGGCCGTCGTCGACGCGAAGTCCGGAGTCTCCGGCGCCGGCAAGGCGCTGAAGCCGTCCTCGCACGCGGGCTTCGTGCTCGAGAACCTGTCGCCGTACGCGGTCGGCGCGCACCGGCACGCCCCGGAGATCGCGCAGCAGCTCGGCTTCCCCGTCTGCTTCGTCCCGCACCTCCTGCCGGTCCGCCGCGGCCTGCTCGCGACGTGCTACGTCCACACGACGGCGAACGTGCGCGCGCGGCTCGAGGAGGTATACGCGTCGTCGAGCGTCGTGCGGGTCCTGCCGGAAGGGCTGGTTCCCGAGCTCGCGCGCGTGCAGGGTACGGACGCGGCCGAGCTCGGGGTGTTCACCGACGGAGCGACCGGAACGACGATCGTCGTCTGCGCGCTCGACAACCTCGGCAAGGGCGCCGCGGGCCAGGCGGTGCAGAACGCGAACCTCGCCCTCGGGCTGCCCGAGACGGCGGGCCTACGGCTGCACGGAGTGCTGGTGTGAGCGTAGGCTCGACCGAGCTCGCCAAAGGGCGGAGGCGCCGGCTTGGCCGGCGCCGTAGCGGAGCATGAGCGTGACGGCGGCCAAGGGGTTCGTCGCGGCCGGCGTCGAGGCGGGCATCCGCCGCGGCCGCAAGGACGTGGCGCTCGTGCGCTCGCTGCCACGCGCCACGGGGGCTGCGATGTGGACGCAGAATCGCGTGCAGGCGGCGCCGGTCGAGCTCTCGAAGGCGCACCTCGCCGTCGCGCAACCGCAGGCGATCGTGGTCAACTCCGGCGTCGCGAACGCCGCGACCGGCGACGCAGGCCTTGCCGCCGCAGCGGCGACGGCGGAGCACGTCGCCACGGCGCTCGACCTCGCGACGGAGGAGGTGATCGTGCTCTCGACCGGAGTGATCGGTGCACCGCTGCCGCTCGAGCGCGTCGTGTCGGGCGTCGACCTCGCCGCGGCGCAGCTCTCGGACGACGGCGGCGCCGACGCCGCGGAGGCGATCCTCACCACCGACACCCATGCGAAGCAGGCCGTCTTCCACGGCTCCGGGTTCACCGTCGGCGGGATGGCGAAGGGCGCGGGGATGATCCACCCGAACCTCGCGACGATGCTCGCCGTCGTAACGACCGACTACCCGCTCGAGGACGGCGAGGCGCTCGAGTTCCTGCGGCCTGCGGTGGAAGCGTCGTTCAACTCGATCTCGGTCGACGGCGAGTGCTCGACGAACGACGCGGTCGTGCTGCTCGCGTCGCGCGCCGCGACGGTCGAGCGGACGCCCGCCGCGGACGAGGCGCTCGCACTCGGCGTGCGCACCGTCTGCGACGAGCTCGCACGGCAGATCGTGTCGGACGGCGAGGGCGCGACGCTGCTCGCGGAGATCACGGTGACCGGCGCCGCGAGCGACGGAGAGGCGCGGGCCATCGCACAACGCATCGCGACGTCGCCCCTCGTCAAGACGGCGCTCTTCGGCCGCGACGCGAACTGGGGCCGCGTGCTCGCCGCGGCGGGCTCGGCGCCGTTCAACGGCGGCTACGCGCACCTCGACCCCGCGCGCGTCTCGCTCTCGTACAACGGCGCCCCGGTGCTCGTCGACGGCGCGCCGCAGGACGTCGAGCCGCCGGTCGACGGCGGCGTCTGCACGATCGAGCTCGACCTCGGCCTCGGAGACGCGAGCGCCGCGTACCTGACGAGCGACCTCTCGTACGAGTACGTGCGCATCAACGCGGAGTACCGCTCGTGAGCGGCGTGCCCGACCCCGTGAGCCCGTCGACTGGGCTCGATGGTGTTCACGATGCTGCGTCGTGGACTCCAGCGAGGCCAGACGACATCGCGGCTCGGGGTCGGGCACGCCTTCGTTTGGTCGTGAAGGTGGGCGGCGCGGTCGCGTCGGAGTCGGCGGACCGGATCCTCGGGCTGCGCGAGGAGGGGCACGAGGTGCTCGTCGTGCACGGCGCGGGGCCGCAGATCACGCAGGAGATGCAGCGGCGGGGCATTCCGGTGCAGTTCGTGAACGGACGCCGCCGCACGACGCGCGCTGCGCTCGACGTCGTGCGCGGGTCGCTCCTCGCCGTCAACGCCGAGCTCTGCGCGGCGCTGGGCGACGTCGCCGTACCGGTGATCGGCGACCAGTCGGGGCTGCTCGCGGTGCCGGTGCCGCCGCTCGGCTGGGTCGGCGACCCGCTTCCCTGCCGGCCGCGGCCGATCCTCGCAGCGTTCGCCGAGGGCAAGGTGCCGGTCGTCGCGCCGCTCGCCGTCGGGCCGCTGAACGTGAACGCCGACGACGCCGCGGCGGCGCTCGCAGTCGGGCTCGGCGCGCGCAAGCTCGTCTTCCTCACCGACGTGCCGGGGCTGCTCGTCGACGACGAGGTCGTCGGCTCGATTCGCGCCGGGGACGCGACGCGCCTGCTCGCAGCCGGCGCGTTCGACGGCGGCATCGTGCCGAAGCTGCGCGCGGCGGCGGTCGCGGCCGCGAGCGGGATCACGGCGCACATCGGCTCGACAGCGGTCGTGGCGTGATCGCGCGCGCACACGCGCCGCTGCTCCCCACGTACGCGCGGCTCGACGTGACGTTCGTCGACGGCGAGGGCTCGTGGCTCGTCGACGACGCCGGCAACCGGTACCTCGACCTCTTCGCGGGCATCGCCGTCGTCGGGCTCGGCCACCGCCACCCGGCGCCGGCCGCCGCGGCGCATGCACAGCTCGACCGGCTCTGGCACGTCTCGAACCTGTACTGGACGACGCCGATGCAGGAGCTCGCGGCGAAGCTGTCCGAGCGGTTCGGCGGAGCGAGCGCGTTCTTCTGCAACTCAGGCGCCGAGGCGGTCGAGTCGGCGCTCAAATGGGCGCGCAAGGCGACGGGCGGCACGGAGCTCGTGGCGCTCGAGGGCTCGTTCCACGGCCGGACGCTCGGCGCGCTCTCGGTCACCGGCCAGCCGGCGAAGCGCGCAGCGTTCGAGCCGCTCGTGCCGGGTGTGCGGTTCGGGCTCGAGCACGTCGGCCCTCAGACTGCGGCGATCCTGCTCGAGCCGGTGCAGGGCGAGGGCGGCGTACGGCCGCTCGCGCCCGAGACGCTCGCAGAGGCGCGTGCGCTCGCGGACGCGCACGGCGCGCTGCTCGTGCTCGACGAGGTGCAGACCGGCGTCGGGCGGTCGGGGTCCTTCTTCGCATGGCAGGAGCTCGGCGTCAAGCCGCATGCCGTCACGCTCGCGAAGGGGCTCGCGAACGGCCTGCCGATCGGCGCGCTGCTCGTGTCCGACGACGCTTCGGCGGGCTTCGAGCCCGGTGACCACGCGTCGACGTTCGGCGGCAATCCGGTCGCGTGCGCAGCCGGGTGCGCGGTCGTCGACGCGGTTGACGACGACCTGCTCGCGCACGTGCGCGAGGTCTCAGCCTTCTTGCGCGACGGGCTCGCCGAGTTCGGCGAGGTGCGGGGGCTCGGGCTCCTGCTCGCGGTCGAGCTCGACCGCCCCGCCGCGCCGGTGGTCGAGACGGCGCTCGCGAACGGCCTGGTGATCGGGAGCGCTGGCGACCGGACGCTGCGCCTGACACCGCCGCTGACGCTCTCGCTCGACGAGGCGTCGCTGGGACTGACCCTGCTGAAAGGAGCGCTCGCGTGACGACGAAGTTCGAACGCCAGGGCGAGATCCTCCGCCTCGTGCAGCAACAGGAGCTGTCGACGCAGGCGGAGGTCGCGGAGGCGCTGCACGCACACGGCATCGACGCCGTGCAGGCGACGGTGTCGCGGGACATCGCGCAGCTCGGGCTCGTGAAGGTGCGGAACCGCGACGGCCGCCTCGTGTACGCGCTTCCCGGCGCCGCCGACCTGCGCCGCCAGGAGGAGCTCGCGTCTGCGCTCCGCCGCTTCATGGGCACGACGACGCCGTCCGGCTCGATCCTCGTGATCCAGACGCCGCGCGGGTTCGCGGCGGCGCTCGCCGACGCGATCGACGCCGCGACCCTGCCCGAGGTGGCGGGGACGCTCGCCGGCGACAACACGGTCTTCGTCGCGTGCGCCGACGGCACGCCGCCGGCCGAGCTCGCCGAGGAGCTGCACACCAGGCTGTGAGCACGCTCGTCGACAGCGCCGGCGCGATCCTGCGCTCGCTGCCGGTCGGCGAGCAGGTCGGCATCGCGTTCTCGGGCGGGCTCGACACGAGCTGCGCGATCGCGTGGATGCGCGAGCGCGGCGGCATCCCCTACGCGTTCACGGCCGACCTCGGGCAGCCGGACGTCGCCGACGTCGCGGCGATCCCCGCGCAGGCGAAGGTCTACGGCGCGGAGGACGCCGTGCTCGTCGACTGCAAGGAAGCGCTGGCGCGCGAGGGCCTCGCGGCCCTGCAGTGCGGTGCGTTCCACATCCAGACCGCAGGACGGCGCTACTTCAACACGACGCCGATCGGCCGCGCCGTCACCGGCACGATGCTCGTCCGCACGATGGCGCTGCTCGACGTCGAGATCTGGGGCGACGGGTCGACGTACAAGGGCAACGACATCGAGCGCTTCTACCGCTACGGGCTTCTCGTCAACCCGAACCTGCGCATCTACAAGCCCTGGCTCGACAGCGCGTTCGTCCACGAGCTGGGCGGCCGGACGGAGATGAGCGAGTGGCTGATCGAGCGCGGGTTGCCCGTGAAGCAGTCGGTCGAGAAGGCCTACTCCACCGACGCGAACATGCTCGGCGCGACGCACGAGGCGAAGGACCTCGAGTTGCTCTCGACGTCGATGAAGATCGTCGCGCCGATCATGGGCGTCACGCACTGGGACCACGACGTCGAGATCGAGCCGGAGGTCGTCACGATCCGGTTCGAGAACGGGTTGCCGGTCGGCGAGCCGGTCGACGTGATCCGCTGGGCGAACGAGGTCGGCGGCCGCCACGGACTCGGCATGTCGGACCAGATCGAGAATCGGGTGATCGAGGCGAAGAGCCGCGGCATCTACGAGGCCCCGGGCATGGCGCTCCTCCACATCGCGTACGAGCGGCTGCTGACGGCCGTCCACAACGAGGCGACCCTGGAGCGGTACGCCGACGAGGGCCGCCGTCTCGGCCGCCTCCTCTACGAGGGCAGGTGGTTCGACGTGCAGGCGCGGATGCTGCGCGACGCGCTGCAGCGCTGGGTGGCGGCGCCGGTCGCCGGCGAGGTGACGATCGAGCTGCGCCGCGGCGACGACTACACGATCCTCGACACGCAGGGCGAGGCGCTCGCGTACGACCCGGAGCGCCTGTCGATGGAGCGGAGCGCGACGGCGTTCACCGCCGCGGACCGCATCGGCCAGCTGAACGTCAAGATCAACGACGTCGCCGACACGCGCGCGCTGCTCGCGCGGCTCGGGTGCCCGCCGTGAAGCTGTGGTCGGGCCGCGTCGGCGGCGAGCTCGCGCCCGAGGTCTGGTCGTTCCTGCGCGCCGAGGATGCCGAGCTCCTCCCATACGACCTGCAGGCATCGCTCCTGCACGCGCAGCGACTGCACGCCGCGGGGATCCTCGACGACACGGAGCTCGCGGAGGTGACCGAGAAGCTCGCGCAGGTCGAGGAGATCGACGACGCCGACGAGGACGTGCACTCCGCGATCGAACGGCAGCTCGGCGGCGTCGGGCGGAAGATCCACGCGGGCCGGTCGCGCAACGACCAGGTGGCGGCGGCGCTGCGGCTGTACGTCTCCGACGCGTGCGCCGACGCCGACGCGCTGCTCGTCGCGCTCGCGCACGCGATCCTCGCGCGCGCGGAGGAGGAAGCCGAGACGGCGATGCCGGGCTACACGCACCTGCAGCGGGCGCAGCCGGTGACGCTCGGCCACCACCTCCTCGCCTGGCTGGAGATGCTGGAGCGTGACCGCTCGCGCTTCGCGTCTGCCCGCGCGCAGGCGGAGCCGTCGCCGCTCGGCGCCGCCGCGCTCGCCGGCTCGACGCTGCCGCTCCCGCCGCCGCCGAACGCGCTGCGCAACTCGATCGACGCCGTCGCCGACCGCGACTTCGCCCTCGACTATCTCTACGCGGCCGCGGTTCTGTTCGTGCACCTGTCGCGGATCGGCGAGGAGCTCGTGCTCTGGACGTCGAGCGAGTTCGCGTTCGCACGTCTTCCCGACGAGGCGGCGACGGGGTCGTCGATCATGCCCCAGAAGCTGAACCCGGACGTCGCCGAGCTCGCGCGCGGGAAGGCCGGCACGGCGATCGGGCGGCTGACGGGCCTCCTCGCGGTCGTCAAGTCGCTGCCGCTCGCGTACGACCGCGACCTGCAGGAGGACAAGGCACCGGTCTTCGCGGCGCGGCGCGACGTCGCCGGTGCGCTGCGCGCGCTCGCGGTGCTCGTGCGCGGGCTCGAGTTCGACCGCGACCGGCTGGCCGCGGCGGCGGCCGACCCGCTTCTGCGCGCGACCGACGCCGCCGAGGCGCTGGTCGCCGAGGGAGTGCCGTTCCGCGACGCGCACGAGCTCGTCGCCGGCCAGGTGCGCGTGGGGAGCTTCGAGGCGCCGCCGGCGCCCGCTCGGCCCCTCGACGTCGCCGCGGCGGTCGAGGCGGCGAAGGAGCGCTGGGCGTGACGGCGCCGCTGCAGGTCTCGCTCGCGGGGCGCGACCTCCTGCGCATCGGCGACCTCGCGCCCGCAGAGGCGGACGCGATCCTCGACCGCGCGGTCGAGCTGCGCGCCGAGCCGAAGCAGCGGCTGCTTCCCGGTGCGACGCTCGGGCTCTACTTCTCGAAGCACTCCACGCGCACGCGCGTTTCGTTCTGCGCCGGCATGACCCAGCTCGGGGGCGCCGCGATCCCCCTCACGCCGGAGGAGCTCCAACTCTCGCGGGGCGAGTCGCTGCACGACACGGCGCGCGCCCTCTCGGGCTACCTCGACGCGCTCGCGGTGCGGACGCACGCGCACGAGGAGCTCGAGGCATGGGCCGAGCATGCGTCGATCCCGGTGATCAACGCGCTGACGGCGCTCGAGCACCCGTGCCAGGCGCTCGCCGACGCGCTCACCATCCGCGACAGGCTCGGCGACCTCCACGGCGTCAGGGTCGCATGGGTCGGCGACGGCTCGAACGTCCTCACCTCGCTCGCCGAGCTCGGCGCGCTCCTCGGGTACGAGGTGGTGGCCGCGTGTCCGCCCGGGTACGAGAGCGACAGCCTGGTCGAGGCGACGGTGCGGGACGCGCGCGACGCGGTCGCCGGAGCCGACGTGGTCGTCACCGACACCTGGATCTCGATGGGGCAGGAACACGAGCGGGCGAAGCGCCTGCGCGACCTCGAGCCCTACCGGCTCGACGACGCGCTCCTCGCGCTCGCCTCGCCCGACGCGTTCGTGATGCACTGCCTGCCCGCGCACCCGGGCGAGGAGATCACGGCCGAGGTGCTGTACGGCTCCCGGTCGGCGATCTGGGACGAGGCGGAGAATCGCCTGCACGTGCAGAAGGCGCTGCTGACGCTGCTGCTCGGCGCCTGACGAGGAGCGCCGTCGCCGCGCAGAGGACCGCGGCTGCTGCGAAGCCCACGCGGCCCTCGCCCGGGAGCGAGAACGTCAGGCCGAGGAGCGGCGTGCCCGCGAGGATCGTCACCGCCGCCACCATGTTGACGAGGCCGACCGCCGCCGCCGGCGCGTCCGGCCGCACGCGCGCCGCGCCCGCGAACGCCGGCGCGAACGGAAGGCCGGCTGCGAGGCCGACGACCGCGGCGCCCGCGACGGCAAGCGCGAACGGGCGGGCGACCGTGAGCGCGGCGACTCCCGCGGCCGACGCGACGAAGCTCGCGCGCACGAGCTGCGGCCGGTCCATCAGCCGTCCCCCGAGCGGCCGGGAGACCAGCCCGAGGAAGAGGACGAGCGCACCCGCAACCCCGGCGGCGTGCTCCGACACGCCGCCCGCACGGTGCAGCAGCGTGACGACCCAGTTGCCGAGCACCACGGAGAGGCCGAACGAGGCCGCGTGCATCGCGCCGAGCGGCAGCAACCGGCGGTCGAAGGTCGGAGTGCCGTCGGTCGCCGCGGGCGCGGCGCGGGCGCCACGCGGCGCCAGCGTGACGACGAGCACGCCCGCTGCGGCGACGAGCGCAGCCGAGAGGAACGGCGTGCGCCAGCCCGGCCACTGGGGCAAGACGCCGATCGCGAGCCCTCCTCCCGCCATGCTCACGGCGCCGAAGAGACCTTGCGCGACGGGCGTGCCGACGGTCGCACGGACGTAGTCGCTGCCGCCGACGAATGCGCCTGCGGTCCCGAACCCGGCGAGGAAGCGCAGCGCGATCGCGAACCACGCGTTCTTCCAGCCGAGCGCTGCGGCCGAGGCCACCGTGACGACGGCGAGGCCGGTCCCGCCGACGACGCGCGGCCCGATCCGGTCGCACAGGCGGCCGACCGGAACCTGCATTCCGGCGTGGGAGACGAAGAGCGCGGTCGTGAACAGCCCGATCACGCCGAGGCCGACGCCGTAGTCGCGCGAGGCGGCGTCGGCGACCGCGCCGACGTTCGCGAGGTTGAACCCGGCCGTGAACGCCATGGCGAGACCGGCGGCGAGGGCGCGATCGGAGCGCACCCGCGGACGCTACCGCGCGCGGAGCTCAGGAGCTCAGTTCGGCTTCGCCGAGCTGAGCTCCGGCCGTGCGCCTGCGCGTGCGGTAGGCGCGCGTCTTGCGGCGGTTGCCGCAGAGCTGCATCGAGCACCACGTGCCCGAGCGGTTCGGGGAGTTGTCGTAGAACGACCAGCGGCAGTTGCGGCACGCCTTCAGCCGCGCCCACGTCCCGTCCAGCATCGCTCCCAGCGCGATCGCGACGACGCGGTCGAGCGCGTCGCCCTCGTTCTCCACGTCGAGCGCACCGGACGAGTCGACCCGCAGGCGCACGCGCCGCGCGGCGCGATTCACGACATCGAGCGCGGCGTCGTCGAGCGGCACGCCGTTGTTCGCTAGCACGAGCGCTCGTAGCGCCTCGCGGAGCGCGCGGGCGCGCTCCTCGTCCGCGGCGAGCCCGCGCTCGGCGAGCCAGTCGGGCAGCCAGTCGCGGCCGTGCTCGAGGTCGGCGGTGTTGACGAGGAGCTGCACCTCGCGGAGCGGCGGCGGTGCGGCGTTCGGGAGGTCGTAGCGGGGCAACACCAGTAGACTAACGGTGATGGTGTTGCGCCGGATCGGGTTCCCGCTGCGGCTCGCCGGCTCGCGCCTCCGCGCCGGAGGGGAGCGCCTCGCGCTCGTCGCGGTCGGAATCGTCGCCGGCGCCGCCGTGCTGGCGGCGGTGCTCGCCGGGCGGCTCGTGATGCAGGACCGGTCGCTCGCGCAGGCGATGCGGCAGCTCCAGCCGGGAGATCGAACGGTGCAGGTGGTCTGGAGCGGCGCCACGGACAACTTCTCGCAGCTCGACGCCGTCGTCCGTCCGAAGGTGCGCGCGCTCACCGGCGAGGAGCCTGTGGCGGCGATGCTCTTCCGCGAGGCGTCGATCCAGGGGCGGCTCGTCAACGTGCGGGCCGCCGACGACCTGAACCGCTTCGTCACCCTCGTCTCCGGCCGCCTCCCCACGCGCTGCGTCCCGTCGCACTGCGAGGTGCTGCGCCTGAAGGGCAAGGGGCCGATCCCCTCGACGCCGCACCTGAACCTGATCGAGGTCGGTCGCGCGACGCTCGACCGTGACGCGCCGTTCGCCCCGTTCGTGTTGCCGACGCCGCCGACCGAGCAGGTCGCGCGCGCGATCCGCTACCACACGCCGCAGCCGTCGCCGGTCGTGATCGCGAACGGCGTCGCGGCGCTGTCGCACACCCCGGAGCTCGAGACGTTCTACCGGGCGTACGGCTGGTTCCTGCCGGTCACGGGCGGCGAGGTGCACCCGTGGTCGATCGACGCGTTCGAGCGGAAGGTGCAGCGCCTGACGGCCGAGCTCGAGGCGGGATCCGACCAGTTCCAGGTGACGGCGCCTTCCGACACGCTCGCCGCGGCCGCCGCGTCCTCGCGCGTGGCGGCGCGCAGGCTGCTGCTGCTCGGCGGCGAAGGCGGCGCGCTGCTGATCGCCTTCACCGTGCTCGCCGCCGGCGCGCTGCGCCGCGACGTCGGCGACGCGCGCCGCCGGCTGACGTGGTTCGGCGCGCGGCGGTGGCAGATCGAGCTGTTCACGCTCGCCGAGTCGTTCGCCGTCGCCGCGTTCGCCACCGTCGCGGGCTGGGTCGTCGGCGGCGCAGTGGCGGCGGCGATCGCCGCGCGCGCGGGCTCGCCCGCGGGCGAGGTCGTCGGCCACGCCCTCGTCTCGGCCGGCGGTCTCGGCGCGGGCGCGGTCGTCGCGCTCGCCGCCGGGCTCCTCCTGTACGTCACGGTCCGCGCGCCGGGCGTGCAGCTCGGCCGCCTTGCGCTCACGCCGCTCGACATGGCCGCCCTCGGCGCGGTCGCGACGGTGCTCGTCGGCTGGGCGCGGGGGTCCGTCGGCGCGCAGCAGCTGGCGGGCGGCGGCGGGACGAACGCGTTCCTGCTGCTCGTGCCGGCCCTGATCGTGTTCGCGGCGGCGGTGACCTGCGCTCGGCTGCTCGCGCCGGCGCTGCGCGCGCTCGGCCGAGCGGGCCGCCGCGGCCCGATCGCGCTGCGCCTCGCCGCCGCCTCGCTCGCCCGGCATCCCGGCCACGCCGCCGTCGCCGCGACGTTCCTCGTCGCCAGCCTGGGCCTCGCGCTCTTCGCGGTCGCGTACCGCTCGACGCTCGAGCAGGGACAGCGCGACGAGGCGAGCTACGCGGTCCCGGCGCCGTACGTCCTGACGGAGGACTTCAACCAGCTCGTCCCCGTCCTGCACGGAGCGCAGCACCTGCGACGGCCGGCGACGCCGGTCGTGCGCCTCTCGGGAAACGTCCCGTCGGGCGCGACGTTCAGCTTCCTCGCGCTCCCGCGCAGCGCGATCGCGCACGTCGGCGGCTGGCGCGGCGACTTCGCGCCGCGGCCGCGGGCCGAGCTCGCCGCGGCCGTCTCGCCGGGGCCGGCCCCGCTGCGGACGGCAGCGCTGCCTCGCGGCCGGGACTTCACGCTGCCGGCGAGGAGCAGCGGCGACGACATCGGCGTCCGCGCGTTCTTCCGCTCGCGGCTCGGCGACTACGTCGCCGTCGCGCTCGGACACACGAGCGCCGGCCGCACCGTCGTGCTGCACGGCCGCATCCCGTTCCGCCACGCAACCCTCGCGCAGCTCCGCTTCGACATCCTGAACAACGGCCGGATCACCGCCAACGCGGGCACGGGCATCCAGCCGAGCGCGAAGGGCACCGTCGCCTTCGGGACGCCGCGGGTCGACGGCAAGCCCGTGCGCCTGGTGCGCTGGGTGGGGACCGGCGGCATCAGCGGGCGGCTGCCGAAGCTCGGCTACGTGCTGACGCCGGACCTCGACGCGATCTTCCGGCCGGCGCAGGCGACCGACGGGAAGCCGCTGCCGGTGCTGGCGACGCCCGGCGTCGCAGCCGAGGCCGGCCCGCGCGGGATCATCCCCCTCGACGTCGAGGGCGAGCAGCTCGCCGCACGGGTCGTCGGCGTCGTCGAGCGGTTCCCGTCGATCGTCGGCGACGCCGTCGTCGCCGAGCTGTCGCAGGCGGCGACGCGGCTCGACGTCCCGTCGCCCGGCCTCGGCACCCCGGACGAGCTGTGGGTCGGCGGCTCGACCCCGCCCGACACGCCGGAGCTGACCGTCACCTCGCGCGCCGACACGCTCGCCAGGCTCGAGGCGGACCCGCTCGCCCGCGGCGCGCTGCTGACGCTCGCTGGCACCGCCGCAGTCGCGCTGCTGCTCGCACTGGTCGGGCTCGTGCTCGCGGTGGTCGGCGACGTCCGCGACGAGCGCGGCGAGCTGTTCGACCTCGAGGCGCAGGGTGCGGCGCCGGCGACGATCCGGACCCACCTGCGCCTGCGCGCGGCGCTCGTCGCGGTCTTCGGCGTCGCCGGCGGGATCGGGCTGGGCGGGATCCTCTCCGCGCTCGTGATCGCGCTCGTCTCCGTCACGGCGGGCGCCGCGGAGCCGGAGCCTCCGCTGCGGCTCGCGCTCGACCTGCCGCTCCTCGCCGTGGCGGCCGCGGCGTACGCCCTCGCCGCTGCGCTGCTCGTCGGCGCCGCCACGATGCTGCGAGGCCGCGCACCGGCGCGCGCGGCAGAGGCGGTCGCATGACCGCGCCGGCGATCGAGCTGCGCGACGTCTTCCGCGTCCACTCGACGCCCGAGGGTGACGCGGCCGCCCTCCAGGGACTGTCGCTGCGCGTCGCGGACGGCGAGGTGCTCGCGGTTCTCGGCCCGAGCGGCTCCGGCAAGTCGACGCTGCTCCGGCTGCTCGCCGGCCTCGAGCGGCCTTCCGCCGGCGCGGTGCGGGTGTACGGCGAAGAGCTCGGAAAGCTGCCGGCGCGCGGCCTCGCGCGCTACCGCTCGACGATGCTCGGCTACGCGGACCAGCACTACGCGCGCGCGCTCGCGCCCGAGCTGACCGCGCGCGAGCTCGTCGCGCTGCAGCTCGGGCTGCGCGGAACGCCCCGCGGCGAGCGGCTCCGGCGCGCCGACGAGCTGCTGGAGCGCGTCGGGCTCGCCGGCAAGCGCGACCGGACGCCGGAGCAGCTCTCGGGAGGCGAGCAGCAGCGCGTCGCGGTGTGCGCCGCGCTGGCGCACCGCCCACGTGTCTTCCTCGCGGACGAGCCGACCGGCGAGCTCGACGCGGCGACCGCCGACCAGGTGTACCAGGTGCTCGGCGAGCTCGTGCGGGAGCACGGCTGCACGACGGTGATCGTGAGCCACGACCCGGAGTCGGCTCGCGTCGCCGACCGGATCGTGCGGATCCGCGACGGCCGGATCTCGGAGGAGTGGTCGCGCGACGAGGCCGGCGGCGAGACGATCGTCGTCGGACGCGGCGGCTGGCTGCGGCTGCCGGAGGAGCTGCTGCTGCGCGCCGGCATCGGCGCAAAGGCGACCGCGCGCCTCGCGGACGGCGCGGTGGTCGTCGAGGCGAGCGGCGAGCGCGTCGCCGAAACGGTGTCGGACACCTTCGAGGTGTCTGACACCCTGCCGACCCGTCTCGTGGCGAGCGCGCACGGCCTCACCAAGCGCTACGACGCGACGACCGTCTTCGAGGACGTCTCGCTCGAGCTGCACGCCGGCCGCCTCCACGCCGTCACCGGCCCGTCCGGGTCCGGGAAGACGACGCTGCTCCACCTCCTCGCCGGGCTCGAGCTCCCGGACGCAGGCACCGTCACGGTCGAGGGCGCCGACGTCACGCAGCTCGACCGCGCCGGCCGGAGCGCGCTGCGCCGCGCCAAGATCGCCTACGTGGGCCAGCAGGCCGGCCTGGTGCCGCACCTGTCGGCGCTCGAGAACGTCGAGCTCGCGCTCGAGCTGCGCGGCGGCGACGACACGCGCATCGCCGCGCGCGCCGCGCTCGACGCGGTCGGTCTCGCCGAGCGCGCCACCCAGCGCGTCGCGCGGCTATCGCAAGGCGAGCGCGCGCGCGTCGCGATCGCGCGGGCCGTCGCCGCCCGCCCCGCCGTCCTGCTGGCGGACGAGCCCACGTCGCGGCTCGACGGAGCGAACGCCATCTCCGTCGCGATCCTGCTCTCGCGCCTCGCGCGCGACACCGGCGCCGCCGTGGTGTGCGCGACGCACGACCCGCTCGTGATCGAGCAGGCGGACGCGCAGATCGCGCTCGGCCACCTCCCTCGTCCGGGGGAACGAGGTTGACTACCGGCAACCGATCCTTCTCGTGCGGTGGCGTCGTTCGAGCTGCACCAGTCGACGGTGTCCTCGAGGCTGCGCGGCCTGCTCGAGGTGACGCGCCTCGTCCGCACGGGTGAGGCGCTGCCCGAGCTGCTCGCCGCGATCGCCCGCACCGTCGCCGACTCGCTCGCGTTCCGCACCGTCGCGATCAACCTCTACCGCCGCGAGTGGGACGACTTCGTCGTCAGCACCGTTCACGGCAGCCCGCGGGCGCGCGAGGCGCTGCTCGGGCAGGTGCGCCAGGTCGCGGACTGGGCGCCGCTGCTCGACGAACGGTTCCTGTACCGCGGCGCGTACCTCGTCCGTGCCGGCGAGTTCGACTGGACGGCCTACGACGACTCCACGTACACGCCCGACATCCTCGTCAGCGACGACCCAGACGCGTGGCATCCGGACGACGCCCTCTTCGCGCCGATGCGCGGCTCGGACGGCGAGCTGCTCGGCATCCTCTCGGTCGACGAGCCCGCCTCGGGCCGGAAGCCGTCGAGCGGCGACATCGACGTGCTGGTCGCCGTCTCGGAGCACGCCGCGCTCGCGGTGCAGACGGCGCAGGAGGCGGCGCGCGCGAAGGAGAACCGCGACGCGCTCGCGCGGCTGCTCGAAGTCTCGACGACGCTCAACGAGTCGACGGACGCGACGCACCTGCTGCACCAGGTGTGCGACGCCGTCGCGAACGCGCTGCGCTTCGAGAAGGTCGCGGTTCAGCTCCTGACGGAGGACGGCGTGCACCGGACGGTCGCGAAGGCGGGGTTCGCCGAGGGCGAGACGACGGGACCGCCGCTGACGGCGGACGAGCTGGAGCGCATCCTGCAGCCCGAGTTCGACGTCGGCGGCTGCTTCCTGATCCCGCACGGCGTCGCCAGCGCGGCGATCCCCGACCGTCCGGCCGGCTACCGCTCGCAGCGCAACGGCCGCGGCCCGTACGCCTGGCTGAACCACTGGCTGTTCGTCCCGCTGCACGACCGCCGCGGCGGCCGTATCGGCTACATCTGGGCCGACGACCCGACCGACCGGCTCGTCCCCGACGTCGAGCGCCTGCAGATCCTGCGCGCGTTCGCGAACCAGGCGACGACGGCGCTCGAGCAGGCGGCGCAGCTCGACGAGATCCAGAACGCGTACGGATACCTGCGAGCGCTCATCGACGCGTCGCCGACCGCGATCGTCGATTTCGACCTCGAGGGGCGGATCCGCTCGTGGAACGGCGCCGCGACGGCGATCTTCGGCTGGACGGCGGAGGAGGTGATCGGCCGCGTCAGCCCGATCGTCCCCGAGGACGAGCTGCCGTTCTTCTTCGACAGCCTCCAGCGAATCGCCGCCGGCGAGCGCGTCGGCGACCTCGACCTGCGCCGCCTCCATCGCGACGGGTCGTCGATCGACGTGATCGTCTCCGGCTGCCCGATCCGCGACGCGCAGGGGAACGTCGTCGGCGTCGTCTCGACGATGGTCGACGTGACGGCGCGCAAGCGGTCCGAGCGGATGCTGATCGCGAGCGAGGGCAGGAAGGACGCGATCCTGCGCGCCGCGCTCGACGCGGTCGTGGTCGTCGACCACGAGGGGCTGATCGTGGAGGTCAACCCCGCGACGGAGGAGGTCTTCGGGTGGACGCGCGTCGAGGCGGTGGGGAAGCCGTTCCTCGAGCTCGCCGTCGCCGCACACGAGCGTGCGGGGCTCGGGGAGGTGTTCGCCGCCGAGAGCCCGCTGCTCGGGTCGCGGCTCGAGATCACCGCGCTGCGGTCGGACCGGCGGTCGTTCCCCGCCGAGATCGCGATCACGCGCGTCGACCTCCCGGGGCCGCTCCTGTTCGCGGTGTCGGTGCGGGACGTGACGAAGCGCAGGCACCACGAGGAGCGGCTCCGCCAGGCGGAGGCGAAGTACCGGACGCTCGTGGAGCAGCTTCCGCTCGCGACGTACATCAACTCGATCGGGCTGCCGCTCCGCACGACCTACATGAGCCCGCAGATCGAGGCGATGCTCGGCTACCCCGTCGCGCGGTGGCTCGAGCCCGAGTTCTTCCTGAGCGTGCTGCACCCCGACGATCGCGACCGCGTCGCCGCAGAGGTGCGCAGGACGCACGCGACCGGCGACGACTTCCGCATGGAGTACCGCATGGTCGCGGCCGACGGCTCGACGGTGTGGGTGCTGGACGAGACCGTGACGGTGCGCGACGCCGAGTACCGGCCGATCATGCTCCAGGGCTTCGTGATCGACGTCACCGACCGCCACCTGCGCGCGTCGCTCGAGCCCGCGGCCGCGTAGCGGGAACGTCAGGCGGCGACGGCGTGGCGCTCGCGCCAGGTCGACCAGCCGCCCTCGTACGAGCGCACGCGGCCGTCGCCCACCTCGAGGATCCGGTCGGCGATGCGGTCGAGGAAGTACCGGTCGTGCGACACGAACAGGACGGTCCCGTCGAACGCCTCGAGCGCGCGCTCGAGCATCTCCACGGAGTCGACGTCGAGGTGGTTGGTCGGCTCGTCCAGCAGCAGGCAGTTCGCTCCTTGCAGCATCAGGAGGAGCAGCTGCAGGCGCGTCCACTCGCCGCCCGACAGGAGCTCGAGCGGGCGCCGCACCTGCTCGTAGGCGAACAGGAACCTCATCAGGCGCGACACGGCCTCGCCTTCGGAGATCGGCGCGGCGCGACGGACGAGCTCGAGCGGCGTCGCGCGTGGATCGTCCGGGCGTCGGTCCTGCGCGAGCAGGCCGAAGCGGATCGACGGCCCGGCCCTCCGCTCGCCTTCGTCAGGCTCGAGCTGCCCGGCGAGCAGCCGCAACAGCACCGACTTCCCGGCGCCGTTGTCGCCCACGACTCCCACCCGCTCGCCGCGCAGCACGGTCAGGCTCACGTCCTCGAGGACGGCGACACCGCCGAACGCGACGGACGCATCGGCGAGCTCGACGACGCGCTCGCCGCCGCGCGCGTGCGGGCGCAGCTCGAGCGCGATCTTGCGGCGCTCGAGGACCGGCCGCTCGACCTTCTCCATCCGGTCGATCTGCCGCTGCTTGTTGCGCGCCTGCTTGATGTGGCGCTCGTCGACGACGCGCCGCGCCCAGTCCTCGAAGCGGCGTATCGCCTCCTCGAGCCGCGCGATCTCCTTCTGCTGGGTGACGTAGAGCTGCTGCTGCCGCTGCAGCTCGAGCTCTCTCGCGACGGTGTAGGCGGAGTAGTTGCCCGGCCACACGCGCACGCGCCCGGCCGTGAGCTCCGCGACCTGCGAGACGGTCTCGTCGAGCAGGTAGCGGTCGTGGGACACGGCGACGATCGCCCCGCCGAACGATCGCATCAGCGCCTCGACGTGCTCGCGCGCCTCGACGTCGAGAAGGGCCTCGGGCTCGTCCAGGAGGAGGACGTCGGGGTCGCGAAGCAGGCACGACGCGAGCACGACGAGCTTTCGCTGCCCTCCGGAGAGGAGCCGGGTCGGTCTTCCTGCGTGGTCCTCCTCCGGCAGCCCGACCTCCGCGAGCAGCGCCCGCGCGCGGCCCTCGAAGCCGGGCCCGCCCTGCTCCCTCCAGCGCGCGAGCACCTCCTCCTGCCGGCGGAGGAGGCGCGCGATGCGATCGAGGTCGCCGCCCGCGTCGCCCAACGCATGCTCGACCTGCGCGAGCTCGCGCTCGAGCTGCTCCAGGTCGGGCCGCGACTCGAGCAGGACCGCGAGGGCGTCGCGGTCGTCGCCCTCGGGCTGCTGCGGGAGGTACGCGACGACGAGCCCGCGCCGCTGCGTGAGCTCGCCGGCATCCGGCGTCTCCGAGCCCGCGAGGATCCGGAGCAGCGTCGACTTGCCGCCGCCGTTCGGCCCGATCAGGCCCAGGCGGGCGCCGGGCTCGACGTCGAGGTCGAGCCCGTCGAGCACCTGCCGAGAGCCGAAGCTCTTGCGCAGGCCGCGCGCGGCGAGCAGCGCCATGCGACCACCTTACGGGACCCGGAACGCGAGCTCGCCCAGACGGCGGTAGCCGGCGATGGACGGATGGTCGCCGTCCGAGTGCGTCCACTCGGGCTTCATCCGGCCGGGCGCGGCCGGATCCTCGAGCGTGTCGTGGAACGGCAGCACCGGCACGCCGAGCGCGCGGATGCGCTCGTTGAGAGCCCGGATCGGCGCCTCGGCCTGCGGCCAGCCGTTGTTCCACGGAAGCACGTCGCACACCGCCACGCGCAGGCCGAGCGCGAGGGCGCGCTCGATCATCGCCTCGAGGTTCGCGGCCGCGTCGTCGATCGGCCGGCCCTGGGCGACGTCGTTGATCCCGCCCTGGACGACCAGGACGTCCGCGCCGTCGCTCGCGTCGTCGAACCGCCGCGCGATCTCGTCGGTCCGCTCGCCCCAGATCCCGAAGTTGCGGAGCTCGAGCTCGGGGTGGCGGAGCGAGGCCCAGTGCTCCCACTGCCCCTCCGGGTCGCCGGTGCGGCGGCGCGAGTCCCAGTACGGCGAGCCCTCGGTGATCGAGTCGCCCAAGCAGGCGACGACGGTGCGTGCCACTTAGAAGAAGAACTGCCTCCACGCAGTCCACCAGTCGTCGGCGCGGGAGACGATCTGGCGCGGCTCGGTGATCTCGACACCGGGGCGGAAGCGGTACTTCTCCACGTGGTCCGAGGTGTTGAAGTCGACGACGATCTCGCAGGGCGAGCCTGGGTCGTACGGTTGCACCGCCTTCAGGTCGGCGAGGGCGCGCCGTGCGCCGTCCTCGACCAGCTCGCGCGCCTTCGCCGCCGGAAGCTGCCGGGCGCTGAAACGCCCGAGGCCCGTCTTGACGGCGACGGTCGTCAGCCCCTCGCCGAGGAGCGCCCTTCCTTCGCGGCACGACGCCTCGTCACCGGTCACGAGCAGGACGGCACAGCCCCACGTCCCGCAGAGCGCGGCGTTGATCCCGGTCTCGCCCACCTCGACGCCGTTGAACCGCAGGCGCCACCACGACGACCCGCTCACCGTGTGCGCGAGCACTCCGTCCCGCGTGCCGGCCATCGCGTGCATGCCGACGAAGAGCGCGGCGTCCACACCGGACTCCAGGTACCCGACGTACTCGGTCCACTCGTTTTGCACCACGAACTCGCAGTCGGGGTCGAGCTCCTCCGGCAGGAGCGAGTTGAACGACCACCCCTCCCCCGCGCCGTGGCAGTCCATGACGACGATCTCCGTTGCGCCGGCAGCCTTCGCGCCGCGCACGGCCGCGTTGATCTCGCCCGTGTAGAGCCGCCGCCCCTCCTCGTACATCGCGTGGCCGCCCGACGTCTGCTGCCAACGCACGATCCCCGAGACGCCCTCCATATCGCTGACGATGAAGACCTTCACGAGATCGACCCTACGACGTCGCCGCGACTGTTGCGCACCTCGACCTCCCGCAGCTCGTCGATGCCGAACAGCCGCCCGAGCACCGGGCGGAGCGCGCGCGACGCGCCGTCCTCGACCTTCAGCGCCCAGGCGACGTCTCCGTCCGCGACGCAGAGGAGCCCCTCGGCGCCGCGCTTCGCGAACCATCCCGGCCGGGCGCGCATGAGGTCCGTGTCGTCGGCGCCGGCGCCGCCGACGAGCTCGGGCCGCGCCGCCATCGCCGCGCGGATGCGCTCGGGCGTGCGCAGGAACAGCTCGCACATCCGCGAGAGCGGCATCGCGAACGTCGGCACGCCGCAGCCGTCGACTGCGGTCTCGCCGCCCCCGACGAGCTCGGCGATCCGTCGCTGCAGCGGATGCTCGGGCGCTCGGTACGGATGCGACGGCCAACCGTGCGCGCGGCACGAGGCGAGCATCGCCGCGTGCTTCCCCGAGCAGTTGTGGCCGAGCTTCCCCTCGGGCCGCCCCTCCTGCGGCCCGTTCTCGAGGTCGTCGACGGAGGCGCCGGCGCGGGCGAGGAGCTTCCGCACCGCGTCGAGCTGCGCCGGCTCGGCCTGATGCGACGCGCACGCGATCGCGAGCTCGTCGTCACCGACGTCGCCGTAGCCGTCGAGCAGCGGGACCGCCTGGATCGGCTTCAGCGACGAGCGGAGAAAGCAGTGCACGTCGTCGCCGTAGGCGTCGCCCGCGGACGACCGGACGTGGACCCGGTGCACCGCTTCGACGACACCGCCGCGGCGCACGGTTACGCTGATCGCGTCCACCGACGCCGGAGAGTAGATGCCCGAGCTACCCGAGGTCGAGGCGTGGCGCCGTCAGCTCGATCCGCTCGTGAAGCGGTCGCCGATCGAGCAGGCGGGGCCCGCGCACATCGCCACCCTGAAGACGTTCGACCCGCCGCTGCGGGCGCTCGAGGGCGAAGGGCTGCGCGCGGTCGAGCGGCGGGCGAAGCGCTTCCTGCTGCCCACCGACGACGACGAGCTCGTGCTGATGGTGCACCTGATGAGCGCGGGGCGGCTCAGGTACGTGGCGAAGGGCGCCAGGGGCGCGAAGTCGCCGATCTTCCGCCTGCGCTTCGTCGACGGCGGCGAGCTGCAGCTCACGGAGGCCGGGTCGAAGAAGCGCGCAGGCGTGTGGCTGCTGCGCCGTGACGCGGTGGAGGCCGAGCTGGCGCACCTCGGGCCGGAGGCGAACGCGGTCGAGGTCGAGGACGTGGCGCGCATCCTCGCCTCCGACTCCCGCCGCCTGCACTCGCTGCTCCGCGACCAGCGCCTGATCGCCGGGATCGGCCGCGCGTGGGCGAACGAGATTCTCTGGACGGCGCGCCTGTCGCCCTACGCGCTCTCGACGCAGCTCGACGACGAGGAGACGGAGCGTCTCGCGGCGGCCATCCGCTCGGAGATGGACCGCGGCCTCGAGCTGCGGCTCGCCGGCGCGAACGACGAGAAGACGTACCGCGTGCACGACAAGCTCGACCGCCCGTGCGAACGCTGCGGAACGGCGATCGCGCGCGTCGACTTCGACGAGCACACGATCTACTACTGCCCCGCCTGCCAGACCGGCGGCCGCGTGCTGAAGGACCGGCGGCTGTCGCGCCTGCTGAAGTGAAACTCGTCGAGCGTCACTCGACGGTGGAGCCGGCGAGCAGGCCCGAGATGAAGCTCCGCTGCGAGAAGAAGTAGACGACGATCACCGGGAGCGCGGCGAGGATGCTCCCCGCGGCGAGTGCCGAGTAGTTGTTGAAGTGCGAGCCCTGGAAGTTCGAGAGGCCGACGGTCACGACCTGCAGCGACTGCTTGGAGACCATGACGAGCGGAAGCATGAACGAGTTCCAGGTCCAGAGGAACACGAGCGCCGCCATCGTCCGGATCGCAGGCGCGACGTTCGGCGTCAGCACCCGCCACAGCGCCGTCCACGGCGACGCGCCGTCGAGGACGGCGCTCTCCGACAGCGACACCGGCAGCGCGCGGAACGCGATCTGCATCCAGAACGTCCCGAACGCGACCGACTGCGCGATCTGCGGGAGGATCATCGACCAGTACGTGTTGACGAGGTTGTGCGGCAGGAACTGGTAGTACCAGGGGACGATCAACGCCTCGACCGGAAGCATGAAGCCGAAGATCGACACGTAGAGGACGAGGCGGGAGCCAGGCGGCCGGAGCACGCCGACCGCGTAGCCGGCCATCAGCGACAGCACCGCGGAGACGACGACGACCGACACGGTGACGATCGCCGTGTTCAGCATGTAGCGGGAGAAGTTCCCCTCGCGCCAGGCGTACCCGAACGCCGCGACCGAGAACGGATGGCTGAAGCTGATCCCCGTCGAGCCGTGCAGCGGCCCGAAGGCGACGTTCACCAGAACCGCGAGCGGATACAGAGTGACGATCGCGGCGAGCGCGAGCACGAACAGCGTCACTCGCCGCTCAGCCGCCGAGAGCACACCGCCTCCTCACGTCGCGTTCCTCTCGATCAGGCTGCGGATGCCGAAGGTCAGGAGGAAGATGAGGACCGTCATCGCGATCCCGAGCGCGCTCGCAGCTCCGACCTGCCCGAGCTGGAAGCCCTCGCGGTAGACGAGCAGGCCGGGGACCATCGTCGCGTACCCCGGGCCGCCGTTCGTCGCCTGGTAGACGAGCGTGAAGCTCTGGAGCGCGGCGACGACGCTGATCGTAAGCGCCGCGCCGATCTCGCGGCGTAGCAGCGGGACGGTCAGGCTGACGAACTCGCGCACGGCTCCCGCGCCGTCGATCCGCGCGGCCTCGTAGACGTCGGGCGAGATCCTCTGGATCCCCGCGAGGAAGAGCACGAAGCACAGCCCGAAGTCGAGCCAGACCGCGATCAGCCCGACGGCCACGAGCGCGGTGCCGAAGTCGCCGAGCCACGGCCGGCCGACGCTCGGCCCCAGGCCGAGCGCGTGGAGGATCCCGTTCAGCGTCGCCGGCCCGCTCGGCGCGAGGATCCACGTCCACACGATCGCCGCGACGACGGTGACGATCACCTGCGGCAGGAAGAAGACGATGCGGAAGACGCCCATCCCGCGCCGGTTGCCGCGGCGGACGACGGCGGCCGCCGCGAGCCCCGCGGCGGTCGGGATCAGCGAGTAGAAGACGAAGAGGATCCCGAGGTGGACGAGCGACCCGCGTTCCACGGGGTCGGTCCAGAGCTGGCGGTAGTTGGCGAGCCCGATGTAGCGCGCCGGCCCGATCCCGTCCCAGCTCTCGAGCGAGTACTGCACCGCCTTCACGAACGGCTCGACGATCAGCGCGCCGAGGAAGGCGACCGCCGGGAGCAGGAGCAGGTAGCCCCAGGCGAGTTGCGTGCGGCGTGCGGCGCCGGGGCCGAAGCGCCGGCGGCGTGCGTGCTCGACGTGCCGAGCCGGCTCCAGCGCCGCGTCGGTCGCGATCAGCTCGTCCATGCGCGGACGTGGAAGGCCTCCTGCGTGCCGCGGGCGCGCAGGAGGCCTTCCGCAGCGATCACGCTAATGCGAGCTCCAGTACGACTGGTACTGGGACTGCAGCGACGACATCAGCGACTTCGGCGAGGTCTTCCCCGCCTGCAGCTCCGCGATGCCGGACATCGCCTGGTTCAGGAAGTCGGGGTACGCCCAGTCCATGTACGGCACGACCTTGTGCGCCTTGACCGACGCGTTCCAGATCTTGTCGGCCGTCTGCAGGAGAGGCGTCGCCTTCGCGAGCGCCTGCTTGCTCGGCGGGACGATCGGGATGTCGCCGTTCTTCAGCAGGCTGGCCTGGACCTGCGGCCCGAGGGTGATGTCGATCATCGCCGCCGCGAGATCCGGGTTCGACGACTTGGCGGGGATCGACCAGCCCTCGCCGGGACCGCCGGTCACGACCGGCGGCGCCCAGAAGCCGGCGGTGTTGTGGAGCGCGCTCCACACGGCGCCCGCGTACCAGTTCCCCTCGATGAAGAACGTGGCCTTGCCGTTGTCGAACATGTTGAGGGCGTCGTCGGCCGACAGGCCCTGGAACGACTTCGGGAAGTAGCCGGCCTTCGTCCAGGCGAGCAGCGTGCTCGCCGCCCGGACGTGGGCCGCTGTGTCGAACGACGTGCTCTTGCCCGTGTGCGTGACGAACCCGAAGCTCTGCGCGGCCGGCACGTTCTGGTTGATCAGCATCCAGAGCACGTGCGACGGCTGGAACGCCGTCGGCTGGCCGCCGGCGTACGCGATCGGCGTCTGCCCCGCCTTCTTCGCTGCCGCGAGGTCCTTGACGAAGCCGGCCCACGAGGTCGGCGGCTTCACGCCGGCGCTCGCGAGCAGCTTCTTGTTGTAGAAGACCCCGACGACGGTTCCGGTCATCGGGACGCCGTACACCTGGCCGGAGCCGAACATCTTCTTGTTCGAGGGCCACGAGTTGACGGCCAGCGACAGCGAGCTCTTGCCACCGACGCGCGAGTACCAGTGGTAGATCTTGTCGTAGGGATCGAGCGGGAGCAGCAGGTTGTCCTGCACGAGCCGGCCCTGGTTCTCGAGCCCCTCGTTCGTCTGCGACAGCGTGGGCGTGCTGCCCGACGACGCGAACGCGAGCGGGAGCTTGTCGTTCTGCTCCGAGAGCGTCATCGACGTGTTCTGGATCTTGACCTTCGGGAACTTCTTCTCGACGAGCTTGATCCAGAGCGGCAGGATCGCGTGCTCGCCCGGGTCGTCGACGGCGAGGTCCCAGTTCCACTCCTGGAACGTGCCGCTGACGTTCGAGGGCGGTTTCCCGGCGCTGCTCTTCGACGCCACCGCGCGTGCGGTCGTGGAGACGGCGAGCGCCGCCGCGATGCCGGCGAGGCCGAGCACGACGACGAGGAGCGGGCGCGCCCTGGTGAAGGTGCGGATCATGCAGGTCCTCCTTTTCGACGCTGTTTCCGTCGACGGCCGCTGAGCCATTCGCGCGCTGGGGTCATCGCTTCGGAGCGGCGACGCGGTTCTTCGAGACGGCTGAGGGAAGCGGGCATTCCGCGCTGTCCCGGTCGGCGACGACGCGGACGTCGGGATGCTCGCCGACGAGCGTCACCGGATAGTCGGCGTCCGGCTCGCCGAAGAGCAGCATGCGGAGGATCGCCCGCTTCCAGCTTCCCTTGTCGAGGTAGAGGCGGACGGAGGACGCGCTGAGGAGCTCGCGCATCCCCAGCGTGACGGCCATCGGCGGCACCGCGAAGACGTTACCCGCGGCACGGCGATGCGCGTGCGCGATCAGGGTGTCGACCGCGACGGGGACGATGCGCGTCGTCGACTCCCGCAGCTCGTCGACGCTCACGAGCGTCCACCTCGAGCCGGGCGGCTCGTTGAACGCGATGTGCCCCTGGTAGCCGACGCCGCCGTGCGTCGCGACCAGGTTGCCGCGCCGCTCGAGCTCCTCCGCCGCGTGGTCAAGGTGGAGCGGGGTCGGGAAGATCACGTTCTCCGCCGGCGGCCGGAGCTCGGGCTCGACGAGGTCGAGGAAGAGGCTGTCGAACTGGCTGCGGAGGTTGTACGGGTGGTCGCCTTCGAACGGCCGCCCCTGCCAGTCGAGCCAGTTGTCCATGCCGAAGAACGTCACGTGGTCGAGCGGCATCCGCTCGGCGTTGATGCGCTCCGCGAGCAGCGCGTACTGCCCCGTGGGGCCGAGGGGCACGATCAGCGAGATCGTGGCGCCGTCGGCACGCGCGGTGCTGATCTCGTCCCAGAGCTCGTCCGCGAACACGCGATGGACGTCCTCGGCCGTGTCGACGAGCTGGAACGGGACCCTCGCGTGCGCCGCCAGGTCGTCGGCCGGAATCGCAAACCACTCGTCGAGCTGATCCGCGCTGTACACCCTCTACCCCGCCTGCTCGGACTTCTTTCGAGCGACTAATATAATGAAGTCCCGCGGCGCGCAACACACGACACGCGCGTCGCCGCCGCGATGCCCGCCGTCGAGCTCGAGCGCGTCAGAAAGGTCTACCCGAACGGGTTCGAGGCCGTCCGCGGGCTCGACCTGGCGATCGAGGAGGGCGAGCTGATGGTGCTGGTCGGCCCGTCGGGGTGCGGCAAGACGACCGTGCTCCGCATGGTGGCCGGGCTCGAGGAGATCACGGACGGGACGCTCCGCATCAACGGACGCGTCGTCAACGACGTCACGCCGAAGCAGCGCGACATCGCGATGGTCTTCCAGAACTACGCGCTCTATCCGCACATGACGGTCGCGGCGAACATCGCGTTCGCGCTCAAGCTGAAGCGGCTGCCGAAGAGGGAGATCCAGCGGCGCGTGCAGTGGGTGGGATCCCTGCTCGGGCTCTCGGACCTGCTGGACAAGCGACCCGCGCAGCTCTCGGGCGGGCAGCGGCAGCGTGTCGCGATGGGGCGCGCGATCGTCCGCGAGCCGCGGCTGTTCCTGATGGACGAGCCGCTCTCCAACCTCGACGCGAAGCTGCGGGTGCAGACGCGCGCCGACATCGCCCGGCTCCAGCGGCACCTCGGGGTGGCGACGCTCTTCGTGACGCACGACCAGACGGAGGCGATGACGCTGGGCGACCGGATCGCGATCATGCGCGACGGCGAGCTGCAGCAGCTCGACACGCCGCAGAGCGTCTACGACGCGCCGGCGAACGTCTTCGTGGCGGAGTTCATCGGGTCGCCGGCGATGAACCTGTACGAGGCGAAGCTGGTCGGGCAGGAGCTCAGGCTGGGAACGCAGTCGATCGCGGTGCCCGAGCCGATCCTGCGCTCGCGCGCGGCGCTGGCGGGCCGCGAGGACGTGATCGTCGGCATCCGCCCCGAGCACCTGAAGCTGTCCGTCGACGGACAACCTGCCGCGCTCGAGGCGGACGTGAACCTGATCGAGGGCCTCGGGTCGGACGCGCTCGTCCACTTCACGCTCGACGCGCGCCGGGTGCACACGGAAGCGCGCCGCGAAGGCCCGGTCGAGGAGAGCGAGATCGCGCTGCCCGGAGCGGCGGCTGGCGACGGCGTCGCACGGGTCGAGCCGGACCCGTCGCTCGCGGTCGGGGCGCGCGTCCGGCTGCAGCTCGACCCGAAGCGCCTGTACTTCTTCGACCCGTCGACGGGCCGCGCGCTGGACTAACCGGTTCAGCCCTTCGGGCTGCAACGAGGTTCCCGGGGCAGCTCGCCAGCCGTCACGAACGCCGGCATTGTTCCCTCGCGGGTGACGGACAGCGCCGACGCGCGCACCGCGACGCGGACCGCGTCCAGCATCGACTCGCCGGCGCGCAGCATCGCCGCCAGCGCGCCGATGAACTGGTCCCCCGCTCCGGTCGTGTCGACGACGTCGACCGAGGGCGCCGGGACGTGGTCGATGCGCGTGTCCGCCGCGAGGTAGCAACCTGCCGCTCCCGCCGTCACGATCACGGTCCATCCGGAGCGCAGGGCGGCGAGCTCGGCGGCGAGGGTCGCGATCTCGTCGTCTCGGCCAACGAGCGCCGCCGCCTCGTGCTCGTTCGCGACGAGGATGTCCGTCAGCGCGACCAGCTCCGGGTCGAGCGGCTGGTACGGCGCGACGTTGAAGATCGTCTGCGCAGCCACCTCGCGCGCGAGGCGAAACGCCGCGACCACGCAGCTCTGCGGCGCCTCGAGCTGGCAGATCACGAACGAGGCGCCCTCGAACGCGGCGGCGCGCTCCTCGACCGCGGCCGCGTCCAGCGCCGCTCCCGTCTCGAGCGTGCTCACGATGGCCGGGATCCCGCTCGGCGGAAGCAGCACGATGCCGACGTCCGTCGGCCCGTCGCCGTCGATCGTGAAGCGCGTGTCGAGGCCGTAGCCCTCGAAGCGCTCGCGCCAGCGGCGCCCCCGTTCGTCGTCGCCGAGCAGCGTGAGAACGCGGACCGGCGCGCCGAGCTTCGCGGCCGCGACGGCCTGGTTCGTCGCCTTCCCTCCGTCCTCCGGCTCCGAGAACGAGCGGCCGAGCACGGTCTCGCCCTCGCGCGGGACCGAGTCCACCTCCAACCTCAGCGCAGCGCCGTGTGCCCCCGCGACGACGATCGGCCGCGCCTCGGGCGCGACCTCAGGCAACGACCACCGCGCGCCGGTGAAGCTCCGAGACGAACCGCTGGACGACGACGTCCGCGGCCCAGCCCGCAGCCCCCACCAACGCCGCCTCGGTGCCGAGACGACCGAGCACGATCTCGGGAGGCGAGGGCACGAGCGCCGTGATCTTCGCGCGCAGCGGCTCGAGCACCCGCTCGTCCGCACGTGCGAGGCCGCCTCCGACGACGACGAGCTCGGGGTTCAGGATGATCACCGCGTTCGCGATCCCGACCGCCAGCTCCTCGAGCACCGCGCTCAGCGCCGTGTGCGCGTCGGGGTCGCCCGCGGCCGCGCGCGCGACCACCTCCTCGGCGGTCACCGCCGGCCGCCCGCCGGCGCGCTGCGCGTACGCGGCGACGAGCGCGCGCGTGGACGCGACGCGTTCCAGCTCGTCCGGCTGATGGCCGCGCCGCAGCATCCCGATCTCGCCGGCGGCGCCGGCGGCGCCCCGGTAGAGCGAGCCGCCGAGGACGAGCCCCCCGCCCACGCCCGCGCCGAGGGCGACGAACAGGATGTCGTCGGCTGCCTCGGCACCGAAGGCACGCTGCTCTCCGAGCGCGCCGAGGTTCGCCTCGTTGTCGATGAGCACCAGCGGTGCGAGCGGCTCGAGCCAGGACAGGTCGTCGCCCTCGGTCCAGCCCGGGACGTTGTCGACGCGCGTCACGCTCCTCGTCCGGGGATGGACGATTCCCGCGATCGAGACGGCAACGGCGCGGGCGGGCCCGTCGAGGTGCGCACGCGCCGCCTTCAGCTCGTCGAGGACGACCTCGCGGAGCGACCGCGACGCTACCGCCTCGGCCGTCGGCAGGGTCTCGGCGTACGACAGCTCGCCGCGCAGGTCGGCTGCGGCGAAGCGGAGGTTCGAGCCGCCGATGTCGACGGCGAGCACGCCGCCCAGGCCCGGCGCGACGTCGAGGAGCTGCGGCCGCCTTCCGCCCGTCGAGGCGGCCTGGCCCGCCTCGACGACGTACCCGTGCTCGAGGAGCTCCTGCACGGCGGCCGTCACGGTCGAGAGCCCCACGTCGAGCGTGCGGCGGAGGGCGGAGCGGCTCAGGGGGCCCTGCCGGCTGACGAGCTCGAAGGCGCGCGCGGTGGCGCGGATGCCGTCACCGCCGCCGAAACGCGAGGCGAGCCTCGGCGGTCGCCGTCCCGGGCCCGCAGAGGTCACCGACCTACTTTATCACTGTAGGAAGAAAGAACTGGCCGGCGTCGGCCCGATCCTGTTTCCTTCGCGGGAGCACGTGAGGCCCGGACCCCGGAAGAAGTCGCTCGTCGCCGCCGTCGCCGCCGCGCTCGCGCTGGCGCCCGCCGGTGCGTCGGCGCCGCAGCTCCAGGGCACGATCGCGAACGGGACGTTCGCGTCCGCCGCCGGCACGCTCGGCTACGACGTGTACCTGCCGCCGGCGTACGCCACGTCGGGCCTCCGCTACCCGGTCGTCTACTACCTGCACGGTCTGCCGGCCGGGCCGCTCGCGTACGAGACGTTCGGCTACGTCGCTCGCGCCGTCGAGCAGGCGGGCCTGCAGCTGATCGTCGTGGCGCCGCAGGGTGCGACGCAGGCCGACCCGGACCCGGAGTACCTCGACGCCGGGCCCGGCCGCGACTGGGAGACCGCGATCGCGGTGCAGCTCCCGCACGTGATCGACTCGCTGTACCGCACGATCCCCGACCGGACGGGTCGCGCGCTCGTCGGGGTGTCAGCGGGCGGCTACGGCGCGATGCTCCTCGGCCTGCACCACCTCGGGCTCTTCGGCGGCATCGAGTCGTGGAGCGGCTACTTCCACCCCACCGACCCGACGGGCACGCGGTCGATCAGCTCGCGGCCGTGGCTGTCGGCTCACACGTTCGTCGCGAGCCTCCGCCGCGCGTTCGCCGTGCATCCGACGTTCCTCGGGTACTACGTGGGCAGCCTCGACACCCGCTTCAGGGCCGAGAACGTCGAGTTCGCGCGCGAGCTCTCGCAGGCGAAGGTCCCCTTCCTCTTCCGGATGTACCCGCTCGGTCACACGCAGGCGCTCTGGACCGCGCAGGCGCCGCCCTGGCTCGCGCTGCTCGCGAGCCGCCTCGCCGCGCCCGAAGCCGGCTGAGCCGGGCGCTACGCTGTCGCCTCCGGTGCTTGAGCAGTCGGCCACCGGCAGGCGCTCGGACACCCGCTGAGGGATGCCGCGGCTTCTCTTCCTCGGCGCGAGCGTCTCGCAGCTCCCCGCGATCCGCTACGCACGTGCGGCCGGCCACACCGTCGTCGCCTGCGACGGCGACGCGGACGCGGTCGCCTTTCCCTACTGCGACCTCGCGGAGGTCGTCGACTTCAGCGACGTCGACGGTGTCGCCGAGGTCGCAGCCCGCCGCCGCGTCGACGGCATCCTCGCCGTCTGCACCGACCGCGCCGTCGTCCCGGCCGCGGCCGTCGCCGAACGCGTCGGGCTGCCCGGCATCGGCGTCGAGACCGCGCGCGCGATGACGCACAAGCCGACCATGCGCGCGCGGCTCGCCGCCTGTCACGTGCCGCAGCCGGCGCACGCCGTGCTGACGGCGGACGTGCGCGAATGGCCGGCGGGGATCGCGCGGCCGGCCGTCGTGAAGCCCGCCGACTCCGGCGGTCAGCGCGGCCTCTTCCTGATCGAGCGGGCCGGCGAGCTCGCGCGGCAGCTTCCCGACGCGCTCGCCGCCTCCCGCACGGGCGAGGCGATGCTCGAGGAGTACGTCGAGGGGACCGAGGTGAACGCGCTCTTCGCCGTTCGCCGCGGCGAGCCGGCGACGCTCGTCGTGTCGGACCGGCTCCGGCCGGCGGGTGTGGGCTTCGGCGTCGGCTGGATCCACACGTACCCCTCCGCGCTCCCGGCGGACACGCTCGCCGAGATCGAGCGGATCTCGGGCGACGCGATCCGCTGCCTCGGGCTGCGCGACGGGATCGCCTTCGCGCAGCTCATCGCGGGCGGGGGGCGCGTGGTGCTGGTCGAGATCGCGGCGCGCATCGCCGCGGGCCAGATGGCCGACCTCGTCCGCCACGCGACCGGGATCGAGCTGTTCGAGATCGCGATTCGCCAGGCGGTCGGCGACGAGGTGCCCGACGAGCTCGTGACGCCGCGGTTCCACCGGCCCGTGGCGATCCGGTTCCTGACGGCCGCGCCCGGCGTGCTGCCGCTCGGCACCGTCCGGTCGGTCGCGGGACTGGATCGCGTGCTCGCCGCACCGGGTGTCCTCGACGCCGGCTTGTACTTCGGCCCGGGGACGACGATCGGGCCGCTGCGCGTCGACGCCGACCGCCGCGGGTACGTGATCGCGACCGGCGGGAGCGCCGGCGAGGCGCTCGACCTGGCGAGCGCTGCGGCGCTCCGGCTCGAGGTCGACGTCGGCGAGCCGGCGCCCGCGCCCGCGCGGCGTCGCCGCACGCGCGTCCTCGCGCCCGTGGTCGCCACTGCGATCGCGGCCGCGGTCGTGGCGTTCGTCGCGCTCGGCGGCCGCGCGGACGCGCTCGTGACCGCGACCAGGTCGACCGTCTCGTTCTCGCCGCTCTGCAGGTGCCCTCGTTCCAGCGTGCTCGTCGCGTTCCACCTGGACGAGCGCGCGCGGCTCGCCGTCGACATCGTCGGCGGCACGGGGCGGTTCGTCGCGCAGCTCCTCGGCCGCACGACGCACGCGCCCGGGACGCTCCACCTGCGCTGGAACGGCCGGACCAGCCGCGGGACACGCGCGGCCGACGGCACCTACTTCGCGGCGGTGGCCTTCCCGGACCTGCACAGGACCGTGCGCCTGCCGGAGGAGATCGTCGTCGAAGGGCACGGGAGGCGCCGAGCGGCGCCTCCCGCCTCTGGATCAGCCCCCTGATCAGACCGTGCGCGCGCGGCTTCGGCTTCCGGGCGCCGACGCCCACGCCGCGAGCAGGAACACGACGACGCCGAGGATGCCGACGTTCCACGACGCCTGCGAGCTCGACGCGAGCCAGAACGCCGAGACGAAGAGCCAGACGCCGATCGCCATGTTCACGAGCGAGATCCCCGTCGCCCGCGCGCCGCCGGCCAGCCGCGCGAACGCCAGCACGCAGACGATCGCCCCGAAGACGATCGGGTTCCACGTGGCGTCCGCGCCGGTGTATCCGAGCACGAACGGCGAGATGATCAGCCAGATCCCCGCGAGCACGTTCAGCGCAGCCGCAGCGGCCGCTTCGCCCTCAGGCAGCGGCCGGCCCACGCGCGGCGCCGGCTCGAGGTACGCCTCGTCGGGTGCCGGACGCGTCCCTTCGTAGGTGCCGAGCGGGTCGACGCGTGTTCTCGTCCTGTCGCGCGTTGCCATTTCCCCAGACCCCCTTTTCGTGCCTTCGTCAACCCTCTTATATCGCACTACGATCTATTTCAAACACGTAGCATCGACGCCGTGACGACGACCGGCCGCGCCGAGACCCTGCCGTTCAGCTGGTACTCCGACGAGGAGCAGCTGCGGCGCGAGCGAGCGCGGATCTTCGCGCGCTCGTGGCAGTACGCGGGGCGCGCAGACGAGGTCGCCGAGCCCGGCTCCTACCTCGCAACCGACGCAGGTGGGATCCCGATCCTCGTCACACGCGACAGAGAGGGCGAGTTGCGGGCGTTCGTGAACGTGTGCCGCCACCGCGGCGCCGTGCTGACGGAGGGAGCCGGCAGGCGCGCGACGATCCAGTGCCACTACCACGCCTGGACGTACGGCCTCGACGGCACGCTGCGCAGCGCGCCGCGTTCGGACCGCGAGCCCGGCTTCGACGCCGGCGACTGGTCGCTGCTGCCGGCGAGGGCGGCGACGTGGGGGCCGTTCCTGTTCGTCAACCCTGACGTCGAAGCTCCGTCGCTCGCGGAGCACCTCGGCGAGCTCCCGCAGATCCTCGCGCGCGATATCGACGTCGACGGCCTCGTCTTCCACTCGCGCGCCGACTTCGGCTCGAACGCGAACTGGAAGGTCGTCGTCGAGAACTTCCTCGAGTGCTACCACTGCCCGACGGCTCACCCGCGCTTCAGCGACGAGGTCGACGTCCACCCCGACCGCTACCTGCTCGAGGCGCACCCCACGTTCGCGGCGCAGTTCGCAACGCTCAAGGAGACGGGCGAGGGCGGCCAGTTCCACCTGCTCTATCCGAACACGGCGATCAATGTTTTCCCGGGCCCGCCGAACCTCTCGATCGGACCGATCGCCCCCAACGGGCCGGCGCGCACCAGCCGGTACCTCGACTACTTCTTCGCGCTCGACGTCGACGACGCATGGCGGGAGGACTACTTCGCGTTCGACGATCAGGTCGGGAAGGAGGACCGGGCGCTCGTCGAGTCGGTGCACCGCGGCATGGCGTCGGGCGTCCTCGACCACGGCCGGCTGCTGCTGAACGCCGAGCCGCTGCTCGCCGCCTTCCAGGGCTGGGTCGCGGAGCAGCTCGCCTAATCGCGGAGAAGCGGCCGCGTCAGGCAGGTCGGGCCGCCGTCGCCCTTCGACAGCTCGACACCCTCGTAGGTCTCGACGAAGACGCCGGCGCGCTCCAGCCGGCGGCGCGTCTCGCGGTTCCGCTCGAGCATCAGCACGACCCCGGGCTCGAGCGCGAGGACGTTCGGGCCCATCGTCTCGAACTCCTCGTCCGGCACCTCGACGAGCTCGATCCCACGCTCCGCCAGGAGCTGGACGAGGCGGACCGGCATCAGCGGGAGATACGCGACCGCGAGGTCGTGCGCGACCGGGCTCAGGAGCGAGAGCAGATGCATCACCTCGGCGGCGCCGTGGAAGTGCGGCAGGTCGAACTCGACCACGTCGACGTCCGGAAGGGCGTTGCGGAGCGCGGCCACGCCGGCGGCGTTCGTGCGGTAGCCGCGGCCGACGAGGAGCGTCCGCTCGTCGAGCCAGATCGTGTCGCCGCCGTCGGCCGTGGCCGGCGCACGCAGCGACGTGACGACGGGGACGCCGGCCGCCTCGAGGTCGGCTGCGGTCGCGGCCGCCTCGGCCTGGCGGAGCTCCTTCCCCGGCCGCAGCACGAGCGCGCCGGTCGGCCCGACGATCGCGGGGTCGAAGGTGTAGATCGAGTCCAGCGCGCCGGGGACGGTGCGGCCGAGCACGACCTCCGCACCGAGCTCGGAGATCTGCGCGGCGAATGCCTCGTGCTCCTCGGCCAGGCGCACGGGGTCGGGCGCGGCACGCCAGCCGAACTCCCGCCAGCGCACGCACGCGGCCGGGTCGGGCGCGCGGACGAGCACGCGGCGGAGGCGCGCGACCATGCTCGCGACGCCGTACGCCTTAACAGATGCTTCGCTCACCGCCGGCAAATGTACTTCGATTCTGCGCCTGAGCGGGGTAGATTCCGCTAACCCCCCCTCGCCCGCACAGGAGGAACACGTGAAGAAGACGTTCATCGCCGGAGCCGTTCTCGTTTGCGCGGCGGCGCTGGCGAGCGCTGCGCTCGCCACCAGCCGCAGCGTGCCGACGAAGACGCCGGGCACCCTCACCGTCGGTTTCGACGTGCCGGCGCCCGGGTTCTGGAACGGCCGTGTGACCGGCTCCACGATCAAGAACCCGACCGGGTTCGAAGCGGGTCTCGCCCAGGCGATCGCGAAGTACCTGAAGATCTCGAAGATCGTCTACGTGCGCGCGCCGTTCAGCGGGCTCTTCTCGCCGGCGCCGAAGAAGTACGACTTCGCGATGGAGGAGGCGACGATCACGGCCGAGCGCGCGAAGGTCGTGACGTTCTCGACCTCGTACTTCGACGCGAACCAGGGCGTGCTCATCCGCAAGGGGCTCGCGAAGCCGAAGAGCATCGCGGACCTGAAGAAGCTCCAGCTCTGCGCCCAGTCGACGACGACGGGGCTCGCGTACATCCAGCACAAGCTCCGGCCCTCGAAGCCGCCGCTCGTGTACAGCCCGTCGTCGACGGCCGCGTTCGACGCGGTTCAGGCCGGGAAGTGCGACGCGCTCATCCTCGACGTCCCGATCGTGGTCTCGCAGAGCCACAAGAAGCCGGGCGCGTACGGCGGAGTCGTCGGCCAGATCGTCACCAACGAGGGCTACGGCGCGATCATGGACAAGGGCAGCAAGTTCAAGCCGTACCTCGACCGGGCGATCAAGGCGCTGAAGGCGAACGGCACGATCAACCGCCTGCAGAAGAAGTGGCTCCCGTTCACGCGGGTGCCGATCTTGAAGTAGCACCGCAGACCGGGCGGAGGCAGGGATGGGCAAGTTCCTACACGCGTTCTTCAGCCCACTCGGCCTCCGCCGGTCGACTCCGCAGGTCTGGGACGGGTTCCAGACGAACATCAAGCTGATGGTGATCGCCGAGCTGCTCGTGCTCGTGCTCGCGCTCGTCGTGGCGATCGTCCGCGGCCTTCCCGGGCGGTGGAGCCTGCCGCTGCGCGGGGTCGCGATCGCCTACACGGACTTCTTCCGCGGAACGCCGCTGATCCTCGTCGCGTACGTGACGGCGCTCGGGCTGCCGTCGCTCAAGATCGCCGTCGTCTCGTACCAGTCGCTCTTCGTCTACGGCATCGTCGCCCTGACGGTCGTGTACACGGCGTACGTGACGGAGGTGTACCGGGCCGGGATCGAGTCGGTTCACCCGAGCCAGCGGATGGCGGCGCGGTCGCTCGGGCTGACGTACGCGCAGACGATGCGCCACGTCATCCTCCCGCAGGCGATCAGACGCGTCGTGCCGCCGCTCCTGAACGACTTCATCGGGCTGCAGAAGGACACCGCGATCATCACCGTGATCGGCCTGACCGAGGCTCTCGCCCAGGCCGGGTTCTACTCGAACGACTTCTTCTCGTACGCCGGCTACATGGTCGCGGCCGTGTTCTTCGTCATCCTCACGATCCCGTTCGCGCGCTTCACGGACAACCTGATCAAGGAACGCGAGCGCCGCGAGCGCGCGCAGCTCGTGTGACGAACGCCGGCTTCGTCTCGGTCCAGGGGCTCACCAAGCGGTTCGGCGACCTGACCGTCCTGCAGGACATCGACCTCGACGTCGGGCTCCACCAGGTCGTCTGCCTGATCGGCGCGTCGGGATCGGGCAAGTCGACGCTCCTGCGGTGCCTCAACCTGCTCGAGCCGATCGACGCCGGGACGATCACGATCGACGGCCAGGTCCTCACGAACGGCAAGGTCGACGTGAACGCGCTCCGCCGGCAGATCGGCATCGTCTTCCAGTCGTTCAACCTCTTCCCGCACATGACGGTGATGCAGAACATCACGCTCGCGCCGAGGAAGGCGCGCGGGTTGTCGAAGGCGGCGGCAGCCGCGGAGGCGCGCGAGCTGCTCGAGCGCATCGGGCTCAGCGACAAGGCCGACGAGTTCCCGGACCGGCTGTCGGGCGGCCAGCAGCAGCGCGTCGCGATCGCGCGAGCGCTCGCGATGAACCCGAAGCTGATGCTCCTCGACGAGATCACGAGCGCGCTCGACCCGCAGCTCGTCGCCGACGTGCTCAACCTCGTGCGCGAGCTCGCAGACGTCGGAATGACCATGATCATCGCGACACACGAGATGTCGTTCGCGCGCGAGGTCGCCGACCGGATCTGCTTCCTCGACTCGGGGCGGATCCTCGAGGACGGGCCGCCGAAGGAGATCTTCACGTCGCCGCGGGAGCCGCGGACTCGCGAGTTCCTGGCGCGCGTCCTCGAAGCGGGTCGGATGTGAGGCGCTTCTTCGGACGCAGGTCGCGCGCGCCGCTCGCCGTCGCGGCCATCATGGCGATGCCGCTCTTCTTCACGGCGCTGATGGCGATGTCGCTCGCGGTCGAGAAGCCGACCGTGACGCACGTCCTGAGGAAGGGACGGACGGTCGCGGTCTACGGCGACCCGTCCGGCACGACCGAGGCGAAGATCTGGCTCCTCGCCGTCCTTCCATCGCTCGTCCTGGTCCTCGTCGGGACGCTCGCGATCCGGCTCTCGCGCGTCGGCGTCGTCGCGTCCGCGGTGGCCGCGATCGCGATCGCCCTCGTCCTGCTCGTCCCGCTCGGGACGTGGGAGCGCGATCACACGGCGCGGTATCCGCTCGGTGTCGACCTGATCCCGCCGTCGGCGCAGTCGGACATCTACCTTCGCGGCGAATGGGAGGCGAACGCGAAACGGACGGCCGACCAGCTCGGCGGCGCGACGATCGGGCTCGGCGTCGCCTCGCTCGTCGTCCTCGCGCTGCTCGAGGTGCGCCGCCGCCGCGGCGCGGTCCCGCCTCCGCCCCCGCCGCCGCCCGAGATCGCGGACGCCGTACCGAGCACGGGCGGGGTCGTCTAGCGGCGAGCCGGAGCCTAGGGACGAACTTCGTCGCCAAACGAGGGTGACAAGACTGCAACAGCGCTCCCTCGAACAGGCCGGCCGCAGCGGGAGCCGGCGTCGCCAAACGACGGTTGCAGAACTGAGCCGCGGGTGTGACTAGAGGCGCACGCGCAGGACGCGGCCGTCGAGCTGGAACGAGCCGCCGAGCCGCTCGATCACGGCGCGCGCGACGACCGAACCGAGATCGCGGACCTCCTCGGCGGTGACGACCGGGGCTGCACCGTCCGAGACGGGCGAGAGCGCGAGCTCGCGTCCCGACACGCTCCACGTCACCTGGTCCGCCGGCCCGTAGCGCAGGGCTGCGACGGCGAGCGCGCGCAGCGCGCGCGTGACCGTCTCGACCTCGGTCTGGACGACGTCGCCGTCGCCCACGACGGCGACGCGCGGGTCGTCGGCCCGCACCAGCTCGAGCGTATCGGCCTCGCGCAACACCGGCTCCCAGCGCTCGCCCTCGATGCGCGCCGCCGTTCCGAGCGTGTCGAGCATCTCGGTCATCTGCTCGGCCGCCTCCTCGATCATCGCGAGGAACCGCCCCGTCCGCTCGTCGTGGTGGTCGAGGCGGTTCAGCGTCCGCGCGAACCCGTACACCGTCGCGAGCGGCGTCCGGAGGTCGTGGCAGGCGAGCGACACGACGCGGGAGAAGCGGCTGTCGGCCATCGGGCGGTACGGTTGTACCGGATGGGGACGCGCGACGACCTGGCGCTCGACGTGCAGGCTGCGACGCCGGAGGTGCAGCTCGGACTGACGCGCGCGGGCGTGACCGGCGTGCAGAAGGCGATCCGGATCCGGCACGAGGGCCGCGAGAAGACGTTCTCAGCAGAGATCGCGTGCACGGTCGACCTCGACCCGGCGCAGAAAGGCGTTCACATGTCGCGCTTCCCGGAGCTGTTCGGCGAGGCGATCGACGCAGTCGTGATCGGCGAGGCGTTCCTCGTCGAGACGCTCGCAGAGCACATCGCGCGTCACATCGTCGAGCGGCAGGGCGCGCTGCGGGCGGAGGTGCGGATCGAGGCGCAGTATCCGCTCGATCGCCGCACGCCGGTGACGAACCTGCGCACGCAGGAGATCGCCAAGCTGATCGGGATCGCCGCGGCGTCGCCGTCGCACGTCCGGCGCGTCGTCGGCGTCGAGGCGTGGGGCATCAACGCCTGCCCGTGCGCCCAGGGGCTCGTCCGCGGCGCCGCCGCCGACCGCCTCCTCGAGGCAGGCTTCGCCGACGGGGACGTCGCGCGCATCCTCGAGCTCGTCCCGCTGGCCACGCACAACCAGCGGGGCAAGGGGACGCTGCTCGTCGGGACGGAGAAGCAGGTGAACGCAGAGCATCTCGTCGAGATCGTCGAACGGTCGATGAGCTCGCCGGTATACGAGCTGATGAAGCGGCCCGACGAGCTGTTCGTCGTCGAGCACGCGCACCTCCAGCCGCGCTTCGTCGAGGACGCGGTGCGGTTCGCGCTGAAGGGCGCGCTCGACCGCTACCCCGAGCTCGACGACGGCGACTTCCTGTTCGCGCAGCAGGTGAACCTCGAGACGATTCACAGGCACGACGTGGTGGCCGAACGGACGGGGACGGTCGGCGAGCTGCGCGCGGAGCTCGACGGCCGGGTCGCCTCGCGGCAGACCGAGCTGCGCGACTGGCTGAGCGGCTAGATCTCTAGGCGCCCTGTCAACGGTGTCTGACACCAGCGGTGTCAGACACCTCCTTCGGCCCCCCTTCTAGGCGCTCGCCGGACGCCTGAGCTCGAACCGGTGCTCGGTCCCGGCGCGGAGCCGGCGCAGGTTCGCGCGGTGCAGATAGAGGATCGCGAGCGCGGCCGCCGCGCCGAACACGACCACGGAGACCGGGTAGCCGTAGAGCGCGGCCGTCACCGGAAGCGCAATCCCCGCGACGATCGAGGCCACCGACGCGTAGCGCAGGAGCAGGAACGTGGCGAGCCAGACGAGCCCCGCCGTCAGCGCGACCCACGGCGCGACGCCGAAGAAGACGCCGCCGCAGGTGGCGACCATCTTCCCGCCCTTCGCGAACCGGAGGAAGAGCGGCCGCCAGTGGCCGAGCATGGCGGCGGCGCCCGCGCAGATCCCCGCGAAATGCGAGACGAGAAGCATCCCGCACAGGGCGGGGACGAAGCCCTTGAGCGTGTCGAGCAGGACGACGGGCGCGCCCAGCCGGCGGCCGTACGTACGCCAGACGTTGGTGGCGCCGATGTTGCCCGACCCCGACTTCCGGATGTCCTCGCCGCGGACGAGGCGCACGAGCCAGTAGCCCCACGGGCACGACCCGAGCAGGTAGCCGAACACGACGACCGCCGCGAAGAGCATCCCGGGGAAGCTAACTCAGATGCGCCGAACTCTGGAACTTCAGCTCGGCTTCGCCGATCTGAGTTCCTGCGGTTCAGGAACGGATCCCGTAGCCCGCGACCCAGTCGTTGACGACGTCGTAGTCGAGGTTGTTGAAGAACGCGTCGATGTACGACGCGCGGTCCGTTCCGAAGTCGATGAAGTAGGCGTGCTCGTAGACGTCGAGGCCGACGAGCGGCGTCGCGTTCCACACCGGGAAGGTGTTCTGCGCGTCGCCGATGTAGTTGAACAGGCGACCCTCGTCCCAGTCCCAGGCGGTCCAGGCCCACCCGCGTCCGGCGAGACCGGTTGCCTTGAGGTCCGCCTTCCAGCCGGCGATCGAGCCGAAGTCCCTCTTGACGAGCTCGCCGAAGAGGCCGGCGGGATCGCCGCCGGTGCCGCCGAGATGCTCGAAGTAGAGCTCGTGGTTCTTGATCCCGCCGATCGCGAACGTCAGGTCGACCTTCAGCGCGCGGAGCTCGGAGTACACCTGGTTCGCGGCGGCGAGGTCGACCTCTTCGAGCTTGCCGAGGATCTCGTTGCGCTTGTTGACGTACCCCTGGTACAGCTTGTAGTGCGCCTCGATCGTCTCGCGGGAGATGCCGTCGAGCTCGTACAGGGTCGGCTTGAGCTCGCGCGGGGTGATCTCCTCGAAGGTGGTGGTCATCGGACTCCTCGCTCGTCGTTCGCAGGTGCGGCGCGGAGCATATCCTCCGCACAGGAATCGGAAAGAGGAGGTACGCCAGTGCCGTACGAGCTTCCGGAGCTCCCGTATGCGTACGACGCGCTCGAGCCGACGATCGACGAGCAGACGATGCGCATCCACCACGGGAAGCACCATCAGGCCTACGTCGACAACCTGAACAAGGCGTTGGAAGGGACCGAGTGGGACGGCCGCCCGATCGAGCAGGTCCTCTCGAACCTCTCGTCGCTGCCGGAGGACAAGCAGGCGGCGGTCCGCAACAACGGCGGCGGCCACGCGAACCACTCGCTCTTCTGGCAGATCATGAAGCCGGGCGGCGGGGGCGACCCGAGCGGCGCGCTGGCGCAGGCGATCGGCGACACGTTCGGCGATGCCGACCAGCTCAAGGCCGCGATCAACGACGGCGGGGTGAAGCGCTTCGGGTCCGGCTGGACGTGGCTCGTGTGGGACGGGACCGGGCTCTCCGTCTACTCGACCGCGAACCAGGACAGCCCGTGGATGCAGGACGACGTGCCGCTGCTCGGGATCGACGTGTGGGAGCACGCCTACTACCTCAAGTACCAGAACCGGCGCCCCGACTACCTCGGCGCGTGGTGGGACGTCGTCAACTGGGACGAGGTGGGCCGCCGCTACGACGAAGCGCGGGGCTGACCCACGGGGCAATCCGGCAGCGGCCTTTCGCCGTAGATCATTCTTGTGGCGATGGCGCTTTCACTGCCTACCATCCCCCGGGTGACGACCGACGGAGAGCTCATCCAGAGAGCCGCCGGCGGCGACCGGTCGGCCTTCGAGCTGCTCTACCGCCGGTACGCGCGCCCGGTGTTCGGGCTCGCGCTACGGAGGCTCGGCGACCGCGGGCGCGCCGAGGACGCGGTGCAGGAGACGTTCGCGTCGATCTGGCGCTCGGCCGCGTCCTATCGCCCCGAGCGCGGGCCCGGCGCGCCGTGGCTGTATGCGGTCGCGCGCAACGCGATCGTCGACCGGGCCCGCAGCCGCAGCGAGATCCCGGCCGACATTCCCGACGAGCCCGCGCACGAGCCGGGGCCGGCGGAGGTCGCCGAGCAGGGGTGGGTGTCGTGGAGGGTGCACCGCGCGCTCGAGGAGCTGAACGAGCGGGAGCGCGAGGTGATCGCGCTCGCCTACTGGAGCGGCCTCTCGCAGAGGGAGGTGGCGGAGTTTCTCGGCATCCCGCTGGGTACCGTGAAGACGCGAACGCGCGCCGCGCTGATGCGGCTCGCGGAGATCCTCGGAGACGAAGTCACGTGAGCTTCGACGACCTGATCGACACCGAAGGGCTGAGCGCCGACGAGCAGGCGCGGCTGCGCCGCGTCCATCAGCTGCTCGTCGCGGCCGGCCCCCCGCCCGACCTGTCGCCGGAGCTCCAGCGGCCGCCCGTGCCGTCCGGCGAGGTGGACGCGCCCGAGGTGACGTACCTGCTGCGCCGGCGGCGGGGGCTCGTCGCCGCGCTCGCGCTCGCCGCGGCGATCGCGGCGTTCGCCGGCGGGTACGCGTTCGGGCACTCGAAGGCGAAGCCGGCTGCGTTCTCGGTCGAGCGCGCGGTGCCGATGCACGGCGCAGCGGGCGCGCACGGCGTGGTCAAGCTCGCAGCCGAGGACTCGAGCGGCAACTGGCCGATGCTCGTCGAGGTGAGCGGCCTGCCGAAGCAGTCCGACCGGCGGTCCTACTACGAGCTCTGGCTGACCCACCACGGGAAGGCCGCCGCCCCGTGCGGCTCCTTCCGCGTGCACGGGAACACGACCACGGTGCGCCTCTCGGTGCCGTACGAGCTGAGGGACTACGACGGCTGGGTGGTGACGGTGCAGCGGGACGACATCAAGGCGCCCGGCCGCATCGTCCTCACGACGTAAGAGCGCTACGCGTCGAGCCGCAGGTCCTCGAGGTCGATGTCGCGCTGCACGCGCTGCATCACCTCCTCGGTGATGAGCCCTTCGTTCCGCAGCCCGACGACCGCCGCTCGTTCCGCGTCGAGCAGCTCGCGGCGCAGCCGCTGGTAGCGGACGGAGCGGTCCTCGACGCCGCCGTCGTCCTCGCCCGTCAGCCGCGCGTGGAACCTGTTCGTCCGGAACCGGTACTGGCCGCGCGCCCGCTCGAGCGAGTCCTCGTTCGCCCATCCCTCCTCGGCGATCTCCTCGAGGCGCGCGAGCGCCGCCTCGGCCGCCCTGATGCGCGCCTTCGCGTCCTCCCGCTCCGCTCCGCCGTCGTCCTCGATGGCGATCAGCCGGACGAGCCCCGGCAGCGTGACGACCGGCCCGATCAGCGAGAACAGGATGACGACGAAGGTCACGAAGACGAGCACGTCCCGCTGCGGCACGTCGGTCGGCAGCGCGAGCGCGGCGGCGAGCGAGACGGCGCCGCGGACGCCCGCCCAGGCGATCACGACCGGCGCCTGCCAGGGCGGGTAGGGGTCGCGCTCGCGGATCCGCCGGAAGAGCAGGCGGGGCACGTACGTGAAGACCGGGACCCAGACGAGGCGCACGCCGACGACCGCCGCGACGACCGCCACCGATTCGCCGATCAGCCTGCCGGTGATCGGCAGCCGCGACGCGATCGCGTGGAGCTGCAGGCCGACGAGCGCGAACAGCAGCGCGTTGACGACGAAGACGAGGATCTCCCAGAACGCGTTGCCGGAGATCCGCGTCTGCACGGTCGTGAGCTCGGGCGTGTACCAGCCCATGTAGACGCCGATCGTGACCGCGGCGAGCACTCCCGAGACCCCGAGCGCCGCGGCGGGGAGGTAGGCGAGGTAGCCCGAGAGCAGGGCGATCGCAACCTCCGTCGGCGGATCGTCGACGCGCCGCCGCACCTGGCGCACGAGGTACGCCACCGCGAGGCCGACGGCGACGCCCCCGACGACGTTCACCGGCAGCCGCCAGGCGGCGTTCCAGAGCGAGAACGCGCCGGTGACCGCCGCCGCAACCGCGAACTTGTAGAGCACGAGCGCCATCCCGTCGTTGACGAGGCTCTCGCCCTCGAGGATCGAGACGACGCGGCGCGGCAGGTTCAGCCGGCGCGCGACCTCGGTGGCCGCCAGCGCGTCCGTCGGCGAGAGGATCGCGCCGAGCGTGAACGAACCGCCCCACGAGAGGTGCCGAACGACGGCATGAGCCACGAGCGCGACGCCGCACGTGGTTGCGGTGACGAGCCCGAACGCGAGCAGCGAGATCGGCCGCAGGTTGTGCCGCAGGTCGCGGAGACCGGTGAAGAACGCCGACGAGTAGAGAAGCGGCGGGAGGATCGCCACGAGCACGAGGTCGGGCGGGAGCTGGACGTGCGGGAGCCCGGGCACGAAGCCGAGCAGGAGCCCGCCGCCCACGAGCAGGAGCGGCACCGGAAGGCGCCGCACGGCGGCAGCGGCGAGCATCGCGCCGAGCGCCGCGAGCAGCGCGAGCAGCTGAAGCTCGTCGTGGGCGGTGAAATGCACCGCCCACGACGATACGCGTCGCTATCTACGCGGCGTCCGCGAGGTCCTCGTTCTGCGCGAGCTTGCGCAGCGCCTCGGTCTCGATCTGGCGCACGCGCTCCCGCGTCAGGCCGAGCTGCTTCCCGATCGCCTCGAGCGACGCGGGGCCCTCGCCGACGAGCCCGAAGCGGAGCTGGATCACGTCGCGCTCGCGCGCCGGAAGGTTGGCGACGGCCTGGCGCACCGCGAGGTCGCGAAGCGACGCCGACGCCTCCTCCTCGGTCGACGGGCCGGTGCCGGCGATCAGGTCGCCGAACGAGGCGTCCCCGTCGTCGCCGACCGGCATGTCGGTCGACGCGACGGCGCGCGCCGCCTCGAGCACCTCGTGGACGTGGTTCAGCGGCAGCTTCGAGTGCTTCGAGATCTCCTCGGGCGTCGGGTCGCGCTCGAGCACGGCGACGAGCTCGCGCCGCGCACGGGCGACCTTCTGCTCGCGCTCGACGACGTGCACCGGGATGCGGATCGTGCGCGCCTTGTTGGCGACGCCGCGCTGCACCGCCTGGCGGATCCACCAGGTGGCGTACGTCGAGAACTTGAAGCCCTTGCGCCAGTCGAACTTCTCCGCCGCGCGGATCAGCCCGAGCACGCCCTCCTGGACGAGGTCGCCGAGCGTGATCCCCTGCGTCTGGTAGCGCTTCGCGATCGAGACGACGAGGCGCAGGTTGCAGTTGATCATCCGCTCCTTGGCGGCCATGTCGCCCTTCTCGATCCGCTTCGCGAGCTCGACCTCCTCCGCGGCCGTGAGCAGCGGGTAGCGGCCCGCCTCGTTGAGGAACATCTGGAACGAGTCGGTCGTGTAAAGGCCGGTGCCGATCGAGAGGTCGAGCTCGGGCTCGTCCTCCTCCTCGGCCTCGGGCGCGATGTCGTGCGCCGCGAGCTCGACCGCGAGCGCCTCGGCCTCGGCCTCGTCGAGGTCGTGGGTGAGGACGGCGTCGGCGACGTCGGCAGGCGTGAGCGCCCCCTGCTCCTCGCGCAGATGGATGAGCGCCTCGAGGGCTTCGGCCACAGCCGGGTTGATGCTGATTTCGGTCAACGAACTCCTTCTCTTCTTCGCTGGTGACGGGCGCGCGGTTTCTGCGCGGCTGCCGTCACCTCTTCAAACGGTGGGAACGCACGTTCCATTCCCATTCTCCCGCCGGCCACACGAGAACTTAGTGACACTCTGTTACAAGTCTGTTAGGACTGCGGAGGGGACGCCGTTAAGGCGCGATCCGCCCGCCTGCGACGAACGCCGCGTGGGTGACGGGCATCGCCCGCTCCAGGAAGCTCTCGGCCGCCCGCGCGTACTCGCGGATCTCGTGCTGGGCGAACTCCGAGTTGCGGAGCGAGCAGAAGTGCATCAGGGAGCGCGGGTTACAGCTCCAGTAGTAGGTCGTGTACATGTTCAGCGGGAGGACGGTGCGCGCCACCTCCTTCGCCACCCCCAGGTCGAGCATCCGCTCGTACGCCGCGAAGGCGCTCCGCGCCTGGGCCTCGATCTCGGCCCGGGTCGCCTCCCGCGTCTCGTCGTCCACCGGCTCGAACCGGTACGCGCCGGGCTTGCCGACCTGCGAGCGGACGTAGTCCGGGATGTAGAACTCCGCCTTCATCTTCGAGTAGCGGCCCGACCACTCGTTGTAGGAGTGGCCGGCGCGGTGCCGGTGGTGCTCCCGCACGACGAAGAGCGGCGCCTTGACGATGAATCGGAAGTAGCCGTGCTCGAACGGCGAACCGTGGCGGTCGCGCATGAGGAACCGGATGAGCCCCTCGTCCCGCTCGCCCAGCTCCTGGCTCGCCTGGTTGAAGGACACGCGGGCGCCGTTCGCGACGGCGAGGTCGGAGGCGAGGCAGCCGTCGAGCGCGACGAACCCCTTGTCGAGGACGTGGATGACGTCCTTCGCCTCGACGGCCTCGTCGATCTTCCTGACGTCGCTCATGACGGCCACGGGTGCGGGACCTTAGCCCCGGCCCCGGACGGTACCTCTACCGTTGCGCCGTGGCGATCAAGGTGGGGACGTCCGGGTGGTCGTATCCGTCGTGGCGGCCGGGCTTCTACCCCGGTGAGACTCAGCCGGGCGAGTTCCTCTCCTTCTACTCACAGCGTTTCGACACCGTCGAGCTGAACTCGACGGGCTACCGGCTGCCGAGCGCCGACCAGTTCCGGCGGTGGGCGGACGCGGTGCCGGACGGGTTCGAGTTCGCGGTCAAGCTCTCGCTGACGCGGCTCGACCGCGTGACGACGTTCCTCGAGCGCGCGCTCGCGCTCGGCGACCGCCTCGGACCCGTGCGCGTCGTGTACCAGGGCCCGCGCGACGACGGCACGCTCTCGTTCGTCGAGGGCTCCGTCCCGGAGGGCGTCCGGCTGGCGTGGGACTTCCGCGACGAGTCGTGGGCCGGCGTCGAGGGCGTCGTGAAGGTGAACGACCCGGGCGCCGAGCCGTTCCGCTACCTGCGGCTGCGCGACCCGCCCTACACCGACGACGATCTGCGGACGCTCGCAGCCACGGTCCGCGACCCGGCGTACGTCTACGTCCGCCACGAGGACGAGCCGACCGCGCCCGCCACCGCCGAGCGGCTGCGCGGGCTCGTCGGAGCGGTGTCAGACACCAATGGTGTCTGACACCTGGTGCGGACTGGTCCGCGGTCCTATAGTCAGTGCATGTGGCCTGTTCGTGAGGTGCTTCGCCTGCTCGCGCGCATCGCCTTGGCGGCGCTGATCGCGATCGTGATCGCCGAGATCCACGCGCTCGTGAGCGGCGGTGACACGTTCCACAGCTTCCGCATTGTCTGCATGCTCCTCGGCGGCCTGTACCTCCTGCTCGGAGGAAGCGGGACGGGCAGCGCAGCAAGCCGGCGCGTCAACTGGGGAGAGGTGACGCCGGGGCTCGGGGGCGTCATCTTCCGCGGCTTCCAGCCGAAGCCCGGCGATCCGACGCTGACGCCGACCGCGGTCTTCATCGGCAGCGGTCTCGTGTTGCTCGCGCTCGGCGCGGTGCTGTGACCACCAGCCGCAGCGGTCGGCGAAGGCCTCAGTACCCCGCCGCCGCGTGCGTCCGCTCGAGGTGGACGCCAGAGGCGAGGACGTCCTGCACCTGCTCGACCGCGAAGCGGATCTCGTCGTCGGTGGTGAAGAAGTGCGGGCCGAACCGGATTCCCGCATCCGGCCGCGTGTCGCAGATCACGTCGCGCCGCGCGAGCTCGGCGTGCACGGCCTGGAAGCCCGGGACGCGGAACACGACGGAGCCGCCGCGCTTCTCCGGGTCGCGCGGTGACGTCAGCTCGAACCCCGCCTCGTCGATGAGCTCGACGAGCAGCGCCGTCTGCCGCATCGAGTTCTCGCGGATCCGCTCGACGCCGATCTCGGCGATGATCTCGTAGCCCGCGCTCGCGGCGTAATTCGCCGCGACGACCGGCGTCCCCGTCAGGAACCGTGCCGCGCCGGCCGCCGGGTCCATGGACGTCTCGAATGCGAACGGCCGCGCGTGCGCCTGCCACCCCGCGAAGGCGGGCTCGAGCCGCTCGGCAAGGTCGGGCCGCACGTACAGCCAGCCGGCTCCGGGGCCGCCGCACAGCCACTTCACCGACCCTCCGACGCAGAACTCGGTCCCCAGGGCCGTCACGTCGAGCGGCACCGCCCCCGCCGACTGGTAGGCGTCGAGGCAGACGTAGGCACCGACCGACCGCGCCTTCGCGGCGACCGCCTCGACCGGCTGGATCTCGCCCGTCTTGTAGAGGACGTGCGAGATCGGGACGAGCAGTGTCCGCTCGTCGATGGCCTCGATCACCGCTTCCGCGTCGGGGCAGACGACGACCTCGGCGCCGAAGCGTGCCCAGGCCTGCTGGACGTAGCGCACCGAGGGGAACAGACCCTCCTCGAAGACGATCCGGTTCCGGGGCGGCTTCAGGTCGAAGCACGAGAGCACGATTGCTTCGGCGACCGTCACGTTCTGGTGCATCACCGTCGAGCCCGCCGGTGCGCCGATGATCGCGCCCACGAGGTCGCCGGCGCGGAACACGGAGTCCCACCAGCCCTCGCCCCACGCGCGCGCGCCGCGCGTCTTCCACTCGTACGCGAACCGCTGCAGCCGCCGCTCGGCCTCGGCCGGCATCGCGCCGAGCGAGTGGTTGATCAGGTACGTCGTCGACTCGAGGATCGGGAAGCGATCCCGATACGCCGTGAGGTCCGTCGCGCTCACGTCGGCGGGCGCGAGTCGACGAGGATCGCGGCGACGAGCAGCACGGCCATCCCGACCATGCTCTCCCCGACGAGGCTGCGCCCGATCCGCGCGCCGAGGCGGTCGTCCGCGCGCTCGAGCGTGGGCCGCACGACGAAGTGGTGGAAGGCGCCCCAGAGCAGGGCGAGCGAGACGAGGCCGATCTTCACGAGGAGGACGCGGCCGTAGCCCGTCGTCCAGAGGTCGGCGAGCCGCGGGAGGCGCACGATCGAGAGGTACACGCCCGCGCCGAGGACGAGCGCGATCAGCACCGTGGCGAGCCGCGAGAAGCGCAGGAACGCGGTCCGCCGCAGGTCGGGCGCGCCACGCCACAGGAGGATCGCCATGGTCGCGAGCGCGCCGATCCAGAGCGACGCCGCCGAGAGGTGCACCCAGTCGGCGATCTCCGTCTTCCACGACGAGCCGCGGTCGACGGCGTCGTGGCCGGACAGCGACAGCCCGCCGACGAAGACGACCGCGAGCACGAAGGCCGGCACGAGAAGCTCGACGCGGTCGAACAGCCACGACAGGTACACGAGCGCGAGGACGAGCGCGAACACGAGCGTCATCGTCACGAACGCGACGCCGAACCGCGTCTGCGCCATGGGCGACAGGTCGCCGTAGAGGAACCGGCCGAACGGAAGCTGCAGCGCGTCCTCTGCGCGCAGCGAGAACGCCGCCACGCCCGCGTGCAGCGCGACGGCCGCGCCGAGGCCCGCCGCGACCGCGATCCGCCGCTCGAGCGGCCGCGGGACGGCGAGCCCGCGCAGCACGACGAGCCGCAGGCCGAGCGCACCGATCGTGAGCGCGATCCCGAGGAACCAGATCCAGCGCACGACGTGCTCGGCAATCGTGGGCCCGCCCGCGCCGTAGGCGTCGGTCACCGGCGGCGCCGGGACGCGAACCCCGAACGTCCAGACGCCGGAAACGACGTGCGAGTCGGCCGAGATCGCCTGCCAGCGCACGGTGTAGGCGCCGCGCGGCAGCGGGCGCACCGTCGCGATCACGTCCGTCCCGCTCGTGCGGACGGGACCGGCGAAGTCCTTCCCCCTCGTGCTCAGCACCCGGACCGCGCCCGGCAGCACCTTCACGCGCTGGTCGAAATGCAGCCGGATCGTCGCCGGCGCGGTGCGGAGCTCCTGCCGGAACGACGGCGTCGTCGCGCGCAGCGTCGCGTGCGCAGACGCAACGGCGGGGAACGCGAGCGCGGCGATGACGGCGAGCACGACGGCCCTCATCGGTGCGGCACCCCCGCGAGCGGCGACAGGTGGCCGAACACCGGCGCGACGTCGCGGTCCGAGAAGAGCTGGATCGAGACGACGACGATCGTAAGCGCGAAGCACGCCTGCAGCGCTGACGACCTCGGCCGCCAAGCGAGCGCCAGCGGGACGACGGCCGCGACGATGAACGTCCACCCCAGCAGGTGGTGCAGGAACGCCGAGCGCGCGAAGAACCACGGGTTCTGCTCGTGGACGATGAACGCCGTCCCGGTGACGACGAACGCGAGCGGCCACGTGAGGCGCCAGAGCCGCGACTTGAGCCTGCCGTGCACGAGCCCGAGCTCGGCGCCGCCCGCGAGCATCAGGACCTCCGCCCACGACCCGTGCGCGTACATGTGGATCGCCGAGTTGGTGAAGAACGCCATCACCGGCCACAGCAGCAGGCCGAGGGTGAACGCGAGCCCGGGCCAGAGGTACTTCCGCCACCGCCGCATCTGCCACACCTCGCGGCCGACGATCGCCTCCGAGAGCAGGCACAGCCCGACGAACAGGATCCCGACGGCGAAGAACCAGTGGACCATCTCAGCCTGCGGCAGCACGGTGCTCCTCCAGGTCGGCGAGAAGCGGGCGCGCGACCACGAGCGCGAACACGATTCCCGCGACGACGACGAGCAGCGGCGGCTCGGCGACGAGCCACCAGAACCCTTGATGGTGCGGATGCAGCAACGTGATGCGGTACGGCTGCAGGATCGCCCAGACGAAGCCGGCCGCCGAGACCACCGGGCCGAGCAGCGAGACCGCCTGCGCCCGCAGGTCGGGTCTCTGCGTCGCGGCCCTTGATACGTACGTGGTGTTCATTTCCTCCTCCCGTTCCCGTGCGACGACAGTCGCCCGCGGGCGCGGGCCCGCGGGTCAGGCGGGAAGCGGAGGAGGCCGCGACTCGAACGCGAGTCCGAACCGGCGGCGCGGTGCGGCGTCGTCGCTCGGCCGCGCGTGGCGCCGCCTCGGGCTCGTGACGGAGGTGAGGATCCGGCGGACGTGCGCGAGGGCGCGGTCGGCGAACTCCTCGATCTCGTACAGCCAGCTCGCGAGGCGCCACGCCAGCGCGATCAGGACCGCGAGGACGGCGAAGACCGGGAGCGCGTAGGTGTGCAGCCAGGGGGCGAGCAGCGGCCAGCGCCCGGCGGCGGCGCTCTCGGCGTCGCGGTGCACCAGGAACAGAAGCGACGTCGCCGCGAACGCGGCCGCCCAGACGCGCGGCGAGAGACCCGGCCGCAGACGCGGCGAGCGCGACGCGGGCGGCGTGCCGGTCGCGGCGAGGAGACGGCGCCCGGCGTCGGCGGCGGCCCACGCACGCAGGCCGCGCGCGAGGAGCGCGGCGAGCGTGAGGGCACCGGCGACCTTCACGCCGACGAGCAGGAACGGGTAGTACGAGGTGTCGGTCCGCGCGAGCGGGGCCACGTGCAGCGCGCCGTCGATGCGCCGCGTGAGGCTGCGGCCGGCAACCTCCGCGCAGACCACGAGAACCGCGAACGTCGCGATCCCCCTGCGGCGGAGCAGCCGCGCTTCCATCCTGCTCCGATCATACTCCGGCCTCTCCGCGTCGCCTCCTCCGCGCGGCGTGCTTCAATCGGGTCATGGGGGACGAGCCGTTCGCGCCGCTCCGCGAACCGGCGGTGCGCGGCGTCGACAGCGTCGACGGCGCGCTCGTCGTGCATCTCGCCGGTGAGCTCGACCTCTACAACGCGCACGACCTCCGCGCAGCGCTTGCGGAGGCGATCGACGCGTCGCCGAGGCGGGTCGTCGTCGACATGGCCGACGTCGACTTCGTCGACTCGACGGCCCTCGGCGTCCTGGTCGAGGCGCGGTCGCGGCTCGGCCGCGACGGTCTCGCGCTCGCGGCGCCGCAGCTCGAGACGCGCAGGACGCTGCAGGTGAGCGGGCTCGACCGGCACCTCCCGGTGCACGAGAGCGTCGAGGACGCGCTCCTCTAGCCACAGCGCGACCGCGGGCGCGCAGCGTCCGCGATCAGGCGCGCGAGCACGTCGGGGTTGCTCGGCAGCGAGAAGTGGTCGACGCCCGGGTTGTCCGTGAGGCTGAAGTGCCAGCACGGCATCGCGCTCCACGCGGCGACGGCCTCGTTGGTGATGTCCTCCTGGTTGATGTCGCCGTCGCGCGTGAAGTACGGCGTCGACGAGTCCAGGAGCTGCCCGACGGTCAGGTCGTGCAGCCCGATCCCGACCACCGTCGGGATCCCGGACCCCTTCTCGGCGTAGACGTCGACGTTCGGGAACGACGACGGCTCCGACATGTGGAGGAAGCCGCGGGCACGACGGGTCGACGGTCTGGTCGTGCACCGTGACGAGCAGCTTCGTGAAGTGGAACGCCGGGAAGAGGACGATCGGCGTCCGCGGCGCCTCCGCGCGGGCGGACCCGGCGGCGGGCACGACGGCGACGAAGGCGGCCGCAGTCAGCCCGAGAGCCCACGCGAGCAGGCGGTGCCTCCGCACGCGCCGATTCTACGGCGCCGCAGCCAGCCGACGTCCACCGGAAGACGACGGGTGACGTTCGGCGGCGGCGCCAAACGAGCGCGCGAGCTCCTCGCGCGAGTGGATCGCGAGCTTCCGGTACACGTTCCGCAGGTGGTACTCGACCGTCTTCGGGCTGAGGAAGAGCGCCGCCGCGGCCTCGCGCGTCGTCCGGCCCTCTGCGAGCAGGACCGCCACTCGCAGCTCCTGCGGCGTCAGCTCGTCGACGGTCGACGGCTCGCGCCTGCGCGCGGTCTCGCCCGTGGCCGCGAGCTCGGAGCGGGCGGCGTCGGCCCACGGCGCGGCGCCGAGCGCCTCGAACGTCTCGTGCGCGGCGCGCAGCTGCTCGCGCGCCCTCGCGCGCTCGCCGCCCCGGCGTAAGCGGGCGCCGTAGGCGAGCTCGGTCCGCCCGCGCTCGAAGGCGTCCGGCGTGCGCGCGTGCAGCGCGAGAGCCTCCGCAAAGGGCGCGTCGAACGCGTCGTCCGGCGCGAGCAGCGCTTGGGCGCGGGCGGCGCGCGCGAGCGCCCACGGCTGTGCCTTCGCCGCCGCAGCAGCGGCGTGGGCGGTCGCGGTCGTGCGCGCCTCGCCTTCCCGCGACAGGCGAAGCAGGAGCTCGACGCGCTCCGGAGCGGGCGAGACGTCGACGTCCGCGATCCGCCGGTCGTCGATGAGGCGCTGCTGCTCTTCGGCGCGCGCGAGCGCCGACTCCACGTCGCCGCGCACGAGCGCGAGGTCGCGCAGCGCGGCGAGCGCCCAGATCTCGCAGAGACCGGCACCCTGCGCACGCGCGATCGCAAGCGACTCCTCGGCGTGAGCGCGGCAGCGGCCGTCCTGCCCGAGCCGCGCCTCGAGCCACGCGTAGCGCGCGAGCGCGCCCGCGAGCACGACGTGCTGCCCGGTCTCGCGGGCGAGCTCGATCGCCTCGTCGAACGCGGCTTGCGCCTCGACCCACCGCTCCGTGGCCGCATCGTGGATTGCGACGTGCGTGAGCAGGTGAGCGAGGACGCCGGCCGCCGACCGTGCGCGCGCCGCGGCGAGCGCACGCTCGACGAGCTCTTCCCCGGTCCCGGCCTCGCGCAGATACAGCGGTCCCAGCGCGGCGAACAGCAGCAGCCGTGGGTCGCCGCGCAGCTCGTCGGAACGCTCGAGCATCCGGACGGCGTCGCGAATCGCAGCCGCGCCCGCCTCGCCCTCGCCTGCGAACACGAGCGCCATCCCCTGCGCGATCCGTCCGAAGAACGCGGTCGGGCCGCTTCCGTCGCGGGCCGCGAGGGCGGCGGCGCGGGAGCCTGCCTCGCGCGCCGTCGCCGCGTCGCCGGCGTACGACGCGCCGATGACCAGCTCGGCCAGGATGACGACGGCCGTGGCTGGCTCCGCTCGATCCGCGGCCGCGGCGAGGACGGCGATGCACTCCTGCAGGGGGCCGCGCCAGAGCGCGATCCTGCCGCGGAGGTGGTCGAGGTCCGCCGACGGCAGCGAGCCCTCGTCGGCCTCCGCGGCGTCGTCGAGGAGCGACAGCGCGTGGTCGCCGCGACCGCCGAGCCAGGCCGCGTCGGCCGCCTCGTAGAGGAGCGCGGCCCGCTGCCGACGTTCCGGTGCGAGCCGAGCTGCGCGCTCGTACGCCTGCGACGCCACGTCGTACGCGCTGCGTTCGTACGCCCGCTCGCCCGCCTGCGCGAGCGCCGAGGACGCATGCTCGTCCGTCCCCGCGGCCGCCAGCGCCAGGTGCCAGGCGCGCCGGTCGGCGTCGGCGTCGGGGAGCGTCTCCGCCAGCGCGCGGTGCACGGCTCGCCGTCGCTCGGGCGGAGCCGCGGCGTAGAGGGCGGAGCGCGCCAGCGGGTGACGGAACTCGACGCGTCCGCCGGCGACCGTGAGCAGCCCCGCGGCCGCCGCCGGATCGAGGTCGGCGACGGACAGCCCGAGCCGCACCGCCGCGCGCTCGAGCAGCAGCACGTCGCCGCGATCCGTCACGGCCGCGAGGACGAGCGTGTCGCGCGTCGGCTCCGGAAGCGCCGCCGCCCGCTGCAGGTACGCCTCGGCGACCGTCGTCGGCACCGGCACGGGCACCCCCGGGGCCAGCTCCGGCAGACGCTCCCGGGCGAGCTCGATCAGCGCAAGCGGGTTTCCACCCGTCTCGCGATGGAGCCGCCGCGCGACGTCGGGCCGTTGCACGAGGGCCGCCGCGGCGTCCGCGTCGAGGCCTGGAAGCCGGAGGACGGCGAAGTCCGCGCCGTCGAGAAGCGACGGCTCGTCCTCGCGCGCCGCGAGCACCACGGCGACCGGCTCGGCGAGCAGGCGCCGGAACGCGAACCGGAGCGCGTCGCCGCTGGAGCCGTCGAGCCACTGCACGTCGTCGACGAGCACGAGCACCGGCTCCGTCTCGGCATACGCCCCGAGCAGGCTCAGCGTCGCGGCGCCGATCGCGAACCGGTCGCCCGCGCGCGCCGGACGCAGCGCAAGCGCACCTTCGAGCGCGGCCGCCTGCGGCCGCGGGATCGAGTCGAGGCAGCGCAGCGCGGGACGCAGCAGCTCGAAGAGCGCAGCGAACGGAATCTGCGCCTCCGACGCGACGCCGCGTGCGCGGAGGACGCGCATGCCGTGCGCGCGCTCCGCGGCAGCGTCCAGCAGGCTGGTCTTTCCGATCCCGGGCTCGCCGACGAGCGCGAGCACGCCGCTCCTCCCGCGCCGCGCGGCGTCCAGCAGCTGTTCGAGCGCCTGCAGCTCCCGCACCCGGCCGAGGAGCATGTGCCGATTCTACGAATGCCGGGGATGCGGACCAGGTGGGGCCCCTGAGGCGAGCGGGGGGACGCGCGCCTACCGTCGGCCACGTCATCGACCCAGGAGGCAACGGATGTCCGCAGTGGAAGAGCGCGCGCTCGACGTGGAGAAGCTGTACGAGTTCGTCTTCCGCGCCGTCGACGAGGTGGGCGCGACGCTGAACACCGCGCTGGTCGTGATGGGCGACCGGCTCGGGCTGTACCGGGCGCTCGCAAGCGCAGGCGCCCTCACGCCGGCCGAGCTGGCGAAGCGAACCGGGACGGCCGAGCGCTACGTGCGCGAGTGGCTGAACCAGCAAGCGGCCGGCGGCTACGTCGAGTACGAGGCCGACAGCGGCCGGTACTGCCTGCCGCCCGAGCAGGCGGTCGCGCTCACGGACGAGTCGAGCCCCGCGTACCTGCCGGGGTTCTTCCAGATCGCGCTCGGGTCCGTCATCGACTCGCCGCGGATCGCCGAGGCGGCCAAGACCGGGGAGGGCGTCGGCTGGCACGACCACGTCCACGACGTGCACGAGGGCTGCGAGCGCTTCTTCCGGCCCGGGTACAACACGCACCTGATCGCGGAGTGGCTGCCCGCGCTCGACGGCGTGGTCGAGGCTCTCGAGCGCGGCGCGCGCGTCGCCGACGTCGGCTGTGGGCACGGCGCGTCCACGATCCTGATGGCGCAGGCGTTTCCGGCGTCCCGGTTCTTCGGCTTCGACTACCACCGGGACGGCATCGAGACGGCGCGGCGGCGCGCACGCGAGATGGGAGTGGAGGACCGGATCGAGTTCGCGGCCGAGCCGGCGGCGTCGTACCCGGGCGAGGGGTACGACCTCGTGACGATGTTCGACTGCCTGCACGACATGGGCGACCCGGCGGGCGCCGCGCGGCACGTGCGCTCGACGCTCGCTCCGGACGGAACGTGGATGATCGTCGAGCCGCTCGCCGGTGACCGCGTCGAGGAGAACCTCAACCCGGTCGGCCGCGCGTACTACGGGTTCTCGACGCTGCTCTGCACGCCCGCGTCGTTGTCGCAGGAGGTCGGCCTCGCGCTCGGTGCGCAGGCGGGCGAGGCGCGCATCCGCGACGTCGTGCTCGGCGCCGGCTTCTCGAGCTTCCGCCGCGTCGCCGAGACGCCGTTCAACATGGTGTTCGAAGCGAAGCCGTAGCGGTTCGAGGCGGCACGACCGGCGGCGCCGGTCGTGCCGCCTTCTCCCGGCTATCGTTGGTCCGTCTCCGGCCTGAGGCTGACCACCGTGCGGCTCGACCCGGCGTGGCGGGCGACCGTGGTGGCGTGTGCGTGCCTGGCGGCGGGCGGCCTCGGCGCGACGGCCCTCGGAGCCGGCCCGGCCGCGAAGGAGCCCGCGCGGGCGCGCCTGCCGATCGCGCTCGGCTCCCACGGCGGTTTCGTGGTAGCAGGGAAGCCGACGTTCCTGATCGGGCTCTCGAACCCGCCGCCGCTCGGAGGACGATCCCCGGCGGGCGTGCCCGGGCCGGTCGAGGTCGTCCGTACCGGCGTCAACCTCCTGCGCGTCGGCCCCGTGTGGACGGGATGGACGCACCGCGAGCTCGTGCGCGTGCAGGCGTGGGATCGCGAGGCGGTCCGGCTCGGCGTGCACACGTGGGTGAGGCTGAACGCGTTCGCCGCCACGCAGCCGCGCTGGCGCGGCGACGCACGCCTCGGCGCGATCGTCCGGGCGTTGACGCGGAACCGGTTCGCGGCCGGCATCGGCCTCTGGCAGGGCGCGGACGAGCCGTGGTCGCGCGGCATCCCCGCTCGCTCGCTCGCCTTCGTCTACTGCCGCTTGACCTCGCGCGGCGACCGGCGCTCGTGCGCCGGGGAGCCGCCGCTCGACCAGCGCCTGCTGGTCACGGTCCTGGCACCGTCGGGCTCTCGAGCCGACCTGGCGCCGTACGGCCGCGTGACGGACGCCCTCGGGGTCGACGTCTACCCCGTCACCCTCGGCAGCGCAGAGGCGCCACGCCTGCACGAGGTCGGGATCTGGACGCGCAGGATCGCCGCGATCAGCCGAGACCATTCCGTCGAGACGACGCTGCAGATCTGCCCCATGCACGCCTACGACGAGCACACCGGCGCGTACGTCCTGCCGAGCGCCTACCAAGAGCGATACATGGTCTACGACGCGATCATCAACGGCGCCCGGGGTGTCTCCTTCTTCGGGGGCGGCAACCCCCATTGCTGGGACCGCAGCGACCGCCGCCGGCGATGGAACTGGTCGTTCTGGAACCGCGCCCTCGACCCGTTGATCGAGCAGATCGGCCCACGCTCCGCGCTCGGCCCCGCTCTCGCCGACGCAGCCTCGAACCTCGTTCTGCGGACGAGCGTGCGCGGAACGGAGGCGATCAGCCGCGTCGTCGTCACACGATCCGGCACGCAGCTCTGGGTGATCGCCGCCCGCAGCAACGGCCCCCTCGTCCGCGTCGCGATCTCGGGGCTGCCGGGCTCCGCCAGGTCGGCGGCCGTCTACGGGGAGCGGCGCACGGTGCGGGTGTCGCGCGGGACGCTGCGCGACACGTTCCGCCAGTGGCAGGTGCACGTCTACCGCATCCGGCTCGGCGGCACCCGGCGCGGCGAGTGGTAGCGTCGGCGTGCGACCGTGAGCGTTGCGAGGCTCCCCTGGAAGAAGCCGCGCCGCGAGCGTCTGGTGCTCGTCCTCGTCGCGCTTGCGGTGCTGACGCCGGTGTACCCGATCTCCAGCCAGGACTCCTCCCGCTTGTGCTTGACGAGAGCGCTGACCACGGGAACGCTGACGATCGGCCGCTGCATCGGGCACGGGACCGACCGGGCGCGGTACGACGGGCGCATCTACTCCGACAAGGCGCCGGGCGTCGCGCTGCTCGCGCTGCCCGCGGTCGTCGTGACCGACCTCCCGCCGGCCGGCCGGTGGCGGATCTACGGGAACCTCCGCGTCTGGCTCGTCCGCCTGCTGACGGGCGGCATCGCGTTCATGTCGCTGGCGTTCGTACTGGGACGGGTCGCCGAGGGCCTGCGCGAGGGGACCGGCGCGCTCGCCGTCGTGGCCTTTGCAGTCGGCAGCCTCGCCGGCGGCCTCGCGGCGACGACCTTCGACCAGGTCGCGGCAGCGGCCTGCGGCTTCGGGGCGTTCGTCCTCGCGTGGCGGTCTCGACCCACGGCTGCCGGCTTGCTGGCCGGGTTGGCGCTGCTCGTCGAGTACCAGGCGGCCCTCGTGGTCGCGGCGGTCGCCCTCTTCGTCGGGGTCGGGAACCTGCGGGCGCTCCTGCGGTATGCGACCGGTTTGGTTCCGGGCGCCGCGTTCCTGGCCGCGTACGACTGGGCGGCGTTCGGCTCGCCGTTCCACGCGTCGTACCGCTACGTCGCGAACGGGTTCGCGCGCGCGCAGGCCTCGGGCTTCTTCGGCATCGCGCTCCCGCACTGGCACTCGGTCCGGCAGGTGCTGATCGGAGGCCGCGGCGTCCTCGTCACGAGCCCGGTGCTCGTCCTCGCCGCGATCGGGCTCGTCCTGCTGGCCCGCAGCAACCGTCGCGCCGCCGTCACGTGCGGCGCGGTCGTGGCCGGGTACCTGTTCCTGGAGTTCGGCTACTTCCTCCCGTACGGCGGCGTCTCGCCCGGGCCCCGGTTCCTGATCCCGGCGCTTCCGTTCCTCGCGCTCGGGCTGCCGGCCGCAGCCGCCCGGCTGCCGGTGCTGACGAACGTCCTTCTCGGCTGGTCGGTGCTCGCGTCGACGATGGTGCGCCTCACGTGGTCGCAGATCGGTGCGTGGCGGAACCAGCACATGGACCTGCACCATCCCGGGCGAACCGCCGGCTGGTGGCTTTCCCACCTGCCGAAGGTGTTCCCCGCAAACGTCCTGACGGCGCTCGGCCTCGGGAAGGTGTCCGCAGCGCTCCTGATCGGAGGCTGCGCCTGCCTCACGGCGGCGGTCGCGGCCCAACGTCGCAGCCCCGATCGGGAGGCGCGCGCGTAACGCAGGCTCAACACACGCCCGCTCGGCCGATCACAAACTTGGGGGCCGTGGTAGCGCTCGCCACGACGACCGACATCCTCATCAGCGTGGTGATCGCGCTGCTCGCGCTTGCGCTCGTGTGGGCGATCCTGACGCGCTGAGACCGTCCGTGCCGTTCGTCTGCGGCGCGACCCTCGTCGAGCGCCGGCTCGACGGGAAGATTGCGGCGGTGCGCCTCGCTCGACCCACCGTGGAGACCGCCGCGCTCGCGCTGACGCTCGCCGCGGCGGCGACCGCGCGGCTGTCGTGGCTCGACCTGATGGAGTTCAAGCGCGACGAGGCGAATGCATGCCGGCTCGCATTGCACGTCCTCGGCTACTCGGAGCCCGGCGTCGGCCGGTTCTTCCCCACCGCCGGCCTCGTCTCGAGCGTCGGGATCCCGAACCCGCCGCTCTTCGTCTACCTCGTCGCCGTCCCGCTCGCGATCGTCCGCTCGCCGATCGCCGCGGCTGCGGCGATCGCGGCGGCCAACGTGCTCGCGGTGTGGCTGACGTACGTCGTGGGGAGGCGTTGCTTCAGCCGCTTCGTCGGAGTGACGGCCGCAGCGATGCTGGCGCTCTCGCCGTGGGGCATCGTCTTCTCGCGCAAGATCTGGGCGCAGGACCTGCTGCCGCTGTGCACCACGCTGTTCGCGCTGCAGCTGTACGCGCTGCTGGTGGAGAGACGATCACGCGCCGCTTTCGGTCTGATCGTCGTCACCGGAGCGGCGATTCAGCTCCATTTCTCCGCGTGCGTCCTGGTCGTCGTCCTCGCGGCTGCGCTCTTCATGTCGCGACGGTGGCTCGACCGACGGTGGACCTTGGCCGCCGTTGCGGTGGTGGCGGCGCTGTACGCGCCGTACCTCGCGTTGCACCTCGGCGGGATCCTGCACACCGCGCACCATCACGAGCGCTACACGGGGCCAGGGTTCGTCAGCCGCCTCCGCGCCGCCCTCCGCGACACGCTCGGGATCGTCGGCGGCGGCAGCATGCGCTACCTGATCGGCAAGGCCTCCGCGCTCGCGACGGCCCTCTCGGCCGTGCTCGGCGTGCTCGCTCCCGCGGGCCTCGTGGTCGCCGCGCGTCGGCACGGCTCCGCGCGCTCACCGCTCGCGACGCTGTTCTGCGTGTGGTACGCGCTGCCGCTCACGATTCTCACCGTGCTCGAGATCCGCCCGTACATGCACTACTTCATCATCCTGCTGCCGCTGCCGTACTTGGGCCTCGCGTATCTCGCCGAGCGCGTCTTCGCGTGGCGACGCGCTGCTGCGGCCGCCGCGATCGCGGCGACCCTCGCCTGCTTCGGGCTGCTCGACGTTCGGTTCTTCCGCACCGTCATTCACGACGGCGGCGCGCCCGGCGACTACGGCATCGCCTACCGCTACCAGCAGCAAGCCGTCCGCTTCATGCGCGGCGCGGCGACGGGCCGCCGGATCGTGCTCGGGACGGATCTCTCGTTCGCCCCCGCCAAGCGGCTCACGCCGTATCGCTTCCTCCTCTGGAACGCGGACCCGGCCGCGGCGGGTCGCACAGGTCGGGCGACGAAGGCTTTCGTTCTCGTCGACGGATTCAGGGCGCCGCCGCCGCTGCTACGCCGCGACCCGCACGCGAACTCGTATCCGCGGGCGGCGTTCGGGCCGTTGACCGTCGTCGAGCTCCCGCCGCCCGCCGCGAGCCGCTCTCACGGATGAAGGTCAGCTTCCTCATTCCCGCGTTCAACGAGGCGAGCACCGTGGCGGAGGTGATCGCGCGCGTCCGCGCGCTGCCGTTCGACCACGAGCTGATCGTCATCGACGACGGCTCGACCGACGGCACCGCCGAGATCCTGGACGAGATTGCCGCGAAAACGGATTCGGTCGTCGTCCTGCATCAGCCGAACCGGGGCAAGGGCGCTGCCATCCGCGCGGGGATCCCGCATCTGACCGGAGAGATCGTCGTCGTCCAGGACGCCGATCTCGAATACGACCCCGCCGACGTTCCCGCACTGATCGATCCGATCACGCGAGGGTTTGCAGACGTCGTCTACGGCTCGCGGCTCTCGGGCGGCCGGCCGCAGCGCGCCTACCTGTTCTGGCACATGGTCGGCAACAGGTTCCTCAGCCTCGTGACCGGGATGCTGTACAACACCACGCTCTCCGACATGGAGACGGGGTACAAGGCGTTTCGGACCGACGTCTTGCGCTCGCTCGATCTCCGCCAGGACGACTTCGCGATCGAGCCCGAGATCACGGCGAAGGTGTGCAGGAAGCACCTCCGCATCTACGAGATCCCGGTCGCGTACTACGGCCGCACGTATTCCGAGGGCAAGAAGATCACGTGGCGAGACGGCATCAAGGCGCTCCGCGTCCTCGTCCAGATCCGATTCGGCGGGCGGAGCTAATGCGACAGCGCGAGGATGCCCTTCGGCAGCCGACTGCGACCGGAGCGCGACGCACCTGTGCCGGCCGCACGCGCGCACATCGCCCGGAAGTCCTTCGACGCTCGCGCCGCCGCCGTCGCGACGGCCACCAGCAGGCAGGCCGTCAGCGCGAAGGCCAAGAGGGCAGCACGCTTCGGCATCGACCGATGGTACGTCCGCGAGGCGCACAACGCGCCAACCGCAGAGCCGACGCGGGGACTCGAACCCCGGACCCCATCATTACGAGTGATGTGCTCTACCAGCTGAGCTACGTCGGCCGGACGCGCGCAGTCTAGCCAACCCCTGACATTGCTTAACGAGCGCTGAACCCGCGTGCGCTGCAATGGTCGGCGTGAAGCGACGAGCCGTCATCGCCGTGGCCGCGCTCGCGCTGCTCGGCGCGGTGGCGCGCGCGACGACCGCGGCGACGCCGCCCGCTCTCGGGCCGCCGCTTCCCGGCTGGAAGCACGTCGCGACCGGCGCGCTCGGCGGAGACGTCTGGTCGGGCGTGATCGCGAATCCGCGTGACGCCCGCGAGCGCGCGAGCGCCGTCTACCTCCCGCCCGGCTTCTCGCGCGCGCACCGCTATCCCGTGCTGTACCTGCTGCACGGGCTGCCCGGATCGCCCGCGGAGTTCTACGGCAGCCTGCGGCTCGGCAGGCTGATGGACGGCCTGATCGCCGGCGGCCGCGTCGTCCCGATGATCGTCGTGATGCCCGCCGGCGCCGACAGCGAGACCGCCGAGTGGGCCGGGTCGTGGGAGACGTACGTCGTCCACGACGTCGTGCCGTGGGTCGACGCGCACCTGCCGACGCTGCGCACGGCCGACGCGCGCGTCCTCGCCGGGCTCTGCGCCGGCGGGTACGGCGCGATGGATATCGGCCTGCGCCACCCGAGCCTCTTCGGCGGCCTCGAGTCGTGGCAGGGCTACTTCGCACCCGTCTTCCGCGACGGCCCGTTCGCACACGCGCCGGCGGCGGTGCTGGCCGCGAACGACCCGACCCTGCTCGTTCGACGCGAAGCATCCACACTGCATCGCGACGACACCCGGTTCTACGTCTCGGTCGGCGGGAACCACGGCGACGTCCTCCGTTCGTGGTCGCTGCAGTTCGCCGCGTTGCTCGGCGAGCTCCGCCTCCCGCACACGCTCTGGCAGCTGCCCCCGTCCGAGACGGGCCACTTCTGGCGCGCGACGATGCCCGCGGCGCTCGAGTTCGCCTCCGCTTCCGTTGCGCGTCTCTGAACGTACAGTGAGAGCGTAGGGGCATACGTTCGAAAGGGGTCGACGCCGTGCCGCGGCGGCGCGCTCGTAGGCAACCGAGGTTCAGGCTGGGAGGCCGGCTGCCGGCGCTCACCGAAGTGCGCCAGGGACGGCGCCGCCTGCGGCTGGCCGCCGCACGCCGCGGCGGGTTCGTCGCGCCCCGTCCAGCCGTCCCGCGCCCGCTGTCGATCGTCGAGGAGGACTTCTTCGGCAGCGTCGCGTTCTACCGCCGCGTCGCCGTGCTCGGAGTCGCGGCGGTCGTCGCGTTCGCGACGCTGGCGCTGCGCGCCTGGTCGCTGCAGGTGCTCCACCACACGCAGTTCGTCACGCAGTCGAGCGCGCAAGCGACGCGGATCGTCGACCTCCCCGCGGGCCGCGGCGCGATCGTCGACGCCAGCGGGCGCCCCCTCGCGACAGTCGGCGCGCAGGTCGTCGTGATCGCCGACGCGTCCGCGCTCGGCCCGCAGCCGTACGACGCGACGTGGCGGCCGTCGGCGCGCGGCCTCATCACGCTCGACCGGCTCGCGCGGATCGCGCACGTGCCGGCGTGGAAGCTGATCACGCGCATCCGCGCGTCGCTCGTCCAGTCGCCCTTCGGGCCGGCGGTGGTCGTCTCGCACGTGCGGCCCGCCCTCGGCTTCTACCTCGACGAGCACGCGCCGGCGCTCCCCGGCGTCCACGTCGTCGGGCTGCCCACGCGCCTCTACCCGCAGGGGCGCGTCGGCGGCACGTTCCTCGGCCTCCTCGGACCGGTCAGCCGCGACGAGCTGAAGCGGAAGGCGTACGCGCACGCGAAGGCCGGCGAGACCGTCGGGCAGTCGGGCGTCGAGGCGACCTACGACCGCTACCTGAACGGCGGCTTCGCGCACGCGCGTGTGCGCGTTAACGCGCAGGGAGCGATCGCGTCGCCCCTTCGCGTCGAGCCGCAGACGGGCATGCGCCGGGAGCTACTGCTCACCGTCGACTCGCGCGTTCAGCGCGCCGCCGAGCACGCGATCCAGACCGGGATCCACGACGCGCACGTCGCCGGCTACGCCGACGCGAACGCGGGCGCCGCCGTCGTGCTCGACGTGCGCACCGGCGCGGTCAAGGCGCTTGCGAGCTACCCGACCGTCAACCCCGTCGCCGCGGCGTCCGACGGCGGCTACCTCGAGCGGCTCGTCCAGGGACGCGAGCCCGGCTCGTCGCTCATCGACCTCGCGACGCAGGGCCTCTTCCCCGCGGGCTCGACGTTCAAGCCGATCGTCGCGGAGGCGGCGCTCGCAACGGGCCTGATCACCCCCGACGGCGCGCTTCCCTGCACCGGGTCGCTGACCGTGGGCGGCCTCGTCTTCCACAACGTCGAGCCCGCGGTCGACTCCATGCTGACGCTGCCGCAGGCGCTTGCGATGTCGTGCGACACCTGGTTCTACCGGGTCGGCGAGCGGCTGTACTGGCTGCAGCAGCAAGGACGGCTGGCGCTGCAACGCTGGGCGACGCTGCTCGGCCTCGGCCGTCCGACGGGAATCGACCTGCCGGGAGAGAGCGGCGGAGTGGTGCCGACGCCGGCGTGGCTGCACGCGACGTTCGCGGGCACGCCGGAGGAGCTCTGGTACGAGGGAACGTCGGTCAACCTCTCGATCGGGCAGGGCTACCTCGCGGTGACGCCGCTGCAGCTCGCCGTCGCGTACGCGGCGCTCGCGAACGGCGGCACCGTCGTCCGGCCGCACCTCGCCGACGCCGTCATCGGCGCGGACGGCCGCGAGCGCCTCCGCTTCCCGCCGCGCCGGCGCCTCCACCTCGTCGACATCGAGGCGATCCGGTCCGGGCTGTGGGAGGCGACGCATGCGGCGGACGGGACCTCGGCGGCGGTGTTCGGCAGCTTCCGCGTCCCGGTAGCGGGCAAGACCGGGACGGCCGAGGTGCCGCACGGAAGCGACGACTCCTGGTTCGCCTCGTGGGCGCCCGCGGCCCACCCGCGGTACGTCGTCGTCGTGCTGATCGTCCACGGCGGCTTCGGTGCGGACGCCGCGGCGCCGGCGGCGCGCGACATCTACCAGGCGCTGTTCCCGCCGCCCGCGCGGCGGCGCGTCAGCCGGTAGGCCGGATCCCCGCCGCGGTGGCGACGACGTCGCCCGTCGCGCGCGGCAGCGCGGCGGTGACGGAGCGGCCCCCGATCGTCGCCGAGAGGTTCCACGGCGCGCCGATGCGGATCGCCAGCGCCCGCCGCAACCCGAACCGGACCGTGGCGCCCTGCGCGAGCGTCCCGACGAAGATCCGCGGGCCGGACGACGTGCCCAGGTGCACCGCGAGCCAGCAGCTGCCCCCGACGGCGCGCAGGACGAGCACGGGCGGGCGCGCCGGGCGGGCGCGCCGCTTCGGCGCGGGCGTCGTCGTCACGTGCGGCGCCGGCGGCTGCGTCGCCGTCGGCAGGCCCGTCTTCTCGCTTCCTCCCAACCCGCCCAGCCACCAGAGCGCGCCGGCGACCGCGAGCACCGCGGCGCCGACCGCCACGGCGCGCGCCTCGTACGGCCTCCTGCGACGTGCGACCCGCGCCCGTGCGACCGGCTGCTCCGGCTCGGGCGGCGCGAAGCGCAGCTCGTACTCGGCGGCGAGCACGCCGCCGTCGAGACCGAGGTAGTCCGCGTACTCGCGCAGGAAGCTCCGCCGGTAGAGGCCCTCGGGGAGCCGGTCGAACTGCTCTGCCTCGAGCGCCTGCAGATAGCGGACCGGGATCAGCGTCGCCGCCTCGACGTCGGCGTACGCCAGGCCCCGCTGCTCCCGCGCCTGCCGGAGCGTTTCCCCGATCTCGAGCATTCCCCCCTTGCGGCTCCGGTTTCCTGGGTGCCCCGTTCGCGGCAGATGATTCCTGGAGGCCGTCCTAAGATGCCTCGGTGGCCGGGACCGCCGACGAGATGTGGCAGGCGGACGTCGCGAGCCGCCGCCTCGGCATCGAGCTGGAGCAGCTCGGCCGCGGGTCGGCCCGCATGCGGATGCCCGTCGAGGACTGGATGCTGAACGGCCACGGGATCTGCCACGGCGGCCTCGTCTTCGCGCTCGCCGACACCGCGTTCGCGCTCGCCTGCAACAGCGGCGACGACGCGGCGGTCGCGGCCGCGTGCGACGTCGTGTTCGTGGAGCCTGCGCGGCGAGGCGACGTCCTCGTCGCGGACGCCGAGGAGCGCACGCGCTTCGGCCGCAGCGGCATCTACGACGTGACCGTGCGCCGCGCGGACGGGAGCGTGGTGGCCGAGTTCCGCGGCCACAGCCGGATCGTCGCGCGTGCCTGACGCGCGCGCCGCCTACGACCCGATCGAGCTCGCGTCGCGCGACGAGCTCGCGGCGCTCCAGCTCGAGCGCCTCCGGTGGTCGCTCGCGCACGCGTACGCGAACGTCGACCGGTACCGGCGCGCGTTCGACGACGCCGGCGTCCACCCGAACGACTGCCGCTCGCTCGACGACCTCCGCCGGTTCCCGTTCACGACGAAGGACGACCTGCGCGAGACGTACCCGTTCGGGATGTTCGCAGTCCCGCCCAGCGACGTCGTCCGGATCCACGCCTCGAGCGGCACCACCGGCCGCCCGACGGTGGTCGGGTACACGCGGCGCGACGTGGACGTCTGGGCCGACCTGGTGGCCCGCTCGATCTGGGCGGCGGGAGGCCGGCCCGGCGACCGCGTGCACGTGGCGTACGGCTACGGCCTGTTCACCGGCGGGCTCGGCGCGCACTACGGAGCGGAGCGTCTGGGCTGCGCCGTGATCCCGGTCTCGGGCGGGATGACCGAGCGGCAGGTGCGGCTGATCGTCGACCTCGAGCCGCGCGTGATCATGGTCACGCCGTCGTACATGCTCGCGATCCTCGACGAGTTCGAGCGGCAGGGGCTCGACGCGCGCGAATCGGCGCTGGAGGTCGGCATCTTCGGCGCCGAGCCGTGGACCGACGAGATGCGCGCGGAGATCGAAGAGCGCGCGGGGCTCGACGCCGTCGACATCTACGGGCTCTCCGAGGTGATGGGGCCGGGCGTCGCGAACGAGTGCGTCGAGACGAAGGACGGCCTGCACGTCTGGGAGGACCACTTCTATCCGGAGATCGTCGACCCGGCGAGCGGGGAGCCGCTCCGCGACGGGGAGCGCGGCGAGCTCGTCTTCACCACGCTCACGAAGGAGGCGCTACCGGCGATCCGCTACCGGACCCGCGACCTGACGCGCCTGCTGCCCGGCACCGCGCGGACGATGCGGCGGATCGACCGCATCACGGGCCGCAGCGACGACATGATCATCGTCCGCGGCGTCAACCTCTTTCCCACGCAGGTCGAGGAGCTCATCCTGCGCGTGCCCGGCCTCTCGCCGCACTTCCAGCTCGTCCTCTCCCGCCCGCACCGCCTCGACGAGCTGACGGTGCGCGTCGAGGCGCGGCGCGACGCAGCCGGTGCCGACGAGCGGCAGCGCGCAGCGGGCTCGCTCGCGACGCTGATCAAGGAGAACGTCGGCGTGAGCGTCGACGTCGACGTCGTCGAGCCAGACGAGATCGAACGCTCCCTCGGCAAGGCGGTCCGCGTCGTCGACGTCCGTTAGGACGGCGCGGGCACGGCGGCGACCCAGGCGAAGACGCTGAGCGTCGCCGAGTTGAGCCCGAGGTCGGCGAGCCGCGTGTCGTCGCCCTGCGCGCTCCCGTCCCAGCCGGTGAGGTAGAGCCCGTTCGCGTCCTGGGTCGCGAGCGCGCGCTCGGCGTTCCGCAGGGCGAGCGAGTACCAGGCGGTGTTCCGGTCGAGCGCGTACAGGTTGAGGAGGCCGTACAGGTAAACCGAGTCGCCGATGGGGCTCCAGTGCAGGTCACGGCCGAACGCGGCGATCGACGCGGTCGCGACGCGCTCGGCGCGCGCGCAATCGGCGCGCGTGCCGGCCGCCTTGCACAGGAGCTCGTTCCCCTCGGCCATCAGGCCCTCGACGTACGACATCACCGTCGGGTCGGTGGCGTTGCGCTGGTAGAGGCTGCGGTCGCCGTTCCACGAGTGCGCATTCGCCCACGCGAGCCATCGCGTCGCGTCGTCGAGGTACCTGCGGTCGCCCGTGATTCGGTACAGCTTCGCCCCGGCCACGATCGCGGCTGCGAGCGGCTCGGACGTCTTGTGCTCGTGGTAGGTCGTCCACCAGAAGCCGCCGCGCCTGCGGTCCCAGCCGGCGAGCGCGAGGAACCGGTACGCGCGCAACGCGTCTCGCAGGTACCGGCTGTCGTGCGTGATGCGATAGCTGTCGAGGAACGCGAGCGCGAACCAGCCGTTGTCGTCGAAGTAGTAACGGATCCGCGTCGGGTGGAAGTGCGGGTAGTAGGCGTACGCGCCGGTCGGAGGCACGGCGGGATTCCAGTACGCCTCGGCCCCGTTCGCGAACGCGCGCACCCGCGCCACGTTCTCGGGAGTCGGATCGGCGAGCGCGATCCCGTTGACCGTGTTGAAGACCTGGTAGGCGCCCCACAGCATGAGGAGCGGGGAGCTGTAGACGCTGAAGCGGTACTCGTCGTACCAGCCGTACCTCGCGTCCCACCAGAGCTGCTGCTCCTTCGCAAGGCCCTGCTCCGCGGCCGCGAGGAGCCGCGCCTGCTCGGCCGTCAGCCGCGCCGCCCGCGCCCGCGGCGCTGCGGTTCCAGCGGCGAGCGCGAGCAGGACGACCAGCGCGACGAGGACGGGGCGGGGAGGCACGCGGCCACGGTATCCACTCCCTCCCTAGCGTGAACCGCCGCGCACTGGCTATGACGGACGGCTCCCGCGTCAGTACCCCCGCGGCCGCCGTCAGCGAGAACCGGGAGGCGGCCACCGAGTCTGTGACCGTCTGCGCCGTCCCTAAACGTCCTTACAACTCGTAACCGAGCTGTAATGCGCGTGCCCGGCCGACGGGGCGACGCTTCGGATGCGGGAGACGCTCGTGCCGGCCACTTCTCTCCCCGTCGAGCCGGCGCTCGAGCGGTCCGCGCGGGCCCTGCTCCCACCTACCGACCCCGGGCGGGAGAGGGCCGGGCTCAGCTCAGCTCGGCCGCGACGCGCACGAACAGCGCTTCGAGCCCGACCTGCGGCGCGAGGTTGAACTCCTCGAACGCGCGCCACGATTCGCGCGTCACCTCGGCGGCGCGCTCCGCGCCGACGACCCGCTCGCGCGTCGCGTCCTCCTCGAGGAGCGGCAGCTTGTCGAGGTGGATCGCCGCGGCGCCCGCGCCGACCGCGACCGCGACCAGGTCGCGGTACCACGCGCCGAGCTCCTCGAGCTGCGCGAGCAGCTCCTCGCGCTCCGCGCCCCGCGCGGCGCGCTTCACGCGCGTCTCCGCTTCGCGCGCAGGCAGGTCGAGCTCGTGGATCCGCGCCTCTTCGAGCTCCCGCGCCTCGGCCGCTCTCGCCTGCGCGTTGGCGATCAGCACCGACGCGGCCGCGGTCGGGTCGAACGCCGGGTCGCGGTAGGCGGCGCGCGCCTGCTCGATCAGCGCGTCCCGGCGCGCAGCGGCAGCGGGGTCGAGCAGCCGTTCGAGGCGGTCGAGGCGCCCACCCGCGGCGCGGGCGAGCGCCGCGCGCGAGTCGCCGTCGAGATCGGGGACGCGGGCGTCCACGAGCTCGCGGACCGCCTTCTCCGACAGGCGCCGGAACGGGACGAGCTGGCAACGCGAGCGGATCGTCTCCGGCAGCGATCCGAGGTCGTCGGCGACCAGGACGATCACCGCGTACGGCGGCGGTTCCTCGAGGTCCTTGAGGAGGGCATCTGCCGCGTCCTCGTTGAGTAGATGCGCGCGGTGGATCAGGTAGACGCGCCGCTGCGCCTCGAACGGCCGCATGTGCAGGTCGCGGCGGAGCTCCCGGATAGCGTCGATCCGGATCATCTCGCCGAGCGCGTCCAGCTCGTAGAGGTCCGGGTGAAACTCGCGCGTCGTGTCGAGCAGCGTGCGCGCGAACGCGCGGGCGACCTCGCTCTTGCCGACGCCCGGCGGGCCGTGGAAGAGGTAGGCGTGGGCCGGCCCGTCGCGGAGGGCGGCGTCGAGGAGCCTGCCCGCCTCCGGGTGCTCAGAGAAGCGCGCGAACGCGCTCACGGATCTCCTCGGCGATGTCTGCACGCGGGCGGCTGCCGTCGAGCGGCACGATCCGCTCCGGCTCCGCATCCGCCAGCGTGCGGTAGGCGGCATCGACGCGCTGCTGGAAGTCGCCGCCCTCGCGCTCGATGCGGTCGCGCTCGCCCGAGGCACGCGTTCGGGCCTCGGCCGGGTCGACGAGCACGAGGAACGTCACGTCGGGCAGGAGCCCATCCGTCACGAGCAGGCTGAGGTCCCGCACCTCCTCCAGCCCGAGGGCCCGCACGATCCCCTGGTAGGCGACCGAGGAGTCGAGGTAGCGGTCGCAGACGACGTCCTCGCCGCGCGCGAGCGCGGGCCTGATCACGCGCGCGACGTTGTCGGCGCGGGCGGCTGCATAGAGCGCTGCCTCGGCCCACGGCGCCATGTCGTCGCCGTGCAGCACGAGCTCGCGCACGCCCTCGGCGAGGGGCGTCCCGCCCGGCTCCCGCGACGTCGTGACCGTCCTCCCCTGCTCGCGGAGCCACGTCACGAGCAGCTCGACCTGCGTGCTCTTCCCCGACCAGTCGACTCCCTCGAAGGTCACGAACATCCCGTCCTCTAATCTACGGCGTTCGTGAGGGCGGTCGTGACGGGGGGCGCGGGCTTCATCGGGTCGAACCTGGTCGACGCGCTGGTCGCCCGCGGTGACGACGTGACGGTGGTCGACAACTTCGCGTCCGGGAAGCGGGAGTACGTGAACGGCGAGGCGACGCTCCTCGAGCACGACATCCGCGAGCCGTTCTCGCTCGACGCCGACGTCGTCTTCCACCTCGCGGCGCAGGCCGACGTGCAGACGTCGATGAAGCGGCCCGAGTACGACGCCGCCGTCAACGTCGTCGGGACCGTCAACGTGCTGCAGGCGGCGGGCGCGGCGCAGCTCGTGTTCGCGTCGTCGGGCGGCGCGGGGTACGGGGAGTGCCCCGAGCCGGCAACGGAGGAGTCGCCCTTCCTGCCGCTCTCCGCGTACGGGATCGCCAAGAAGTGCGGCGAGGAGTACCTCGAGGGCTGGAACCGTATCCACGGCACGACGCACGTGTCGCTGCGCTTCGCGAACGTCTATGGCGAGCGGCAGGATTCGGGCCTCGAGGGAGGGGTGGTCGCGATCTTCCTCGAGCGGATGGCGCGCGGCGAGCAGACGGTCGTCTTCGGCGACGGCGAGCAGAGCCGCGACTTCGTGTACGTCGGCGACGTCGTCGACGCGATGCTCGCGACGGTCGGCAGGAGCGGCGGCCCGTACAACGTCGGCAGCGGCGAAGCGACCAGCGTGAACGACCTGCACGCGGCGTGCCGGCGCATCGCCGGCGTCGACGCACGGCCGGAGTATCGGGACGCGCGGCTCGGCGACCTGATCCGATCCGTGCTGGACCCCTCGCGCGCCGAGCGCGAGCTCGGATGGCGCGCGCGGGTGTCGCTCGACGACGGCCTCGCGCGCACCTGGGCGTGGACGAAGGAAGGCGTGGCGGCGTAGCGAAACGAGCGGAGCCGTGGACGCTCCGCTCGCAGTCTCGTCCCCCGATGCCCTGATCCGCCCGTGGCGAACGGCGACGCTCGTCGCGAGCCTCGTCGCGGCGGTCGAGCTCGTGCTGCTCGTCGGCGCCGCGCTCCTCCTGCTCGCGAAGCCGATCGCGCGCGCGGTCCGCCACCACGCGGAGGCGGCGGCGCTCGCGCCCGTTGCGAAACCCGCTTCGGCGGCCGTGCGCCGCGCGCACGCTGCGCCGGCAGCGAAGCTCCCGCGCTCGCGCACGCGCGTGCTGGTGCTGAACGGCAACGGCCGCACCGGAGCGGCCTCGGCCGCGGCTGCGCGGCTGTCGACGCTCGGCTACCGCATCGGTGGCAAGGGCAATGCGAAGCGGCAGGACTACGCGACGACCGTCGTCATGTACCGCAAGGGGTTCACCGGGGAAGGCCGCCGCCTCGCGCGCGACCTCCACGCGCCGGTCGTCGGGCCCCTCGACGGGCTGCCGGTGTCGGCGCTGCACGGCTCGCAGCTCGTGGTCGTGCTCGGCGCGCGGTAGCGCCGGCTAGCACCGGTACTGCCGGTGGTTCACCTTGTAGAGCGCGTCGCGGTAGTCGTTCCCGCCCTCGCTCGGCCGCGCGTTCGGATCGAGCTCGGTGTACCTCTCGAGGTAGTCGTACTCGAGGTAGGGGCAGCCGGCCGTCTTCGCGTACTCGCCCGCGGCGAGCCACGTTTGCGGATTCTTCGGCTGCCGGTGGACGGCGGCGACGTACTGCGCGAACGCGGCGCGAGTCCTTCCCTGCGTGTCGAGGGCGATCGCCTTCGCCCAGTACGGATCGACCAGCAGCGGGTCGAGCGCGTGCGCGCGGTTCGCGAGTGCGATCGCGCGCGCGGGTGACGCCGCGAGCGCGTCGTTCGACCAGCGGCGGGCGAGCCACGGGGAGATCAGCGACCCGACCGCGAGGATCGCTACCCCCAGCGCCGGCAGCAGCGCGGCGCCGCTCGCGCGCCGGGTCGCCGGCCGTCCCGCGAGCGCGCCCGCGGCGACGAACGCCGGCGCGGCGACGGCGACGAAGTCCCAGTCGACGTCGACGAGCGAGTGCACGAGGAACGCCGGCAGGAACAGCGCGAGTGCGAGCTCGTGCCCGGAGCGGCGCAGCGCCGGGCGGATGAGCGCCGCGCACGCGAGCACGAAGAGCGCGAGGCCGACGAGCCCGAGCTCGGCGAGCATCTGCACGGGCAGGTCGTGCGGCTCGATCGTGAAGTCGAGGTACGACGTCCGGAAGCGTAGGTTGAGGAGGTGGAACGACCCCGCGCCTGTTCCGGCGAGCGGGTGGTCGCGGAACCCGTTCCACGCCTGCTTCCACCAGGTGAAGCGGAAGTTCGAGCTCGTCGAACCGATCCGGCCGCCACCGTTGCCGACGGTGCCCGAGCCGATGCCGTGCACGGCGACGACCGCGATGCCGGCGGCGACCACGACGAGCGCGATCGCGACCGCCGCGCGCGCCGGCACACGCACGTCGCGCGGGCGCGGCACGCGCAGGAGCAGCATCGAGGCGGCGGCGCCGGCGACGAGCAGTGCACCGAAGACGAGACCGTCGCGCCAGCGGACGTGCAGCGGCTGCGCGTTCGCCGTGATCCCCGGCAAGGCGAACGCGATCCCGGCGACGACGGCCGCGGGAAGCGCGCCGGCGACCAGCGTCGCGAAGCTCTCCCTCCGCTCGCGCGAGAACGCGAACCACGCGAAGCAGACGAGGATCGCGGTGAGGATGCCGCCGCGCGAGTACGTCAGGATCAGCGCGACGACCGACACGTACGCGAGCAGCGTTCCCGGCACGCGTCGAAGCGCGAGCGCGAGCGCGAGCGCGTAGTCGGTCGCGAGCGCGAGCTGGTTCCAGAGCCCGATCGGCCCCCGCAGTCGTGTGACGTCGGGGCCGCCGTAGTCGTAGACGGGCGGAAGGACCTTGCCGAGGAGCGACCATGCGATCAGCGCGCCGAGCACGACGGCGAGCCCGTTCGCGAGCGCGCGCGTCCGCGGCGCCGCCCACAATCCGAGGGCGGCGAGCGATGCGTAGACGAACGCCCTGTTCGCGTAGTCCCACGAGCGGTCGGGGAGCCCCGACCACGTGATCGAGACGGCGCACCACACGGCGAGGAGCGCGAGCGGCAGCGTCGCAACCCAGCCGCCCGGAACGCCGACTGTTGCGAGCAGGACGAGCAGCGCGACGACGGCGCCCGTTCCGACCCAGAAGATCGACCCGTCGGAGGGCCCGCCGCCGAAGAACAGGGCGAGAGCGACGAGGAGGAGCGGCGCCGCGACCGGCAGTTCGCGTATCGCAGGAATCGTGGGCGAAGCTACCATCCGGCCGCGACTGCACCGCCGCCGCACACAGAAGCCTTACAGCAGCGCCGTACGCTCGTGTCTCTGGATCGCCGTCACATCGTGAAGGTCGTCGTCGCAGCAGGCATCGCCACGCTGGCGCTCGTCGCTGCGGTGGCGCGACCGCCGGCCGCGGCCGCCGCGACGCCGTGCTGGAAGGCGCTTCTCAACGACTGGTACGACGGCCGGATCGACAACACGTACCCGATCCACTGCTACAAGGACGCGCTGCGTCACCTTCCGGCGGACGTGCAGACCTACTCGAGCGCGCACGACGACATCCTGCGCGCGCTGCAGAGCGCACAGGCCAGGCTGCGCAAGGCGGGCAAGGCCGTCACGCCGAACACGCCCGTGCCGCCCTCGCGCGGCGGCGGCTCGGCCGGGAAGGGAAAGAAGGGGAAGGGGCCGAAGCCGTCGCGCGGCGGCACCGGCGCCGGCGCCCGGACGACGACCACTGCGGCGTCGCCGGGGCGGCACACCGGCGGCGGCCTCGACGGAGCCGCGGCGTCCTCCGGCTCGAGCCCCTCGTCCGTCCCGGTGCCCCTGATCGTGCTCGGGGGGCTCGCGCTGCTGCTCGTCGCGGCGGGTGCCGCAGGCCTGATCGTGAAGCGCCGGCAGGGCCGGAATCCGCCGCTGTAGCGGCGTTCGCGACTCCGTCAGGACCCCTCCTTAGAGTTCCCAAGCCCGCCGGTCGGCCGTCCCCGGCGCCCTACACTGGAAGGCTCAGGAAAAGAGGAGAAATGGCGTCCGTAGAGCAGGAAAACACCGTCCAGATCCACCCCGACGAGCTCGTCAACAGCGTCATCGACGAGGACGCCAGCCTCGCCGTCCGCCGCCTCTTCACGATCGAGGGGCGCGACCCGTTCGACGAGGTCGAATGGGAGACGCGCGACGCGCACATCCCCGGCAAGAACGGGCCCGCGTTCGAGCAGCGCGGCGTCGAGTTCCCCAAGTTCTGGTCGCAGACCGCGACCAACATCGTCGCGCAGAAGTACTTCCGCGGCCGCATGTCGAGCCCGGAGCGCGAGCGCTCCGTCAAGCAGATGATCGGCCGCGTCGTGGGCACGCTCGGCCGGTGGGGGCGCGAGGGCGGCTACTTCGCGAGCGAGGAGGAGGCACAGACGTTCGAGGACGAGCTGAAGGCGATCCTCGTCAACCAGCTCGCGGCCTTCAACTCGCCGGTGTGGTTCAACGTCGGGTTCGAGGAGCGCCCTCAGGCGAGCGCGTGCTTCATCCTTTCGATCGAGGACTCGATGGATTCGATCCTGGATTGGATCCGGCGCGAGGGGATCATCTTCCGCGGCGGCTCCGGCTCCGGGGTGAACCTCTCGAAGCTCCGCTCGTCGAAGGAGCAGCTCTCGAAGGGCGGGTATGCGTCGGGCCCTGTGTCATTCATGCGCGGCGCCGACGCGTCGGCCGGGACGATCAAGTCGGGCGGCAAGACGCGGCGCGCGGCGAAGATGGTCGTCCTCGACATCGACCACCCCGACGTCGAGGAGTTCATCTGGTGCAAGGCGCACGAGGAGGAGAAGGCGCGCGTTCTCGAGGCCGCCGGCTACGACATGTCGCTCGACTCCGCCGACTGGGCGTCGATCCAGTACCAGAACGCGAACAACTCGGTGCGCGTGTCGGACGCGTTCATGGAGGCGGTCGAGGCGGACGGCGATTGGAACCTGACCGCGCGGACCGACGGCTCGGTGATCGAGGCGGTGAAGGCGCGGAAGCTGATGCACGACGTCGCCGAGGCCGCGTGGCGCTGCGCCGATCCGGGCGTGCAGTACGACACGACGATCAACGCGTGGCACACGCTGCCGAACTCGGGCCGGATCAACGCGTCGAACCCATGCTTCCCCGGCGATGCCCGCGTCCACACGACGAAGGGTCTGGTGGCCCTCGCAGACCTGTGGGCGGAGGCCTGCGAGGGAGAGCTCCCGCGGGTCTACACGCACCGCGCAACGGCCGCGACCCCCGGCGAAGGCGTCGTCGCGAGCACGCCGCTCGAGATCGTGCAGACGGGCTGGTCGCCGATCGTCCGGCTGCGCTTCAGCAACGGCGCCGAGCTGCGCTGCACGCCGAGCCATCGGCTCTGGACGCTCAATCGCGGGTGGGTGACCGCGGCGGATCTCACCAGTGACGACCAGGTCCTCCTCAACGACGCTCCCACCCCCGCTGCGGACGCGTCCTGGTCGCTGCCCGAGCGGGTCGAGGCGCTGGCGGCGTCCAGAAGCCGCGGCGGGACGACGATCGCGCGGGAGCTTCCGACGCGCTGGAGCGAAGGGCTCGGCGAGCTCCTCGGCCACCTCGTCGGCGACGGCTGCATGACGGAAACGCGAACGGAGTGGATCTACGGCGGCGACGACATCGCCGACGGCCTCTGCGGCTCGCACGAAGGGATGCTGCGCGAGCTCATCGGCGGTATCTCCCGCCAGGAGATGGCGAACGGCACGGTGCAGCTACGCGCCGGCAGCGAGGCCGTACGGATGTTCTTCCACCGGCTCGGCGTCACCACTGCGCGCGCACACGACAAGCGCGTGCCGGCGGCGATCTTCACCGCGCCCGCCGAAGTGCAGGCGGGTTTCCTGCGCGGTCTCTTCGGCGCCGACGGCTGCGTCACGGAGAACGGCGCCAAGTCGAACCGGTACGTCGGGCTCGGCAGCACGAGCGACGCGCTGCTGCGCGACGTGCAGCGGATCCTGAACGCGTTCGGGATCCACAGCCGCATCTATGCGACCACGAAGAACACCGACGACAAGCTCACATACACGCGCAAGGATGGAGGCTCGGCCACGTACGTCTCGCGCCAGACGTACGACCTTCGGATCACGGGCCCCGACCTCGAGCGGTTCGGCGAGCGGATCGGATTCTCGACGCCGCGGAAGCAAGCGTCACTGGAGGCGATGCTCGAGCGCACCACGCGCGATGCGAAGAAGCCGGGCGCGAGGCTCGTGTCACGTGAAGAGGACGGTCAGGAGGTCGTCTACAACCTGAGCGAGCCCCTCCACCACTCGTACATCGTCGACGGCGTCGTCGTCGCGAACTGTAGCGAGTACATGTCCATTGATGACAGTGCCTGCAACCTCGCCTCCCTGAACCTGATGAAGTTCCGGCGCGAGGACGGCGAGCTCGACGTCGAGGCGTTCGAGCACGCGTGCGACGTCGTCTTCCTCGCGCAGGAGATCCTCGTCGGCAACTCGTCGTACCCGACGCCGGAGATCGAGCGGAACGCGAAGGCGTACCGCCAGCTCGGCCTCGGCTACGCGAACCTTGGCGCGCTCCTCATGGCGCGCGGGCTGGCGTACGACTCCGACGAGGGCCGCGCGTACGCGGCCGCGGTCACCGCGCTGATGACCGGCCGTGCGTACCGCAAGTCGGCGGAGATCGCGAAGCGGATGGGGCCGTTCGCCGGCTACCGCCCGAACGCGGCGGCGATGATCGGCGTGATCGCGAAGCACCGCGCCGCGGTCGGCAACATCGCTCACGCGGAGACGGTGCCGGGCGACCTGCTCGGCGCGGCGCGGAAGGCGTGGGACGACGCGCTCGACCTGGGCGAGGTCTACGGCTACCGCAACGCGCAGGCCACTGTCTTGGCGCCGACGGGAACCATCTCCTTCATGCTCGACTGCGACACGACGGGCGTGGAGCCGGACTTCTCGCTCGTCAAGTCGAAGAAGCTCGTCGGCGGCGGCGAGATCACGATCGTCAACAAGACCGTGCCGCTCGGGCTCGAGAAGCTCGGGTACGCGCCGAGCGAGATCGACGAGGTCGTCGCGTACATCGACGAGCGGAACACGGCCGTGGGCGCGCCGTACGTCAAGGGCGAGCACTACCCCGTCTTTGACTGCGCCGTCGGCGACCGCGCGATCCACTACCGCGGCCACGTGAAGATGATGGGCGCGATCCAGCCCTTCATCTCGGGCGCGATCTCGAAGACGGTGAACCTGCCGGAGTCGGCGACGATCGACGAGGTCGCGCAGCTCTTCGTCGAGGCGTGGCATCTCGGCGTGAAGGCGATCGCGATCTACCGCGACAACTGCAAGGTCGCGCAGCCGCTGTCCGGGAAAGGCGAGAAGGGCCAGCAGGTGCTCGCCCCGGCGGGCGCGGTGGCCGCACCGAAGCGGCGGCGCCTGCCGGACGACCGGACGGAGATCGGCCGCAAGTTCCGTGTCGGCGAGTACGAGGGCTACATCCACGTCGGCGTCTTCGACGACGGTACGCCCGGCGACATCTTCGTCGACATCGCAAAGGACGGGACGACGCTCCAGGGCCTGATGAACTCGCTGATGATCGCGGTCTCGATGGGCCTGCAGTACGGCGTGCCGCCCGAGGTGTACGTGTCGAAGCTCTCGCACCTCCGGTTCGAGCCGTCGGGCCCGACGAACGACGCCGACATCCGCGCGGCGAAGTCGATCGTCGACTACATCTTCCGCTGGTTCGGGAAGAAGTTCCTGACCGTCGACCAGCAGGAGGAGGCGGGGATCCTGTCGGCGGAGGTGCGCGCGAAGCTCGCGGACCAGTACGCGAACGGCGGCAAGCCGGCGGCGGAGGCGCCCGCGCCCGGCCAGACGGCGCTCTTCAACTCCTTCGAGGACGCGATCGAGTGCAACCGCTGCGGCGGACGGATGGTGCGCGCCGGCACCTGCTACACGTGCCGCGACTGCGGCACGTCGACGGGCTGCGGCTAACGCTTCGAGCCAGCGTGGACGCTCGCCGTGCGCAGGAGGCCGAGCACGGTGAGCGTCCACGCGACGAGCGCCACCGCGAGCGCGGCGACCGCGACCCTGCGCAGAGCGGCTAGGCCTTCCGCACGCGCGAGCGCCTCGCAGGCGACGCCGTACATGCCGAGCGGGAAGACGAACGCCCAGCGCGCGCCGTCGTAGCGCCAGTCGGCCCGCCGGAGCTCCGCCACGAGAAGCGGGACGATCCAGGCCGTCGCGACCACCCAGGTGGCGACGGCAGCCTCGCGCACCCAACGGCCGGCGCCGTCGACGGCGAGCTGTGCGGCGGCGAGCGTGGCGATCGCAAGGCAGCCCATCACGACCCAGAGGTCGGGCCGGAACGCGCGCGAGCGTCGCAGCGCGCGGCCGATCGCGACGACGACGACCGGGTACAGCGCGAGCCCCAGCAGCCAGAACGCGAGCGCGACGCGCTCGAGCAGCAGGCCGAAGCGCTGAGCGAGCGGCGTTGCGAGCACGGCGAGCGACTCCGTCGCGACCGGAACGAGCAGCGTGCTGCCGCGCGGCTCGCCGACCGCGGGCCGCGCGAGAGCCAGCCCGATCCAGCAGGCGACCGCGAGCGCCCAGAGGCCGAGGGCGGGCGTGGTCGCGCCCACGTCGAGCGACCGCACACCGACGACGGCCGTCGCGGCGACCACGGCGAACGAGGCCGGGCGGGGGCGCGGCGCTCCGCGGATCGCGCGTAGGAGAACGACCGCCGCGAGCACGACCCACGCCGCTGCGGCGACCGCGAACAGCGCCTGCGACAGGACGACGAGCCGCTGCTCCGCCGCAGCCTCGGAGACGATGCCGGTCGCCATCACGAACGTGAAGGCGCCCGCGTCGAGGCACCGCAGTCGCAACAGCGCTTCCATCGGGTCACGATCCTGATGCCGCGCCCACGGAGCCTGTGAAACAGTTCACAGCCGACTCACAGGCTCGGGCCGGTGTTTCTCAGCCGGTTCCCAGGAAGCGTTGGCAGGTTGAGCAGGTGACCAGCGAGACCACGAACGGCGGAGGGAGGATCCTCGTCGTCGACGACGAGCCGTCGATCGTGGACGCCGTCGCGACCGCGCTCCGCTACGAGGGGTTCGACGTGCGCGAGGAGTCGACCGGCCGAGGCGCCATCTCGTCGGTGGTCGAGTTCGACCCCGACCTCGTGATCCTCGACTGGATGCTTCCCGACATCGAGGGAATCGACGTCGGGCGGCGGCTGCGCGAGCGCGGCTTCAAGACGCCGATCCTGTTCCTGACGGCGAAGGACGCCGTCGAGAACAAGGTCGACGCGCTGCGCGCCGGCGGCGACGACTACGTCACGAAGCCGTTCAGCCTCGCCGAGGTGGTCGCGCGCGTGCAGGCGATCCTGCGCCGGACCGGGAGCGAGCTGCCGGGGGACGTCCTCCGCTTCGCGGACCTGACGCTCGACGAGGCGCGTCACGAGGTCTTCCGCGGCGAGACGCGCGTCGAGCTGACGGCAACCGAGTTCGCGCTGCTCCGCTTCTTCCTCCTCAACCCCCGCCGCGTGCTCTCGAAGGGCCAGATCCTCCAGAACGTGTGGCGCTACGACTTCGGCGGCAACTCGAACGTCGTCGAGACCTACATCAGCTACCTCCGCAAGAAGCTCGATGCGCTCGGACCGCCGCTCATCCGCACGATCCGGCAGGCGGGGTACATGCTCGACACAGAGCCCTAGGATGCACAACCTCTCGCTGCGCGCGCGGCTGCTGCTCGGCGTCGTCGTCCTGGCGCTGGTCGGCCTGGTCGCCGCCGACGCGGCGACCTACACCTCGCTCCGCTCGTTCCTCCTCAAGCGTGTCGACACGGCGCTCGAGGCCGGGCACGAGCAGGTCGAGCGAATCGCGTTCGGCGCCGTGCCCGGGCCCGGCGGTACGCAGCCCGCTCACGAGCAGCTCGAGCGCCGCGGCGGCCCGCCCGCGCAGGGCATCGACTGGTACCAGGTACGGACGCTCTCCGGCAGCGTCGTCCGAGGCGGGTTCCTCGTCGGCGGCGGCTCGCCGCCGAGCCTGCCTGAGAAGATCGACATACCGGCGACGCCGACGCCGGGGCCGAACCCGGAGCGACTCACGTACTTCACCGTCTCGTCCGAGAGCGGCTCGACCACGTACCGCGTGCGCGCGTCGATCGAGCCGCAGGTCCCGAACCGGATCTTCGTGATCGCGACGTCGCTCCACGACGTGTTCGCGACCCTGCACCGGCTGCTCCTGGTCGAGGTGGTCGTCACCCTCGCGGTGCTGGCGGCGATCGCAAGCCTCGGCCTGTGGGCGGTCCGGCTGGGCCTGCGGCCGCTGCGCGAGATCGAGGCGACGGCGGCCACGATCGCGGCCGGCGACCTCTCGCGGCGCGTCGAGCGCGCGGAGCCGAAGACCGAGGTCGGGCGGCTCGGCCTCTCGCTGAACGCGATGCTCGCGCAGATCGAGTCGGCGTTCAGGGCGCGCGAGGCGTCGGAGCGAAAGCTCAGGCAGTTCGTCGCGGACGCCTCGCACGAGCTGCGGACGCCGCTCGCCGCCGTGCGCGCGTACGCCGAGCTGTTCGGCCGCGGCTCGGCGACGCGCCCCGCGGACCTCGAGCGCTCGATGTCGGGAATCCGCCGCGAGACCGAGCGGATGAGCCTGCTCGTCGAGGACCTGCTCCTGCTCGCGCGCCTCGACGAGGGCCGCCCCGTCGAGCGGAAGCCGGTCGACCTCGCGCAGGTCGTGCGCGAGGCGGTCGACGCGGCGCGCGTCGTCGACGGCGTCCGGCCCCTCGAGGTCTCGATCGAGCCCGCGACGGTGATCGGCGATCGCGACCGGTTGCGGCAGGTGCTGGACAACCTGCTCTCGAACGTGCGGGCGCACACGCCGCCCGGAACCCCGGTCGCAGTCAGCCTCCACCGGCTCGACGGGCACGTGGAGCTGAGCGTCAGCGATTCCGGGCCGGGACTGACCGAGGAGGAGGCCGCCCAGGTGTTCGAGCGCTTCTACCGCGTCGACAGCTCGCGCACGCGCGCGAGCGGCGGCGTCGGCCTCGGGCTCGCGATCGTGGCGGCGGTCGCCCGCGCGCACGGAGGCTCCGCGCGCGCCGAGCCGACACCCGGCGGCGGCGCGACGTTCCGCATCGAGCTGCCGCTGGCCTAACGCAGCACGGTCGGGAGCCACCGCTCGACGGCGGCTGCGACCTCGTCGCGGGCGGCCCGGAGGCTGTGGTCGCCGGCCACGGCCGCGACCGTGCGCGCCGGCCCCGGCGGCGGCATCCCGTACGGGTCGCGCTCGCCCTGCACGACGAGCACCGGCACGGTCACCGCCTCCAGCTCGTCGAGGCGGCTGGGCGAGGCGTCCGTGCGGCGCGGCGGCCGGAGCGGGAACGCCAGGCAGAGGACGCCGGCGGCGCCGGTGGCGTCGGCCGTCCGGCAGGCGACGCGCGCGCCCGACGAGCGGCCTCCCGAGACGTGCCGGTGCCCTTCGAGCTCGCGCGAGAGCAGCTTCAGGACGACGGCAAGCCAGGCGACGTCGAGCTGCGCCGCCGGAGGCGGCGAGCGCCGGCCGGCGACGCGGTACGGCTGCTCGACGAGCGCGACGCTCGCACCCGCCGCGCCGGCGCCGCGCGCGGCGGCGGCGAGGTCGGGAGCGCCGACCCCACCGCCTGCCCCGTGGCCGAGGATGATCGCCGCGGTCGAGCCCGTCCGCAGGTGAAGGTGCGCACGCGCCGGCCCGTGCGGCGTGTCGATCTCGACGACGTCAGCCGCCGTAGCCGCCGCCGTAGCCGCCGCCACCTCCGCCGCCGCCGGAGGACGACGACTGCTTGACCGCCTTGCCGGCGGGCGAGACCGCCCACCAGAGGCCACCCGAGACGTTCAGGCCCTCGCCGGTCGTCTGGCCGGCGGACCGGTCGCCCACGTACAGGTAGAGCGGGTGGCCGTTGTAGGTCACCTGGCGCTTGCCGTCGCGGCGCTTCGTCGTCCCGAGCAGCGACGCCTTGACGCCGGCTCCGGCGGCGGGCTTCCCGGTGACGAGGAGCGGCGGCCAGTAGGCGGCACACTTGCCGTAGCACGTGCTCTTCCCGCGCTTGTCCGGCGCGAAGAGGTACAGCGTGTGGCCGCGCGCGTTGACGAGGACCTTTCCGAGCGACGTGGCGCGGGCGTCCACCCGCACCTTCGCCGTCATCGCGGACGCCGTCACCGCTGCGACTGCGATCACGCCGAGCACGGCGGCGGTCGCGAGGAGGATGCGCTTCATCCCGATCTCCTTCCTACGAGGATCATCGCCAGACCTACCATCGGCGGCGCCGATCGGATGTTGTGGCGATGTGAAGCTACAGCGGCCGCCGCTGCGCCCGGCGCCGCTGCTCGTACTCCGCGCGCGCGGCCTGCGCCTCCGGGACGTCGGAGACCTCGGCGACGGGAACGTCCCACCACGACTCGTACGACGGCACGCCGGCGTAGCGGTCGACCTCGACGTGGACGACGGTGGGCCCGGCGACGGCCCGGGCCTCGTCGATGCCGGCCCGGACGTCGTCGGGCGTCTTGGCACGGATTACGTGCGCGCCGAGGGACGCCGCGTTCGCCGCGAGGTCGACCGGCAGGCCCGCCGCGGCATCGCCGTCGTCGTCCAGCCCGAGCGAGCCGCCGGTGCGGCGGCGGTACTGCGTGCCGAAGCCGTGGGCGCCGACGGATCGCGAAAGCCCGCCGATCGACGCGAAGCCGCGGTTGTCGACCAGCACGACCGTGAGCTGCAGCCCTTCCTGGACCGCCGTCACAAGCTCCTGCGCGAGCATCAGGTACGACCCGTCGCCGACGAGGACGACGACCTCGCGCTCGGGCGCCGCGAGCTTCACGCCGACGCCGGCGGCGATCTCGTAGCCCATGCACGAGTAGCCGTACTCGACGTGGTAGCCCTGCGGGTCGCGCGTCCGCCACATCTTCACGACGTCGCCCGGCATCGAGCCGGCGGCGTTGATCATCACGGCGTCCGGCGCGACCGCGTCGTTGACGGCTGCCACGATCTCGCTCTGGGCGGGGAGCGGCGTGCTGCCGAGAGTCGCCAGCCGCTCGACCTCCGCATCCCACTCCCGCACGAGCCGCTCCGCCTCCTCGCGGTACGCCGCCGCCGTCGACCAGTCGCGAAGCGTGGCTTCCAGCTCCTCGAGGGCGACCCTGGCGTCGGCCGTCACCGCGACGCCGCGCTTCGCCGAGTCGAGCTCGGCGACGTTGATCGAGACGAACGAGGCCTCCGGAAACGCGGTGTTCGACGCCGTGGTGAAGTCCGTCCAGCGCGTGCCGACGCCGACGACGACGTCCGCCTCGCGGGCGATGCGGTTCGCCGCGAGCGTGCCTGTGGCTCCGACGGGGCCGAGGAGCAGCGGGTGCCCGTGCAGGAGCGCGCCCTTTCCGGCCTGCGTGACCGCCACCGGAATGCCCGTTCGGTCGGCGAGACGCGCGAGGGCGTCCGTCGCGCCGCTGTAGACGACGCCGCCGCCGGCGACGAGCAGCGGCCGCTGTGCGCCGCGGACGAGCTCGACGGCCCGAGCGAGCGCGGCGGGGTCGGGCACGGGGCGCGGCACATGCCAGACGCGCCGCTCGAACAGCTCGGCCGGCCACTCGGCCGCCTCGGCCTGCACGTCCTGCGGCAGCGCGAGCGTGACCGCGCCGGTCTCGGCAGGCGAGGTCAGCACGCGCATCGCGGCGAGCAGAGCGGGTGCGAGCTGCTCCGGCCGCCACACGCGGTCGAAGTAGCGGGAGACCGGGATGAACGCGTCGTTGACCGAGACGTCGCCGCGCGACGGCACCTCGAGCTGCTGCAGCACCGGCTCGGCGACGCGCGTCGAGAAGACGTCCCCGGGGAGCAGCAGCACGGGCAGGCGGTTGATCGTGGCGAGCGCGGCGCCGGTGACCATGTTCGTCGCGCCCGGCCCGATCGACGACGTGCAGGCGAGCGCGCCGAGCCTGTTGCGCATGCGCGCGTAGCCGACCGCCGCGTGCACCATCGACTGCTCGTTGCGCCCCTGGTAGTACGTCAGGAGATCCGGGCTCTGGTGCAGCGCCTGGCCGAAGCCGGCGACGTTGCCGTGCCCGAAGATGCCGAAGCACCCGCCGAAGAAGCGGTGTTCGGCGTCGTCGCGCTCGACGTGCTGCGCGGCGAGGAACCGGAGGAGGGCCTGCCCCGTCGTCAGGCGGAGCGAGCCGGAGCCGCGGCGGCCGCCGCGGCTCCGTTTCGTCTCCTCGCTCAGCGCCACTGGGGAAACGCTAATCGACCGGTCAGCCCGCGAACACCTCGTTGAACGCGTCGATGTACGCCTGGGCGTTGCCCGACGGCCCCTTGAGCGTCATCGAGAGCGGCCGCTCGGGGTGGTTGTAGAAGAACTTGTCGGCGCGCTCCTTGTGCCCCGTGTTGACGAGGATCTTGTACGCCTTCTCGTTGAACAGCGGCCGGCCGTTCACGAGGAAGTTCTTCGCGATCCACGGCGCCTGCTCCATGTTGGTGATGAAGGTCTCGAACTTGTCCTGGTTCGGCGACTCCTTCAGGAGCATCTCCGCGTCCATCCAGCCGTAGAGCCCTTCCTTCGGGTCGGCGGAGAGGATCAGCGGCCCCTTCGCGTCGCGCACGCGCGCGTCGGTGCCCAGGTTCTCGATCGTGAGCCACGCCGACTCGTCCGTGAGAGCGCGCACGACCTCGGTGTTCTGCGAGACGAGCTTCAGCACGTTCGGCTTGAGCTGCTTCAGGAACGCCTTCGCCCGCGAGATCTCGCCGGTCGTCATGTTGTACGGGTGCTTCGCGCCCGTCGCGAGGCCGGCCATCGCCATCAGGTCGGTCGGCTGGTTCTCGAAGACGATCTTCTTCTTGTACTTCGGGTCGAGCAGCGCGTGGTACGACGTCGGCTTCGGCGTGACGTACTTCGGGTTGTAGTAGATCTGCAGGCTCGACCAGCCGAACGGGTAGCCCATCTGCATGTTGCCGGCCTTCCAGAACGGCACGTGCAGCGCGACGGGATAGAGCTGCTTCGCCACCGCGAACGACTTGATGTCGAACGGGACGATCAGCCCGTCCTTGTAGAACTTCGGGACCCAGAGCGCGTCCTCGGACGACATGTCCCACGCGCCGCCGCCCGCCTTGACCTTGATGTACGCGTCGGAGTCGTCGCTGATCAGCTGCACGCGCGCGCCGATCCCGGTCGACTTCTGGACCTTCTGGATCTGGTTCGAGAAGTAGTGGTCCGACCACGTGAGCCAGTTGAGCGTGACGCCGCTGGTGGCGGCCTCCGTCGCGCCGAACGCGCGGCCCGCGGCGCCGAGCCCGCGCGCGGCGGCGAGACCGGCTGCGCCGGCGGCGCCGGCGGCGAGCAACCGACGCCTCGTCACCGGACGTTCGAGATGCTCCATTGTGCGTTCCCTCCTTGCCTGGAGTGACCCGATCGACCTGCCTTGAGCCCGTTCGCCTGCGGGTTGCACGGACCGCGGCGAACGTACCATGATGCGGACAACGTGTCCAGCAGCCGGAACGAGAGGCTGAAAATCGGGGTCGTGGGCGGCGGGATGATCGCCCAGGCGATGCACCTCCCTCACCTGAACGAGCTGCAGGACCGCTTCGTGGCGGCGGCGCTCGCCGAGCCGTCGCAGACGATGCGCGACGCGCTGTGCGCGCGCTTCGGCATCCGCGAGGGCTACGCCGACTGGCGCTCGATGCTGGAGCGGACCCGGCTCGACGCCGTGCTGGTCGCGTCGCCGGCGGCGACGCACGTCGACGTGACGCTCGCGGCGCTCGAGCAGGGCCTGCACGTCTTCTGCGAGAAGCCGCTCGCGATCACGCTCGCCGACGTCGACCGGATCATCTCGGCGAAGGACGACGCGGGCCGCGTGGTGCAGGTGGGCTACATGAAGCGCTACGACCCGGCGTTCCGGAAGGCGCTCGCGGAGATGCCGGAGTCCGCCGAGCAGCTCCGCTACGTGAACATCCTCGTCCACGACCCCGAGTGGGTGCCGTACTTCCTGCCGGGCGACATCGTGCGCGGGACCGACGTGCCGGCCGACGTAGTCGAGGCGACGCGCCGCGCGGAGAGCGAGCAGGTCGAGCAGGCGGTCGGCCGCGGCGACCCCGAAGCGTGCTTCGCGTTCTCCGACGGCTACCTCGGGTCGCTCGTCCACCACGTCAACCTCGTCAACGGCTTCCTCGAGAAGATGGGCGAGCCGCTCCCGGCGCGCGTCGTCGACGGCGCGTGGTGGTCGGGCGGCCGCGGCATCGCCGGCTACTGCGTGCTCGCGAACGGCGCGCGCTGGGACAGCGCCTGGCTCCAGCTCCTCGAGACCCGGGAGTACCGCGAGTCGATCCAGCTCCTCTTCGACACGTCGATCCGCTCGCTGACGTTCCCGTCGCCGTGGCTCAGGATGAGCCCGACGGTGTACGAGCGGCAGGACGCGGACGAGTACGCGAACGCCGTGCGCCGCTACCGCTCGTTCGAGGAGGCGTTCCGCCGGGAGCTCGTCCACTTCCACGAGTCGTGCGTGGACGGCGCCCCCAACCTCACCCCGCCCGAGCAGGCGCGCATCGACACGGAGCTGCTGACGCAGATGTTCCTCGCCGCGCAAAACGGTGTCTGACACCTCGAAGGTGTCAGACACCAAGCCGCAACGCCGCGTTCGCGCGCTGCGCAACCTCGAGCGCGGCGATCGCGTCGTTGACCGTCGCGCCGTCCCCGCGCCCGAGCGCGAAGTCCTCGGCCTGCGCGCGCAGCGCGGCGGCGATCGTCTCGTCGCCGTCCGGCGGCGCGACCGCGTCGATCCGCTCCGCACCCTCGAGGCCGACCACCTCGACGCGGACCGTCTCACCCGGCGGATAGCGGCGTGCGAGCAGGATGTGCGCGGCAACGCCGGCGTCGGTGACGGCAGCGAGCGCGACGAGCTCCGGGTCTCCCTCGACCGGCTCGTCCCAGCCCACGGAGCCGGCGACGCCTCCGACCTCCGCGATCTCGGCGCCCGTCAGCCAGCGGATCTGGTCGAGCTCGTGCACGCCCATGTCGACGACGATCCCGCCGCTCGACCTGGGGTCGCGAAAGCCGCGGGCCGGCGGGAGCTCGTCGAGCTGCGCGCAGGCGACGTAGGCGACGCGCCCCAGCTCGCCGGCGAGGATCCGCTCGCGCAGCTCCCGCAGCGCGGGCACGAACCGGCGCCAGTAGGCGACCTGCAGCCGGACGCCGAGCGCCGCGATCCGCCGCGTCTCCTCCACCGTCAGCCCGCAGGGCTTCTCGCACAGCACCGGCAGCCCGAGCTCGGCGATCCGCGAGACGACCTCCACGTGCAGCCGCGTCGGGACGGCCACGAGGGCGCCGTCGACGTCCGGGAGGTCGTCGAGCGTGGCTCGCGGCGCGTCGACCTGCGCCGCGGCGGCATCGGAGGGGTCGACGACGCAGGCGATCTCGACGCTGCGCGACGCCGCGAGCGCACGCGCGTGCGTGGCGCCCATCCGCCCCGCGCCGACGAGCGCGAGACGGAACGTCACCGAACCATCGGCACGCGCGGATCGGGCTGCAGGTCTCGCCACGCCGGACGGACCCACGCGAGGTCGGGGTCGTCGGCGGCCTGCATCGTCCGCCGGCCGCCGGCGAGCGCGTTCAGGTAGTAGAGGTCGTACCCGTGCGCCGCGACGGTGGTGTGGTAGCCGAACGGCACCTGCAGCAGGTCGCCGTCGCGCACGGTCTCCGTCAGGTCCAGCCCGTGCCTCGGGCTGTAGAGGCGCTGGACCGCGAACGCACCGGGGGCGCCGGTACGCGTGCGGAAGTAGTAGGTCTCCTCGAGCACGGCCTCGGCGTCGCCGCGCTCCTCGTCGTGCTTGTGCGGCGGGTAGCTCGACCAGTTGCCGGCCGGCGTGTAGACCTCGACGACGAGGATCCGCTCGGCCGGGAACTCCGGCTTGACGATGTGCGAGATCTGGCGCGTCGCGTTGCCGGATCCCCGTACCTCGATCTCGACGTCCTCCGGCGGGATCGGCCGCGCCTCGCGGCGCCGGTCCGCCCGCGCGCCGCACACGGCGAGCTCCGCCTCGCCCTCGATCTCGACGGCGCTGTCGCGCGGGACGTAGAGGGAGCGCGGCAGCGCGTCGAAGACGCTCGCGCGCCCGCCGACCTCCCACTCCTCGCCGTCGGCGCGCACCAGGGCGTCGCCGAAGAGCGGCACGAGCACGACCTCCTCGCCGCCGGTCTCGAATCTCGTGCTTCCGTGGACGACGCGGAAGGAGAGGTACCGCCAGCCCGCTTCCTCCGGCGTGACGCCGTCCCACGCGCCCGCGCGCAGCAGCAGGCTCACGAGACCTCGACCGCGAGGAGCTCGTCGAGCGTCGGCATCGCCTCCGAGCAGGGGACGCGCTGCGCGACGTGCGCGCCCGCGAGGTTGCCGAGGCGGACGCCCTCGCGCAGCCCGAGGTCGCGCACGATCGCGTACCCGAGCGCCGCGGCGAACGCGTCGCCGGCTCCGAGGCCGTTCACGACGCTCACCGGGATCCCCGGCACCTCGAACACCTCGCCGTCGGCGTGCAGGGCGGCACCGCCGGGGCCGCGTTTCAGCACCACCGCCGGGGCGAGCGACAGCACCTCGTCGAGCCCGCCGGCCGCCGCGACCTCGTCGGTGTTGCCGACGACGACGTCGGCGTACCCCGCCGCCTCCCGCACGGCCTCGCCAAACCCCGCCGGCTCGTCCCACAGCGTCGGCCGCCAGTCGAGGTCGAAGACGGTGGTGCCGGCGTGCGCCGCAAGCAGCGCGAGCGTCGTCTCGCGGCTCGGCGACCGGGCGAGCCCCGTCCCCGTCGCGAACAGGAGGGGCGCGGCCGAGAGCTCCGCTCGCTCGCCGTCGTCAAGCTCGATCTGCCAGTCGGGCGCCGTCGGGCGGCGGTAGAAGGTGATCGGGAAGTGGTCGGGCGGCCAGATCTCGCAGAACGTCGGAGGGGTGAGCCAGAGCGGGTCGACGTCGAGGAAGCGCGTGTCGACGCCTTCGCGCTCGAGGAACGCGCGCACGAACTGGCCGTGGCCGTCGTCTCCGACGCGCGACACGATCGCCGTCCGCACACCGAGGCGGGCGAGCGCTGTGGCGACGTTGCCGGCGAACCCGCCGACGTAGCGCGTGTAGGTCCGCACGTCGCGCAGCGGCGTGCGCAGCTCGTTCGGGTACAGGTCGATGCCGACCCGCCCCGCCACGACGGCCTCGATCACGCCAGCGCCTCTTCGACGAACCGCCGGTTGCGCTCGTCGGCGGCGCGCACCGCCGGCATGTCGGCGACGGTGACGGCGACGCGATCCTGCTCGATCACGCCGTAGCCTTCGAGCGACCGCACCTCCTCGAGAGCGAGGAACTCGCGCAACGGGACGACTCCGCTCCCGAACTCGCAGAAGATGCCGAGCGGCCACGCCTCGTCCATGTCGAGCTCGCCGTCGCGCAGCCGCGCCAGGAGGCCGCCGTCGACGTCCTTCAGGTGCACGTGGCGCAGGCGGTCGGCGTGGCGGCGCGCGAGCGCGAGCGGGTCGGTGCCGCCGACGACCGAGTGGCCGGTATCGACGCAGAGGCCGACGTCGGTGCGGGCAAGCATCGCCTCGGTCTCGTCTTCCGACTCGACGTGCGTCGCCGCGTGTGGATGCAGCGCGGCGTCGAGGCCACGCGCGCGGACGATGTCGGCCGCGCGCTGCAGCCGCTCGGCCGCCCGCTCGACGGTGTCGGCGTCCCACGCGGTGGCGCGGCGCCGCTCCTCGCTGCCCGCGGCCCGCGCGCGCTCCGGGGTCTCCATGTCGGCGAGCAGGACGATCCCACCGCCGGTCGCCTCGAGCACCTCCACCGTGCGGTCGAGCGCGCGGAGGTCGTCCTCGAAGCCGTCGGCCTCGTCGAGCCGGAGCGGCAGGAACGTCGCGATCAGCTCGACGCCGTGGCGGCGCGCCCGCTCGACGGCGGCGCTCCCGTTCGGCGCGAAGTACCCGGGCGGGCCGGTCTCGGTCGCCGTGTAGCCCAGGTCGACGATCGTCTCGAGGAAGGTCTCGGCCGGGATCAGATCCGCGCGGGCGATGGTCATCTCCCAGATCCCCCAGGAGACCGGCGCCGTCGCGACCCGGATCAAGCCGCCCTCGCGCGCAGCAGCCGCCGCGTGCGCCGCACGAGCTGCGGCAGCGTGAACGCGAGCGAGAGCAGGAGCAGCGACCCGGCGAGCAGGAGCGACGCGACGGCGTTCACCTCCGGCGTGATCCCGAACTTCACCTGCGTGTAGATGAAGATCGGGAGCGTGTTGTGCCCGCCGATCAGGAAGTACGTGATGATGAACTCGTCCAGCGAGAGCGTGAACGCGAACAGCGCCCCCGCGAGGATCGCCGGGAGGATGAGCGGCAGCACGACGCGGCGCAGGCGCTCGAACGTGTTCGCGCCGAGATCGGCCGCGGCGCGCTCCAGCGTCGTGTCGAACCCCTGTAGCCGCGCGGCGACGAGCAGGATCACGAACGGCGTCGTGTAGACCGACTGCCCGATCACTGCCGTCTCCGGCGAGAGCTGCAGGTGGAACGTGCTCGTGAACAGCACGAGCAGTGACACGCCGATCAGAAGCCCGGGGATCATGATCGGCAGGATGAAGAGGATCCGGATGCCCTCGCGGAACGGGAGCCGCGAGCGGACGAGCGGAAACGCGGCGGCCGTCCCCACGAACGTGGAGATCGCGGTCACCTGGAGCGCGACCTTGATCGTCGTCGAGACGGCGTCGTGCACCTGGTAGTCGTCGAACGCCTGCCGGTACCACGTGAGCGTCCAGCCGGTGATCGGGAACGTGCCGTAGCGGTTCGCGTTGAAGCTGAACAGCACGAGCAGCACGATGGGCGCGAACAGGAAGACGTAGATCGCCACCCCGTACACGGAGAGCAGCGCCCGCGCCGCGCGCCCGCGCCGCGACAGGACCTCGACGTCACGCGCCATAGGCCTCCTTCGTGGAGAGCGACTTCCGGAAGATCACGAGCAGCACGACGATGAACACCGCGATCAGCAGCGACACGGCGGCGCCGCGCGTGTACTCGGCGGCCTGGAAGAAGTTGACGATCAGGTTCCCGATCATCACGCCGCCCGTGCCGCCGACGATCTGGGGCGTCAGGTACTCGCCCAGGATCGGGATGAAGACGAAGATGACCGCCGTGATGATCCCGGGCCGGATCTGCGGCACGAGGATGCGGAAGATCGCCTGGAGCGGCGACGCGCCGAGGTCCATCGCCGCCCGCAGCTGGTTCCAGTCGAAGCGCTCGATCGACGAGTAGAGCGTCAGCGCGCCGAACGGGAAGTAGAGGTAGACGAGCACGAGGATCACGGCCGGTCGGTCGTAGAGGAAGACGCCGAGCGGGTGGTGCGTGATCCCCGCCCACAGCAGGAAGCGGTTGATGACGCCCTTCTCACCGAGGATCGTGAGCCACGAGTAGACGCGCAGGAGGTAGCTCGACCAGAACGGGACGATCACGAGCACGAGCAGCGCGGTGCGCAGGCGCTGCGGCACGTAACGCGAGAGCCAGTACGCGAACGGGAACGCCAGCCCGATCGCGAGCGCCGTCGACGCGGCCGCGACCCACAGCGTCGCCCACATCGTGCTGACGTACGCGGTGACGCTGAAGAAGTAGCGGTAGTTGTCGGTCGTCCAGTGGTGGACGACCGAGTAGTCGATCGTCTCCCAGAACGAGTAGCAAACGATGATCCCGAGCGGGACGAGAAAGAACAGCCCGAGCAGCACGATCGCCGGGGCGAAGCCGACGTAGGAGAGCAGGCCGTCGCGCACGCGCGTCCGCCTGGCCGCACGCCGCGCCGGCGCCGCGGCGGTGACCGTCACCTCGCCTCCAGGACGATCCCATCGCCGGGCGCCCAGCCGAGGCCCACCGCGTCGCCGACGGCGGGGAGCGCCGAGCTGTCGTGGAGCGCGACGATCACGGGTGCCTCGGCAGCCTTCGTCTCGACGGCGACGCGGACGTGCTTGCCGAGGAACGACGTCTGGACGACGCTGCCGCGCAGCGGCCCGTCCCCGGCGAGCCGGATTGCCTCCGGGCGGACCATCAGCGTCGCCCCGCCGCTGCCGCCCTCGCAGGGAACGCGCGAGCCGTCGGCGAGCTCAGCGACCTGCCCCTGCACCTTGGCGGTGAAGAAGTTGGAGTCGCCGATGAAGTCCGCCACGAACCGCGTCGCCGGGCGCCGGTAGACCTCCTCCGGCGTGCCGAGCTGCTCGATCCGCCCGTCGCTCATCACGGCGATCCGGTCGGCCATCGACATCGCCTCTTCCTGGTCGTGCGTGACGTAGACGAACGTCGTGCCGACGTCGCGGTGGATCTGCGCGAGCTCGATCTGCAGCCGTTGCCGCAGCTTGAGGTCGAGCGCGCCGAGCGGCTCGTCGAGGAGCAGGACTGCCGGCCGCTTGACGAGCGCGCGCGCGACGGCAACTCGCTGCTGCTGCCCGCCCGAGAGCTGTGCGGGCATCCGGTCGCCGAAGTCCGCGAGCCCGACGAGCGCGAGCGCCTCCTCGACGCGCGGCGTGGACTGCCCGCGCGAGATGCGGTCCATCTTCAGGCCGAAGCGAACGTTCTCGCGCACGTTCATGTGCGGGAAGAGCGCGTACGACTGGAAGACCGTGTTGACCGGGCGCTTGTGCGGCGGCAGGTGGTCGATCCTCCTGCCCTGGATCCAGATCTCGCCCTCCGTCGGCGGCACGAAGCCGCCGATCAGGTTCAGCGTCGTCGTCTTGCCGCACCCCGAGGGACCGAGCAGGCAGAAGAACTCGCCGTCGCGGATCTCGAGGTCGAGCCCCCGCAGCGCCACGTCCGAGCCGTAGCGCTTGACCACGCGCCGCAGCTCGATGCCCCGGCCCGTCGCGGCAGCGTCGGTCGCGGGAGGCGTCGGGAGCGTCGTCGTCACCGCGCCGCGAACGTACCATCATGCGGACAACCTGTCTAGGATGCGGAACCGTGGCGACCGAGCGGACGGCCGATCGCAAGGAGCAGGTCCGGGAGAACCCTATCCGCGCGCTCGCGAAGGCGGTGCACCTGCTCGAGCAGCTCGCGGAGGAACGCGAGGCGACGCCGCGGAAGCTCGCCTCGTTGCTCGACGAGCCGCGCACGACGACGTACCGCCTCCTCCGCAGCCTCGAGGCGCTCGACCTCGTCGAGCCGGGGTCGCAGCCGGGGTCGTATCGGCTCGGCTGGAAGCTGATGCGCCTCGGCGCCGCCGTCGTCGAGCGGCTCGACGAGCGGCAGGCGGCGCTGCCCGTCATGGAGCGGGTGCACGAGCGCGTCGGCGAGACGGTCTTCCTGCTCGTCCGCCGCGGCTTCGACGCCGTCTGCATCGAGCGGCTCGAGGGGCTGCGCGTCCAGTCGCTCGCGCTGCGCCTCGGGGGCTCGCTGCCGCTGCACGTCGGCGCGGGGCCGCGGGCGCTGCTCGCGTGGGAGCCCCGCGAGGTGTGGGAGGAGTACGTGCGCGAGGCGCCGCTGACGGCGGTCACCGGGCGGACGCCGGCCTCGCGGACCGCGCTCTTCCGCGAGCTCGAGGAGACACTCTGCCGAGGGTACGCCGTGAGCGACGAGGACGTGACGCCGGGGATCGCCTCGCTGGGCGCGCCGATCTTCGACTACACGGGCCGCGTGCGCGCGGCCCTCTCGATCGGCGGGCTGAAGTCGTTCGTCCTCGGCGGCGACCGCGACGCATTCGTCGCGCTGCTGACGCAGAGCGCCCGCGAGATCTCCGCCGCGTTGGGGTCAGACCCCGGTCAGGGGGCCTGACCCCGCAAGAACGCGTTGGGTACTACGCGCCCGCCTTCGCCTCCTGGTTGACGCCGGTCTTGAACATGCCGCCGGTCGCGATCTTCGTCAGGAGCTCGTCGGCCTTGGACTCCTCGTCCAGCGTCTCGTCGAGGATGTCCCTCGCGTCGCCGAGGTCGAGGTGCCCGGCGAGGGTCCTGGCGGTGCCGTAGCCCGAGATCTCGTAGTGCTCGACACGCTGGGCCGCGGCGATCAGCGCCGCGTCGATCACCGACGGGTCGCCCTGCATCTTCAGGACTTCCTCGCCTTCCTTGATCAGGCCCTCCATCCCCTTGCACTTCTTGCTGCTCGGGGTCTCGCCGAGCTTCGAGAGGATCTTGTCGAGCCGCTTGACGTGCTCGCGGGTGTCCGCGAGGTGCTTCTCGAACGCGTCGCGGAGCTCCTCGTGCGACGACGCGCTCGCCATCTTCGGGAGCGCCTCCACCAGCTGCTTCTCGGCGCTGTGGAGGTCCTCGAGCTGTTCGACGAACAGGTCGTTCAGGCTCTGGAGCTGCATCGCTCTCCTTTCCGTGGGGTAACGGCCTCAGTAGGTCGAACGGCGGGGCGCGGGGGCGAGATACGCTCGCCCGTCATGGGACACACGCGTCGCCGGTTCCTGGCGTCGGCGGCCGGGGCGGCGGCCGGGCTCGCGCTCCCGCGCGTGGCCCCCGCGCGCGGAGCGGCGCCGGCGGCGGGAGTCGCCACGTTCGTGACGGAGCCGTCGCTGCGGGTGCCCACCCTGGAGGTGACCGCCCGCACGACGCCGAGCCCCGGCCTCCTGTTCGTGACGACGCTGACGGGGCCGGGCCAGCGCGGCCCGATGATCGTCGACGACCACGGGCGGCTCGTCTGGTTCCGCCGCACGAGCAAGGTCGCGATCAACTTCCGCCGGCAGGTCTACAAGGGCCGCCCGGTGCTCACGTGGTGGGAGGGCGACATCACGAAGATCGGGACCGGCACCGGCGAGGGCGTGGTCCTCGACACGAGCTACAAGGAGATCGCGCGGGTCCGCGCGGGCAACGGCTACCAGGCCGACGTCCACGAGCTCCTGCTGACGCCGCAGGGAACCGCGCTGATCACGGTCTACGACCAGAAGACGGTCGACCTCACGTCGATCGGCGGCCCCTCCGCCCATCCCACGCTCGACTCGATCGTCCAGGAGGTCGACGTCGCGACGGGCAAGGTGCTGTTCGAGTGGCACAGCCTCGACCATGTCCCCGTCGCGGACAGCTACTCGCCGATCCTGACGCCGTTCGACTACTTCCACGTCAACTCGGTCGACGTCGACCTCGACGGCAACCTGCTGGTCTCCGCGCGCAACACCTGGGGCGTGTACAAGCTCGACCGCCGCAGCGGCGACGTGATCTGGACGCTCGGCGGCCGGCGCAGCGATTTCCAGCTCGGGCCGAACGCGCTCTTCATGTACCAGCACGACGCGCGCGCGCACGCGGACGGCACGCTCACGCTGTTCGACGACGGCTCCGGGACGCCCTCGCACCAGTCGCGTGCGGTCAGGCTCGGGCTCGACTTCGCCGGCAAGACGGCGGTCCTGCTGCAGGAGTTCCCGCACCACCCCACGCCCCTCACGGCGTTCGCGATGGGAAACGCGCAGTTCCTGCCGACCGGCAACGTCGTCGTCGGCTGGGGCACCGAGCCGTACGTGACGGAGTTCGGGCCCCTCGGCGACATCCGCTTCGACGCGACGTTCCCCGGCGGCGCGTGGAACTACCGCGCCTTCCGCGACGCGTGGACGGCACGCCCGACGCACCCGCCCTCGATCGCGGTGCGGCGGAGCGGGCACGACGCGACCGTCTACGCCAGCTACAACGGCAGCACCGACACCGCCTACTGGGCAGTGCTGGGCGGACCGGCGCGGAACGCGCTGCGGCAGCTCGGGGTCGCCGCAGCGCGCGGCTTCGAGACGGCGATCCACGTCCGCGATGCGCCGCCGCGTCTCGCGGTTCGGGCGCTGGACGCGAAGAGGCGTCCGCTCGGGACCTCACGCGTGGTGTAAGCCGGGTCCGCGCATCGGCTGTACCCGCACCGCGCATAAGCTTGCGCGCGTGCCGCGGACGCATCACGCGACCACTCCCGACGGGCGGACGCTCGAGGTGCACGAGGACGGCGATCCGGACGGGCTACCGGTCGTCGTCCACCACGGCACCCCCATGTCGGGCCTGCAGTACGAGGCGCACGGCGAGCTCGCGCGCGACCAGGGGATCCGCCTGCTCGGCTACGACCGGCCGGGCTACGGCGGCTCGACGCGTGCGCCCGGGCGGGCCGTCGCCGACTGCGCCGTCGACGTGCACGCGATCGCCGACCACCTCGGCCTCGACCGCTTCGCGTCGTGGGGCATCTCCGGCGGCGGCCCGCACGTGCTCGCGTGCGCCGCGCTCTGCGACGAGCGGCTGACCGCGGTCGCGTCGCTGGCGGCCGTCGCGCCGTACGACGCGGAGGGGCTCGACTGGCTGGAGGGGATGGGCGAGGACAACCACGTCGAGTTCGGCAAGGCGCTCGAGGGCGAGGACGCGCTGCGGCCGTACGTGGAGGAGCAGGCCGAGCACCACACGACCACCGTCGAGGAGCTCGTGCGCGCGATGGCGACGCTGCTCGGAGACGCCGATCGGGCCGTGCTGAGCGGCCGGGTCGCCGAGTACTTCCTCGCCTGCGACCGCCACGCGTTCGAGAACGGCGTCGACGGGTGGGTCGACGACGACCTCGCGTTCACCGTCGGCTGGGGCTTCGAGCTCGGGCAGATCGACCGCCCGGTGCTGCTCCTGCAGGGAGAGGACGACCGCTTCGTCCCGCCGTCGCACGGCCACTGGCTCGCCGAGCGGATCCGTGGCGTCGACGCGCGGATCACCGCGGCCGACGGGCACCTGACGCTGATCGAGCACCGCATGCGCGAGGTCAACGACTGGCTGCTGTCGCGCAGCTGAACGCGGCGGTCAACGCGTCGCTCCGCCACGCGATCCTCGCCGCCGGCGACAGCGCGCGCGTGCAATCGCTCGTGCGCCGCCACGGGATGCGACTCGGCGCCGGGCGCTTCGTCGCGGGCGAGACGCTCGACGAGTGCATCGCCGTCCTGCGGAGGCTCGACGAGCAGGGCCTCCACGCCAACACGACGCTGCTCGGGGAGGGCGTGCTCGAGCCGGGCGAGACGGAGCGCGTCGTGCGCGCGTACGAGGAGATCATCGACCGCATCGCCGCCGAGCGGCTGCGCGCCAACGTGGCGCTCAAGCTCACGCACCTCGGCCTGGAGCTCGGCGAGGAGCTCGCGTACCGGAACCTGCGGCGACTGCTCGACAGAGGCTCGTTCATCCGCGTGGACATGGAGCAGTCGCAGTTCGTCGACGCGACGCTCCGGATCTACCGCCGCCTGCGCGAGGACGGCGTGGCGAACGTCGGCACCGTCCTCCAGTCCTACCTATACCGGACGCCCGACGACCTCGAGTCGCTGCTCCCGCTCGCGCCGAACCTGCGCCTCGTCAAGGGCGCGTACCTCGAGCCGGCACAGGTCGCGTACCCGCGTAAGGACGACGTCGACTCCGCTTACCGGCGGCTCGCGGAGCGGATGCTCTCGGCGGAGGGCTGCTACGCCGCGCTCGCGACGCACGACGCGAAGCTGATCGAGCACGCGATCCGGTACGCGAACGAGCACGCGGTCCCGCGCGGCACGTTCGAGTTCCAGACGCTGTACGGCGTCCGGCCGCAGCTGCAGCTCGACCTCCTCCGGCGGGGGTTCAAGGTCCTCGTCGCGACGCCGTACGGCCCCGACTGGTACCCGTACCTGATGCGCCGCCTCGGGGAGCGCCCAGCGAACCTGCTGTTCCTGTTGAAGAACACGTTGCGCCGTTGATCGAGCGCATCACGGTCCACGGCTTCCGCGGCGCGCGCGACGTCGCGCTCTCGCCCGGCGAGCTCTGCGTCCTCGTCGGCGAGTCGTCGTCCGGCAAGTCGACGGTGCTCTCCGCGATCTGGACCCTGCTGGAGGCGGCCGCGCCGATGCCGACCGCGGCGGACGTCTCGCGCGGCTACAGCCGCGTCCGTGTCGAGGCGGTGGTCGGCGACCGCACGCTCTTCCTCGACGCGCGGCCGCCGGCGACGCTCAACCTGAACCGCGAGGGAGCGCCGCCCGCGCTGTTCTTCCCGGCGAACCTGCGGCCGACCTCGCTGCTCGCCGTCACCGAGCAGGCCGCCCGCGAAGCCGCAGGCGTCGTGCGCCGGGAGGAGACCGACGACGGCGGGCTGTCGCTCGTCCGTTCGATCGCCGCGCTCGTGGAGGCGAGGACACGCGGGCTCGTGATCCTGATCGAGGAGCCGGAGCTCTTCCTGAGCCCGCCGGCGCAGCGGCACCTGCACCGCCTGCTGCGGCGGCTCGCCGCCCGCGGCCGCAACCAGGTCCTCTACTCGACCCACTCCCCGGTCTTCCTGGCCGTCGACCGGCTCGAGCAGCTCGTGCTCGTCCGCCATGACGAGCGCACCGGGACGACGCTCCTGCAGCCCGACGGGCTGCCGCGCGAGCAGACGTTCCGCCTCCTGGCCGAGCTCGACTCGGAGCGGGCGGAGATCTTCCTCTCGCGCGCCGTGCTGCTCGTGGAAGGACGAACCGAGAAGCTCGTGTTCCCCTTCGTGTTCCGCGCGCTCGGATACGACGTCGACCAGGAGGCGATCGCGATCGTCGACTGCGCCGGCAAGGGGAACATCCCGCTCTTCGCGGAGGTCTGCAACCTCTGCGCGATCCCGTACGTCGTCGTGCACGACCGGGACGCGGCGCGCGGGGCGGCGCCCGCCGAGGCCGAGCGGATCGCAAACGAGGCGATCCTCCGCGCCGCGGGGCGGAAGCGGACGGTCGCGCTCGTGCCCGACTTCGAAGGCGTGACCGGCCTCCGAGCCCGCCGCGGCAAGCCCGAGGCCGCCTACCGCCGCTTCCACCGCGGCGACGGCGAGGTGCCGGGCCCGCTCCGCCAGGCCGTGGAGCGGGTGGTCGCAGGGGCCCGCCGCTCGCCGCGCACGACGCGCGGCGCGTAGGTCGGTACCCTGCCGAGCGATGCGGAAGGTCGTCGAATGGGCGCTGACGATCGCGGCCGCGGTAGCGTTCGTGCTCGTCTTCGAGGCCGAGGTCGCCAAGCCGTTTCGCGTCCCCTCCGCGTCGATGGAGACGACGCTCCACTGCGCGCGCCCTGCGCCGAACTGCACGGGGACGTTCAACGACCGGGTGATCGCGAACCGACTCGCGTACCGCTTCGGCGACCCCGAGCGCGGGCAGATCGTCGTCTTCCAGGCGCCGAAGGACGCGTGCGGCGTCGGCGGCACCTTCGTCAAGCGGCTGATCGGCCTGCCGGGCGACACCGTCTCCGAGGTCAACGGCTTCTTGTACGTGAACGGGCACCCGTTGAACGAGCCGTACGTCGACCCGAGCCTTCGCGACCACATGACGGAGACGTGGCACGTGCCGCCGGGGCACTACTTCTTCATGGGCGACGACCGCATCAACTCGTGCGATTCGAGGGTGTGGGGCTCCGTGCCGCGGTCGAGCCTGATCGGGCCCGTCGTGCTCATCTACTGGCCGCCGACTCGGTGGCGCTGGTTCTAGCGGTAGGCGCGCGCTCCAGCACGGCGTCCACGATCCCGTAGTCGACCGCCTCCTGCGGGGTCATGAAGCGGTCGCGGTCGATGTCGCGCATCACCTGCTCGACCTCCTGGCCCGAGTGGTGCGCGATGATCTCCGCCATCCGCCGCGTCATGTCGAGGATCTCGCGCGCGGCGATCTGGATGTCGGCCGGCGAGCCGCGGAAGCCGCCGGACCCCTGGTGGATCATGATCTTCGAGTTCGGGAGGGCGTAGCGCTTCCCCGGCGCGCCGCCGCAGAGGACCATCGCCGCCGCGCTCATCCCCATGCCGAGGCACACCGTCGCGACGTCCGACCGCACGTACTGCATCGCGTCGTAGATGGCCATGCCGGCGTACGCGGACCCGCCGGGCGAGTTCACGTACAGGAAGATGTCGCGCCCGGGATCCTGGGCGTCGAGGTGGAGGAGCTGCGCGGCGATCAGGTTCGCGACGTCGTCGTTCACCTCCTGGCCGAGGAACACGATGCGCTCGCGAAGCAGGCGCGAGTAGATGTCGAACGAGCGCTCCCAGCGGCCGTCCTGCTCGACGACCATGGGGACGACGGATCCGATCAGCATGGCGAACCTCCTGTAACGTGCAACTCGGAGGTTGCACCATAGCGCAACTTGGAGGTTGCACATGATTCGAAGGGAGATCGTGCTGCCGGCGCCGCGCGAGGAGGTCTGGGACGCGCTGACCGACGCGGAGCGGCTCGAGGACTGGTTCGCGAACGACGTCGAGCTCGACCTGCGGCCGGGCGGCGGCGCGAGCTTCCGCTGGTCGAACGGCGAGGAGCGGCATGCGACCGTGACGGAGGTCGAGCCCGAGCGGCGCCTCGCGTTCGACTGGGACGACGAGGGCACCGTGGAGTTCACGCTCGACGACGACGCCGACGGCACGCGGCTCGTCGTGGTGGAGTCGTCGCCGGCATGGTCGACCGCGCTCGAGCTCCGGGCGTCCGCGGTTGCAGTTGTCTGACCCGCTCGGGCAGGTGCTCGGCGCGCTCGCCGACCCGTCGCGGCGGCAGGTGATCGGCTACCTGTCGCAGCGCGGGACCGCGACCGCGACCGAGCTGACGGGCGAGCTGCCGATGACGCGGCAGGCGGTGGCGAAGCACCTGGCGACGCTCGCGTGCGCGGGCCTCGTCGAGTCCGAGCGCCGAGGCCGGGAGACCCGCTACCGGCTCACGCGCGCGGGCGCCGAGTGGGACGAGCGGCTGGACGCGCTGCGACGCCACCTGCAGCGGCGCCGCGGGGGTGTCTGGAACTGAACTCATAATGCGCGGGCGAGGATGAGGATGAGGGCGAGGGTCAGGTAGGCGAGGTAGACGCGGCTGTTGGGTTCGGTTCGGATCGTGAGTCGTTTGAAGCGGCGTAGCCAGGCGTTGGT